>ERZ1035041.48-NODE-48-length-75593-cov-12.024028_pt1 | contig 75593 bp, 57 predicted proteins | sample MGYA00520684_ERZ1035041 | MGnify/ENA primary metagenome ERZ1035041 (study PRJEB33766, sample SAMN09781699) | gut metagenome | biome: gut microbiome | host: Homo sapiens | place: Madagascar | study: EMG produced TPA metagenomics assembly of the PRJNA485056 data set... | reverse complement strand
CTGCCGCACCTCGCTCGCCGTATCGGCACTTAGAATTATGCGGTATTGCCCAAAAGTATCCCCGCGGGGCGCTCCGTCCACCCACGGGCAGGGCCGCAGGCAGCAAAAGCGCCTGCGGCCCTTTTGCTATCCGTAGGGCGGCCAAGGACGCTATCTCTTACATATGGGGATTGGGTTATTGCATATTTGTACTGCGGTAAGGTTTCTCCACGGCGGGGGCGTTACAAACTTGACAATTTATACCAACCTTTCCCATGCCGCAAAATTGCCCCCAAAATTATCCGCCCAACCCGTGACAGAAAAACTGGAATCCGCTATAATAGGGGTAACCGCAAATCCACATTGCAGGCAACTGCAAGAAAGGGAACCCGATGAACCAAACAACAGCAAACGCCGCAGCCCTTGCGCTGGTTGGCGCACTGGCATTGCAGCTGGCCGCCTGCGGCACGGCGCAGCAGTCTGCCCCCGGACAGGCATCCACTCAGCCGGAACCCGTTACCCTGACCATGAGCTGGTGGGGGGACGATGCCCGCACCGAAACTTACCAGCAGGCCATCCAGGCATTTGAGGCAAAACTGCAATATATTACTGTAGAAACCATCTACGGCACCACCGCTGACGAGGATCAAACCGCCGATGTGATGCAGGTGGACTGGACCTGGCCGGGCCAAAATGCTGACCAGTTTGTTGACCTGAACGAATATAGCGATGTGATCGATCTGGAGCAGTTCAGCCAGAGTGCGCTGGATGCCTGCACAGTGGATGGCGCTTTGCTGGCTGTGCCAATGTCGGTGACAGGCCGCATTTTTTATTGGAACACCTGCACTTTTGAACAGGCAGGGATTGATGCGCCCAAAACCTATGAGGAGCTGCTGACCGCAGGCAACACCTTCCGCGAGGTGCTGGGGGAGGAATATTACCCCCTGGCCATGGATGCAGCCGCCCGCATGAATCTGATGGTCAGTTATCTGGAATCTACCACTGGCAAAGCGTGGGTGGCGGATCGCCAGCTGCAATATTCGGCAGACGAGATCAAAACCGGGCTGGAATTTTTGCAGGCGCTGGAAGAAAACCATGTCATGCCCACCCTTGCCGCCCAGCAGGCGGGCGTGGAAGTGGACAAGACCCCCATGTGGCAGAACGGCCAGTACGCCGGTACCTTTGCCTGGGATGCCGACGCCGAAACCTACCGCAGTGCGTTAAAAGATGCCAGCGGCTTTTTGGTAGGGGATGAGATCGCCTTTGGCGGGCAGGCCAACGGCGGTTTCTCCAAGGTATATCTGGCCCTTGCCATCAACAGCAGCTGCCAGCACCCGAAAGAAGCGGCGATTCTGGTCAACTTTTTGCTGAACGAGGATATGGGTGCTTCCATCATGGGCACTGCCTGCGGTTTGCCGGATTCCGTCACTGGCCGTGCGGCTGCCACAGCGGCAGGCCTGGTGAACCCGCTGGTGGTGGAAGCCAACAACCGCATGATGGCTTTTGTGGATTTCCCACTTGACCCCACATTTGAAAGCCCGGCTCTGGCCGCTGTGCCGGACGGCTTGTATGCCGCCGTATTGACTGCCTGCAGCAACGGAGAGCTGACAACAACCCAGGCCGCCGAACAGCTGGCGGAGGGGATAACGGCAGTGCTGAGTGGAGTTGCGGCGGAATAAGTGCCTGAAATGGTAAAGGAATACCAAATATTATGATGCCGTAAAATCTCAAGCACATTCGCTTACGGCCCCGGAACGGTCAAGACCGTTCCCTACAAAGCACGTTATTATGCGTTGCAAACATGAAAATAATCTGTAGGGCGGGCTGCCTCACCCCGCCGCGGAGAAACCTTGCCTATCAAGGCAAACGCTGCAAATAATTTGTAGGGGACGATGCTCGCATCGTCCCGCATGGAGGTCCTTGCTATGCGGGAAATTGCAAATTTCTGTGTTGCCCTGCCTATAGGGCGTGGTCATCCGACTACGCCGCTAACGGACCTTGCGGCGTTGCGCATTGCAAATTTTCCACCACCTAATCCCCACATGTAGGGGACGGCGTCCTCGACGTCCCGATAACACGACCAGATAAAAAATAAAACTCTCCCTTCAGCGATGCCGGCTTGATTCCGTGCATCTGGCCGTTGAGGGAGAGTTTTTCTTTATCTCTTCTGCTTATTGGAAGCGGAGAAGCCATTTGGAGCAAAACAAGAAATGTGCGTTTGTACGTGCTGCTACACTGTAAAGTAAATCCACTTCACAAGCGAAATATCGATAAAAATGCCGCAAGGAAATAATCTGTGAACGAACCTCCCGCTATTTCCCCGTCTTCGCATCCTCCCGATCCATCCGTTTCAGCTCCGGCAAAACGGTAATCAGCATTACAATAAAGCACAAACTGCTGCCGATCACGTTGGAAACCGGCTCCGCAGCAAACACGCCGTCGGTGCCCATGCCAAAGGCGTAGGGCAGCAGGTAGGTGAGCGGCACCACAATGATGACCTTGCGCAGCAGCGAGAAAAACACCGCGTGGCGGCGCTTGTTCAGCGATTTGAACACTGTCTGGCCCACATATTGCAGCAGCATAAAACCAAAGGTGGAAAAATACAGCTTCATGGCGGGGATGGTATCCGCCTGCAGGGTGGGATCGCTGCTGAAAATGGAGATGAGGAAGTGCGGTGCCAACAGAATGACCGCCCAGATCGTAAGGGTATATACCAAAGCCATCAGGGCCATGGAGACGGCGGCGCGCAGCACCTTGCGGGGGCGGCGTGCGCCGTAATTGTAGCTGATAATGGGGGAAGAGCCCTCGGTAATGGCATGAATCGGCGTTTCCACCATCTGGCGCACGCTGGAAATGATCGTCATGACCGAGATGTACACATCGCCGCCGGTCACGGACAGCACATTGTTGCAGCAGATCGTCACCACGCTGTTGGTCAGCTGCATGATGAAGCCCGCTGTGCCAAGGCTGACGATATCGCCGATGCAGCGCCTGTTGGCGGGCAGCTGACGCAAGGGCAGCGGCTGCACGCGGTATTCCGACTTGCAGCGCAGGAAATACACCACAAACGCCGCCGAAAGCAGCTGCGAAAGCACCGTGGCAGCCGCCGCGCCGCGGATGCCCATGCCCAACACAAAGATAAACACCGGGTCCAGCACCAGGTTGGCCGCTGCGCCGATCACCACGCTGAGCATACCGGCTGTGGCATAGCCTTGCGCATTGATGAACGGGTTCAGCCCTGTTGTGAGCATGGAAGGGTAGGTGCCCAGCAAGTACAGCATCAGGTACGGCAGCGCATACTGCAATGCTTCCGGCGAAGCACCGAATAAGACCAGAATGGGCCGGGCAAACAGCAGGCCAATGACCATCAATACACCGGCGCAGCACAACAACAGCGTGCAGGCCAGGTTCAAAATCAGCCCGGCACGGGCCTTATCCCCGCTGCCGCGGGCGATGGCGAACAACGGTGCGCCGCCGCTGCCGAACAAATTGCTGAACGCCGTAATAATGACAATAATGGGGAAGCAAAGCCCCACCGCGCCCAGCGCCGCCGTGCCGATATCCGGGATGCGCGCAATATAAATGCGGTCCACAATGTTATACAGCAGGTTCAGCACCTGCGCCACCAACATGGGCAGTGCTGCTTTCAAGATGTTTTGTGCAATGCCGCCGTGTTCGAAGTCGATCTGCCGCATGGGGAATGGTTCATCCTTTCCATTTTCACAATACCAGTTTCGAGTATAGCATAAACCGCCCGCAAATACAAAAAAATCCCCGCACAAGGCCGCATAACGCAGCCTGTGCGGGGAATTTTTCTCAGCCGGAAGCTTCGGATGTCTCCGGCTCCACGGCTTCCACTTCTTTGATCATCATCTCGTTGCCCTGCAGCAGGTGGGTATGGGGGCTTTGGCAGTGGGGGCAGGTGCGGCCATGGGGCACGGTGGGGTACTGCTGGCCGCAGTTCTCGCACAGGGTAATGGCGGGGATCTGCTCCACGGTCAGCGCGGCACCGGGCAAAATCTCTGATTTGGCGGCGGCCCATTTCCAGCAGTCCTGCAGGTAGCTTTCCACCACGCCGGAAACCTCGCCTAATTGCAGTGTTACCCGCTGGATGCGGGCAACGTGGTTTTCTTTGGCCACATCCTCCACCGTGCGGATGATGTGGAACACAATGCCAAGTTCGTGCATTTACTTATCCTTTTTCCCAAAGCGGATCTTCACTTCGCGCTTTACCATGTAAGGCAGAATGGCCTTGAACTTATCTTCCGACCGCACCATGGTGCTGCATTCGGGCAGGTCGCGGTGCAGATGGATGGCATCGAATTCACACTTGGTGGTGCAAACGCCGCAGCCAATGCACTTGTTGGGGTCCACCACGCTGGCACCGCAGCCCAGGCAGCGGGCTGTTTCGGTTTTTACCTGCGCTTCGGTCAGGGTCAGGTGGGCATCCCGGAAAGAACGGTGCGCGTCGATGGCATCATCCATTCCGGCTGCCTGGCGGGGTGCGCGGTCATAATCGCCAAGGGCCAGATTGGTTTTATCCAGCTCATAAAAATCGCGGCGGTTGCGGCCAATGGTCAGGCTGGTGTTGGGCTGCACAAAACGGTGGATGGAGATGGCGCCCTGCTTGCCTGCGGCAATCGCATCAATAGCAAAGCGCGGGCCGGTGTACACATCGCCGCCCACAAAGATATCCGACTGGGCAGTCTGGTAAGTCATGGCATCGGCCACAGCGCCCTGGCCGCGGCCAAGCTGCACGGCTTCGCCATCCAGCAGGTTGCCCCACTGGATGCACTGGCCAATGCTCAGCACAACATTGTCGCACGGCAGGGTAATCGTCACGCTTTCATCATAGGTGGGGGCAAAGCGGCCCTCGGCATCGTACAGGCCGGTGCATCTTTTCAGCACCACGCCGCACACATGGCCGTCCTTTATCAAAAATTCCTTGGGGCCGTACCCGCAGCGGATGGCAGTGCCCTCTTCCTCCGCCTCGGCGATCTCTTCAGCGGAAGCGGGCATCTTTTCCCGCGGTTCCAGGCAGACCATCGTTACATCGCTGGACCCGCAGCGCAGGGAAACGCGGGCGGCATCAATGGCAACATTGCCGCCGCCGATCACCACGGTTTTGCCGGTCATTTTGTGGCTTTCGTCCCCGCCCACAGTGCGCAGCAGCGCAACGGCGGTCTGGATGCCCGCAGCGTCCTCGCCGGGAACCCCTGCTGTGCGGCCGCCCTGGCAGCCGATGGCGAGATAGAACGCCTTGTACCCCTGGGCGCGCAGCTGGGCAAGGGTAACGTCCTTGCCAACTTCCACACCGCAGCGGATGGTAACACCCAGCTCCCGCAGGATGTCAATTTCCGCATCAATCACATCTTTTTCCAGCTTAAAGCTGGGGATGCCGTACCGCAGCATGCCGCCAGGGTGTTCGTTTTTCTCAAATACAGTCGGGCGGTAGCCCTGTAGCGCAAGGAAGTACGCGCAGGAAAGCCCGGCCGGGCCGCCGCCGATGATTGCAATTTTTTGCGGCCACGGCCCCTGCAAAGAGGGCTGCACCACCGGTGGAACATAGCGGTGGGCGGCGTTCAGGTCCTGCTGGGCCACAAACTTTTTCACGGCATCAATGGCCACTGCCTGGTCCACGGTGCCGCGGGTGCAGGCATCCTCGCACCGGCGGTTGCAGATGCGCCCGCACACGGCGGGGAAGGGATTCTCCTTTTTGATCAGTGCCAGTGCATCGCGGTAGCGGCCCTGCGCGGCCATTTTCAGGTAGCCCTGCACCGCAATGTGGGCGGGGCAGGCGGTTTTGCAAGGGGCGGTGCCGGTATCATAGCAGTTGATGCGGTTTTTATCGCGGTAGTCCACCGCCCATTTTTCGGGGCCCCACTTTACAGTGTCGGGCAGTTCCTGCTTGGGGTACTGCACCGGGCCGTTTTTGGTGCACAGCTTCTGGCCCAGCTTAACGGCACCGGCGGGGCAGAACTCCACGCAGCGACCACAGGCAACGCAGTTTTGCGGTTCCACTTTGGCAACATAAGCCGAGCGGCTCATGTTGGGGGTGTTAAACAGCTGGCTGGTGCGCAGGGCGTTGCAGACGTTGACATTGCAGTTGCAGATGGCAAAAATCTTGTTCTCGCCGTCAATGTTGGTGATCTGGTGCACAAAGCCGTTGTCCTCGGCTTTCTGCAAGATCCGCATCACTTCGTCATAGGTTACATAATGGCCTTTGTTTGTTTCCACCAGATAGTCCGCCATATCGCCCACGCCGATGCACCAGTCATCCGGGTCATCGCCGCAGCCTTCACCCATGGCGGCGCGGGACATACGGCAGGAACAGGGGCCGGCGGCATACTTGCCCTGGTATTTTTTCAGCCAGTGGGAGATGTGTTCGATATCCAGCGAGTGGTTTTCGGTCTCGATGGCTTTTTCGACCGGGATCACGTGCATGCCAATGCCTGCGCCGCCTGGGGGCACCATGGCGGTAATGTGTTCCAGCGGCAAAAAGGTCATCCGTTCAAAAAAGGCGGTCACTTCGGGGTGGTCGGCAATCTGCTGTTTGTTCATGTTAAAGAACTCGGCGCTGCCGGGCACAAACATGGGCAGAATGTACTGCTTTTCGCGCCGGGGGTTCTCCCAGTTGTATTCCAAAAGGCCAACGCAGCTCATCTGATACAGCAGTGGTTCCAACTCTTTGGCGGGTTTGCCGGTGGCTTTTTCCAGTTCCGGCAGGGTCATTGGCTGGCGCACCTTCATTTTCAGGGCAACATCGGCCATTTCGTCAGTCACAATGCTGGCCAGACCCCAATATTCGGGGTCCTCCACCGTCAGGGGGCGCAGCTTGGCGGGCACACGGTCGGTGATCATCTGCCCCAGCTTCATAATTTTTTCCCGCGGCTTTGCGTCCTTGGGGATCTTGAACGGCAGCTTGCTTTCGTCCAGTGGGAAAGCGGTCGGTTCGCTCATGGCTTGCTCCTTTTATTGCTCTGTGCATCTTCCGTTTCGTTTATGCTGCTCTTGCAGGCGGTCCGGGTTTACTGTGCCCTTATGCCTGCCACGCTTTCACCTGCGCCCGCAGCCAATCGGCCCATTCGGCAATACCCTCGCCGGTTTTGGCGCAGATGGGGATGACCTTTGCCTTGGGGTTGCGTAGGGCGATATATTCCCGGCATTTGTCCATATCGAAATCAAAATACGGCAAAACGTCAATTTTGTTGATAAGAACCACATCGCACACCTGAAACATCAGGGGGTACTTCAGCGGCTTATCGTCCCCTTCGGGCACGGATAGGATCATCGCGTTTTTCACCGCACCGGTGTCAAACTCTGCCGGGCAGACCAAGTTGCCCACGTTTTCCAGTACCACAAGGTTCACATCCTGGGGGCCAAGGCCCTCCAGCCCCTGGCGGGTCATCTCGGCATCCAGGTGGCACATGCCGCCGGTGTGCAGCTGGATGGCTTTTGCCCCGGTAGCGGCAATGGCTTTGGCGTCCACATCGGAATCAATGTCCGCTTCCATCACACCGATGCGCAGCTCATCTTTCAGCGCGGCAATGGTGCTGCGCAGGGTGGTGGTTTTGCCGCTGCCCGGTGCGCTCATCAAATTCAGCAGAAAAATCTTTTTCTCTTTCAGGCTCTGCCGCAGCTGGGCGGCCTGTTCATCATTGGAAGCAAAAATGCTCTGTTTTACTTCCAGAATTTTCACGTTGTCCATGGGGGCTCCTTACATGTGTTTATCGCGGTATACTCTTGTTAACAGTTTAACATCCGGGTGGCGAAAGCGCAATGTTAAACGGAGATTTTGGTATTCCCGCCAAATTGGGCAAAAAGAAGCAGGCAGAATGACGGAACGCCGCCACACTGCCTGCAGGGAAAGATAAGGTTTTATAAAAAGCGGGGGGATCAATTCCATGCAAAAGTTGCCATGCCGTAAATATAAATGAACGCAATGGCGGCGGGCACCACAAAGCGGAAGATCGGCTTCATCCAGGGCTGCACTTTTAAGCCTTTGCCGGTGTTGGCTTCCTGAACAAAAGCGTCCCACCCCCAACCGAAAGAGTTGCAGCAGAACAGCGCCAATACCAGTGAACCCAGCGGCAAAATGTTATTGGAAACAATGAAATCCCACAGATCCAGCCAGGCCGTGCCCGCGGCAAACGGCTGGAAATGCAGTACACTGTAGCCCAGCGCGGTGGTCAGCGCCAACAGAAAGATGCCCACGCCACACAGCAAAGCGCCCTTGGGGCGGCTTAACCCGGTCAGCTCCCGCACCATGGCAAGGATGTTTTCGCACACGCCCAACACGGTGGAAAGCGCGGCAAACACCATGAACAAAAAGAACAGCGTGCCCCACCAGCGGCCCCCGGTCATGTTGTTGAACACGGTAGCCATGGTATCAAACAGCAGGCTGGGCCCGGCGTTCACTTCCAGCCCATAGGTAAAGCAGGCGGGGAACATGATGATGCCGGCCAGCACCGCAACCAAAGTATCCAGCACAATAATGTGGACGGATTCCCCCATCAGGGAGTGTTCTTTTTCAATGTAGCTGCCAAAAATCGCCATGCCGCCCATGCCGACGGAAAGGGTAAAGAACGCCTGGTTCATGGCGCCCACCACAACGCTGCCATCAATCTTTCCAAAATCCGGCACCAGGTAAAATTTCAAGCCTTCTGCTGCGCCCGGCAGGGGCAGGCTGTGCACCGCCAGCACCAGCATCAGCACCAACAGGGCCAGCATCATATATTTGGTAATGCGCTCCAGCCCGCCCTGCAGGTTAAAGCTTAAAATGGCAAACGCTACCACAACAGTCACCAGCAAAAACACCACATTCACCGTGGGGTTCGTAATCATCTGGGTAAATCCGAAATCTGCGTTTTGGCCGGTAAGGAACTTGATGAAATAATAGATGATCCACCCGGTCACCACGGTGTAAAATGCCATCAGGGCAATGTTGCCAATCAGGCTGGCAATGCCGAAAATGCCCCACTTGCAGCCGGGCTTTTCCAACTTCTGGTACATGCGGATAGGGCTGGCCTGCGCTGCACGCCCAACGGAAAATTCCATCGTCATGGCGGGCAGACCCAGCACGACCAGACAAATAATGTACAGCAGCATAAAACTGCCGCCGCCGTTCTGGCCGCACATCCAGGGGAATTTCCACACATTGCCGCAGCCAATGGCGCAGCCGGCTGACAGCATGATGAAGCCAAGCCGGCTTCCGAGCCGTTCACGATTCTGCATAAACTTATATTGTTTTCTCCCATTTTTATTTGTGCTGCCGCGCGGGGTAAAGGCAGCGGCCCGCACGGCAGCATAGATAACCGCTACCATATTAAATCCATATTAGCTTACCACACTGCCATGCCAACTGCAAGCGATTTAAAGTTGTAAACCGACAAAATACAAAAACGCGCCCCGCGGCCATCCGTTCTTTGCCCAAAGCCGATGCCGCGCAGGTGCCCATTGTTGCCATGACGGCCAACGCCTTTGCCAAGGATGTGCAGCCGGCCAAAACCGCCGGTATGAACGAGCATGCCGCCAAACCGCTGGATAGGAAACGTTTGTGTGAGATTTTGCACCGGCGGCTGTAAGGGCGCCTAGGAAGACCGAAAAAATTCGGCAGAACATACAAACAGCACCTTGCGCTTTTGGATGCAATGTGCTACAATGAATCGAAAACTGAATATAAAACAGCAGGTGCCTTTCATTGTTTGCCGGGCGGCGGAGCCTTCCGGCGCTCTGGAAAGGGTAAAAGGGAAGCGGGTGCAAATCCCGCACGATCTCGTCACTGTGATAAGGGAGCCTGCCGCCAGGGTGCATTTGCACCGGTCACTGAGCATTGCTTGGGAAGGCGGCGGCAGGCGTTGAGCTTTCAGCCAGGAAACCTGCCCGCTGTTGGTACGGGAGCATTGCTCCAGATCACGAGGAATTGGTTGTACCCAGGGTGTAGCTGAAAAGTCGAAAATATCGTCTATTTCTACAAACACAGCGGGATTTCGCGTTAAAAAGCCTTGGAATCCACAAAGGATTCCTGCGGCTCTTTGCCTTAAATCCTGCTTGTGTTTGCGAAATATCCGTCATTTTCTTTGTTTTCAGATACACCTTAAAAAGCTCATGGAAAATCCGGGGGTCTTTTTGCGTTGCCGTTCTGCACACAGAAAGACCCTCGTTTTTTTGTGGCAGTTTTGTCTGCAAAGCTGCTGCGCCTGGGTTTTGTTTCCTGTACCTGTTTTTCAGCAAATGGATTTGCCATAGGAGAAAGGAAGCAAAACACATGAAACACAACAACCTGAAAAAACCCGCTGCCGTGCTGACCGCACTGGCTCTGGCCGCCTCCCTGCTGGCTGGCTGTGGTGCAGCATCTGACAGCATGGCTGCCAGCAGTGCCCCCGCCGAAAGCGAGGCTGTAAGCACCGAGACACCCGCTGAAAGCGCAGACGAGGGAGATGCAGACGAAGTGGCCGCAAAGAAATGTGCAGACCTGATCGACGCCATCTATGTGCAGGAGCGCACCGATGACACCGACGCCCAGTGCGAAGCTGCCAAGCAGGCATGGGACACCCTGACCGATACCCAGAAAGAGCTGGTGGAAGGCGAGAACGCTGACCCCGACTACTTTGGCCGCAATACCGGCGATGCCAACCTGGACGATTCCCGCAATGGGGATGAGATCGGCGAAAACGAACTGCTGGTCGTCAGCTTTGGCACCTCTTTCAACAGCAGCCGCGTGGCAGATATCAAGGGCATCGAGGATGCCCTGCAGGCCGCTTACCCGGATTGGTCCGTCCGCCGCGCTTTCACCGCACAGATCATCATCAACCATGTGCAGGCCCGCGATGGCGAGAAAATCGATAACATGAAGCAGGCTCTGGACCGCGCTGTTGCCAACGGCGTTAAGAACCTGGTTGTTCAGCCTACTCACCTGATGCACGGCGCTGAGTACGATGAAATGTGCGAAGCTGTGAACGAGTACGCGGATAAGTTCGAAAGCGTTGCCATTGCTGAGCCCCTGCTGGGCGAAGTTGGCGCTGACGCTACCGAAATCAACGCTGATAAGGAAGCTGTTGCCACTGCCATCACCACCGAGGCTGTTGCCGCCGCTGGTTATGATGACACCGCCGCTGCTGCCGCCGATGGCACTGCTTTTGTGTTCATGGGCCACGGCACTTCCCACACCGCAAAGATCAGCTACAGCCAGATGCAGACCACCATGCAGACCCTGGGCTATGATAATGTGTTCATTGGCACTGTTGAGGGCGAGCCGGAAGACACCGCCTGCGAGGCTGTGATCGAAAAGATCAAGGAAGCCGGTTACACCAAGGTTGTCCTGCGCCCCCTGATGGTGGTTGCCGGTGACCATGCCAACAACGATATGGCTGGCGATGACGCAGATTCCTGGCTGAGCCAGTTCAAGGCCGCCGGCTGCTTTGACAGCGTGGATACCCAGATTGCCGGTCTGGGCGAAATTGCTGATGTGCAGCAGATCTACATTGACCATACCAAGGCCGCTATTGATTCCCTGAATGGCTGATTGACTGCCTGATAACTGCCCGGAAGGAACCATATCTTTTCGGACAGTTTTTGTTTTATGCGGGCAGGGCGTGTCCGCTTGGCTTAAAACCGCTTGACTAAAACGCACAATTCCCCGTAGGGGCGCACATTGTGCGCCCGCCAACCTGAAACACCGCAACACTCTTCCGGTTTGTAGCGATATGCAGGATAAATGCTCCGCCGCGGTGCGAATAAAATAGGTTGGCTGCTTTGTTCAGAATCCTTTTTACCGGAGCAGCTGACCTGATTTAAATGTGACGCCGTGGGCGTCACACAACCATTATTCATTATTCTTTATTCTTTTTTAATTTTATCATAATGTGAGGTACCCCCAATGAAACAACCCCGTGTAATTTCCGGCGCTGTGGCCGCCCTGGTGCTGGCCGCTCTGCTGGCTGGCTGCGGCTCCACCGCAACCGGCGCTTCTTCCGCTGACTCCACCACCGCTGCCGCCAAGGCTGCCGGCAGTGAAGCCGCCGCCCCCACCGCAGAGCCCCAGACCGAAGCTGCCCTGCCGGACGGCGTGTATACCGCCGAATTTGAAACCGACAGCAGTATGGTGCACGCCAACGAAGCCTGCGATGGAAAGGGCACCCTGACCGTTGCCGATGGCAAAATGACCTTCCATGTCAGCCTGGCATCGAAAAAGATCGTCAACCTGTACCTGGGCACTGCCGAGGATGCCCCCAGCCACGAGAGCGACTGGCTGCAGCCCACCACCGATACTGTGACCTATTCCGACGGCACCAGCGATGAAGTGTACGGCTATGATATTCCGCTGGACGCTGTGAATACCGACTTCCAGCTGGCGATTTTGGGCACCAAGGGCACCTGGTACGACCATACCGTCAGCGTGCGCAATGCCGAGCCTAAGACCGAAAATGCCGCTGCCGAAACCGCCGCTGTGCCTGCTGATGGCAGCTACACCTGCGCTGTCACACTGGAGGGCGGCTCCGGCCGCGCCACCGTGGAAAGCCCTGCCGCCCTGACGGTTGCCGATGGCGCCATGACCGCCGTGATTGTGTGGAGCAGCCCCAACTATGACTACATGCTGATCGACGGCGAAAAGTACCTGCCCACCAACACCGAAGGCAACTCCACCTTTGAAATCCCCGTTGCTGCGCTGGATACCGCTCTGGCCGTTACCGCTGATACCGTTGCCATGAGCACCCCGCACGAGATCGATTATACCCTGACCTTTGACAGCACCACGCTGACCCCCGCAGAATAATGCAGACGAAACGTTTTGGGCTTTGTGCCGCACTTTCTGCCGCAGCGCTTTTGCTGTTGGCCGGCTGCGCGGGCAGCGGCAGCACGGCTGCCCCCACCCTTACCGTGGAAAGCAGCTACCCGCTGCAATACGCCAAACAGTTTACCATGGATGAATGCACCGGCGGGTACGAGCTGATCACCATTGCGGACAGCCAATATCTGGTGGTGCCGCAGGGCGCTGCCGTGCCGGAGGATCTGCCCCAGGGCACCACCGTGCTGCAGCAGCCCATTGAGAATATCTACCTGGTTTCCACCTCCGCTATGGACCCCATCATCAGCCTGGGCGCACTGGACAGCATTGCACTTTCCGGCACCAAGGCGGATGGCTGGTACCTGCCCGAAGCCAAAGCCGCCATGCAGGCGGGGCAGATTGCCTATGCGGGCAAGTACAGCGCCCCGGACTATGAAACCATTCTGGCTTCCGGCTGTGGACTTGCCATTGAAAACACCATGATCTACCATACGCCGGAGGTCAAAGAGCAGCTGGAAAAGTTCGGCATCCCCGTTTTGGTGGAGCGTTCCAGCTATGAAACCGACCCCCTGGCCCGCATGGAATGGGTCAAGCTGTACGGCATTCTGCTGGGCAAACAGCAGGAGGCGGAACAGCTGTTTGAAACCCAGGTGCAGCGCGTTGCACCGCTGGAAAACCAGCAGCCTACCGGAAAAAGCGTGGCGTTTTTCTCCATCACCTCCAACAACCTTGTCACGGTGCGCAAAGGCAGCGACTATGTGGCCCGCATGATCGAGATGGCGGGCGGCAGCTATGTGTTTGACGATTTGACGGACAGCGGCAACAACCTGGCCACCATCAACCTTTCGCTGGAAGATTTTTACGCCGGTGCCAAGGACGCCGATGTGCTGATCTACAACAGCACCATTGAGGGCAGCATTGCCAGCACCGAACAGCTGGTGGAAAAATGCCCGCTGCTGGCGCAGTTCAAGGCCGTGCAGAACGGCAATGTGTGGTGTACCGCGCAGAGCCTGTTCCAGCAAAGCATGGAGCTTCCGGATTTGATTCTGGATATGAACCGCGTGTTTACCGAGGGCACCCCCGCGGACAGTGAACTGACATTTTTAACGCATGTAGAATAATTTTATTGCAGAAAGGCAGCGCCATGCACACCAAGCGCCTGACAATTACATATGTAGCCCTTGCGGCGGCGCTGCTGGGGCTGTTTGCGCTCAACCTGTTCTGGGGCAGCGTGGCAATTTCGCCGCGCGGCGTGGTGCAGGCGCTGCTGGGCCGCGGGCAGGATGAACTGGCCGCCAATATCCTATTGCAGCTGCGCCTGCCGCGCGCCGTTATGGTGGTGCTGCTGGGGGCGGCGCTCTCGGCAGCGGGCTACCTGCTGCAAACCTTTTTTGCCAACCCCATTGCGGGGCCGTTTGTCATGGGCATTTCCAGCGGGGCCAAGCTGGTGGTTGCGCTGACGATGGTGGTATTTTTGAACCACGGCCTGCTGACCAACTCGCTCACCCTGATTCTGGCCGCCTTTGCTGGATCCATGGCTGCCATGGCCTTTGTGCTCAGCGTGGCGCGCCGGGTACACCGCATGAGCATTCTGGTCATCTGCGGCGTGATGATCGGCTATATCTGCTCCGCCGTCACCGATATTGTAGTGGCCTTTGCACAGGATTCCAACATCGTCAACCTGCACAACTGGTCCATGGGCAGCTTTTCCGGCATGACCTGGGGCAATGTGGCCGCCGCTGCGCTGGTGGTGCTGCCCTGTTTGGCCGCGGCCTTTTTGCTGGCCAAGCCGATGGCCGCCTACCAGATGGGGGAGCAGTATGCCCAAAGCGTGGGTGTGGCTGTGCGGCCGTTCTGCGTGGCGCTGGTGCTGCTTTCCAGTTTGCTGGCCGCCTGCGTCACGGCGTTTGCGGGGCCCATCTCCTTTGTGGGCATTGCGGTGCCGCACCTGGTCAAGCAGGCGTTGGGAAGCGCCAAGCCGCTGCATGTGCTGCCGGGCTGTGCGCTGGGCGGGGCGGCGTTCTGCCTGCTGTGTGATCTGATCGCCCGCAGCCTGTTTGCCCCCACCGAGCTTTCCATCAGCTCCGTCACAGCGGTATTTGGTGCGCCGGTAGTCATCTGGCTGTTGGTGCGCCGCCAAAGCGGGGAGGGCCGGGCATGAGCGAAGCATTTTACTGCCAAACGCAGGATCTTGCCATCGGGTACGGCAAAACGCCGCTATTACAAAACATTTGCATTGGTGTGCAGCGCGGGCAGATCTTAGCGTTGATTGGCCCCAACGGCGCGGGCAAGTCCACGCTGCTCAAAACGCTGGCCGGGCAGCTGGCGGCGCAAAGCGGCGCTGTGCTGCTGCAGGGCCAAAACCTGACAACCTACACCCCCAATGCCCGCGCGCGCAAAATGGCCCTGATGCTGCCCCACACCCGCCACACCGAGCTGACCACCTGTTTTGATGTGGCCGCTGCCGGGCGCTACCCCTACACCGGACGGCTGGGCATCCTGTCCGAGCAGGACAAACAGCAGGTGCGGGATGCCCTGCATCTGGTGCAGGCGGATGAGCTGGCCGACCGGGACTTTACCAAAATCAGTGATGGCCAGCGCCAGCGCGTTCTGCTGGCACGCGCCGTCTGCCAGCAGCCGGAAATTATCCTGCTGGACGAACCAACGTCATTTTTGGACATCAAAGGCAAAATTGAGCTGCTGACCATCCTGCGCCAGCTGGCACAGGAAAAACAGGTGGCCGTCATTGTCAGCCTGCACGAGCTGGAGCTGGCGCAAAAAATTGCGGATACCGTGGTGTGCGTATCGCCGCAGGGCGTTTCCGGCGTGATGACACCGAAAGACGCGTTTGCCGCAGAGAACATCCGCACGCTGTACCGCCTGACCAAAGAGCAGTATGAAGCACTGTACGGCCCCCAGCCGGAGCGTGAACCCGAACGGAGACCCGCCAAACAGGAGCCGCCCAGGTTTGAACATTACATCCGCAGCGGGCAAAAGCTGCTGCGCTGCGGCTACACCACCGGCACCTGCGCCGCCCTTGGCGCTGCCGGGGCCGCCCGCCTGCTGCTGACCGGTAAAGCGCCGGAATCCGTCGGCCTGCGCACCCCAAAAGGCATTGTGGTGGAAGTTGCGCCCATCTACTGCCGCAAAACAGCCGCCGGCGCCCAGTGCGCCATCCGCAAGGACGGCGGGGACGATGTGGACGTTACCACCGGCCTGCCGGTCATAGCCGATCTCACCCTGCTGCCGGATGCCCCCGGCCAGGTCACGATTGACGGCGGCCCCGGTGTGGGCCGTGTGACGAAGCCCGGCCTGGACCAGCCGGTGGGGCAGGCGGCCATCAACCATGTGCCGCGCCGGATGATCACCGATGCCCTGCACGCGGAGGCCGAAGCAGCCGGGTATGACGGCGGCTTTGACGTAATGATCTCGATCGAGGGGGGCGAGGAAGCCGCCAAACGCACCTTTAACCCCCACATCGGGGTGGAAGGCGGACTTTCCGTCCTGGGCACCAGCGGCATTGTGGAGCCCATGAGCCAGCAGGCCGTCCTGGATACCGTGCAGCTGGAGATCCACCAGGCCGCCCTGCGGGAGCAAAGCCCCAAGCGGCTGATCCTGGCCCCCGGCAACTATGGGCTGGACTACCTGGCCCAAAACCTGCCGGAATACAGCAGCATCCCGGTGGTCAAGTGCTCCAACTTTATGGGGGATGCGCTGGATATGGCCGCTGCGGAGCAGTTTGCAGAGGTCCTGCTGGTGGGGCACATTGGCAAGCTGGTCAAGCTGGCGGGCGGCATTATGAACACCCATTCCCGTATGGCGGATTGCCGCACCGAGCTGTTCTGCACCCATGCGGCGCTCTGCGGGGCCAGCCGGGCCACCTGCCGTGCCCTGATGGACGCCGCCACAACGGATGCCTGCCTGGACATTCTGAATGCCGAAAACCTGCGGGAGCCGGTGCTCGAAAGCCTATTGCAGGCCATCCAGCTGCATCTGGACCGCCGCGTGGCGGGGGCGTTCCGGGTGGGGGCTGTACTGTTTTCCAACCAGGCCGGGCCGCTGGGCCAGACTGAGACCGCCGCCCAGCTGCTGCAAAGCTGGCAGAAAAAGGAGCAATGAGGTATGGTACATTTTGTGGGCGCAGGCCCCGGCGCACCGGATCTGATCACCCGGCGCGGTGCGGCGCTGCTGCAAACGGCGGACTGCATTATTTATGCGGGCAGCCTGGTCAACCCGGCGTTGCTGGGGCTGGCCAAAGCCGGCTGCGCCATTTATAACAGTGCTGAAATGACATTGGAACAGGTGCTTGCCGTGATGCGCCAAATGGAAGCCGAACACAAAACCACTGTGCGGCTGCACACCGGGGACCCCTGTTTGTACGGGGCCATCCGGGAGCAGATGGACGCGCTGGACGCCGACGGCATTGCTTACGATGATACGCCCGGTGTTTCCAGCTTTTGCGGTGCCGCCGCCGCGCTGAACGCCGAGTACACGCTGCCCGCCGTCAGCCAGACGGTCATCATTACCCGCATGGAGGGCCGCACCCCTGTGCCGGAAAAGGAAAAGCTCGCCAGCCTGGCCAGCCACGGCGCTACCATGGTGATTTTTCTCTCCATCGGCTTAATTGATAAAGTGCAGGAAGCACTGCTGCAGGGGGCATACACCGCAAGCACCCCCGCCGCCGTGGTGTACAAGGCCACCTGGCCGGAGCAGAAAACCGTGCGCTGCACCGTTGGCACCCTGGCCCAAAGCACCAAGCAGGCGGGCATTACCAAAACGGCCTTGATCGTGGTGGGGGATTTCCTTGGCCGCTGCTATGCCCGCAGCAAACTGTACGACCCCGCCTTTACCACCGAATACCGCGAGGGGACCAAACCGTGAACTGTGCGTATCTTGCCTTTACGGCCAAGGGGCTGGCGCTGGCGCAGCAGCTGGCCCAAACCTGCCCCGGCTCCGTCAGCCGCTGCGGGCTGGGCGGGGTGACGCTGGCCGGGTGGACGGCCCAGCAGTTTGCCGCGGCGGATGCCCTGGTGTTTGTGGGGGCGGCGGGCATTGCGGTGCGGGCCATTGCGCCCCACTGCCAAAGCAAAGCCACCGACCCCGCCGTTGTGGTGCTGGATGAATGCGGCCGCTTTGCGGTGCCGCTGCTCTCCGGCCATCTGGGCGGCGCAAATGACCTGGCCTGCCGGCTGGCTGCCGCCTGTGGTGCGGTGCCGGTGATCACCACGGCGACCGATGCCAACGGCCTGTTTGCCGTGGATGAGTGGGCCAAAAAACAAAACTGCGCTGTGTGGGAAACCCCGCGCATTAAATTAGTCAGCGGGGCACTGCTGGCCGGCAAAACGGTGCGGTATGCTTCCCCCTGGGCCATTGCGGGCACCCCGCCCGCCGGTGTGGCGGAAGCCGAAGAACCGTCTGGCGCTGATTTTGCCCTGACAATGACCCCGCAGGGGAACGCTTTGCATCTGATCCCCCGCATTGGCGTGCTGGGCGTTGGCTGCAAGCGCGGTACCACCGCCGTCCAGCTGGAAGCCGCGTTTGCAGCGTTCTGCGCCGATACAAATTTGGCCCCGGTCGGAATTACCGCCGCCGCCAGCATTGACCTGAAACAGAACGAACCCGGCCTGCTGGAGTTCTGCCGCAGCCACGGCTGGCCGGTCAGCTTTTATTCTGCCGCCCAGCTGCGCGCTGTGCCCGGAACTTTCAGCGTCTCCCGCTTTGTGCAGGGAGTGACGGGTGTGGATAACGTCTGCGAGCGCGCCGCCGTGCTGGCTTCCGGCGGCACGCTGCTGCTGCCCAAATATGCGCATACCGGCGTGACCTTTGCCGCTGCCGTGCGCCCCTTTGCCCCGGATTGGAGATGGAAAACCGATGAAGCGTAACCTTGTATCCGTTGTGGGCCTTGGCCCTGGCGATGCCCAGTTTTTGACCGCGCAGGCCCGCCATGCGTTGCAAGAGGCTGATGTGCTGTGCGGTTACACCGTTTACATCGACCTTGTGCACCCCCTGTACCCGGAAAAAGAAACCTATGCCACCGGTATGACCAGAGAAATTGACCGCTGCCGCTGGGCGCTGCAAACGGCCCAGACCGGCAAAACGGTGGCGCTTGTCTGCTCCGGTGATGCCGGGGTGTACGGCATGGCCAGCCCGCTGCTGGAGCTGGCGGCGGAATACCCCGATGTGGAAGTGGAGGTCGTTCCCGGCCTGACCGCCGCATTAAGCGGTGCCGCCGTGCTGGGCGCACCGCTGGCCCATGATTTCTGTGTGATCTCCCTTTCGGACCGGCTGACTCCGTGGGAGATGATCGAAAAGCGGCTGGCCTGCGCCGCCATGGGGGATTTCTGCGTGGCGCTGTACAATCCCTCCTCCAAAGGGCGGCCGGATTACCTGCAAAAAGCGGTTCGCATCCTGTTGCAAAACGGCAAGGGGGCGGGTACCCTTTGCGGCGTGGTGCGCAGCATTGGCCGCACCGGCCAGCAGAGCAGCCAGATGACACTGGCCGAGCTGGAACACACCACCGTGGATATGTTCACCACGGTGTTCATCGGCAACAGCGCCACCCACCAGGTCAGCGGGTGGATGGTAACGCCGCGGGGGTACCACGGGGTATGAGGATCGTTGTGTTCAGCGGCACTACCGAAGGGCGGGATTTCTCCCGCGCCGCTGCCGCGTTGGGCATTGCCGTTACCGTCAGCGTAGCAACCGACCTGGGGGCCGAGGAACAGGGCCAGGCCCCCGGCATTACCGTACATTCCGGCCGCCTGCTGCCCGGCGCTATGGCGGAGCTTTTGCAGGGCGCAGCCCTTTGTGTGGATGCCACCCACCCTTACGCGGTGGAAGCCACCAAAAACATCCGCGCCGCCGCCAACGCAGCCGGGGTAGAGTACCACCGCCTGCTGCGTGCCGCCAGCACCTTGCCCGCGGGCAGTGTGGTGCTGGGCAGTGCCGCCCAGGCCGCGCAGTATTTAGCCGCAACGCAGGGCAACATTCTGCTCACCACCGGCGCCAAGGAGCTTGCGGCCTTTGCCGGGCTGGATGCCGCCCGCCTGTACCCGCGGGTGCTGCCCACCGTGGCGGGCATTACGGCATGCGAGGGCGCGGGCATCCCGCACCGCAACATCATTGCCATGCAGGGACCCTTTACGCTGGAACTGAACCTTGCACTGATGCAGCAGTTCCACATCCGTTACCTTGTCACCAAGGACGGCGGCAGCGCGGGCGGCTTTGCCGAGAAAGCCCAGGCTGCCGCCCAAAGCGGGGCTGCGCTGGTTGTACTGCGCCGCCCGGAGGAATGCGGCGAGACCGCCGAAGAAATTTTGCAACGATGCAGGGAGCTGTTATGAAGATTACATTGGTTGGCATGGGCAGCGGGCTGCCCGGCAGTTTGACTGCCCAGGGCTTGCAGGCCCTGCAAACGGCAGGGCTGATTCTGGGGGCAAAGCGGCTGCTGCAAAACCTGCCGGATGGCTGTACCCCCAACCGCAAGCCAATTTACCTGCCGGATGAAGTGCTGGCCTGCCTGCAAGCGGAGCCCTGCCAGACCGCCGCGCTGGTTTACAGCGGGGATACCGGCTTTTATTCCGGTGCTGCGGCGCTGGTGCCCAAGCTGCGGGCACAGGGGGCGGAAGTAACGGTGCTGCCGGGGATTTCCAGCGTACAGCTGTTGGCCGCGGCGCTGGGCAGGCCGTGGCAGAACTGGCACCTTGTCAGCGCCCACGGATGTGCCTGCGCCCCTGCGGCAGAGTGCCGGAGCGACCGCCCGACCTTTTTTTTGACGGGCGGGCGCAATACCAGCCCCGCCGCGCTGTGTGAGATTCTAGCCGCCGCAGGCTTTGGCGCGGTGCAGGCCACGGTTGGTGAGAACCTTGGCACTCCGCAGCAAAAGTTCATCACCGATACGGTGCAAACGCTGGCGGGCGGCAGCTTTGCGCCGCTCAGCGTGCTGCTGGTGGAGCCCTGCCCCAAACCGCAGCCCCGCGTGCCCGGCCTGCCGGATGAAGCCTTCATCCGTGGCAAAACGCCGATGACCAAGCAGGAGGTGCGCGCCGCCGCGCTGGCCAAGCTGGCCGTTGCCCCCACTGATACCCTGTGGGATGTCGGTGCCGGAACGGGCAGCGTGAGCGTGGAAATGGCGCTGGCCGCCCCCATGGGTCAGGTGTACGCGGTGGAATGTGATGCCGATGCCTGCGCGCTGGTTCGCCAGAACCAGGCCAAATTTGCCGCCAGTAACTTAACGCTGATCGCGGGCAAAGCCCCTGAAGCGCTGCAAAATCTGCCCGCGCCGGATGCTGTTTTCATCGGCGGCAGCAAGGGCAATATGCAGGCCATTGTGGATGCCGCCCTGGCCGCCAACCCGCAGACCCGGCTCTGTATCGCCGCCATTGCGCTGGAAACCTTGCAGCAGAGTATTGCCGCCCTGGCCGCCCACGGGCTGGCCGCACAGGTGACCCAGATTGCCGTAAGCCGCAGCAAGGCGGCAGGCAGCCTGCACCTGATGATGGCCAACAACCCGGTATTTTTGATCGTGAGGGAATGAGAATGCTGCAGCTGCTTTTGGCCGCGCCCAGTTCCGGCAGCGGAAAAACCACCGCCGCCTGCGCCCTGCTTTCCGCCCTGAAAGCCCGCGGGCTGGAGCCCTGCGCGTTCAAGTGCGGGCCGGATTACATTGACCCCATGTTTCACCGCGCCGTGCTGGGGGTGCCCAGCCACAATCTGGACCTGTTTTTCTCCACCCCGCAGACCGTGCGACGGCTGTACACCAGCGGCGCGGCGGGCCATGGCAGCGCGGTGTGTGAGGGTGCCATGGGCTATTATGACGGCCTTGGCGGCGTGAGCGCTGCCGCCAGCGCCTGGCACACCGCCGATGTGCTGGACTTGCCGGTGCTGCTGGTGGTGCGCCCCAAGGGGGCCAGTTTAACGCTGGCCGCCCAGCTGCAAGGCTTAAAAGCGTTCCGCACGCCGCACCACATTGCGGGCGTTCTGCTGAACGACTGCACCGAGATGCTGTACAAGCTGCTGGCCCCCATGCTGGAACAGGAAACCGGCCTGCCGGTGGTGGGCTTTCTGCCCCCCATGCCGGATGCCGCCATCGAAAGCCGCCACCTGGGGCTGAAAACCGCGGGCGAAATTGCTGATTTGCAGCAAAAAATTCAGATTTTGACCGCCGCCGCGCAAAAAAATATCGACTGGCCGCGGCTGCTGGCCCTGTTTGACCGCCCGGCCCCAATGGCCCCTGCGGTTCAGGCCGCAGCCCCCACCGTGCGCATTGCCGTGGCACAGGATGAAGCGTTCTGCTTTACCTATGCCGAAACGCTGGAAAGCCTGCAGGCCGCAGGCGCAGAGCTTTGCTATTTCAGCCCGCTGCGGGATGCCGCGCTGCCGCAACATATCGGCGGGCTGTACCTGCCGGGCGGCTACCCGGAGCTGTACGCCGCCCAGCTGGCGGCCAACACCGCCATGCGCTGCGCCATAAACACCGCCGTGCAGCGCGGCCTGCCCACCGTGGCGGAATGCGGCGGCTTTTTGTACCTGGGCCAAACGCTGGAAGATGACGCCGGAACCGCCCACCCCATGGCGGGTGTGCTGCCGGGGCAGGGGTTCCGCGTGGGGCGGCTGGTGCGCTTTGGCTATGCCGCGCTCACCCCGCAGGCGGACAGCATGCTCTTCCGCGCAGGGGAGCCGGTGCCCGTGCATGAGTTCCACCATTGGGATTCCACCTGCAACGGCACCGCTTTTGCCGCCCAAAAAGCCAATGGCCGCCATTGGGACTGCGGCTTTGCCAATGGGCATCTGTATGCGGGGTTCCCGCATCTATACTGGGCGGGCACCCTGCTGCCGCAGCGCTTTGTAACGGCTGCGGCGCAGTATGCCCAAACAAAAACAGGGAGAACGGTATGACGGAACCTGAACTGAACACACGGCTGCAAACCATCACCCCGCCCGATGAAGCTGCCCGCGCCGCGGCGCACGCCCACTGGGCCGCGCTGGCCAAACCGCTGGGCGGGCTGGGCAGCCTGGAAACCATGCTGGAGGACGCCGCCGCCCTGACCGGCACCCCGGAGCTGGATTTTGCCCGCCGCGCCGTGCTGGTGCTGTGCGCCGATAACGGCGTGGTGGCCCAGGGCGTGAGCCAAACCGACGCCAGCGTGACCCGCGCGGTGCTGCAAAACCTTGCCGCGCGGCGCACCAGCGTGTGCCAGATGGCAGCTGCCGCCCATTGCAGCGTTGTGCCGGTGGATATGGGCATTGCCGGTGCCCCGGTGCCCGGCGTGCAGGACTGCCGCATTGCCCCCGGCACCAAAGATTTTACCTGCGGCCCGGCCATGACCCGCGCCCAGGCCGTGCAGGCCATCGGCTGCGGCATTGCGCTGGTGCGCGGACAAAAGCAGCAGGGAGTTCAACTGTTAGCAACGGGGGAGATGGGCATTGGCAACACCACAACCTCCAGCGCCGTGGCAAGCGTGCTGCTGGGTGCCTCCGTGCAGAGCATGACCGGACGCGGGGCCGGGCTTTCGGATACAGGGCTTGCCCGCAAGATTGATGCGATCCGGCGCGGCATTGCCCACAACCAGCCCAATCCCGCTGACCCGCTGGATGTGCTGGCCAAGCTGGGCGGGTTTGATATTGCCGGGCTGTGCGGCGTGTTTTTGGGCGGCGCGCTGGAGGGTGTGCCCATTTTGATGGATGGCTTTATCAGCAGCGTGGCGGCTCTGTGCGCGGTGCGGCTCTGCCCCGCAGCAGCCAAGGCGGTGTTTGCCAGCCATGTTTCGGCGGAGCCTGCCGCCCATATGGTGCTGGATGCTTTGGGCAAAGCGCCGCTCATCACCGCCAACCTGCATCTGGGCGAGGGCACCGGCGCGGTGGCTTCCATCCCACTGTGGGATATGGCTTTGGCCGTCTACCGCGGCTGCTATTCCTTTGCGGAGGGCGGCATTGCGCCGTACACCCCACAATGCTGACGCTGGTTATCGGCGGCGCAGCCAGCGGCAAAAGCGCCTATGCGGAGCACCTTGCCGTGCAGAGCGGCGGCCCGCGCTATTACCTTGCCACCATGCAGGTGTGGGACGCCGAGTGCGCCGCGCGGGTGGCCAAACACCGCGCCATGCGGGCGCAAAAACAGTTTGCTACCGTGGAATGTCCCCAAGACCTGCACTTGGTCCGCCTGCCGCAGCAGGGCACCGCCCTGCTGGAAGATTTGGGCAACCTGGCCGCCAATGAGCTGTACCGTCCCGACGGCAGCTGCCTGCCGCCCAAGCAGACGGCGGAAAAAATGCTGGCGGGGATCGAGGCAATCGCCGCACAATGCAACCATCTTATCATCGTCAGCAACGAGGTATTCAGCGGCGGGGCGGATTATGCCGGGGAGACAGACCTTTATTTGCAGGCCCTTGCCATGGTCAACAATGCCGTTGCCGCCAAAGCCGACGCCGTCTGCCGCGTGGTGTGCGGCCTGCCGGTGTACTACAAAGGAGGAGAACGCCCATGACAGTTTTGCAGACGATCGCCGTGGCATTTGCCATGTTCTCGGCTGTGCCGGTGCCGCAGTTTGACTGGAACGAGAAAAACATGCGGTATTCGCTCTGTGCCTTCCCGCTGGTGGGGGTGCTGTGCGGCGTGCTGTGGTACGTGTGCGCCAGCCTACCGCTGCCCGCCATGGTGCGCGCGGCGGGCTTTTGCCTGATTCCTGTCTGGGTCACGGGCGGCATCCATCTGGATGGTTACGCCGATACCTGCGATGCCCTTTGCAGCTATGGCGATACCCAGAAAAAGCTCGATATCCTCAAGGATCCGCACTGCGGGGCGTTCGCCGTGATCCGGCTGTGCAGCTACTTTGTGGCCTACTTTGCGCTGTGCTGCTGCGTGCAGTTTACCCCACAGGTGGGGGCTGTCTGGCTGCTGGCGCTGGTGCTGGAGCGTGCCTGCTCCGGTTACGCAGTGGCGGCGTTCCCGCTGGCCAAAAATACCGGCCTTGCGCACACATTTGCCACGGCGGCGGACCGCATCACGGTGCGCCGGGTGCTGGGATGCCTTAGCATTGTGCTGGCAGTGGCACTTTTCGCTCTGGGCGGCGGCGTGCTGGTGCTGGCGGCGGGGGTTGCCCTGTGGCGCTACCACCGCGTGGCGGTCAAGCAGTTTGGCGGCATTACCGGGGACCTGGCCGGGTGGTTTTTGCAAAAAGCGGAACTGTATATGCTGGCGGCCCTTGTGTTTTGCCAGTGGAAGGGGTTTTTGTAACATGCTGTTTATTACCGGCCCGCTGTACAGCGGCAAGCGTACCTTTGCCAAACCCTTTGGCGGGCGGCAGATTTACGAGGTGCAGACCCTTGCCGCCAATGCCGAAAGCCTGCCCGCCCTTGCGGACGAGCTTGCTCAATATGACGTAGTAACCGCCACCGAGGTTGGCGGCGGCGTGGTGCCCATTGACCCCGCCCAGCGCGCCGCGCGGGAAGCCGCCGGCCGCCTTGCCTGCTTGCTGGCTGAGCGGGCCGACTGTGTGGTGCAGATGTTCTGCGGCCTGCCCACCGTGCTGAAAGGGGAGCTGCCGCCATGCTGATCTACCTGCTGCGCCACGGCTTAACGCAGGATAATCAGGAAAAGCGCTACCAGGGCAGGCGGGATGTACCGCTGTGCCCCCAGGGCCTTGCCCAGCTGTGCCGGGCGGATTTTGACCCCAAAACGGCCTATATTACTTCTTTACAGCGCACCCGGCAGACAGCGGAAGTGCTTTTCCCCGATGCGGAGCTGGTTGTGGCGGATGGGCTGAAAGAGATGGATTTCGGTGTGTTTGAGGGCCGCAATTACCGGGAGATGGAGCACGACCCCCAGTACCGCGCCTGGGTGGAAACCGGCTGCGAAGGCCGCTGCCCGGGCGGGGAAAGCAAGGCGGAATTCTGCCAGCGTGTCTGCACGGCATTTGCCGCGCTGGTGGATGCCGCTTTGGCGGCGGGGGAACCGCAGCTGGTGATCGTTGCCCACGGCGGCACCCAGATGGCGGCGCTGGAACGGTTCGCCGCGCCCCACAAAGATTATTATTCCTGGTGTGCCCCCGCGGCGGGCGGCTTTGTGCTGGATGCCTCCGATTGGATACACCAGAAAACCCTGCGCGTGGTCAAAACCGTGCAGTATACAAAGGAGTTACCATGCTGATTTGCTGGGCCGTTTTGGGCGGCTTTGTGCTGGATGCCATTTTTGGCGACCCGGCTTGGATGCCGCACCCCGTTGTGCTGATGGGCAAAGCCATCACTGCGCTGGAAAAACGCCTGCGCGCACAATTCCCCAAAACGCCGCAGGGGGAACTTTGCGGCGGGGCGGTGCTGGCTGCCGTTTTGCCGGTAGGCACGTTCCTTATCACAGCGCTGGTATGCAGGCTGGCAGCGGCGCTGCACCCGCTGGCGGGGCTTGCCATGCAGATGTTCTGGTGCGCCCAGGCATTGGCCGCGAAGGGCCTTGCGCAGGAAAGCCGCAATGTGTACAAAGAGCTGCAAAAGCAGGACCTGCCCGCCGCCCGCAAAGCCGTGGCCCGCATTGTGGGGCGCGATACCCAAAACCTGACGGCGGAGGGCGTGACAAAAGCCGCTGTGGAAACCGTGGCCGAAAACGCCAGCGATGGCGTGATTGCCCCGCTATTGTACATGCTGCTGGGCGGCGCGCCGCTGGCGCTGACCTATAAGGCCATCAACACGATGGACAGCATGCTGGGCTACAAAAACCAGAAATACCTGTATTTTGGCCGTGCCGCCGCCAGGTTGGACGACGTGGCCAACTATCTGCCCAGCCGCCTGGCCGGGCTGCTGTGGGTGGCCGCTGCCGCCCTGACCGGCAGCAGTGCCCGCGGCGCGTGGAAGATCTGGCGGCGGGACCGCCGCAACCATGCCAGTCCCAACAGCGCCCAGACCGAAAGTGCCTGCGCCGGTGCCCTGGGCGTGCAGCTGGCAGGCCCCGCCTACTATTTTGGCGAGTATTATGATAAACCCACCATCGGGGATGCGCTGCGCCCCGTGGAACCAAAGGACATTTTGCGGGCCGACCGCATGATGTATGCCGAAAGCCTGCTGGCTTTGGCGCTGGGCATTGCCCTGCGCCGGTTGGTGCTGGCGATGTAACAACGAAAAGGGGAGAACGGAATGGAACTGGTACATGGCGGTGATTGGGCGGGCTACCGCGCCCGCTTTGGGCATGATGCGCTGGATTTTTCGGCCAATGTCAGCCCGCTGGGCCTGCCCCAGGGCGTGGCGGATGCCATCGTTGCGGCACTGCCCACTGCGGACCGCTATCCGGACCCCCTTTGCCGGGAGCTGCGCACGGCACTCAGCCGGGCGGAACAGCTGCCGGAACCGTGGATTTTGTGCGGCAATGGGGCTGCGGATCTGATCTACCGGCTGGTGTGGGCGCTCAAGCCCCGCCGCGCCCTGCTGCCCGCCCCCACCTTTGCCGAGTATGCCGCTGCACTGGAAAGCGTTGGCTGCGAAGTAAAGCGGAAAACCCTGCATGAGGCCGATGATTTTGCCGTAACCGAAGCCTTTGTGCAGGCAGTGAACCAGAGCATTGATCTGGTGTTTTTGTGCCAGCCCAATAACCCTACTGGGCAAATTACCCCGCCGGAACTGGTGCAGCGCCTGGTGCGCCGCTGTGCGGACTGCGGGGCCGCGCTGGTGGTGGATGAGTGCTTTCTGGACTTTTTGCAGCAGCGGGATGCCCTGACGGCCAAACCGCTTTTGCAAACCGCGCCCAACCTTGTTATTCTGAAAGCGTTCACCAAACTGTACGCCATGGCCGGGGTGCGGCTGGGGTATGCCTTGTGTTCCGACACCGCACTGCTGGCCAAAATGCAGGCCGCGGGCCAGCCGTGGGGGGTATCCAGCCTGGCGCAGGCTGCGGGCGCTGCCGCTTTGCGGGAAACCGCCTATGCCGATGCCGTCCGCGCCCTGATTGCCGACCAGCGCCCCAAACTGGCGGCCGGGCTGCGGGCACTGGGGCTGCAGGTGATCGAGGGCAGCGCCAACTACCTGTTGTTCCGTGCGCCGGAAACGCTGGGTGCAGCCTTGCAGCAGCGGGGCGTCTGCCTGCGCAGCTGCGGCAATTACCCGGGGCTGAGCGCCGGCTGGTACCGCACCGCCGTGCGCACCGCGCCGGAAAACGAACAGCTGCTGCAGACCATGCGGGAGGTACTAAAATGAGCAAAGCAAAATGTATTATGGTGCAGGGCACCATGAGCGGCGCGGGCAAAAGCCTGCTGTGCGCGGCGCTCTGCCGCATTTTTGCCCAGGATGGCTGGCGGGTGGCCCCGTTCAAAAGCCAGAACATGGCGCTGAACAGCTTTGTGACCCGTGACGGGCTGGAAATGGGCCGCGCCCAGGTGGTACAGGCTCAGGCAGCCGGGGTGGAACCGGATGTGCGGATGAACCCCATCCTGCTCAAGCCCAGCAGCGATATCGGCAGCCAGGTGATCGTCAACGGGGAAGTGCGCGGCCAGATGCCGGCGGCGGAATATTTCCGCCATAAAAAACAGCTCATCCCCGATATTCTGGCGGCTTACAACAGCCTGGCGGAAGACTTTGATATTATCGTCATCGAGGGCGCGGGCAGCCCGGCAGAGATCAACCTGAAAGCCGATGACATCGTGAACATGGGGCTGGCCAAGCTGGTGGATGCTCCCGTGCTGCTGGTGGGTGATATTGACCGCGGCGGCGTGTTTGCCCAGCTGTTTGGCACGGTGGAACTGCTGGAGCCGGACGAACGGGCGCGCATCAAAGGGCTTATCATCAACAAGTTCCGCGGCGATGTTGGGATTCTGCGCCCCGGCCTTGCCATGCTGGAAGAGAAAACCCACCTGCCGGTGTTTGGCGTTGTGCCGTACTTAAAGGTGGATATTGAGGACGAGGATTCGCTTTCCGACCGGCTGCAGGTCAAAAATGCCGTCAAGCCGCTGGATGCTGCCATTGTGCGGCTGCCGCATATTTCCAACTTTACGGACTTTATGCCGCTGGAGCAGCACCCGCTGCTTGGCGTGCGCTATGTGCAGACCACCCGCGAGCTTGGCGCGCCGGATTGCGTGATCCTGCCCGGTACAAAAAATACGGTGGATGACCTGCTGTGGCTGCGCCAGTGCGGGCTGGAAGCAGCCATCAGCAAGCTGGCCCAGCGCGGCACGCCGGTGCTGGGGGTGTGCGGCGGCTACCAGATGCTGGGCCAGACCCTGGCCGACCCGGAAGGCACCGAAAGCGGCCGCCCGCAAACCCTGCGCGGCCTTGGCCTGCTGCCCACCCAAACCACCTTTACCGCCGAAAAGCGCCGCACCCAAAGCCAGGCGACCGTAACGGCAGCCCCCTTTGCCGGGGCGCACCTGACCGGGTACGAGATCCACACCGGGCGCACCACCGTGCAGGGCGCGCCGTTCTGCACCCTGGCGGACGGCACCCCCGAAGGCTGCGTGCAGGGCCAGGTGTTTGGCACCTACCTGCACGGCCTGTTTGACAGCGGCGAGCTGACCGAGCAGTTTGCCGCCTACCTTTGCCGCCGCAAGGGCATCGATCCCGCCGCGGCAGCACCGATCTCCATGCAGGAATACCGTACCCAGCAGCTGGATCTGCTGGCCGATGGGGTACGCCATAACCTGGATCTGGCCGCCGTGTATGCGGCTATGGGCCTTGCACAGCCCGCCGAAAGGGGAAATGACCAATGATGCCGCAGCACCACCTGCCCGCCGATATTGAACGCACCAGCATGAAAATTATTGCCGGGGAACTGGCCCAGCGCGGGCTGGACATCCCGCCGGAGAACGCCCCTGTGGTCAAGCGGGTCATCCACACCACGGCGGATTTTGACTATGCGGAGACCCTGCACTTTACTCCCGGCGCGGTAGCTGCCGGTATTGCTGCTATGCACGCCGGGGCAACGATCATCACCGATACCAACATGGCCCTGGCAGGCATCACCAAGCCGGGCCTGGCCAAGCTGGGCGGGCAGGCGCGCTGCTTTATGGCGGACCCCGCTGTGGCTGCAGCGGCCAAACAGGCGGGCACCACCCGCGCCGTGGCCGCCATGCAAAAGGCTGCGGCCGAATACCCCGGCGCCGTGCTGGCCGTGGGCAACGCCCCCACCGCCCTGTTGACGATTGCCGAGAAAATTGAAAACGGCCTGCGCCCGGCGCTGGTTATCGGTGTGCCGGTGGGCTTTGTGAATGTGGTGGAAAGCAAGGAGCGCCTGTTTGCCGTGTGCGAAAGCCACGGCGTGCCCGCCATTGTTGCCATGGGCCGCAAGGGCGGCAGCAACGTGGCGGCGGCCATCTGCAACGCGCTGATCTATTCCGCCGCCGAAATGCTGGACCCCACCGCCCGCGGATGGAAATAAGCAGGAGAATATCGCCACAGCCCGGTACCGCACGGTTTGCTTCATTTTTTCCCTATCATAATCAAAACGCAGAAGCAATACAATAGCCACAACGGGCAAGCCCGCTGTGGCTGTTGCTTTTGGTGCCCTTTTTCACGCGGTAAAAAGAGCGTTCCCATTTATTTTGATTGTATCGTTGATACTGCCATTATAATGCCGCCGTGAGATAACAATAGCCCGGTATCCGCTTTGCTCCAAAAAGTGCGCTTATAAAGCGAACGCCCTTGCATCTCCTGGCGCAAGCCCGCCGTCACTCACTTTTCCACCGCCATTGCGATCTGCTCGCGGGTGATGGGCAGCTCATAAAAGCGTTTGTGGGTGGCGTGGTAGATGGCATCGGCCACGGCGGGCAGCGGGGTGTTGATGACGACCTCACCGATGGACTTTGCGCCAAACGGGCCGGTGCCCTCGTAACTGCTCTCAAAGCTTACGTCAATATGTCCAATATCAGTGCGGCAGGGGATCTTGTACTGCATCAGGGAGCTTTCGCGCGGCATGCCGCGGTCATTGTAGGTCACATTCTCGGTCAGCGCCATGCCGATGCCCTGCAAAATGCCGCCCTCGGCCTGCACGCGGGCCAGGTTCGGGTTTACCGGGGTGCCGCAATCAACCGCGGCCACATAGTTCACCACCTGAGCCTCGCCGGTTTCCAGGTCAACTTCCACTTCGGCGGCACCAACCATAAACGGCGGGGGCGAAATCTCCGAGCTGTGGGTTACGGTGGCTTCCAGCGCCACCGTGTTGCCGCACTGGGATGCCGCTGCAATGCTGGCCAGCGGTACGCACTGTGCGCCGTCCTCGCTTGTCACGGCATCACCGGTAAACAGCACGGCGGCTTTGTCCAGCCCAAGCATCTGTGCCCCCAGGGTGCAGATCTTATCTTTCAGTTCCAGCGCACACTTTTCCACGGCCTTGCCGGTCACATAGGTTGTGCTGGACGCATAGGAACCGGAATCATAGGGGGAAGAATCGGTATCTGCGCCCAAAACCGCAATGTTTTCCAGCGGGCATTCCAGCATTTCGGCAGCAATCTGCGCCAGGATCGTATCGCAGCCTGTGCCCATATCCGCTGCGCCGATGGAGAGGGTATAGAACCCGTCATCGTTAATTTTCAGCGTGGCACTGCCCACGTCCACATGGTCGATGCCGGAGCCCTGCATGGCCATGCCCATGCCAACAGCACGCACCTTGCCGTTGCCGATCTCGCGCACGGGGTACTTATGGTCCCAATCCATCCTGTCATGCACGGTTTTCAGGCAGCGATCCAGCGCACAGCTGGTGTTGACCTGGCCATAGTAGGCGGGCATAACATCGCCCTCATGGATAATGTTGCGCTGCCGGAGCTCGAACGGGTCCATCCCCAATTTGTCGGCCAGCTCATTCACGGCGGATTCCACCGCAAACAGACCCTGGGTTGCGCCGTACCCGCGGTACGCACCCGATGACATGTGGTTGGTGTAAACAACATCGCTGACAAAGCGGAACGCTTCGGCCTTGCCGTACAGCGGGATGGACTTGTGGCCCGAAAGCCCCACCGTTGTGGGGCCGTGCTCACCGTAAGCGCCGGTGTTGGACAGGGTGTGCAGGTCAATGCCCTTGATGATGCCGTCCTTTGTTGCGCCCAGCCGCACGTGCATCTCCATCTCATGGCGCGGGGTCGAAGCCGTCTGGCTTTCAAAGCGGGTATAGATGATCTTGCTGGGCTTCTTCGTTTTCCAGGTAACAAAGGCAGGGTAAACCTCGCACACTGACGTCTGTTTTGCGCCGAACCCGCCGCCGATGCGCGGCTTGGCAACGCGGATCATGGATTTGGGGATGTGCAGGGCGTTTGCCAAAATGCGGCGGCAGTGGAATACGATCTGCGTTGAGCTGAGCACATTCAGCCGCCCGTAAGCATCAATGCTGCAATAGGTGCGGAAGGTTTCCATCATGGCCTGCTGGCAGGCGCGGGTGTGGTAGGTGTGGTCAATGACCACATCGCACCCAGCCAGCACCGCCTCAATATCACCCTCGCCGGATTCATCGTGGGCGCAGAGGTTGCGGTTCTTGTCAGCTCCGATGCCGGGAACAAGGGCTTCCCAGTTATCCTCCGGGTGCACAAGAGTGGGGTTATCGAGCGCTGTGTGGAAATCCAGCACCGCGGGCAGAACTTCATATTCCACCTGAATCAGCTTCATCGCCTTATCGACGCATTTTTCGTCTTTGCCCGCAAGGATCGCAACAACATCCCCGGCAAAGCGGACATGGCGGTCGATCACAAGGCGGTCGTAAGGGCTCATTTCGGGGTAGGTCTGGCCCGCCTGGGTGTAGCGGCGGGCGTTCTGGTCCACATCTTTCCAGGTGTAAATCACCTCCATGCCGGGCACAAGCATGGCGCGGGAGGTATCAATATTTTTGACAATCGCATTGGCGTGGGGGGAGCGCAGCAGCTTGACGATGAGGCAGTCCTGCGGGATAACATCATCCATGTACACAGGCTGGCCGGTTACAAGCTGCATGGCGTCCTTCTTGCGCACAGGCTGGTTCACAGTTTTCATTGGGCAGCCTCCTTTGATTTTTTCCACGCCAAAAAGTTCTGGATCCCGCGCAGCTGGCCTTCGTACCCGGAGCAGCGGCAAAGGTTGCCCGCAAGGTATTCCTTGATCTCCTCCTCATTGGGGTCGGGTTTTTCGCGGAAAAGGGCCAGCGCATTCATGATAAAGCCGGGGTTACAGAAGCCGCACTGCTCGGCTCCCTGGTCAGCAATGAACGCGCCGAACTCAGCGGCTTCCTCCTGCAGGCCCTCCAGCGTGGTAACGCTGCGGCCATCCACCCGCGCCGCCAGTACAGAGCAGGAAAGCACCGGCTTTTCGTCCAAAAACACGGTGCACAGCCCGCAGTTGGAGGTTTCGCACCCGCGCTTGACGCTTTTGCAGCCCAAAGAGCGCACCAGATCAATCAGCAGGGTATCGGGGGCGATCTCAGCAGCTGTTTTTTTATGGTTCAACGTAAAATGAATTTGCATCAGAGCACCTCCGGTTTTGCCAGTGCCTGTACGGCACGCTTGACAAGCACCCCCACCAGATGGGTGCGGTAGGCGGCACTGCCGCGCAGGTTGCTGCCGGTGGGCACCGCAGCCTGTACGGCGGCGGGCATCTCATCCGGGGCGGCCGTGGGGCAGACAAGCATGGCTTTCATGGGGCGTGCACCGATGGCAAAGCGGTAGGCTCCATCCGCCGTGCGTGCAGCAGCGCAGGTCAAAATCGGGAAGTCCGTCTGGGTGGCTCGCACAGACTGGTAATGCACGGCAAGCCCCGGCGTCTTTTTTATGTAAACATGGGTCAAAATATCACGGTCATAGGGCAGGGCGGCAAACTGTGCAATGGGCATCCGGCCTGCTTTGTACAGCTCCACATCGCAGTCCAGCGCCAGCAGCAGCGTTAATACGTCTGAAAAGCCAAACCGCCCGTACACGCTGCCGCCCACGGTGGCGCAGTTGCGGAACTGCACCCCCACAATATGGCGCACGGCCTCCCGCATGGCGCCGTTGGTGGCCGCGTTCAGCGCGGCGTGGGTTTCCAGGCTGCGCAGCGTTGCCATGGCGCCAATGGCAAATTCGGTATCGGTTTCTTCAATGGTATCCAACCCCAGCGCAGATAGGTCAATGGCTGTGCCAACGCTGATTTTTTCCATTTTCAGCCACAGCATCCCTCCCAGCACCCGGTTCGGGCGCTTCTGGTTCAGCTGCCATGCTTCTTCCAGTGTGGCGGGGCGGGCATATTCTCGAATCGTTATCATAGAATGCTCTCCGTTTTTGGGTAAAATCATACTTTTTTGTATAACCACTTTTATTTTACCACAAATTCTGCTATAATTCCGTTGTTGTTTGAAAAACACAACGGAATATTGGTTTTAGAGGGAAGTAAGAAACATGAAAATGACCAAAATGACCGCCCTGCTGCTGGCCGCCGCTATGGCACTGACAGCCTGCGGCAGCACCGCAGCTGCCAGCAGTACCGCAGCCAGCGAGGCTGCTTCCGTAGAGGCTACCGCAGCCCCGGAAGCCACTGCTGCACCGGAAGAACCTGCCGCCGAAACGGCGGTTACCTACCCGCTGACCGTTACCGACCAGCTGGGCCGCGAAGTTACCATTGAGGAAGAACCCAAAACCCTTGCCAGCGGCTACTACATTTCCACCAGCCTGCTGATTGCGCTGGGCGTGCAGAACGAGCTGGTTGGCGTGGAAGCCAAAGCCGACAAACGCAACATCTACAGCCTGTCCGCCCCGGAGATCCAGTCCCTGCCCAGCATTGGCACCGCCAAAGAGTTTGACCTGGAAGGCTGCGCTGCGCTGGCCCCGGATCTTGTCATCGTGCCCGCCAAGCTCAAGGATTCCATCCCCCAGATGGAGGAAATGGGCCTGACCGTGCTGGCTGTTAAGCCGGAAAACCAGGCCGACCTGTTCGGCGCGATCGAGCTGCTGGCACAGGCAACCAACACCACCGCCCGCGGCGAGGAGCTGGAAATGGCCATTGACAGCAACCTGACCGCCCTGGCCGAAGCCGTTGCCGGCACCGATGCCCCCAGTGTTTACCTGGCAGGCAACAGCTCTGTGCTGGAAACCGCAGGCCCCGCTATGTATCAGAACACGATGATCGAAAACGCCAACGGCACAAACGCCGCCGCCAGCGTGGAAGATACCTACTGGGCCGAAGTTTCCTATGAGCAGATCCTGGATTGGAACCCCGATTACATCATTCTGGCATCCGATGCTGAATATGACGTTGATTCTGTTCTGAACGATGCCGCCCTGGCGGACTGCACCGCCGTCAAGGAGAGCCATGTTTACCAGCTGCCCCACGCTGTTGAGGCTGTGGATTCCCCCGTGCCGGCCAGCTTCCTTGGCAGTGTTTATCTTGCCAGCGTGCTGCACCCGGAGCAGGTGACCGAGGAGTATTACCACGCCGCTGCCGATGAATTCTATGGTAACTTCTATGGCTTTACCCCCGAATCTTATGAATAATAACCGCAAACGCACGGCGCTGTGCCTTTTGGGCGCAACGCTCTGCGTTTTTATGGCCTTTGGTGCGGCACTTTATTTCGGCCGTTATCCCATAACCCTGCAGGCACTGCTGGCGGGGGACGCTATGGCAGTGCGCACCTTTACGGTACTGCGCCTGCCCCGTGCCGTGATGGCGCTGGCGGGCGGGTTCGGTCTTGGCGTGGCGGGCTTTGTGTACCAGACTGTTTTCCGCAATCCACTGGCAAGCCCGGATATCATTGGGGTATCGTCGGGGGCCAGCGTTGGCGCGGCATTTGCCATCTTGTTTGTCTCTTCGGGCACGCTGGGCACCACGGTATGCGCCTTTGCGGGCGGGCTGGCAGCGGTGTTTCTCTCGCTTGGCTTGGCGGCCGCCGCGCCGGGGCGCAGCAAGATGAACCTGGTGCTGGCGGGCATTGCCGTACATGCGCTGGCGCAAACTCTTTTGATGCTGCTAAAGCTGACCGCTGACCCGGAAAAAGAGCTGGCCAGCATTGAATATTGGATCATGGGCAGCCTGGCGGGGGTAACGCAAAGCCGGGTGTGGTTCCCCGTTCCAATGGTTATTTCCTGCTGCGCCGTAATTTTTGCTTTGCACCGTCAGGCGATGCTTTTATCCGTGGAAGAGGATGAAGCGCGGCTGCTGGGGGTTCCGGTGGGGCGGATGCGTTTTCTGCTGCTGACATTGGCAACGCTGGTGGTGGCCGCGGTTGTCAGCGTGACTGGGCTGATCAGCTTTGTCGGGCTGCTGGCCCCCCACTGTGCGCGGCTGCTGGCGGGGCACAACCGCCGCTCCACCAGCCTGCTCAGCGGGCTGGTGGGCAGCACGCTGCTGCTGGCGGCGGATACCATTGCCAAAACGGTGGCGGCAACCGAACTGCCGGTCAGTATCTTCACCTCGCTGCTGGGTGTTCCGTTTTTGCTCTACCTTATTATAAAGCCGGGGAGGGAGACGCGGTAATGTTCACTGTGGAGAATCTGGCCGTCCGTCTTGGTGATAAGAACATCCTGCAAAATGTTCATTTTACGATAGATACCCCCGGCCAGCTGGTGGGAATATTGGGGGTGAACGGCAGCGGAAAAACCACCCTGCTGCGCGCGGCGGCCGGGCTTTTGCCCCATACGGGGTGTTGCCTGATGGATGGTGTGCCGCTGGAAAGCCTTTCTACCAGGCGTCTGGCACAAACGGTCAGTTACATCCCGCAGCAAAGCGGAATTTCGGTGTCCATGTCTGCACGGGAAGTTGTGCTGATGGGCTGCAACCCCCGCCTTGGCGTGCTGCAAAGCCCCACCGCTGCCATGTGTGCGGCAGCGGAAGAAGCCCTGCGCACGGTAGGCCTGGCGGATAAAGCCGAGCAGGACTACCTGACGCTGAGCGGCGGCGAACGCCAGCTCTGCATCCTGGCACGCACCATTGTGGAGGACGCGCCGCTCCTGCTGCTGGATGAACCGGACAGCGCCCTGGACCTTGCCAACCGCAGCCACATGGCGGCTATGTTGGCAGACTTTGTACATACCAGCGGTAAAACAGCGCTGTTCTGCCTGCATGACCCCATGCTGATGCTGGACTGGTGCGATACGCTGATCGTGCTGCAAAACGGGCAGGTTGGAGCCATGCTGTACCCCAGAACCGACCCGGTTGAAGCGCTGCAATCCGCGCTGGCAGCAGTATACGGCCCGCTGGAACTGGTGCCCGTGACCGACCGCACGGGCCGGGCGCGGCTGGCCCTGCTGCCGCTGTGAGGGAAGAAAAATGAAACCGAAAATTCGTGTGATGCTCTGCGATGATATCGGCGAGCGCTTTTTTGGCGAAGGCCCCTGCCGCCTGCTGCACCGGATTGAAGAGACCGGCTCACTGCGGGCGGCGGCACAGGCCATGGGGCTTTCTTACTCCAAAGCGCTGCGCATGGTCAAGCGGGCGGAAAAAGAATTGGGCTTTGCGCTGACCCGCAAAACCATTGGCGGGCGCGGCGGCGGGGGCAGCACCCTGACGGATGAAGCCCGCAATTTTATGGAAAGGTATGAGGCTTACCGTGATGCCTGTGTACAGACTGACCGCGAGCTCTATTATAAGTTCTTTCCGGGTGAGCGGTAAGCGCCACCTGCTGTTGACCGGCGGGCGCGGTACGGGAAAAACCACCCTGCTGCGTGCGATGGTGCCATTGCTTTGCCCCGGGGCACAGGAAATTACCACAGCAGCGTACCCTGCGGACCGTGTGGAAATTCGAGAAAGTGTGGGCGGAAAAATAGCGGTGATCGGCCGCTTTGACCCGGCACTGCCCCCAGGCGAAAACCGGATGCGCCCCGTGGCGGACGGCTTTTTGCTGCTGGGAGTACCCGCCCTGCACCGCATGGCGGCAGGGAAGAGCGAATGGACGGTGCTGGATGAACTCGGTTACCTGGAAAATAGCTGCCCCGAATTCCGGCAGGCAGTGGAAGCGCTGCTGGATGCAAAGCGCGTTCTCGCTGTTGTGCGTAAGCAGGATGCCCCTTTCTTGAATGCACTGCGCGCCCGGCAGGATGCCTTTGTGGTGGATTTGGACGCCCCCGCGCCCGCTCTCGGCTGCGTGGTCATGGCGTCCGGGCTGGGGCGGCGGTTTGGCGGAAACAAGCTGATGGCGGATTTTTGCGGTGCACCGCTGATCGCCAATGCGCTGGCTCTAGCCGCCCTGCCGCTGCTGGCCTGCCGCATTGTCGTGACCCGCTCGGAAGAGGTTGAGGCGCTCTGTAACGCGCAGGGCGTCCCCGTTCTGCGCCACGCGCAGCCCTACCGCAGCGATACGGTCCGGCTGGGGCTGGCGGCATTGTTGGGAAAAGAGCCCGCTTTGCGCGGCTGCCTGTTTCTGCCGGGGGACCAGCCGCTGCTCACGCAGCAAAGTGTGGAAGCACTGGCGCTGGCAGCGGCCCCCGATGCCATTGTGCGGCTGTGCGCTGCCGATGGCACCCCCGGCAGCCCAGTGCTGTTCGGTGCGGATTATTTTTCGGAGCTGCTTCACCTGCCGGATGGCCGCGGCGGCAATGCCGTTGCGCGGGCCCACCCCGGTTCCGTCTGCCTTGTGTCCGCCCGGAACGATGCCGAACTGAGGGATGTGGATACGCGGGAGGACCTGAACCAGCTGCGTCAGCTGACAAACAGATAAAAATACCGTGCAGTTCAAAAAAAGCTGCACGGTATTTTTTATTTTATCACCTATTATATGATTGTAAACTGGCAGGCCCGCATGGCATCCAGCGCGGTCTGGTGGCTCTGGGGCGTTACCCCGGCGCAGCAGTCCGACAAAACTTCGATCTCTGTTTCCGGGAAAGCTGCACGCAGTACCATGGCGTTGCTAATCACGCAGATATCGGTGCAGTAGCCATAAATAACAATTTTTTCAATATCTTCAACAGCCTTGTTGTGTGCCATCAGTTCATCCAGAATCTCACTGGGCAGCATATAACTGCCGAACGTGGGTTTGTCCACAATGTGGCACACTTCCGGCTCGGTGTCCGCCATGACGTTTTCCAGTTCGGGCGCAAAATTCCAGCCATCCTCACCCTCAATGCAGTGCTCGATCGGCAGGCTGCGGCCCTCCCGCGTGGTCAGGTAGTTGTCCTGGTGGGTATCACGGGTAAAGAACATCCAGTGCCCGGCCTGCGCGTGTGCCCGCGCGGTTTCTGCCAGGTGCGCCACATTGGCCTGCGCCTGTGTGTTGGCCAGTGCCCCGGTAATAAAATCTTTCTGCACATCAATCACAAGATCAAGGGTGATTTTTTTGTCATTCATAGCATTTGCTCCCTGTCCACAGTATTTTCTCCAAGGTGTCTTTACACATTAGTATACAGCATTTCTTTGCCGCCGTAAAGATTTTCGTTCTTGTTAAAGCAGCAGAATGATACGGCAAAACGGGAACCGACAGGTAAGCGCTGCATGATCTCTGATACGTAGTACAATTCGTGCGATAAAGATGATTGTTCTGTCTTTCCTCTATATTTCGCTAAACCGGGCTTTAGCGAAATTACGTGTCTGGCTTAAACATTCTGCCCATCGCCCCATTCCTATCTCTAAATCTCTTTAAATCGCTTAAAAACCCTCCCTGCACCATGTGCGGCAATGCCTTCAGGCTGCTTATGGCAATACCGCATAATTCTAAGTGCCGATACGGCGAGCGAGGCACGGCAGATGCTAAGCCAAAAGCGCAGATAATACTGGATGTCTTATCGAGCATTTTGGCAACGCAGATGCCGTGCCGCAGCCGCCGGAGCGGTGCTTAAGCCGTAAGGCGGGAATTGTGCGGTGTTGCCTTATAACTTTATAACCGTTGCACTTCATGGCAGCGCTTTTGTGACGGTGTTCAACATTCTGCTGTGGACCGTGGGTTCCGGCATGGTTTCCGGCAGCCATTCTTTCGCGGTGCTGCTCTTTGCTGCCACATTAGTTTTGACTAACTCAATGGAATCGTTCTATCACACTATAAATGAATATGCCATCCATTCTGCACCGGGGGAACGGTAATTTTTTCTGCAATATGCAGCCCCCCTGCGGTATAGGGAAAGCAGAACGCCCCGCAAATCTGTACTGCCGCAGCACAGGCCTGCTGTTTTCTATCTGATACGGAAATACCAAAACTCCCTCCGAACAGGTGCGGGAATCGGGGATGCAGAGCAAAAATGTTTTTGAATAGAGGACATATCGGGAAAGATTCTGCACCTTTTGACTTTGCAGCGCCTGCCGCCATCCTGGCTTCCTGTGCCACGGAAAGCCGATTTTTACGCTTTTATCATCGGAGGAACCCTTACTGTTATACTGTATATATATTCAATCTTTTGCATTATATATACAGTTTTGGCGGGCTTACATACGCCGTTTCCACGCCCTGTACTTTGTGTATTCCGTTCAAGGACAGATAGTTTGCTCTGTTGTTCCTCGCCTCTACTATTTTGCTGCGTTTCCACTGCCTTTTTGCGTTTCGGTCTGTGGTTCGGGCATCTCGCTGTGGCCGTTATGCTTTTTCGCGCCGTGTTTCACTTGATGAGTTGGGCATCCCTTTGGGCTTATGTATGTTCTCCGTCCGCCTCCATTCGTCTCACTTTTCCTTTTTCCGCACATAAACAGTCCACCACATCCCCTTGTACGCTGCTTGTTTCCCTGCTATTCCGCAGTGATCCCACGATTTTGCGCCGGAAGCGCTTTCCCACGTTCCAGCGGCAGAGTATTGCGCTTTGTTTCAACCATCACAGCGATTCACGAGAGCGTTAAGCCGTTAAACCACCCATACAAAGCCCGCCCCGCTGGAATTTCCAACTTTCCGGGTCGGCAATACTGCATTCATTCCCATATTTTCTCTTTTTTTGTTCTCATTACAAGGACACATTTGCTTTGCTTATCGCTTTTTCCCTCATAATCTATGGTCTTATTCTACACATTTTTTCACCGTCTCTGTTTGTTTTGTATGTAAATCGGATATTTTTATAAAGGTAAAAAAAATATGAATAAAAATTGATGACAACCGCAAACTGCCGCTATATAATAAGATAATTATAAGGCGGCTGGATTGTCAGTCTGTACCGCCGCCAGGAACAACGCATGTGCACACTATGGCCACAGAGCAGCCGTCGGGGCGCCATTCCCTGTGCGGCGGCCGTGCACACGAAAGAAGGAAAACGTAATGGTTAAATTTATCCTGAAGCGCATCGGAACCATGATCATTGCCATGTTCATGATCATTCTGATCACCTTCACCCTGATGCACTCCATTCCCGGTGGCCCGTTCACCAACACCAAGGGCGTGCCGGAAGAGGTTACCCAGGCCATGGAAGCCAAGTACGGCCTGGACCAGCCCATGCCGGTGCAGTTTGTCAAATATCTGGGCAGCCTGCTGCATGGCGATTTCGGCCCTTCCTATAAATATACCGGCAAAACCGTCAACGATTTTATTGCCACCGGTGCGCCGGTATCCGCCAAGCTGGGCCTTGTCACCCTGGTGTTTGTGCTGCTTACCTCCATCCCCATGGGCATACTGGCCGCGCTGAAAAACGGCAAATGGCAGGATATGCTGCTGATGGCCATTGCCACCATCGGCGTTACTATTCCGTCTTTCGTGATCGCCTCCGTGCTGATTTATGTATTCTCCTTTAAGCTGAACGTACTGCCTACCTTCGGTCTGGACAGCTGGAAGAGCTACATCCTGCCCGTCATCGCCATGGGCGGCTATTCCGTCAGCTACCTGGCCCGCCTGATGCGCTCCAGCCTGCTGGAAGTTATGGGCCAGGATTACATCCGCACCGCCCGCGCCAAGGGCCTGACCGAGTTCGCCGTTGTTACCAAGCATGCCCTGCGCAATGCGCTGATCCCCGTCATCACGGTGCTTGGCCCCACGGTGGCTGGCCTTTTGACCGGCAGCTTTGTTGTAGAAAAGATCTTCGCCATTCCCGGCATTGGCTATTACTTTGTAAACAGCGTGACCCAGCGCGACTACACCACCATCATGGGCGTTACCATCTTCTTTGCTGCGTTCCTGATGGCAATGGTGCTTTTGGTCGATATCTTCTACTGCCTGATCGACCCAAGAATCAAGTTTGACGCGTAATGTTGAGGAAAGGTGAAAACACTTATGGCAGATTTAACCGCACAGAACAAGTGGGAACCGCTTGCTACCGATAACAGCGACCGTGAAAAAATCTGGTCCAAAAGCCGCACTTTTGCAGGTGACGTCTGGTTCCGTTTCCGCCGCAAGCCGACGGCCATCGCCGGTTTTGTGATTATTATCGCCCTGATGCTTTTTGCATTGGTCGGCCCCCTGTTTACCCCGTATGATTACTCCGTGCAGAATCTGGAGGTTGTCAACGTTCCGCCGGCCATGAAGGTTTACCAGATCCCCAACGGCGACTACCTGTACATTACCACCGCCCTGAAAGTCATCTCCGTTACCCCGGACGGCAAGCTGAGCGGCCAGTTGCGCAAGGTGCGCGATGAATCCGATAAATCCATGACCATCTTTGATGCCGACGGCACCGAGGTTGCCCTGTATTACGGCGGCAGCCCCTATGTCATTGCCGATGAAGCCACCGGCAGCATCTACCCGTCCAAGACGATGTGGAACAAATCCTACATCCTTGGCACTGACGCCCTGGGCCGCGATGTGCTGACCCGCCTGATGTACGGCACCCGCATTTCCATGCTGGTTGCCTTGATGGCTGCGTTCGTCAACCTCATCATCGGCATTCTGTACGGCGGTATTTCCGGTTACCTGGGCGGCACCGTGGATATGATCATGATGCGTATTGTGGATATTATCTCCACCATTCCCCTGACGCTGTATGTTATCCTGATCATGCAGGTGCTGGGTGCCGGTATCCAGAGCATCATTGTTGCCTTGGGCAGCGTGTACTGGGTGGATATGGCCCGTGTTGTGCGCGGCCAGATCCTGAGCCTGAAGCAGCAGGAATTCGTTCTTGCCGCCAAGACCATTGGTTCCTCTGCCACAACGATTCTGTTTGACCACCTGATTCCCAACGCGCTCGGCTCCATCCTTGTTACCATTACCATGCTCATCCCCTCTGCCATCTTTATGGAGGCTTTCCTGGGTTATTTGGGCATCGGCCTGCAGCCCCCGCTGGCCAGCCTTGGCACCATGTGCAACGATGCATCTGCCAACCTGCGCACCAGCCCGCACGAGCTGTTGATCCCTGCTTTGATGATTTGTGTGATCATGTTTGCCTTTAACTTTGTCGGCGATGGTTTGCGTGATGCACTGGACCCGAAGCTGAAGAAGTAAGGAGAGCAAAATGAGCGAGACGATTTTGAAGGTAGAGGATCTGAAAACCTCCTTTATGACTTCCTCCGGCGAAGTGCAGGCTGTGCGCGGCGTCAGCTTTGAAGTGCATAAGGGCGAGATCCTTGGTATCGTTGGTGAATCCGGCAGCGGCAAAAGCGTTACTTCCATGTCCATCCTGCGCCTGCTGGCCGATACTGCCCGCATTAAAAACGGCAAAATTGAATTTGAAGGCACCGACCTGACCAAAGTCAGCGATAAGCAGATGCGCGAAATCCGCGGCCAGAAGATCGCCATGGTGTTTCAGGACCCCATGTCCAGCCTGAATCCGCTGATTCCCGTTGGCAAACAGGTTGCCGAAATGATCCATGTACACCACCCGGAGATGAAGCGCGACGAGCTGCAGGCTGCCACGCTGGAGCTGTTCCGCGAAGTACGTATTCCCGAAGCCGAAAAGCGGCTGAAATCCTACCCGCATGAATTTTCCGGCGGTATGCGCCAGCGCGTCATGATCGCCATGGCGCTGGCCAACCACCCCGACCTGTTGATTGCGGACGAGCCCACCACCGCCCTGGATGTGACCATCCAGCACCAGATTTTGAAACAGATGCGCTCCCTGCAGGAGGAATACGGCACCAGCATCATCTTTATCACCCATGACCTGGGCGTTGTGGCTGAGCTGTGCGACCGCGTTGTTGTTCTGTACGGCGGCCTTGTGATGGAGGAAGCGGAGATCAACGATCTGTTTGAAAACCCGCTGCACCCCTACACCATGGGCCTGCTGGCCTCCATCCCCGGCCTGACCAAGGATAAGAGCGAGCGTTTGCAGTCCATCCCCGGCAGCCCGCCGGATATGACCAAGCCCCCCAAGGGCTGCCCGTTTGCTTCCCGCTGCCAGTTTGCGCGCAACATCTGCGCAGCCGAGTGCCCGCCGTTTGTCCAGGTTGGCAGCCGTCAGGCACGCTGCTGGCTGCTGCAGCCGGACGCCCCGGCCGAGGGCAATCCTCTGCATGAAAAACTGGCAGAAGCCGAAAGGAAGGCACACTAATGGAACAGCCCATTCTTCAGGTAGAGCACCTGACAAAATTCTTTTCTGTCGGCCCGCACGCGGAAGTTCATGCAGTAGATGACGTCAACTTTACGCTGCGCCGCGGCCGCACCTTTGGCCTGGTTGGCGAGTCTGGCTGCGGCAAAAGCAGCTGCGCCCGCACCATCATCCGCATTTATGAGCCTTCGCAGGGCAAGATCATCTTCAACGGGCAGGATATCGCCCACCTCAAGCCCCGCCAGATGCAGCCGGTGCGCCGCAACATGCAGATGATCTTCCAGGATCCGTATGCTTCGCTGAACGCCCGCATGACGGTGCGCGATATCATTGCCGAGCCGCTGAAAGCCCACCATGTTTGCAAAAGCAAGCAGGAAGTTGACGAAAAAGTCTTTGCCATGCTGAACCGCGTTGGCCTGACGGCAGAACACGCCGGACGGTATGCCCACGAGTTTTCCGGCGGCCAGCGCCAGCGCGTCGGCATTGCCCGCGCCCTGGTGCTGAACCCCGCACTGGTCATCTGTGATGAGCCCATCTCCGCACTGGACGTTTCCATTCAGGCACAGGTCGTCAACCTGCTGCGTGACTACCAGCAGGCCGAAGGTACCTCTTACCTGTTTATCGCCCACGACCTTTCGATGGTGCGTTACGTTTCGGATGATATCGGCGTGATGTACCTGGGCCAGCTGGTGGAAAGCAGCGATTCCGAAGAGATCTACAAAAACCCGCTGCACCCCTACACCAAGGGCCTGTTGAGCTGCATTCCCATCGCGGACCCCAAGCTGGCCCGCGCCCATGCGAGCGCCGGTGTGGAGGGCGATCTGCCCAGCCCGGTCAATCCGAAACCCGGCTGCCGGTTCTGTGGCCGCTGCCCCTATGCAAAGCCCATTTGCAGCGAGCAGACCCCGGCCATGAAGGAGGCCGCACCCGGCCATTTTGTGGCCTGCCACCTGTATTAAGCCTTTTTATTTTGGTTTCTCCGTTTCTTGTTCCGGCAGCCTGCCGCAAACGGGTACCGGCGGCCAAAGCGGGATATGCAACACGGTGCTGTTCCGTTTTGGCTCCCCTGCCCGGTTTGCTGCGCCCTGCCGGTGCAAAGGAACGGCAAACATACATTATTTTCTTTTCGAGGGGGATACACATGAAAAAGAAAGTCATCAGTGCCGCTCTTGCCGGCACGCTGGCGGTCTCCTTGCTCAGCGCCTGCGGCGCTTCCAATGAGCCCCAGAACATCTCCGATGTTTCTTCTGCTGCCAGCAGCGAAGCAACTTCCACCACCGCTTCCTCCGAGTCTACCGGCGATGCCGCCCAGGAACTGACCTTTGTTCTGAGCAACATTCCCGATGGCCTGGATCCGAGCGTGACCAACAACTCCTTCGCACAGTATGTTCTGATCAACTGCTTCGAAGGCCTTGTCACCTATGACAGCACTGGCACCCTGGTTCCCGGCAACGCTGAAAGCTGGGATATCAGCGACGATGGCCTGACCTACACCTTCCACCTGCGCGATGGCCTGAAGTGGAGCGATGGCAGCGACCTGACCGCTGAGGATTACGTTTACACCATTCAGCGCGTTCTGACCCCGGCCACCGCCGCACAGTACGTCAGCATGGCTACCGATTACATCAAGAATGCTCAGGAATACTACGATGGCACCGCCACCGCTGACGACCTGGGCGTGAAGGCTCTGGACGACAAGACCCTGGAGATCACCCTGATCCAGCCCACCTCCTACTTCATCGACATCCTGAGCATGTGGACCTTCTCCCCTGTTCAGAAAGCCACCGTTGAAGCCAACGGCGACAAGTGGTCCACCGAAGCAGATACCTATGTCTGCAACGGCCCCTTCAAGATCGCCAGCATGAGCATGAACGAAAACGTCATTCTGGAAAAGAACGAGAACTACTGGGATGCTGAGAATGTCTCCCTGCAGAAGGTCACCTTCCGCTACGTTCTGGATCAGGCAACCGCTCTGACCGCTTACGAGTCCGGCGAGGTTGACGGCGTTGACAGCATTCCTTCTTCTGACTTTGCCCGCCTGAAGGCTGAGAACGCCGGTGTGCAGACCAGCCCCAGCTACGGCACTGTTTACTATGACTTCAACTGCTCTGCCGAGCCTGTGAACAATGTTCTGGTCCGCAAGGCAATCTGCCTGGCCATCGACCGTCAGTCCATCATCGACAACGTTGTGCAGATCGATGCACAGCCCGCTTACAGCTTCCTGGCTCCCGGCTACTCTGTTGATGGCAAGGATATCACCGAAGGCCGCGAAAGCTTTGGCCTGTCCGCTACCGCTGATGTTGAGGGCGCCCAGGCTGCCCTGGCAGAGGCTGGCTACCCCAACGGCGAAGGCTTCCCCACTCTGACCCTGAGCTACTACGACAACGACACCGTCAAGAAGGTCGTTGAAGCTATGGCTGAAATGCTGAAGAACAACCTGAACATCAATGTTGAAGTTTCCTCCAACGAGTGGAGCATCTTCTATGACGACGTTCAGAAAGGCAACTATCAGGTTGCTGCCATGGGCTGGAGCGCTGACTACCTGAACCCCATGAGCTTCCTGTCCCTGTGCAAGACCGGCGATTCTTCCAACAACCTGTTCTATTCCAACGCCGATTATGACGCTCTGGTTGAGCAGGTCAAGGCTGAGAACGATCCGGCCAAGGCTGCTGAGCTGACCCTGCAGGCTGACGCTATCGTTTCCAACGATTACGCTGTTCTGCCCCTGTACTACAAGTCCAACAACTACCTGATGCACGACAACATCAGCGGTTTCTACATGACTGCTTCCGGCAACCTGTTCTTCAAGGATGTGAAGGTCGGCTAATGCGCTGCACGATTGAAACCAGGGACTTTGGTACTATGGTTTTTACGCTGTACCCGGAATATGCCCCCCTCACCGTGGCAAACTTTGTAAAAACTGCACGCAGCGGTTTTTATGATGGTTTGTGCTGGTGCCGCATCGTTAAGGATTATGTCATTCAGGGCGGTTCGCCGGACAATGACATCATGACGGACAGTGATTGGCATATTAAGGGCGAGTTTACGGAAAATGGCGTCAACAACCCGCTCAAGCATATCCGCGGTGCCCTTTCCATGGCGCGCGATGATGACTTTGATACCGCCGGCACGCAGTTCTTTGTTGTTCACAAGGATGCTGCCAAGCTGGACGGCCGTTACGCCGCCTTTGGCGAAATGGAGAGCGGTTTTGATGTGCTGGACGCCATTGCCAACCAGCCCACTTACGGCCCTGAAACCTGGAACAAGCCCAAACAGATGCCCGTCATCACCAAAATCACGATCGAAGATTGATGGTTTTGGCTGACCGGCTGAACTGAACCACAGCACCCCCTGCACCGGAAAGCATTGTGCTTTTGGTGCAGGGGGTGCTTTTGTGCTGTCTGTTGTCCGGGTGTCGTTCCCATCATTTGTACATGAATTTCCGGAATATTTTTCGTCCGTGCGTTCTCTATAAAATTTCTTCCAGCTATATTCCCGCTTTCATCCAGAACGGGAACCAGATGAAACTCATCGTGCTGGTATTTCAGATAGTCGATGGTACTCCCATAATTGGCATGCATCGCAGACGACTTTCAAATTCGATACGGTGTAAATTATCTGCCGAAGGCTGTCCCGTCTTTTATGCGGGGCAGCCTTTTTTATTACAGATTCCGCATGGCAAACCACGAGAAGGAAGCTTTGCCATCGCTTATCGCTCCATTTGCGCTGGCGTACATGCCTACCGTGCATCCGGTGAAGCCTCCCGCAGACTCTGTGCTGTAGGGACGCAGGTCGATAGCATCGGCCAGGCAGGCAGTGATGCCGCCCACCACATAATACACAGCCATATGCAACCTGTGGGCAATCAGCCGCAGAATCAGCGGCCCGTCGGGCATGGACTGCTCGGCCAAAATTTTATCTTTGTCGTTTTCACGGGTCGTCAAGCGCAATGCAAAGCCATCGTCTGTAAGCACTTTTTCTGTGCGCAGATGGGAAAAACTACTCTGCACATAGGCAAGGCCCGCAGTCTCAAATTGTGTGCGTGGCGTGAAGTCCAACTGCGTCTCTGCCTGCCAGTCCACTCCACAGACGCGCAACGCCGCGTAGGCGGGCGTGTGCAGGTCATGTAGGGCGGCAGGCAAAAGCGGCAGCAGAAGGCGTCCGTCGGCCTGCCACGGCACAGGCCCGCGCAGCGTTAGAAACTCCGGCGGCAACTCCGGCGTAGGGAAGGTGTATACCAAAGGCGTCTCTGCAGTGCATTCTTCCGGCAGGGGCACCGGGAACGTTTCCTCCAACTTTCCGATGCCCGGATTCACAACAGGCCAGCCGTTTTGCCACTCCACGCGGGCTAAGAATGTTTCGCGGCCCATAAGGGTATGACCGCCGCAGGGGCGCATTCCCAGCATAACCATATACCAGTTTCCCTCCGCATCGGCGACAAGATCACCATGTCCAACACAGGTCACGGGGTACTGTGAGCCCAAGTGGCGGTGGGTCAGAATAGGATTGTTCGGATTGCCGGCATACGGGCCAAAAACGTGTTTGCTGCGTGCTACCGACACACTATGGTTCGGCCCGGTGCCGCCCTCAGCGATCATCAAGTAATACATCCCGTCCTTTTTATAGAGGTGTGGACCTTCGGGCCAGATGACGTCCCGCAGCGCACCTTTCCACAAAGCATGGCTCTCCCCCGTCAGCCGCATCGTGGTCAAGTCCAATTCCTGCGCCCAAATTTCCCAATCGCCTCCGTATTGCTCGCCTGCGGGATTAGGGCGGTTTCCCACATAATAGCAGCGGCCATCGTCGTCAAACAGCAGGCTTGGGTCGATACCTTGGGCGGCGTCGCCCAGCCAATACGGCTCCGACCACGGGCCTGCGGGGTCCTGGGCGGTCACGATAAAGTTTCCACCACCAGAAATATTCGTTGTGATGAGATAAAATGTGCCGTCATGGTAGCGTAGTGTCGGCGCATAGATGCCACGGGAGTGGCGGCAGCCGTCCAACGGCAGCTGCGAGGGGCGCGTCAGCACATTGCCGATCTGGCGCCAGTGTGCCAGGTCGCGGCTGTGAAAAATCGGCACGCCGGGGAAATAGGCGAACGTCGAGTTAACCAGATAAAAATCGCGCCCCACCGCGCAGATTGATGGATCTGGATAGAATCCGGGTAGGATAGGATTGTGTACAATCGTCATACCAAATTTTCCTCTTTCTCTTTATAGTCCCACCACGCGCCGCACACGCCTTCCAGCACGCTGCCGCAAGCCCAGGGCATCAGCGCAAACCATGTGCTGGCAAGACTGCCGTCGGGGTAGGTCTGCACCAGCAGGCCCTCGCAGTGGCAGAACCGCTCGGACATCCAGCCCGCGCGGCCGTAGTCGTACTCGCGGTCAAAGGTGTTGAAGGTCTGCAGCGACCAGCCCACCGTATCCTTTAAACGGGATTCAATATAGGCATCGGGGCGGCGGCGCAGATAGTAGAACATCTCGTCGGCAACTGTGCAGGACATAGGGTGAATGTGCGGGTTGGCCACCGAAGTGATGCTGCCGCCGCAGCTCGACCAGCCGAGGCGGGACAGCGGCGGGACCTGTACGGGCACATTGTAGCAGAATTTAAAGCTGTACTCATAGCACAGTGCGTCCCGCAGGTGGTCGAGGTAGACGGCCTTGCCCGTCAACTCGTGCAGCAGCCGCGCGACGCGGATGTAGGCCAGCACACCCTCGCTGTCCACGGCTTTGCTGGTATCCGGCGGGCCGCCGTAACACTCAGCACGACGGATAAAGGCGTCGTAGTAGTGTACCTCGCTGCGCTCCATGGCGGGCAGGTCGGCGGTGTCGCCCGTCAGCTGCATGAGCGCAGCCTCAGCGGCCAAGCACCAGGCGCTGCCCAGGGAATCGTATTCCAACCCTGCGCCCGTTTGCTCCGACAGGGTAAACGGGTACTCGCCGTCGCCGTTGCGTGCCGCCGCCAGCCGTGGCACCACGCCCTGCACAAAGGCGAGCCAGTCGGGGTGGTCGATGCCGCGGGCGGCTTCGAGCCGATAGGCCTTTAGGATATAATAAAGCGTCTGTCCGACCAGATAGCCGGAATGCCCGCCCGTGTACATGCCGTCGAACCACCAGCCCCGACAGCTCCAGCCGTTTTCGGCGTCCCAGGTCTCGTTGGGCAGGCCGCAGCGCGGGTCCAAAGAGTTCTGCACAATATTGTCGATGCAGGCAAGGGCCGCAGCGCGGATCGTCTTATCCCCCAGGCGGTGCGCCGCCTGCAGGCAGGGCACGGCGGCGGACAGGCCGTTGGTCCAGCTGATGGAGAAGATCTTGTTCTGCTCATAGCTGCCGTCCGAGCGCTCTTTGGTGATGCCGACATAGTTTTTATCGTCGGGCAGCCAAGCGTCGCGGGTAACGGCCCCGGCCAGCAGCTCTGCCGCGTGGGAGGGGGTCGTGCCGGGGCGCGGCGGCGTGTGCCACAGCCCATAGACGGCCTCCAGCGCCGCGTACAGCGTGCGCTCGCCATCCACTGCGACAAAATCATAGAGGTACAGCGGGAAGGCAACGCTCTCCCCCGCCGCCAGCGTCAAGCAGTTTTCACCCATCGGGGCGCGGGGTTTGATGTTGTGGGACTGCACAAACAGCCAGGGCGCGTTTTCGTACCCCAGCGTGTAGCCGACACTGCCCGTGTTCAGTGAGCAGGTAAAGCCTGCAAACTGTGCGAACGTCCCCACCCTGCCGGGCTGCCAGGGTTGCAGCACGCCGTTTTGGCGCACGAAATATGGCGCAGCCGAGAGCCCATACCACCGTCCGCCGTCCAGCAGGAAGGCTGCGGGGTGGCTGAGGCGATCAGCGCGGACCATCCACCAAGGCGATGCGGGAAACTCCGGTGTACCTGCCCGCAGCCTTGGGTAGCGGTTGTCAACGCGGATCGGGGCCTCGCCGCGATTGCGGCCATAGAGGAATCCGGGCAAGAAAAAGCGCGGTGCATCGTGAGCAACGCGGTGTTCCAGCTTAACAACGCCGCGCCATGGGGCGGCGGCGTTGTTGGTCAGCGTCACCTGCCAGACCACCGGATCGGCCAAAGTCGAAACGCCGTGGTCATAGGCAAAGTCCAGCGTCAGCGGCGTTTCAGCCAGCGGGCGGTAGTCCTCATCGTCCGCCGACCGGGCCGTGCAGGCAAATTGCATCATCATAGGATTCTCCTTTTTTACTATATCAGAACGTCTTACAGCGGCCAAATGCGGTATCGGCCGCTGAGGGCCAGCAGGGCAAAGAAGTACAGGCAGTTGTCGTAATAGCGGCGTGGGCCATCCCGCAGGGGCGTGTTCCAGAAACGGCGCACGCAAACCTCGGCGTTGGGGCCGCCCGCCGCCAGGCTCGCCTGGGCGTTGGTGGCCGTGATGGCCACGGGGTGCAGGGCCTCCCCGGGCAGCGGTGTGCCATCGATCTCCCAGATGCCGTTTGTGCGGCCGCACAGCGTCTCGCAGAAAAATTTTTGCAGCCGCTCGGCGTTTTCGGCCTGCCACGGGTCGGCCCCGAACCAGGCGTAGTCCAGCGCCATGTTGGCGATGGTGCGGTAGGCATCGCTGTAATACAGGTCGTGGCGCTGGTCACGGTCCGAGCGGTTGTGGGGCGTACCGTCGTAGAGGGAATACTCGGCGCAGAGGCCCGTGACCGGGTGGCACGCTTTATGGAGAAATGCGCGGCTAGCCCGGGCAGCCTCGGCCCAGAACGGGCGATCCGCCTCGTCGGCCCACAGCGAGAACAGTGTGTAGAAGTGGGGCAGATGGTAGGACGGATCGGTAAAATCACACTCGGTGATAAATTTGATAAGGTGGTTTTCGGGGTCCCACATCGGGCGGCCCGTGCCGGGCTTTTCGCCCTTATGCAGGCAGTTGTGCAGGATGCGTCGGGCCATGGCGGCGTAATCATAGATTCCGCTGCCGCAGCCCCAGCGCCCCGCCGCAAAAAAGAGCGCCATGGCAAAATATTCCTCGCCGTCGGGGGCTGGGCCATTGGCGTTTGGGGTGCCATCGGTTTGGCATGACCAGGCAAAGTACCCTGCGTTGGGGCCGTCCTGCATGTACATATAGTGCATGACCCAACTCCACAGTGCGTCAAATTCGGCCTTGTGATCAGTCTGTACGCAGAGCATCATGCCGTAGCTCATGCCCTCGGTACGGACGTCGTGGTTGCCCGTGTCCTCGATGTAGGCAAGGCCCGGCCCGGTGGGGTGGTAGAAGCGGTGGGTCTCGTCCCCGTAAAAAATGGTATGAAACGTATTTTCAATGCGTGCGTCGATCTCCGCCTGCGCATAGCCCAGCTCCGCAAAAACGTTGCGATAGTGTGTGGGCAGGGTAACTGCTGCCATAAATCGGCCCCTTTCGTTGTTCGGTTTTGGCTCAATATAGCAGGTTGCGGCGGCAAAATCAAGGGGGTACCGGGCTCGATTTTCAACAGGGCAACATAAATACAGCACCCCCTGCATCCCACTTATAACGCGGTGCAACTGTGGAATTTAGCGCAAAAAATGACGCATTTTGCAAGAAAAGCCCCGTCGTTTTCGGGATTTTCGGCTTTCGCAATGCTTATTTTGTGCTATTTTTCAGGCTGTGTAAATTTTGGTGATGCCGAACAAGCGCAGCAGGTAGGAAAAACTCGCGGCACAATATGCACCATTTATCCATAATGATGACACGAAAGTTACAATTCGTTTCTCGAATCGCACAAAAACTGTGTTTTTCTTTCTAGCACATTGCACAAAAAACAATCGGCAAGCCTGCAAAAACAGCAAATATTGATAAGATACATAGCAAAAAATGATAAGCGTGCATTCTCGGAATGCGGTATAATAATGGCAGATGATATGTTTGGCCTGTGATGAGCCCACCAAACATAAGACACAGACAATTCAGAAAAGAGTGAAGAAAACGGTGTTGGACAAGATCGCACCCAAGGACCCAACGGCCAAACGCCCGGGATTTTATGTGCTGCTGGACAAGCCGGTCGGCGGCCTGCCGAGCAATGACGGCGTAGGCCGCCACCCCGTTTATATCAATGGTGACCGCCTTGTAACTTTCGCCAAGATGGTCGGCGGCATTGACGATGAGAACATTCTGGAAATGCTCCGCACGGCCAAGGGCTTCCGCAAGCTCGTACACAGCGTCGGCGTCAGCATCGTCGGCGACCTGCCCGACAAGGTCGTGACCTTCACCCTCGGCTTCTCCGGGGAACTGGGCAGCGGCGGCAGCCGCAACAGCATGAAGATTACCACCGATGGCACCGAGCACATCATGGTCATGGATGAACAGCAGTGGTCCGACAGCGACGAGACGCCGCAGGAGTTTCTGTTCGAGCTCGTCAAACCGAAGGACATCGCCACGGCCACCGTCAAGCTCTACTTGAACGACGGCTACACAGTCCCCGAGGTTGACCCCGACCCGCCCGTGGCTTTCGATACGCCCGCCTACGGCGAGATGATCGCCCGCAGCTGCCTGAGCACCGGCAGCAACATCCGTATCAAGCGTGTGTTGCAGCAGCTCCGCGATGGCAAGCCCACGACGATCGCCTTCCTGGGCGGCTCCATCACACAGGGCGCGGGTGCGGTTCCCTCGCAGGAAATGTGCTACGCGCGCAAGACCTATGAGGCCATCTGCGAAAGGTACACACCCGACCACGGCGCACATGTCCGCTACATCAAAGCGGGCGTCGGCGGCACGCCCTGCCAGCTCGGCATCATCCGCTATGACCGCGACATCACCCGCGACGGCGCGGTGCAGCCCGATCTGGTCATCGTCGAGTTCGCCGTCAACGACGAGGCTGACGAGACGAAGGGCCTGATGCACGAGAGCCTGATCCAAAAGATCTGGTCAGCCCCCAATGAGCCCGCCGTTGTGATGCTGTTCAGCGTTTTTGCCAACGACTGGAACCTGAAGGATCGCCTGGCTCCCATCGGCTGGCGGCATGAGCTGCCGATGGTCAATGTGCTGGACGCCGTCAGCCCGCAGTTCCGCGTTGGTGTCGGTGAGCGCAGCGTCATCACCCGCCGCCAGTACTTCTACGATGTGTTCCATCCCTCCAACAGCGGACACCGCATCATGCGGGACTGCCTCATGTATATGCTGGACCGGCTGGACAAGCAGCAGGAAGGGCCTGCCCCGAAAGAGCTCGCTCCCTACTACGGTTTCGACTTTGCCGAGACGAAGCTGCTGGACCGCAGTGTGAACCCCTTTGACGCGGTCATCGACCCCGGCTGCTTCACCGAGACGGACACCGATTTACAGAGCGTGCCCTTCGACTTCGAGGATGTCAACACCCCCGAGTTCCCCCACAACTGGAAGAAGGGCGCGGGCGACAAACCGTTCACGATGGACATCACCTGCCGCAGCATCCAGCTCGTTTTTAAGGATTCGGGCAGCAAGGAGTTCGGCGCGGCAGTCGTCACGGTAGACGGCAAAGAGGCCGCGGCCTACGACCCGCGGCAGGCCGGTTGGACCCACTGCCACGCGGCCATTATCTTAAAGGAAGAAACCGCGCAGCGGCACCACATCGAAATTAAGATGCAGGAGCCGGGCACGGACAAAGTATTCACCATTTTAGGCTTCGGCGTTCTGTAAAGGACACGGAAGAACAGGAGAAAGCACTATGAAGAGAACCAAAAATCCCGCTAAAGAGGCTGAGTACCGCAAGCGTGCGACCGACCTCGTTGCGCAGATGACCCTGCACGAGAAGGTCAGCCAGATGCTGAGCTGGGCTCCCGCGATCGAGCGTCTGGGCATCCCCGCTTACAACTGGTGGAGCGAGGGCATCCACGGTATCGGCCGCGCGGGCACTGCCACCGTCTTCCCCCAGGCCATCGGCATGGCCGCCGCCTTTGACGAGGACATGATGGAGCAGGTCGGCAACGCCGTTGGCGTTGAGGCTCGCGGCAAGTACAATATGTGCCGCGCCCACGGCGACCGCGACATCTTCAAGGGTTTGACCGTCTGGGCTCCCAACATCAACATCTTCCGCGATCCCCGCTGGGGCCGTGGCCACGAAACTTACGGCGAGGATCCGTTCCTGACGGGCCGCCTCGGCGTCCGCTTTGTTGAGGGTATGCAGGGCGATGATCCCGATTACCTGCAGGCCGCCGCCTGCGCCAAGCATTTCGCCGTACACTCTGGCCCCGAAAGCGACCGCCACCACTTTAACGCCATCGTCTCCAAGCAGGACCTGTGGGAGACCTACCTGCCCGCCTTCCGCGCACTGGTCAAGGAAGCCGGTGTCGAGGCCGTCATGGGTGCGTACAACCGCACGAATGGCGAGCCCTGCTGCGGCAGCAAGACCCTGCTAAAGGATATCCTGCGTGACAAGTGGCATTTTGACGGCCACGTTACCTCCGACTGCTGGGCCATCAAGGACTTCCATACTGGCCACATGGTCACGGACGGCCCTGTGGAGTCCGTCGCACTGGCCGTCAACAACGGCTGCGACCTGAACTGCGGCGACCTTTACGTTTACCTTGAGCAGGCCGTCGCCGAGGGCAAGCTTTCCGAAGAGAAGATCGACGAGAGCCTGACCCGCCTGTATGTGACCCGTATGCGTCTGGGTATGTTTGACGCCGAGGATCAGGTTCCTTATAATAAGGTCGGCTACGACGTTGTCGACAGCGCCGAGATGAAGGCCCTGAACCTGAAAGTCGCCGACAATATCATGACGCTGCTGAAGAACGACGGCACGCTGCCGCTGGACAAGTCCAAGCTGCACACCGTCGGCGTCATCGGCCCCAATGCCGACAGTCGCAAGGCGCTGCTGGGCAACTATGAGGGCACTGCCTCCCGTTACACCACCGTGCTGGAGGGCATTGAAGATTACCTCGGCGACGATGTGAAAGTCCGCTACTCGCAGGGCTGCCACCTCTACGCCGACAACATCCACGGCTTGGCCGAGTCCAACGAGCTGATGAGCGAGGTCAAGGGCGTCTGCGAGGAGAGCGATGTCGTTATCGCAGTCCTCGGTCTGGATTCCGGCCTTGAGGGTGAGGAGGGCGACAAGGGCAACCAGTTCGCCAGCGGCGATAAGCCGAACCTGAAGCTCCCCGGCCATCAGGAGGAAGTCCTGAAAGCCTGTGTTGAGAGCGGCAAGCCTGTTGTTCTGGTTCTGCTGGGCGGCAGTGCATTGGCTGTCAACTATGCAGATGAGCACGCAAACGCCATTCTCGAAGCCTGGTATCCCGGTGCCCGTGGCGGCGAGGCTGTGGCCCGCGCTCTGTTCGGTGAGACGAACCCGCAGGGCAAACTGCCTGTCACCTTCTACCACAGCGACCGCGACCTGCCGGAGTTTACCGACTACGCCATGAAGGGCCGCACCTACCGCTACATGGAGAAGGAAGCCCTTTACCCCTTCGGCTACGGCCTGTCCTACACGAAGTTCGGCTTCAAGAACGCTGCTGTCAGCGCGAATGAGGCGGACTCCGACGGCCTCGATGTGACGGTGGACGTCACGAACGAGGGTTCCGTTGCGGGCCGCGAGAGCGTGGAGGTTTACGTCAAGGCCGAGCGCGAGAACACCCCGAACGCCCAGCTGAAAGGCCTTGCCAAGGTCGAGCTGCAGCCCGGTGAGACGAAGCAGGTCAAAATTCACCTGCCGCTGGCTGCCTTCGCCCTCTGCAATGAGGAAGGCACGCCGATCGTTGAGGCAGGCAGCTACAGCGTTTACGTCGGTGCTTCCCAGCCTGATGCCCGCAGCGTAGCGCTGATGGGTCAGGCCCCCGCAAAGCTGACCGTCACCCAGTCCGCAACGCAGGCCCTTGACCTGTGATTGATATTAGGAAGGAGAGACAGAACCATGCCCAAGACCGCACAAAAAGACGCTTCTGTGGCCACTGTCAAGAAGCCGGGTGCCGTGATGAAGCACATTAAAAAGTACTGGCAATGGTACGCAATGATGTTCATTCCCATTGTGTACTACATCGTGTTCCGCTACATCCCGATGTTCGGCAACATCATTGCGTTCCGCCGCTACCGCGCCGGCAGCAGCATCTTCGGCGATGAGTGGAGCGGCCTGAAGTACTTCAACCAGTTCATGAAGGATCAGAACTTCTGGCGTGCGTTCAAGAACACACTGCTGTTGAACTTCAAGTATCTGATCATCAGCTTCCCGCTGACGCTGATCTTCGCCTTGTTGCTGAACGAGGTCAAGAATGTTCACTTCAAGAAGATTGTGCAGACGATCTCCTACCTGCCCCACTTCATCTCGATGGTCATCGTTGCGGGCATGGTCCGCGAGATTCTGTCCACCAGCGGTCCCATCAACAACCTCATCACCAAGCTGGGCGGCGAGGCCATCACCTTCATCTCCCTGCCCGAGTGGTTTACGACGATCTTTGTTACCACGGGCGTATGGCAGGGCCTCGGCTGGGGCACCATCCTTTACTTGGCTGCCATGTCCGGCATCAACACTGAACTGTACGAGGCCGCTGAGCTGGACGGCGCAAACCGCTTCCAGCAGTGCCTGCACGTTACCATCCCCGCCATCCTGCCCACCATCTCCACCCTGTTGGTTCTGAACATCGGCAGCCTGTGCGGTTCCGCCGCTTTCGAGAAGGTCTTCCTGCTGTACACCCCCACCACCTATGAGACGGCCGACATCATCGCCACCTACGTCTACCGCATGGGCCTTGGCTCCGGCAACTACAGCTACGCAACGGCCGTCGGCCTGTTCCAAGGTGTCATCAACCTGGTCCTGCTCACGGTTGCCAACAAGGTCTCCTCTTGGCTGACCGGCAGCGGTTTGTGGTAATTAGGAGGATAAAATAATGGCAAAAGCAACTACTATGGGCCCCATGAAGATCAAGGAATCCGGCGGTTACCGCGTGTTCAAGGTCTTTAACGCCATCATCCTGACGCTGATCAGCGTTGCGATGCTCTACCCGTTCCTGTACTTGATCGCCCAGTCCTTCTCCTCTACGCAGGCGATCGTTGCAGGCCAAGTCGGCCTGATCCCGAAGGACTTCAACATCTCCACATATAAATACGTCGTCACCGACGGCAAGTTCATCCCCTATTACGGCAACACCGTTGTGTACTCCATCATTGGCACGGTCTGCGCTCTGCTGTTCAGCGCCCTGCTGGCCTATCCCCTTTCCAAGGCGGAGCTGTACGGCGGCAAGGCCATCAACAAGTTCATCATTTTCACGATGTACTTTGGCGGCGGCATGATCCCCAACTACATTTTGATGGTTTCCTTGGGTCTGCGCGATACCGTGGCATCCTTCATCCTGCCCGGCATGATCTCCACCTACTACGTCATCCTGATGCGTTCCTTCTTCCTCACTCTTCCCCGTGAGCTGGAAGAAGCCGGCGAGATCGACGGCCTGGACAAGTGGGGCGTGTTCTGGCGCATCGCCATCCCCCTGTCCAAGCCCATCATTGCCACCATGACACTGTTCTACGTCGTCCAGTACTGGAACGACTGGTTTGATGCTTTCCTCTACTTGGATACGACCACGAAATGGCCCGTTGCCTACTATCTGCGCCAGCTCATCAGCAGCGCTTCCGGCACAAGTGCCGATGCAGGCGACGCCATGCAGATCGCTTCCAACATCAAGTCCTGCGCCATGGTGCTGACGTCCGCTCCCATCATTTGCATCTACCCCTTCATCCAGAAGTATTTCGTGCAGGGCATGATGCTGGGCGGCGTTAAGGGCTAACGTTTTCGCGTTAGTGCTCTGCGTCCCGTTTTTCCACTGTCTTAAAACCGACGCCGACTCCGGCGCCGGATGAAAGAAAACGCCTGTTTCCCCAGGGCCTTCCGGGGAGCAGGAAAAAACGTAATGGAGGTTACGAAACATGAAAAAGCTCACATCCCTCGTGCTGGCTACCGGCATGGTGCTGTCTCTGGCTGCCTGCGGCGGCTCCGGCAGCTCCACGGCTGCAAGCACCACCAACAGCACTGCTACCACCGACACCGCTGCTGCGGACGAGTCGAACCTCGGCTATGAGTACGGCGAGCACTTCCACTCTGACGAGCCTGTCACCTACACGATGTTCTTCAACGACAACCCCGCCTATCCCATGAACGACAAGTGGATCAACGAGGGCGTCTTTAAGGCCATCGAGGAGGCCACCAACGTCCATCTGGAACTGACCGTCGTTGACAACTCCAACTACACCGATAAGGTTTCCTTGGCCGTTTCTTCCGGCACTTCCCCCTACATCATCCCCAAGATCTACTCTGAAACTGCGTATGTCACCGGCGGCGGCGTTGTCCCCGTTTCCGACTATGTCCAGTATATGCCCAACTACTCCAACTTCGTCGAGGAGTACAACATGCAGGACGACTTGGCCACCATCACGCAGGCCGACGGCAAGTACTACCGCCTGCCCGGCCTGAAGGAGACCGCTCTGCAGGATTACACCTTCCTCGTCCGCAAGGACATCTTTGACGCTGCCGGCTACGATGTCGCCGAGCTGGAAAAGGATTGGACCTGGGACAAGTTCGCCGACGTGCTGATCGGCGTCAAGCAGTACATGGTCGAGCAGGGCATGTGCGGCGAGAATGACTACATCTGGTCCGATATGTGGTGCGGCCAGACCTCCGGTTACGGTCAGGGCGGCAACCTGCTGAAGCTGCTGGGTGCCTCCTACGATATCAACACCGGCTGGGCCATCACCACCAACTACGGTCTGGTCTATGACGCCGACAGCGATTCCTTCGTTGACGGCTCTGTCTCCGACAATTACAAGCAGGCCTACACTGTCCTGCAGAAGCTCGTCCAGAACAAGGTCCTTGACCCCGAGACCTGGACCCAGGATGACGACACCGCGCTGAACAAGTTCTACCGCGGCGAGACCGCCATCATGTCCACCAACCGTGCCCAGTACGCCGTCCAGGACGCCAAGGTCAAGGAGCAGCTGGGCGAGGGCAACTACGAGCTGTACCGCATCCTCACTCCCATCGGCACATCCGACTATCAGGCCGAGAACCAGCGCCTTGAGTGCGGTATCATGATCTCTTCCAACGCTCTGAAAGAGCTGGGCGAGGACGAGTTCATCAAGATGATGCGCTTTGTTGACTGGCTGTGGTACTCTGACGAGGGCCTGACCCTGACCAAGTGGGGCAAAGAGGGCGAGACCTACACCGTCACCGACGGCACCTACAGCCTGACCCCCGGTTACTACTGCAAAGGCCTGTCCATCGGACAGACCTCCGACGATCAGATCGACCTGCGTGAAGAGCTGGGCTACGCCTGCGGCAACTTCATGTATTCCGGCAACACCGAGCTGCTGACCAGCAACTTCACCGATGATCTGCGTGACTTCTACGACCGTCAGGGCCAGTACCGCAAGCTGCGCCCGCTGGATCCCACCGTTACCTTCGACGAGGATCAGATGGAGATGCTGAACCTGTGGGGCACCCCCATGACCGATACCGTCAACGCTTGGACCTGCAAGTTTGCCATGAATCAGGCCGACATCAACAACGATTGGGATACCTACGTTGCTGAGGTAGAAGCCCAGAACATGCAGAACATCGTTGATATGTACAACGACACCTACAACGCAAGCAAGTAATTTGTTTGGAAACTGACTGTCCCTGCGACAGTGATGCAACTGCCGGGGGCAGCCTCACGTAACAACATGGGGCTGCCCCCGGTTTGCTGTTTATGGTATGCAAGTACCGCGCCCCGGTGACGGGGCGCACCGTGTGTGCCCGACACGGCCATGTCGGACCTGCACGGCACTTCCCGTCACATCCCCTTACCCTTATGAAAAGGAGCTGTTCCTTATGAAACGCACCGATTTCAGCGTCGACTGGCTGTTTGCCGCCTGCGCGCCGGATACCGAGCTGCTGCCTTGGAACGCGCAGTTCACCCCCGTCGACCTGCCCCACGATTGGCAGATTCGCCACGCGGACGATCTGTACCGCGACGGCACGCTGTTCTACCGCAAATATTTCTTTGTCACCGATGAATCCGGCACCCGCCGCATGCTTTGGTTCGGCGGGGCCTACATGGATACGACCGTTTTCGTCAACGGCACCGAAGTCGGCCAATGGAAGTACGGCTACACGTCGTTCTGGTTCGACATCACCGATGCGCTGCATGAGGGCCAGAACGAGGTTCTTGTCCGCTGCAATCTGCGCCACCCCAACTCCCGCTGGTACTCCGGTGCGGGCCTGTACCGCAATGTGGAACTGTGGGAGGCTCCCGACCTCCACTTGATGCCCGATGGACTGTATGTAGCTGCCAAAGAGGGCGACAACGGCGCTTGGACCGTGGCCGTCACTGCCGAGGCGGGTTCCGTCACCGCCGCCAGCACGGGCCGCACGCTGACGCTGCATCTGACCGATGACAACGGCAGCCTTCTTGGCACTGCCGCCATCCCTGCCGATGCATGGGCTGCTCTCCCCTCCCCCGATGGCTGGCGCACGGGCAAGGAAACCGCGATTTACAAAGCCTCGCACGTCTTCACGCTGCAAGACCCCGCATTGTGGGACTTGGACGCGCCGAGCTTCTACCGCATCACGGCAGAGCTAACCGGCGCCGATGGCGTTACCGACACACTAACCACCCGCTTTGGCTGCCGCACCATCGAAGCCACACCCGACTGCGGGCTGCTGGTGAATCACAAGCGCGTTTTGATCAGGGGCGTCTGCATCCACCACGATTTCGGCTGTCTCGGTTCGGCGTTTGAGTACAGCGCCGCCAAGCGTCAGCTTGAAATCCTCAAGTCCATGGGGGTTAACAGCATCCGCACAGGTCACACACCGCCCGCGCCGCAGTTCATGGATCTGGCCGACGAGATGGGCATTTTGATGGATGTCGAGAGCTTCGACTGCTGGCGCAGCGGCAAGAACCCTTACGACTACGGCCGCTTCTTTGACGAGTGGCAGGAAAAGGATGTTGCTGCCTGGATCCGCCGCGACCGCAACCACCCAAGCCTGCTGTTCTGGTGCATCGGCAACGAGATCTACGACACCCACGCGGGTCCCGAGGGCGCGGACACAATGCGGATGCTGCTGGCCGAGGTCGCCGCGCACGACCCTGCGCGCAACGGCATCCCAACGCTCGGTTCCAACTACATGCCGTGGGAAAATACACAGCACTGTGCCGATATCATCAAGGTCGCGGGCTATAATTACGGCGAGCGCCTCTACGCCAGCCACCACGAGAAGCACCCCGACTGGGTCATCTACGGCAGTGAGACGTCGTCCATCGTGCAGAGCCGCGGCATCTACCACTTCCCGCTTTCGCAAAGCCTGCTGTCTGATGACGACCTGCAGTGCTCAAGCCTGGGCAACAGCCGCACAAGTTGGGGCGCGGAGAGCTGGGACATCTGCCTGCAGAGCGAGCAGCGCTGGCCATTCACGCTGGGGCAGTACCTTTGGACCGGGTGGGATTACATCGGCGAGCCGACACCTTACCACACGCGCAGCAGCTATTTCGGCACGATTGACACGGCAGGCTTCCCGAAGGACGCCTACTACGTTGTGCAGGCCGCGTGGCTCGACCCCAAAACACACCCAATGGTACACCTGTTCCCCTACTGGGACTTCAACGAAGGGCAGCTGATTGACCTCTGCGCTTGCACCAACGCCCACAGCATAGAACTGTTTGTGAACGGCGAGAGCCTTGGCCGCAAGGTGCTGGACTCCGCCAAGGGCCGTACCGCCAGCTGGCAGACACCCTACCACCCCGGCAGCGTCAAGGTCGTAGCCTACGATGAAAACGGCAAGGTTGTGGCAACCGACGAGCAGGATTCCTTCGATGACAGCGCTATGGTCTGCCTGCAGGCTGACCGCAAGACGATTTCCGGCGATGGCCGTGAGCTTGCGTTTATCACAATCACAACCCGCGACAAGAACGGCAACCCTGTGCGCAACGCGAACGACTGCGTGACGGTCCGCGTAAATGGCGCGGGTGTGTTGGTGGGCCTTGACAACGGCGACAGCGCCGACCCCGACGAATACCAGACCGACAGCCGCCGCCTTTTCAGCGGCATGCTGCTGGCCGTTGTGGCGGGCAATGGCCGCACCGGCACGATTACCGTGGATGTCACGGCCCCCGGCCTGCGCCCTGCAGTGCTGACGCTGAACGCCGCCCCGTTTGAAGGCCCCGTTCGCCGCCGTCTGCCGCCGCTGACCTTCGGCGGTAGCACGCAGGAAATCCCTGTGCGCAAGCTGGCCCTGACCGCCGAGCGCACAGCGCTGGACAAGGAGCACCCCGTAACGCACATTACCGCCGCACGCCGGCCAGCGGCAGCAACCTTCACCGACATCGAGTGGCAGTTGACCGACGACAAGGGTGTACCCGCCGTGAACGCGGCCATGCAGCCAGACGGTGACGTGCTGACGGTGACCGCCCTGGGCGATGGCACACTGCGGGTTCGCGCCCTGGTGCGCAACGGCCACGATGCGCCGCAGCTGATCTCCCAGTTGGAGTTGTCCATCTCTGGCGTCGGTCAGCTGCACAAGAACCCTTATGAATTTATCTCGGCCAGCCGTTTTGATGCGTCCTTCGGCGACATCGGCAACGGCAACGAGCGCGGCGTTTCCACCTCCCGCACGGGCCGCAGCTGGGTGCTGTTCGATGATATCGACTTTGGCCCCGATGGTGCGGATACGGTGGAGCTGCCAATCTTTGCGCTGGACGGCGAACCGACGACCTTCCGCTTCTGGGACGGCGAGCCCTACGCCGAGGGCAGTACAATGATCGGCGAGCGCGTCTACCACAAGCCCAAGCAGTGGAACGTCTACCAGCCCGACACCTTCAAGCTGGACAAGCTCCTGCGCGGCATCGGCAGGTTTGCCGTGGAGCTGAACGTGAAGGTCCACATCAAGGGCTTTACCTTCACCCGTCATTCTCGCGCATGGGATACCCTGGCTGCAGGCGCGTGCGATGCTGTCTATGGCGATTCCTTTACCCGCGACGGGTCGCGTGTGCTGGGCATCGGCAACAATGTCTCGCTGCTGTTTGACCGCATGGACTTTGGCGAGACCGGCTGTTGCGGCATCCGCATTACGGGCCGCAGCCCGTTGCCCGCCAACACGGTGCATCTGATGTTTGCCGCTGCAGACGGCGGTGAGACCGAGCGCCGTGTGGTCGAGTTTGGCCCACAGGCCGATTGGGGCGAGCAAACCTTCACGTTTGAACCCGTCACGGGGGCGCGGCAGGTCACGTTCCTCTTCCTGCCCGGCACGCAGTTTGACTTTGATTCCTTTACATTTATTTGAGGCAACTACCTATGAACCACGAAATTTATGCGGACCATGCCGCCACCGCGCCCATTGAGCCGCTGGCGCTGGAGGCCATGTATACCGCATACCAAGAGTACGCGAACCCCGCCGCACTCTACCGCAGCGCCCTGCACACCAAGCAGACCGTGGAAAAAGCACGGCTGACCGTGGCGGAAAATCTGGGCTGCACCCCCGACCATATATTTTTCACCTCTGGCGGCAGCGAAAGCAACACCTGGGCCATCCGTGGCACGGTGCCGCAGGGCGGCCATGTGGTCACAACGCCCATCGAGCACCACTCGGTTCTGAACGCCTGCGCGTCAATCCGGGACGATGGCGGCCGCATGACAACGCTGGAGGTTGACGGGTTCGGCCGCGTTGTACCTGAGAGCTTGACCCGCGCCCTGGCGGCCCACCCCAACCTGGTCAGCTTGCAGTACGCCAACAACGAGGTAGGCGTTGTACAGAACATCCCCGCGCTGGCAGCGCTCTGCCGTGAGGCGGATGTGCTGCTGCACGTTGACGCTGTGCAGGCTGCGGGACACCTGGCCATCCCGCTGGACGGCATCGATTTTCTGTCGGCGTCGGCCCACAAGTTCGGCGGGCCGAAGGGCATCGGCTTCTTGTATGTGCGCGAGCCTCGCAAACTGCGCCCGCTGATTTACGGCGGCAGTCAACAGTACGGCCTGCGCCCCGGCACTGAGCCCGCAGCGCTGATTGCGGGCTTGGCCGCAGCGTTCAAGGTCACCTGCGCCGAGCGCCGCCAGCGCACTGCCAAAAAGCGTGCCCTGGCCGAGGAGTTTTGGCAGACACTGCATGCTGCCCGGCCCGAAGCACGGCTGCACACCCCTGCGGACGGCCTGCCGGGCCTGCTGAGCGTTGGCCTACCCGGCCGCAGCGGCCAGCGGCTGACCTACCAGCTGGATGTAGCAGGGGTCAGTGTCTCCCCCGGCGCAGCGTGCGACAACCGCGGCGTGCAGGAACCCTCCCACGTTTTGATGGCTCTGGGCGGCACTGCGGCCGAGGATGCGCTGTCGACCTTACGTTTCAGCTTCGGCAGTGCGAACCGCCCCGGCGACGGCAAAGAAGCTGCGGAACGGCTGATAAAAATTCTGGAACAACAATAATTTTATTCACATATTAGGAGGCTTTACCATGGCATTTACCAAGTGCTGGCTGGCATACCCGGAGATTCGGGGCTGCCGTTGCGACGCGATTTCTCTGCATACCGAGCTGACGGGCGAAACCATCGACCGCGCCAAGGCAGAACTGGCCGAGGGCTTCAAGGGTCTGTACGGCGCAGCGCTGACCGAGGGCGACGACATCACCCTGGCGCTGGACACGGCCCTGGACCCTGAGGGTTACCGCTTGAAGGCCGCCGACGGCCATTGCACCATCGAGGGCGGCAGCGAAGTAGGCGTTTTGTACGGCGTTTTTGCACTGCTGCGCAATCTGCAGACTGCAGGCAAGGCGTGGGCGCAGTTCACCGCCGATGAGGAGAAGGCACCATCCAACCGCCTGCGCATGCTGAACCACTGGGACAACATGGACGGCAGCATTGAGCGCGGCTACTCCGGCGATTCCTTCTTTTTCAAAGATTCCGAAATTCTAATCGATGTACCGCGTTTGACGGCTTACGCCCGTATGCTCGCGTCCGTGGGCATCAACGGCATCACAATCAATAACGTCAACGTCAAGGACGCCGCCAGCTGGCTCATCACCGACCGCTACTTCGGTGCCCTGCAGGAGTATCTGAAAATCTTCACCCCCTACGGCGTCAAGCTGTATCTGAGCATCAACTTTGCCGCCCCGATGGAGCTGGGCGGCATGGACTCCGCCGACCCCTGCGACCCCGCCGTGGCCAAGTGGTGGGCGGATAAGGCCCAGGAGGTCTGGGCAAACCTGCCCGGCCTGGGTGGTTTCCTGGTAAAGGCCGACTCCGAGGGCCGCCCCGGCCCCTTCACCTACGGCCGCAACCAGGCCGACGGCGCAAACATGCTGGCCGATGCCGTGGCCCCCTGCGGCGGTCACATTGTCTGGCGTTGTTTCGTCTACAACTGCCAGCAGGATTGGCGCAATACCAAGATTGACCGCGCCCGCGCAGGCTACGACTATTTTATGCCGCTGGACGGCACCTTCCGCGACAACGTCACGCTGCAAATCAAGAACGGCCCCATGGACTTCCAGGTGCGCGAACCGGTCTCCCCGCTGATTGGCGGCCTGCAGCACACCCACATTGCCGTGGAGTTCCAAATTGCGCAGGAGTACACGGGCCAGCAGCGCCACGTCTGCTACTTGATGCCCTGGTTCCGCCAGATTTTGGACTTCGACATGCACACCCGCCCGAACGGCGACGCCCATGTGCGTGCGCTGATCCAAGGCGCAGGCAACGGAATGGTGGCCGTGACCAACACCGGCAACGATGAAAACTGGACCGGCCACGACCTGGCCGCTGCGAACCTCTACGGATTCGGCCGCTTGAGCTATGACACCACGCTGGACCCCGCCGTGATTGCCGGCGAGTGGCTGCGGCTGACCTTCGGCAACAATGAGCCTGTGGAAAAGACGCTGCACCGCATTTTGATGCAGTCCTGGCCCACCTATGAGAAATACAACGCCCCCCTGGGCGTGGGCTGGATGGTCAACCCCAACTACCACTACGGCCCCAACGTTGACGGTTATGAGTACAGCCGCTGGGGCTGCTACCACCGCGCCTCCTTCGACGGCATTGGCATTGACCGCTCGCCCACGGGCAGCGATTACTGCCACCAGTACGCCCCCGAACTGGCCGAAATGTACGCCAATGTGGAGACCTGCCCCGAAGAGCTGCTGCTCTTCTTCCACCACATGCCGTACAACTATGTGCTCAAGAGCGGCAAAACGATCCTGCAGCACATCTACGACACCCACTTCGAGGGTGCTGAGGACGCCGCGCGGTTCTACGACGAGGTTGTGGCGCTGAAGCCTTACCTGGATCCTGCCGTGTACGCCCGCCTGGAGGCACGCTTTGCCCACCAGAAGGAGCACGCCTGTGAGTGGCGCGATGTCATCAACACCTACTTCTACCGCAAAACGGGCATCGGCGATGCCCACGGCCGCAAAATTTACGAGTAATTAAAAAGTGCGCCGCCGCGTGGAACTTTCACGCGGCGGCGCTTTTTTATCCCTGGCAGGCCATCTGGCGGTACTCGGTAGGGGTATAGCCTATCTGCGCCTTGAACAGGCGGTTGAAGGTTGCGATCGAGTTGAAGCCCGACCGCATAGCGATCTCGGTGATGGGGATCGTATCGTCCACCAGCAGTGCTTTGGCATAGATGATGCGGCGCGCCACCAGGTAATTGTGGCAGGTCATGCCCGTGTTTTCCTTGAACAGGCGCGAAAAATGGTAGACACTAAACCCCGCGCGGGAGGCCAGATCCTCGACCGAGAGACGCTCGGTGCAGTGGTTGTTGATGTAGGCGCACAGCTCTGCAAAGCGGCGCATGTGGTCCTGTTGCTTGGGGTAATCCAGCACCTGCTCGCTGTTCTGGCGGTGCTCATACCGCCCGAAGATCGAGAAAAAGTGCAGCATCAAGGCCATGATCTCGCTCTCACGGTAGACGTTCGTGCTGAAATACTCGCCCTCTATCTGCACCAGCACCGCAAACAGCTGGTCAGCCAGTTCGGGGTCCTCCTGCCGGGTGACAAGGCGGAAGGGGTAGAACGTGTTGAACAACTCGGCCATGTCCTGTATCTGATGAAAGTACGATACGCTGTAGTTCATGATGTATCGCTCCCCCGTTTTGGGTGCGCGAATGCTGTGCAGCTCGCCCGATGCGATAATCAGCACATCATGGGGCTGCAGCGTCACGGTCTTGCCCGCAATCGTAACCGTGTAGGTACCCTCGATGGGGGAGATGATCTCGCCAGGGGCATGCCAGTGCAGTGGGAAATCGGCGTCCTCCATGTTGTGGTAAAAGCGGATCGCCGTTGAAAAGCGGAAATCGACAGTTTCAGTCGTGCCGTCCAGATTCTCTATTTCGCCAGGGCGCACACTGCCGTATTTTTTGAGCAGTTCTACTTCCATAGTTTGTTTTCCTCGTGGCCTGCTGCCGTAAAAAGGTCGTTTCTTTTATTGTATCGCGGTTTTCCGCCCCAGTCAACAGGTACGGGGATGGAGTTTCCCCGCTAGAGTTTTATAATAAACGCAAAGCTCCAAAAGCAGAGCTTTAGCACAAAAAGTACAAATAGCTTCAATCACAGACTTGTCTGCCAGATTACCTTTTACAAAACTGAAATTTTCAAACTGTTCCAGTTCGTTCAAACGAGCTTCTTTCAGACGTACATCATAGTAGTGGTTCATGTTGTCCAAACCCACGACCTTGACATCCTCTACGGTGGAGAGCAGTCTCTTTGCAAGGTTAGAGCCGATAAAACCAGCTACACCCGTGACGAAAACGCTCTTGTTTCTCGGATTGATTTTCGTTTTGTTTTCGTCATTCATGTACATTCTGCACTCCTCACTTTTTCTATATAAACAGTAACAAGCCCACGGCGGGTCGCACAAAGGCAATCCACCGTAGGCTTACCGGAAGCGAGACTGCTGAACTCCGTGGTTGTGCCGTTTGAGATGGACGTTCTGGAAAGACCGCCCCCTCTGACGAAAGCGGCAAAAGAATCGAATGGCAATTCCTCACACACGATCTCTCTGCGGCAGACGGAGCGCTGGAAAACAGGTGAAACGATTACCGCTGCTGTCTACGAATATCTGGTAGACAACGACGGCGAATGGGGTGAACTGCGGTTTGACTTTGAGAACGGCACAGCCGAGATAGTAAAACTGGCAGATTGGGACACAGTGAAATCTAACGTCTTTGCAAAAACGACGATCCGGTACATACAGGGATTGCCGGAAGCGAGACTGCTGAAATCTGTGGCCGTGCCGTTTTGGAAAGGCAGGGCATAATTACCCGCAGAGCATGACCTTTGCGCAGAACAGGCCGTCCTGATAGGTAACCGTACTCACCCCGCCGGATTTTTCTGCGATGTGACGGACGGACTGAAGTCCGACGCCGTCTCCTTTTCGCTTGGAGGACTGAAAGACACCACCTTTTTCGCGGATGACTCCGTCATAGGTGTTTTCAACCTGAATCAGTGCCAGACTGTTGCCATGCAGATAGGCTGTCAGTTTGATCCTGCGTCGGGCAGGTGCAGTGCGCAGGCTGGCTTCCAGCGCATTTTCCAGCAGATTCGAGAGAACCAGACACAGATTGATTTCGTCTACAGGAAGACATTCCGGCAGATCAATCTGCACGGAATACGGGATATTCTCCCGTTTGGCAAGCGTGCAGTAATACCCGACCACGCTGTCTGCCGCCCGGTTTTCGCAGAAATGCATTTCAAGACTTGGAATTCTGGAAACCGCACCGGAGAGATAGGCTTTGATCTTTTCAAGATTCCCTTCTTCTGCAAGGGCAGCGAGCTGACATAGTTGGTGGCGCAGATCGTGCCGCGCCTGCCGGGCTTCCTCAATGGCAGCTTTCAGGCTTTCGTAGCGCTGCTGCTGCATGGAAAGCAGCTGGTTCTCCTGCTGCAATCTCACATTCCGGTTGATGCTGATCGCCATCAGAAGGAAGATTGCGTTGAAGAAAAGCATCAAAAACAAAAGTGCGATGCTGATCACAAAATACCCCTGCAAAACACGCCCGGTATAGAGCGTGTCCGCATACTTGGGAATCATAAACAGATTCAGCGCAATGAACACCAGCGGCAGCACCCAGAACACATACCAGGTCTGCGCAAAATTTTCGTCCTCGACCATCCTCCGCACGCTGTGCGTCGCAGGATAATAGGCGATGGCGGCAAACAGCCAGCAGATCGCATGATAGCAAATCACGGCCCGCAGACAGAACCATGGCGCGGCCTGCGCCTGCGGCAAACCGGCCAGCATAGCGGCGTTGATCGCCCGGCAAAGGCTGTTGATACAGGCAAATACCGCACAGACAGATAATGCAACCGTTCCGGATTTCCAAAGCGAGATCCGGAGCGTTTTTATGTAGATCACGGCTGCGAGCAAGGTCAGCCCCGCAAGCACCGGCGCAGTCGGCATACGGCGCGCATAGCACACCACGCCTCCGGCGGCACAAAGCAGCGCAAGCAGCGGGGCAAGCCACAAAACAAGCTTTGACAGCGGCTGCTTTAAGCTGGATTTTACCGGGAAGTAGGCAAGCAACATGCCGGGAATCACCACGCCGAGCTCCAGAATTGGACGCAGCAGCTCCATTATACCATACGCCCCCTTTGCAGCAAGAACTCCATAAATGCCTGCTGGGCACTTTTCAGAAGGTCCTGACTGACAAACACGCGGCTTCCGTCCGCCATGCGGAAGGCGGCGCCTTCCAGATCCTTCGCGTGTTCCAGATTCACGATCACGCCGCGCCCGCACACAAAAAAGCGTGTGTCATCCTTTAGTGGGGCGATGAACGTCTTGAAGGGTTGGCGCGTGGCAAGCGTCTTTTGAACTGTCGTATGGATGTAGATCAAGTGGGCGAAGTGTTCTGCGTAGACGATGTCCTGATAGCGCAGATGGATCTCGCTTCCCTCCACCTTTAGCTCCATATATTTATCCGGCTGCGGTACGCGGGCAAGCAGCTCGTCCGTCAGCGCGTCGATGTCCGCTTCGGTAAAGGGCTTGACCAGATAGTGCAGCGCCCGTACCTGAAAGCCCTCCAGCGCATGGTCGGTCGAGGTCGTGGTAAAAACCAGCAGGCAGTCCGTGTTGGTTTTCCGCAGCTTCTTTGCCGCCTCCATACCCGTCATGCCATCCATATAAATATCCAGAAATGCAGCAGTAAAGGGCGCTTTCCTTGCCGCTTCCAGAAATGTCTCGCCGCTTTCGTATTCCAGAATATCCGCCTGCACATTTCTCCGGTGAAGCTGCTGCTCCAGCCGGTCTTTCAGCAGTGCACGTTCCGCAGCAAGATCATCCACAATCGCAATTCTCATGCAGGGTTCTCTCCTTGTGCTTGAATTCCAAGATAATTATATCACAGCGTGTCGAGGATGACAAAGAACCGCTGTCGGAATTCGTGCCAAAATCGCCCCTTTCGTGCTACGGCGCTTGAAAAAAACGAATGGCCGTTTTATACTGAGCGCAAGCAAGATGCCAAATCGGATGAAGGAAGGAGGGAAATCTGTGTATCGTATTGCCGTGCTGGCAGAACAGGAAGCAGAGCGGCAGCGCTACGCCGAGCAAATTACCCGGTTTTGTGAAGCGAAGGGGCTGTTTCCGCAGGTCATGCAATATGACGACCAGGAACGCTTTTTTGAAACGGTGCAGAAAGATGCTCCAACCAATGCCGTCATTGCACTTTCCGGGGTGGCAGGGTTGAATACGGCGGAGCACCTTCGTTCCTTATGCCCCGCGTGCCGGATGATCTGGTGCAGTGACCTAGATTTCTCTCTTCACGCCTTCCGGCTGCGGGCCGACTATTTCCTGATGAAGCCGGTTTCCGAAGAAGCATTCCAGCGAGGACTGAATGTCTGGATTGAATAAACGGGCATCGAACCAAACTGAGACAACAAGCACAAAAATGGAGGATATCAATGAAAAAGAAAAAGTTACAATGTTCTGTACCAACCCTTCTGCTGGCCGGTGTGTTGTGCCTGACATTGGCGGCCTGCGGTGCGAAGCAGTCTTCCGACATGCTTGCATCGGATACAGACTCCGCGGCAAGCGCCGCCCTGCCGGTAAAGGCCATGAATGCCAAGCGTGTCGATGAAAACCCCTATATGGCAAAGAGCGACGCCAACATTCACCACGACGGCTACAATACCGACTCTACGGATGAAGTCCTGCCGCTTGGCATCTATCCGGAGATCAATGTTTCCTATGAAAAAACCAACGCGAACGCTTCGCCTGCCATTTACTTTGACAGCTACGGCCACGCAGTCGTTCCGCTGCTCGGCGGCATCGCCATCCGCGATCTGAATGCCGAAGAGACGAAGACTCTTGGCTATTTCTCTCCGAAGCAGCACGACGGCGGTGGTTACGTCATCCAGAGCTCCTACACGTTCCTTGACTCGGAAAACCGCATCGTCTGCCCCACCAGCAACAACCATGTGCTGATGCTGCGGGCAACCGATGAAGCAGGAAACGTCCTGCCGGAGTTTGAAAAGGTACTGGACATTGACATCAAGGCGGCAGCCGAAGCTGCGCTCGGCAAGGAGCTGACGCAGAATCTTCTTTCCGTGGTCTTTGACTACGACGGCAACCTCTGGTTTGCCACCGGCGGCTTCCGCATCTATCCCGAGCGTGAGCAGCAGGGCGTGCTCGGCTACATCGCCCACTCGGCGATCGAGGCGATCCTAAACGGAGAGCAGGCCGACCTTTCGAAGGCCGTCTTCGTCTACGGGCTGGCGCTCGGCGAGGGCGCGGAAAACGGGATTGCCGCCTCCAAGGACGGCGCGGTCATCCTGACAAACCAGAACTGCTACCTGCTGCGTGCCAATAACGGTGTCGAGGCTGTCTGGTGCACACCGTATGAGAGCGTCGGCGCGAAGGTCAGCGGCGAAAACGACAAGACCACCGGCGGCGGTCTTGCCTGGGGCGGCGGCTGCTCCCCGTCGCTGACGCCGGATCTTGTGATGTTCACCGACAACGCTGACCCCGTCAAGCTGCTGGCGCTCGATATGAAGACCGGTGAGATCGTTGCAAGCATGCCGGTGCTGGACGATCTGCCCGAGGGCTATCAGGTGGCGGTTGAAAACTCTGCCATCGTCTATGATGACAGTGAGGGCACCGTCAGCACCATCGTGTGCAACTGGTTCGGCGCAGGCAGCGCAGGCCTTGCCGATCCCAACAATGACTCTTCCATCCAGAGCTACGCCAACATCTATGACATGAACTGGCTGACAAAGGGCAACTGCATGATCGCGCCCGGCGTCGAGCGCGTGGACACCGTGAAAACCGATTCCGGCTATGAGATGAAGAGCATCTGGTCTCGAAATGACCTGAGCGATACATCGATTCTCAAGCTCTCCACCGCGACGGGCTATATCTACGGCTATGTGCAGGATCTGGAAAGCGGCATGTGGCAGTACATCATTCTGGACTTTGCCACCGGCAAGACGGTATTCACCATGGACGTCTCCAACAAATATGGCTACAATAACATGGCTATCGGTATGTATGCCGGAAACAGCGGCAACGCGCTCTACTGCCCGACGGGCTATCTGGAGCTGCTCAGATTACAGGATCGCTTCGTCTATCTGCCCGAAATGCCGTACCGAGAGGTCAATCTCGATAAGGCTGCGCGGAACGTACTGACACAGGAACAGTTTGAGCAGGCCGGCGGCGAAGGTACGGTCGCGAGCTGGCGCAATACTGTGACGGTCGAAAATGTTCATCCCAACACGACGGTCTCGTTCCGGATGAACAATCTTTCCGGAAGCGCCGCTGATTTGAAGCTCTATGCCTACGGTGCAGACGGAAAGCTGGCGGAGGTCGGCAAAGAGCTGTGGTCGATCACGGATGAAGCTGGGACTGGCGTGGATACCCTGGCCGACGGCACACTGTATGAACTGCGTGTCAGCGTCGCAGACGGCGGTGCGCTTGATCTGAGCGAGGAGGAAAAGGAGATCATCATTTCCGTTGTGCTTGCAAAGTAAGTCTCAAGGAAGGCTATCAAAAAACTACAAAATACATTGTCTGATGATGCGGACGTGTCTATTACCTGCCCGAAGAATGCGCTGTTTGCGATCCTGACCAACGATCAGGAAACGGTTGCAAAGGCCGTCAAGGTCGGGGGCAGCGCAGAGCTGCTGACGCTGATGATGGAGAATTGAACAGGTATTTACAGAAAAGCACTTTGCCAGTTCCTTTACGCTAACGCCTTTGTCGTATGCTTCCAGAATCAATTTTCGAGCTTCATTGTGCAGCATAGCACTCACCTTCTTTGACTCTGTTATATCACTTTTTCTCAAAAGTTAAAGTGCTCTCTGCGAAATAGCATAAAATTAGAAATCCGGAACTCTTTTTGAGCCGTTTTGGCCCTGAAAAGGTTCCGGATTTTGTGCATTATTTTTTCAGAGAGCTATTTTGCAACAGTCCCACAAATAAAACCATATTTTCCGCTTTACAGCTGGCAGGCGGTATCGTAGCCGGTGCGGATGGCGTTGGAGATGTCCGCTGCCTTACCGGCGGCATCGCCGACGGCATATACCGGAATGTTGGCTGCTTCCAGCGCAGCTGCATCAAAAACGTTGGAACGTGCGCCCATGGCCAGCACGATGTAGTCACAGAGGATGGTCACCTCTGCGCCGTCCTTGTTCTCGCACAGCACTGCGTCCATGCGGAACTCCTTGACCTTGTGGCCGGGGTACTGCGCCACACCGTAGGTCTTGTAGTTTTCCAGCAGGGTGGGCAGGATGGTGGTGCTCTCGCCTGCGGCGATCTTGTCCATCATCTCGATGACAGCTACCTTGCAGCCACGGGCGGCCAGGTACTCTGCGGTCTCGCAGCCCACCATGCCGCCGCCGATCACGGCAACGGTGCCGTACACCTGCTGCTCGCCAGCCAGCACCTTCCAGGCATCCGCCACGTTCACGTTGTCGATACCGGGGATGCGGGGTGCAGCGCTGTGTGCACCCACAGCGTTGATAACTGCTTCAAAACCGGCATCCTTCAGCTCCTGTGCGGTGGGAGCCTGTGCCAGGCACAGGTGCACCCCTGCATTGCGGACTGCATGGATCAGGTCCTGTGCGGCGCGGCGCATCTCTTCCTTGCGGGGAGGCACGCAGGCAATGTTCAGCTGGCCGCCCAGGGCAGTGGTCTTTTCAAACAGGGTCACATCGTGGCCGCGCAGGGCTGCCACACGGGCGGCTTCCAGGCCGGCAGGGCCGCCGCCCAGGACGGCGACCTTCTTTTTCTGCGCAGCAGGCTGGATGCTGCGGCTGTTCTCGTAGCCGTTTTCAGCGTTGAGCACGCAGGAGAGGAACTGGCGGTTCTGGATGGCATCGGTGCAGCCCTTGTTGCAGCTGATGCAGCGGCGGATATCGCAGGCCTTGCCGGCAGCAATCTTTGCGCCCCAATCGGGGTCTGCCAGCAGCGGACGGCCCATGGCAACGATATCGGCCATGCCGCTCTCGATAACACGCTCGGCCATCTCGGCATCCACGATACGGCCCACAGCACTTACCGGCACATTGACTGCCTTTTTGATGTCGCCGGCGATCTTTACAAAGAAGCCGTAGGGCTGCACACCCATGGGAGGGATGGTATCGGCCATGTTGCCGGTGTGGTTGGCCTGGGCAACGTGGAACATATCCACGCCGTCCTCCACCAGCCACTGGGCGAACTGCACGGCATCGGCTTCATCGATGCCGCCCTTGCCGCGCTGCGGGGTGACGATGGACAGCTTGTAGTCGATGACCA
>ERZ1035041.47-NODE-47-length-76506-cov-14.844044_pt1 | contig 76506 bp, 65 predicted proteins | sample MGYA00520684_ERZ1035041 | MGnify/ENA primary metagenome ERZ1035041 (study PRJEB33766, sample SAMN09781699) | gut metagenome | biome: gut microbiome | host: Homo sapiens | place: Madagascar | study: EMG produced TPA metagenomics assembly of the PRJNA485056 data set... | reverse complement strand
CCCTGTCCACCTGCCAGCTGGACTTCTGCCTGCCTGCCAAGTTCCACCTGACCTACATCGACAAGGACGGCAGCGAGAAGACCCCCGTTGTGCTGCACCGTGCCATCCTGGGTTCTCTGGACCGCTTCATGGCTTATCTGATCGAAGAGACCAAGGGCCGCTTCCCCACCTGGCTGGCTCCCACCCAGGTCAAGGTTCTGCCCGTCAGCGAAAAGACGCTGGATTACGCCCGCACCGTTGCCGACAAGCTGACCGCTGCCGGTGTGCGCGTTGTGCTGGATGAATCCAATGAGAAGATCGGTTACAAGATCCGTGAAGCCCAGCAGGTTGACCGCGTGCCCTACATGCTGGTGCTGGGCGCTAAGGAGGCCGAGGCAGGCAATATCAGCGTGCGTGATCGCAAGGGCGAAACCACCACGCAGGAGCTGGATGCCTTCATCAACAATATCGTGACCGAGATCAAGGAGCGCCGCTACAACTAAGCGTTCCGCGGTTCCACCGAGCTTTACAGCTCCCGATTGCTTCCAGTCGGGAGCTGTTTTGGTATCGGGCCCGCAGATCGTTCATCATCAAGGTTGTTTACCATTCTAAGGAGGTGCAGCATTGAAACGTAAGTTTTTGACCCTGATTGCCGCCGTGGCTGCCGCCATGGCGCTGGCGCTTTCGGCGGGTGCCGAAGCCGCCACGCCGGAAACTGCCGGCAGCCTGACCCCGCTGATGCCCATGTTTGACACCGCTGGCACCGGCATTGCCGAATACTCCGGCGATATCGTCCAGGAAGACGCCGCAACGTATGACGCTTCTTATAACACCAATGAGGATGTTGCCGCCAACGAGCGGGATGTTTACAACTACCTGACCGGCACCATGGGCATGAACAGCGCCGCCGCCAGCGGCGTGATGGCCAACATGTACCGCGAATCCCGTTTTTATGTAGACATTACCAATGACTACGGCACCGCATACGGCCTGTGCCAGTGGTACGGCGACCGCTGGACCAATTTGCAGAACTACTGCAACAACAACGGCCTGGACTGGCATACCCTGTACGGCCAGATGCGCTTTTTGGAATATGAGCTGAACAGCCTTTCCAGCCTGCGCTCTTACATGTATGGTGTCAGCAATGATGCCAGCGGTGCTTATAATGCTGGGTACGAATGGTGCCGCGTGTATGAACTGGGCGGCAACACCTCCGATACCACCCGCTGCGATTCCCGCGGAACGCTGGCGCGCGATACCTTCTGGCCCAAGTACCAGAACGGCAGCACCGGCGGCTACACCGGCTGGCGCAGCGAGAACGGCCGCGATTACTGGTACGAGAACGGCGTAAAGCAGGGCACCACCGGCCGCGGCAAAGAAATCTATGATGCCTCCAGCGATGCTTGGTACTGGCTGGATGCCGTGGACGGCGGCGCAAAAGCCGTGAACAAAGATGTCTACCAGGAATCGGACGGCGGCAAGTGGGTGCGCTATGATGAAAACGGCCACATGATCAAAGGCGAAAACTGCCAGAACGGCAACTGGTATTACTTTGAGCCTGTCACCGGTGCCATGATCCACGGCCCGTGGACCCTGCCGGATGGCCGCAAGGTCTATTATGACCTGACCACCGGCATTATGCAGTACGGCAATGTGTCCATCAATGGCTCGCTGTATTACTTTGACCCGGTTTACGGCACAATGAAAAGCGGTGCTTTGACCAACTTCTGGGTCACAGACGGCAACGGCAAGAGCTTCTGGTACGAAAGCTGGGTGCGCCAGGGCTGGCAGCCGGGCAGCAGCAATTACCGCGGCAAGGAGATTTACGACCCCGCCAGCGGTGCCTGGTACTGGCTGGACAACGTACAGCAGGGCGCCAAGGCCACCAGCAAGGAAGTATACCAGGATTCCAACGGCGGCAAATGGGTGCGGTACGATGCCAACGGCCACATGATCAAGGGCTGGTACACCCAGGACGGTAAAACCTGGTATTACGACCTGACCACCGGCGCCATGTACAAAGGCTGGCACACCATTGAGGGTTCCACCTACCATTTTGATGAAACCACCGGCGTGAAGGGGTAAATCAGATACAAATATAAATAGTAAAACCGACCGCAGGGGCGAGCAGCATCGCCTTTGCGGTCGGTTTGGTTTTGGGGTGAAATGCACCCGCAGGGTGTGCGGCGGGTGATTGAATGAAATATTGGGCAAGGCCCGGCGTGCGGGACGATGCATCGCGCCCTATAGAGCGTTTATTGGTTGGTCGTGCACAACAAAATGCTCTGTAGGGAACGGTCTCGACCGTTCCGCAACTTTGCCGCATAGGCCATAATATTGCTTGGTACAAGCCGTATCCAAGAACGTCAAAATCGTTTTCGAATACGCTCTCCACTTACTTTACAAAACTACCCTCCAGCGCCAGGTACTGGTCAAACAGCATGCGGCTGACACGGTTGCCGTAAATCACGCTGGGGTGGTCGTTTACCTCCAGCTTGTTGGCAAAGTCGGTGCACATCATTACCAGAACATAATCCCCGTAAGGCGTGTGGATCAGGCCGCCGTCATTGCGGCAGGCATCCATGGAGCCGCTTTTGCTGGCTACATAGATCAGATCCGGATCCGCGTGGGATTCTTCGGGGTCGGTGTAATACGGGGGGATGCTGCCCGCCAGCATGGTGTTGTAGTGCTGCTGGCGGAACACATTGCGCATGGCATCGCTGGCCTGGGGGCTGACCAGCGCGCCCTTTGCCAACAGGGCAAAAAAGCGGCCCATATCCCGCGGGGTAATGGTACCCAGCTTTTCGCTCCAGTTATCGCTGCGCAGGCTGCGGTGCAGCTTGGTGTGGGTGCAGCCAATGCTGCGGATAAACGCATTGATGGTATCCAACCCCAGATAGTCGATCAGCATGTTGGTGGCAATGTTGTCGCTGACAACGATCATCAGGGTGGCAACATCGCGGGCGCGCAGCCTGGCACCTTCGCCTAAGGACCGGATCAGGCCGGAGCCGTCCACAAAATGCCGGGCCTCATAGGTCAGTTCGGCATCCAGGCTGGCTTTGCCGGTTTCCGCCTGGGCGTACAGACAGCCCAGAATATAAATCTTGATCGTGGATGCCGATTCAAATTCATCATCAGCCCCACGCTCCACCACATGGCCATGCAGGTCATCTGCGTATACGCACATTTTGGCGTCCAGCCCGCACAGCTCTGCATCAATGCGGCGTTCCAAAGTCAATTCAGGATGCGGCATAATGGTTCTCCTTTTATTTTGGTAGCGTTACAGGTTCTCGCTGAAAAAGCGCACGGCGTTGCCGTAAAAAATCTTTTCCACCACACGCTCGGGGATCCCCTCTTTTTTCAGCCCCTCGGCCAGCTTGGGCATGTCCTGCGCACCGGCAATTTCCAGGTCGCCGTCAATGCCGTCAAAATCGCTGCCCAGGGCCAGGCAGTCCTCACCGGCCTTATCCATAATATAGCGGGCGTGGCGGGCCATATCGGTGATGCGGCTCCTGACCTGGCTGCGGTCGGGGTTTGTATCCAGGAAGGAAGCGCAGTAGTTCAGGCCGATCAGGCAGCCCTTTTCGCCCATGGCGGTCAGCATCTCGTCCGTCAGGTTGCGCACATGGGGGCAGCAGGCACGCGCGTTGGAATGGCTGGCAACAAAAGGCCGCTTTGCCACCCGCAGAATATCCCAGATACCGGCGTCCGATAGGTGAGAAACATCCACCAGCATATGCAGGCGCTGCATCTCCTCCACAAATTCTAAGCCTTTTTCGGTCAGGCCTCCGGTGGTGTTGGCCGGGCGGGGCCACATGTCATCGGTGCCGGGTACAATGTTGGGCTCGGCCAAGCCGTTCTTGAAGTTCCAGGTCAGGGTCATCATCCGCACGCCAAGGCGGTACAGATCCCGCAACGCACCCAGGCTGTCCAGGCAGGCACCACCTTCTTCAACGGTCAGCATCATGCCGCGCTTGCCGGAGGTGAGTAGCGTCTGGATGTCCGCCGCAGTGCGCACCTGCATCAGGTCATCGGGATACTGTTCCAGCAGGCGGTAGAAAATGTCGATTTCTTCCAGGCAGGCCAGCAGGGGGCTTTTTTCCCGTTCCGGTTCCAGGTGAACAAAGCAAGCCATGCACTGCAGCAGATAGTCGCCCTGTTTCATGCGTTCCAGATCCATCATTAAATCATTGTGCAAAAAGCTCTTGGGCTTGCCTGCCTGCTGGGCATAGCGCAGCTCGGCCAGGGTATCACAGTGCATATCCCATACTTTCATAAAATCCCCTCCATGGTATACATTTTGTATTTATCTATGGCAACACCGCACAATTCCCGCCTAGCGGCTTAAGCACCGCTTCGGCGGCTGCGGCACGGCATCTGCGTTGCCAAAATGCTCGATAATACATCCAGTATTATCTGCGCTTTTGGCTTAGCATCTGCCGCACCTCGCTCGCCGTATCGGCACTTAGAATTATGCGGTATTGCCCTATAAATTATAACAGACTGAGCGGATACTGCGGCTTTCCTTTCCCGGTGAAATCTGGTACAATCAAAACGGAAATAATCGTATGATTGCGAGGCGTTTTTATGGCATGCATCCTGCTGCCAGTTCCCCAGATCCTGCAAAACCCGGAGCTGCCCAACGGCTGCGAAATTACCAGCTGCTGCGAAGTGCTGCACTACCTGGGCTTTGCCCCGGATAAGTGCGAACTGGCCGACTACTATCTGCCGCGCAGCGCCCAGTGGTACGGCGCAGACCCCGACGAGGTTTATATGGGCAATCCTCACCTGGACGATGGCAGCCCCGAAACCGGCTATTACTGCTTTGCGGGGCCGATTGTGCAGGCGGCGAACGCCTACCTGGCTGTGCAGGGCAGCAGCTGCCGCGCTTATGATCTGACCGGTGCCGAGGAAGCCGAACTGGCATCCCAGCTGCAGGCCGGGAACCCGGTCATCTTTTGGGCAACGCTGCACTTTGGCGATATCCAGCACGACCCCTGCGGTGAATACGACCTGCCCGGTGGGCGGCGGCACGAGGTGCTGCACACCCTGCACTGCATGGTGCTGTGCGGCATGGATGACCAGAACTTTGTGGTGGCAGACCCGCTGGATTTTAACCGTGTGGTACCGCGTGTCCAGTTCATGAAAATTTACCGCCAGCTGGGGCGGCGGGCCGTGGTGATTAAAAAAGATTCCTAAGGCAACACCGCACAATTCCCGCCTTGCGGCTTAAGCACCGCTCCGGCAGCTGCGGCACGGCATCTGCGTTGCCAAAATGCTCGATAAGACATCCAGTATTATCTGCGCTTTTGGCTTGGCATCTGCCGCACCTCGCTCGCCGTATCGGCACTTAGAATTATGCGGTATTGCCCTAAAACCATTGGGCGGCGGACACGCGCCGGTGCTCGATGTCTTTATCATACCGCGGGGCCTGCCGGAGCGCAAGAAAAACTTTTGGCCCGGCGGGGCGGAACTGACAGACCTCATAAAAATTAAATAAGGAATTCAGCGCATTAAAGCCTTGACTTGTGTTGGTGCAGTTGCTAAAATTGATAAGTAATAGCCTGCCACATTTTGGTTGTTTTGGCAGGGCAAATATGCACGATGATGCAATATATAAGGAGGCGCCTATGCGCGCTGGAACCACCCCAAACGGGCAGCCCCGCAGCACTGCTTTGTATGAAGCCATCCTGCGGCTGGACAATCTGGACGATTGTATTCGATTTTTTGAGGATCTCTGCGCTGTAACGGAGCTCCGCACCATGGAACAGCGCTATGATGTAGCAGGGTGCCTGCTGCAAGGCAAGGTGTACAGCGAAATCCGCCAGCTGACGGGCGCTTCCAGCGCAACGGTCAGCCGGGTGAACCGGATGCTGAACTATGGCACCGGCGCCGTGGCCGAAAGCGTCCGCCATGACCTTGCTGCACAGCAGGACGGCGAAAATTCTGAAGGAGGAACCGCAGAATGAGCATTCAAATCAAAGATTTCGGCAAAACCACCGCAGGCCAGCCGGTCAAGGTCGGTATTCTGGCGAACGATACCATCGAAGTTCATATTTTAAGCTATGGCGCTACCATCCAGCAGCTGCTTGTGCCGGACCGCAAGGGCAACAAGGTGGATGTTGTGCTGGGCTACCCCACCGTGCAGGATTATGAGCTGAACACCTGTTTCCTGGGCGCTGTGGTGGGCCGCTACGCCAACCGCATCGGCGGCTCCAAATTCACCCTGTATGAGGAAGAATACCATGTTACCCCGAACGAGGGCAAAAACTGCCTGCACAGCGGCCTGCACGGCTTTGATAAGACCGTGTTTGACATGGGCTTTGAGGGGGACGATACCCTGGTTCTGACCGCAGCCAGCCCCGACGGCACCGACGGCTTCCCCGGCAACGCCGAGCTGGAAGTGCGCTACAGCCTGGCAGGCGCCGGCCTGATGATTCAGTACACCCTGACCACCGATGCCCCCACTGTGGCAAACATTACCAACCACAGCTACTTTAACCTGAACGGCCATGCTTCCGGCAGCGTGCTGGGGCACCGTCTGTCTCTGGATGCACCGGCCTATCTGGAAACGGATGCCGGTTCCATCCCCACCGGGCGCAAGATCGCTGTGGCAGGCACCCCGATGGACTTTACCGAGGAAAAGACCATTGGCCGCGATATCAACGCCGATTACCCGGCCCTGAAGCAGTGCGGCGGCTATGACCACTGCTATGTTATTGCGGACAGCGGTCTGCGCCACACCGCATGGCTGACCGGCCCCGAAACGGGCATCCGCATGGAGACCCTGACCACCCAGCCCGGCGTGCAGCTGTATACTTCCAACTTCCTCAAGTCCGCCACCGCCTGCAAGGATGGCGCATCTTACGGCCAGTATTCCGCCGTCTGCCTGGAAACCCAGGATTTCCCTGATGCCCCCAACCATCCCGATTTCCCGGATACCACCGTCCTGCCCGACCGCCCCTACAGCGCAACCACGCTGTACCGGTTTGACTTGGCACCGCTGTGAAACGCATAAAGGGATAAGTTAAGAAATAAAAAGGGAACGCGCCCTGTGAATCAGGTGCGTTCCCTTTTTTGGCGTTATATCAAATGCTATTGCTTACGATTGTGATATAAGAATTGATAAACAGTACCGGAAGCCTTGAAAGCATGCAGTAGGGGGGGCATCATCCCGCATAGCGCACCTTGCCATATATTCCGTCACGTCGTTCTCCGCAAGGCGACGGGCGCCCTACTCCATAAACTCCTGCTTTTAACCGCCCCATTTTCCTTCTTTAAATCGCAAGCGCTGCACAACAAAAGGTTGTATCTTGCAGTTTCCTATGCTATACTAAAGCTGAACCAAAACAGCCAAGTAAGAAAGGAACCTTGTGGGATGCAGCCTTTATTGATTATTCTGCTGTTGCTGTCGATACTGACCAATGTGTTGCTGATTCTGCTTTTGCTGCGCAGCGGCCAGCAGAACACCGCCGAGGACCAGACCGATGAAATTGCCCGCATTGTGCGGGATGAAGTAGAGGCCGAAACCGAAGTGCTGGCCGACCAGCTGCGCGTGATGCAGGGCGAAGTGACCCGCACAACCTCCGCCAGCGCGCGGGACATGGGAACCCTGCTGGCCGAAAGCCAGCGCCAGAGCCAGGAGGCCGCCACCGCCCGGCTGGACGCCATCGACCGCGCCGGTGCCGCCCGCCAGCGCGCTGCCAACGATGCCCTGCTGGCTCAGCTGCAGGTGCTGGAAACCCGCCTGAAAAATCTGGAAGACACCAACGCCAACCGGCTGGACGGCGTGCGGGCAACCCTGCTGCAGGGCATGGCAAACATCCGGGCCGACAATAACAAAAAGCTGGATGAAATCCGCGGCACGGTGGACGAAAAGCTGGAAACCACGCTGCAGCGCCGGGTCAGCGAATCGTTCCGGGCGGTCAGCACCCAGCTGGAACAGGTGTACAAGGGCCTGGGCGAGATGCAGAACCTTGCCGCCGATGTGGGCAGCCTGAAGCAGGTGCTTTCCGGCGTAAAGACCCGCGGTATTCTGGGCGAAGTACAGCTGGGAGCGATCCTGAAAGAAATTTTGGCCCCCGGCCAATACGCCGAAAATGTGGCTACTGTGCCCGGCAGCAGCAACCGGGTGGAATATGCCGTCAAGCTGCCGGGCCAGAGCGGAACCGTGTGGCTGCCCATTGACGCCAAGTTCCCCGGCGATACCTATGCACACCTGCAGGACGCCCAGGCCAGCGGCGACCCCGCCGCGGTAGCCGCCGCCCGCCGCCAACTGGAAACCGTGGTGCGGCAGGAAGCCAAGGACATCCACGATAAATACATTGAAGTCCCGTACACCACCGCATTCGGCATTCTCTTCCTGCCGTTTGAAGGGCTGTATGCCGAGGTGGTGAACTGTGGTCTGCCGGAAATTTTGCAGCGGGATTACAAGATCAACATTGCGGGGCCTTCCACTATGGCAGCCCTGCTGAATGCGCTGCAGATGGGCTTCCGCACGCTGGCCATCCAGAAACGCTCCGGCGAGGTATGGCAGATTTTGGGCGCGGTAAAGACGGAGTTCGAGAAGTTCGGCAGTGGACTGCAATCCATGCAGCGCCACCTGAACCAGACCGGCAACGATCTGGAAGAGCTGATCGGCACCCGCAGCCGCGCCATTACCCGCAAGCTGGAAAGCGTGCAGCAGCTGGAACCCACCGAAGCCGCCGATCTTTTGGGGCTGGCAGAGGGCGGAAGCAGAATTTCCACACAAAACAGTGAAATTGACCGGCAGGACAACGCACCTCGTCTGCGCCGCAAGGATGACGCAGGCATGCCCATGTGATATAATAAAGATAGAAGGCAGGTGCGCCCTGCATGGCACAGCGCACACCGGCCCAGGCTATCCACAAGGAGGGACTGCTTTTATGAAAGAGATCCGTTGGGAACTGATTTTGATGCCGCTGGTCAGCATTGTGCTGGGCATTTACCTGATCATGCAGCCGGGTGCCGCCACGGTTGCGCTTTGTTCGCTGATTGGCTGGCTGATTTTGCTGGCCGGTGCTGCCGGTGCGGTCAATTCCGTCACCTTCCAGCGCGCCACCTTTATGACTTCGCCTTTGCTGCCGGTCAGCGTGGCGGGCATTATGGTTGGCCTGTTCTTCATTAGACGGCCTTACACGCTGGTGGAGATCGTGGGACTTATCATCTGCGTATTTTTGATGATTCAGGGCATGACCAGTATCCAGACCGCGGTCAACCGCAAGCGCTGGGGCGACACCCTGTGGTGGGTGCCGCTGATCATCGGCATTGCCTGTGTGCTGCTGGGTGTATACGCCCTGTTTGCGCCGGGCGCTTCCACCGCGCTGATGATGCGCATTGCCGGTATCATGCTGGCATTCAGCGGCGTGGTCAACATGATCGCCGCGTTCGCCCTCACCAAACAATAACCGTTAAAGCCGCATAAACAAACCGACCGCAGGGGCGAATGAGTTATCGCCTTTGCGGTCGATTTTGTTTGTATTAGGTTGTGGGTGTTATGATTGGAGCGATGCGGCGGGCGCACGATGTGCCCCTACGGGTGATTCACGTTTTTCAACACTCTGCCGAACCAGAATTTGCTTACCCCTCCGCCTTCACATACCACACCCCATCCGGCGCACGGCACAAACGGACGCCAAACACCCGATCCACCACACCGGTGGCAGCAAGGGCAGCGGAGGTATCGCAGCCAAGCAGGCGGCCGCCACCCAACAGGGCAATGCGATCCGCATACTGCATGGCCTGGGGCAGCTCGTGCATAACCAGCACCACGGCTTTGCCGCCCGCTGCCACGCTGCGCAGCAGGTCCAGCAGTTCAAACCGGGCGCGCACATCCAGAAAGGCACCTGGCTCATCCAACAGGATGGTGGTTCCGCCCTGGGCCAGCGCCATGGCAAGGTACACCCGCTGGCGTTCACCGCCGGAAAGCGCCCGCACATCCCGATTTGCCCAATCCAGCGTGCCGGTCCGGCGCATGGCCTGCTCCACCGCAGCGGTGTCCTGCGCTGTCATCCGGCGGGAAAAGCCCAGATACGGGAACCGCCCATGTGCCACCAGCGCCCGCACCGTGATTCCCGGCACCGGGCGGGACTGCGGCATAAACGCTGCTGTGCGGGCAAACTCTTTGCGGCCATAGCTGGCGATGGAGCGGTCATCCAGCAGAATATTGCCGCTGCGGCAGGGCAGCGTGCGCGTCATGGCGCGCAGCAGGGTGGTTTTGCCGCTGCCATTGGGGCCAATCAGCGCGGTCAGCTGGCCGTTTGGGGCGGCAAAGCTCACATCCCGCACCACATCCTGTGCGCCATAGCCCGCACTGACATGCTGTAATTCAATCATACATTCGCCTCCCCCTGCCGTGCAGCAGCAAGCCAAGGAAGAACGACCCGCCGATGAGGGACAGCAGAATGCCCACCGGCAGTTCAAACGGAGCAAACAGGCAGCGTGCCAGCACATCACACAGCACAACAAAAGCCGCCCCCAGCAGCATGGCCGCGGGCAGCAGAATGCGATGGTTATTGCCCACCAGCCGCCGGGCAATGTGCGGGGCCAGCAGCCCCACAAAGCTGAGCAGCCCTGCAAAGCTGACAGCTGCCCCCGCCAGCAGCGCCGCCGCCAGAATGCCCAAAAAGCGTACTGCTCCGATGTGCAGCCCCAAGGAAGCTGCACTTTGTTCCCCCAGGCATAGCACGTTCAGGTCTGCCGCCAGCAGCAGAGCCAGCAGCGTCCCGGTGATCAGGTAGGGCACAGCGCCTTTCAGCCCGGACAGTGTTACGCCGGACAAGCCGCCCACCAAAAAGTCTGATGCCCCGGCAATCGCATCCGGGTACAATAGCTTGATCGTATTCATGCCCGCGGTCAGCATTCCGCTGACGGCAAGGCCCGCCAGCACCAGCGTGGTGCGGCTTACCCCGGCCCCCAGCGCCAGCCCATACACCAGCAGGGCGGCGGCCAGCGCCCCGGCAAACGCCGCAGGCTGCATCGCACCGGGGTGGGCAGGCCACAAAGCCGCAGCACACAGTGCCGCCAGCCCGGCGCCGGCGTTCACGCCGATCACGTTAGGGCTTGCCATGGCGTTGTTCAGCACGGCCTGCAGCAAAACGCCCGCTGCCGCCAGCGCGCTGCCTGCCAGCAGCCCGGCCAGGGTGCGGGGCCAGCGCACATGCAGCAAAACGCGGTAGGCGGCGTTTTGGGGATCGCCGCTGCACCATGCCTGCCACAGCTGCAAAGGGGTGTAGCCTTGGCTGCCAAAGCAAAGCCCGGCCAAAGCTGCCAGCACCACGGCCAGCGCTAAAACGGTCAGCGCGGCTCCCTGCCTGCGCAGGGTGGGCAGTGTTGCGGGCTGTTTCATGCCAGGGCCTCCAGCTGATCAGCCAGCTGGGGATACAGCAGCGCCGCAAGGGTGCGGTAGCTTTCGCCCCAGCGGGCGTTGGGTTTATAGTGGAACAGCGCTTTATCCAGCAGATAATAATGGCCGCTCTGCACGGCGCTCAGGCCGGACCACGCAGGATTGGCCTGCAGGTTTTCGGCCAGCCAGTCCAGCGCTTTCTGCTGGCTGGCCCCCATGGTAACCACAAAAATGTCTTCCGGGTCATCCGCAATGATGTTTTCCATGCTCAGGTTTTCCAGCAGGCTGTCGTCCGCATCGGCAATGTTTATCGCACCCAAGTCCTTCAGCATTGCGCCGGTCATGTTATCGCTGCCTTTTGCCTTGCAGCCGGAGGAATACGCCCGCAGCAACAGCACATTGGGGGCGGGCAGCTTGGCGTTCTGCACCAGTTCCAGCACATCGGTGATCTGCTGCTGCACGGCAAGGCCGTTCTGCTCATACAAATCCTCGCGGCCTGTCATATCACAAAAGGTGCGCAGCATGGCAAGGTATTCATCAAATGTACTGGTTTTGAAATAGGCGTGCGGCACCCCTGCCTCCTGCAAAAATTCATGCAGGGCCGTCTGCTCACTGACCTCGGCATTCAAAATCACAAAGTCCGGGTTCTGGGCCAGAATTTCCTCGGTGTTGGGGTCCTGATTGGTGCCGATCACGGCGATGTCTGTTCCCAGGTCCAGCCCGCGCTCCTTGATGGCATCCTCCGTTGTGGCAGCCAGCGTGCCGCCTGCCAGGGTCCATGTTTCGGCAAAGCTGCCGTACAGGCTGACCACACGGTTCCAGCTCTGCACGGTAACGGGGTAGCCCATGGCATCGGTAAAGGTAACGCCGGACTGGGTTTCGGCTGCTTTCGCCGTCTGCTGCGGAGCGAGTGCCTGCACGGCCTGCGGTGCGGCACACCCGGCCAGCAGCAGGGCCGCCAGTGCCAGGGCGGTTATTGCTTTTTTGTACTTCATTTTGTGTTTTCCCTCTATATGCTTTAGCCTTTATTCCGTGAATACGGGCGTACATGGTGCGGTCCCTGCGGAGTATTTTTCAACCGTTTTAGGCTCCGCCATTTTGCTAACGCAAAAACATTCGGCCGCTTGTTTCACACGTAAACATTGGTTAACTCTGTACCCCTGCGAGATGCAGAAACTTTTTGTCAGACTGAATGCTCTGGGTCAGGAATTTGCCATCTTTGAACAGCGCATAGGTTGTAACCGGCGCGGGCACATTTTGTGCCTGCACCTTACTGGTGATATGAACAGCTTTCAACGGTATCTCGTGCTCTCTTGCGGCTTCTTCCACCCGCGGCACCCAGTAGTAAGTAAACGGGCACTGATCGGTATAATAAAGAACGAACCCGTTCTGCTCTACCGCAGGGTGCTTGGCGCACGCCTTGAATTTTGGCGGCTCGGTATCTTGTTCAAACGGCAGATACATCAGGTTGATTCCACATTCCGATGTGTCTGCAACAGCAAACCCTTTATATGCCATAAATTTAGGGTCGGAGAGAAATTCGCGTTTTCGTCCCTCTGCGGATAGAATGCACAGCCCTTTTCGCCCCTGCCCTTTTGCATCCTGCACACACTGCTGCAACAGTTCATTGGCGTATCCGTGTCCTTTTAGGGAACCGGATACCCACAAACAATCGATATAAACATATCCGTCCGCCTGAATCGGGACCCATGCGTTTTCTGCCGGGATATACTCAATAAAGCATTTGCCGCGCTCCGTGCTCCGGTAGAAAACCAAACCTTCTGCAAAGCGCTGCTTAAGCCATTCCTTTTTCATCACGCTCTGCTTGCCGGACATTGCACAGCAGATATGTTCTTTCTCAATATTATCCTTTGTAATTTGGATATAATCCATTTGAAAACCCTTTCATGCTTCATGATTCTACCGTGCCCGCAATCTCCGGCTTTACTTCTTTATCCTTTCCGTCTGCATAATTTCCTTTAACTTCTGCGGGTACATTTGCTGCACGGCGGGCTGCTCCCCCAGGCCGCGCAGGGTACGCGCGGGCAAAAACAGGCAGTCCGGCGCGGCCTGCCGCTTGTGCCGGGTATCTTCAAAAATTTTATTCCACTCGCCGCAAATAGTCAAGGCTTGGGGCGGGGTATCAAAATTCATAGTTCCGCCTCTTAAATTTTTCAAAAACATTTTATTTGTCTGCTCAAATCCGCATTTTCCGCTCGTTATATTCAATAAGCAGGCAAAGCGCCTGCCGATGTGTGTGATAAAAAGGAGGTAGCACCGTGCTGTTTACCATGTTTGTATTGTTTTTGTTTGGCTGGCTGTTTTTTTCATTCCATCGGGCTGGCACTGCACCTGACCTGGTGCGCAGCCAAAGTGATTGCCGCACTGCTATTTGCGGTAGCGCTGCCGGTGCTGCTGGTCTGCCTGTTTGTGGCGGGCGGCCTATTGCTGCTGGTCCCGCTGGGGCTGATCGGCGCTGCTTTCGGCATTTTGAAATTCTGCGCTTAACCTGTTATCTCTCCTCTTAGCTGTCCTCAACAGGGCAGCTATAATTTTTATAACGCGATGTCTTATCTATGAAAACAAAAAAAGCTTTGGCCGCAGGCTTGTGCGGAGCAAACTGTCCAGGGTGTATACAAAAGACGCATATTTGCTGGTTCGAGCGCGAAAAGCCCGTTTGCCATTCTTTTGTCAGCGCCCTTGAACGCTGTGCTTTTCTCCCTGTGCTACCCGGACGCTGCTGCCGTTGTGCCTATAGTCAGAACCCCCGGCTAAGCCGGGGGCTTGAGTAAGCCCTAGAAGGGCTTCATGACGGCACGCATCTCAAGATGCACCGAAAAATCTTCCACTTGCATCACTCGCACTGCTGCCCACAAGTGGGCAAAGTAGCATTTACAGCACGCCATAGCGAAAACAATTTTTGATTACTATTCGCTTCGCTCATTGCTCTAAACGCTAAAGCTTTTTTACTCTCTCCGGCAAAGCCGGAGGTTTTTAGTGATGCTAAAGCTTATAATAAAAAATCACTACCCAATGTGAAATCGAGTAGTGATGCTTGGCGCAGACGGTGGGATTCTCCCGCGCCCTTGCAACAGTCCGCAGGACTGTTGCAGCCCGGCGGGACGCAAAGCGCCGGGCACGGGCTGTTCGAATCCCACCTTGCAGCCCTTGCATAGTTTGCCGCAGAAATAAAAAGCAGCCCCCCGCAAGGTGCTGCTTTTGGCGCAGACGGTGGGATTCGAACCCACGTGACATTGCTGTCAAATTGATTTCGAGTTTTATCGCCTACACCGCCACTGACGGAATTTGCCAGTAAAAAGCGGAAGTTGTCGGAAGATGATTCAGCGGCAAAACGAAGAAAAAGGTCAAAAAAGAAGTCCTTTTTAACGTCAAAGCGTCGCAATTTGAACCCATTTCAAAAAGCTGATTTTCCGGGAAAAATGAGAGAAAAATAGGCGTTTTTGGCACGTTGGAGAGATGTTGGAGAGAAAAGCCGGAGAGAACAAAATAGGCTGATTTTCCTTATTACAACAGGCATTTACAGAATTACGTTGACTAAATTTTATGCAAAAATCCCCTTATCGGAAAAATCAAACCGCCCCCTACCTGCTGTTGATGAGTTCAAATAGCGGACGGTGATTATAGTGGATTACAGTTATGATTTTGCAAAAATCAAGGAAACTTACCCCGAAAAAATCGGGCTGGAACAGATGCGTGTCATCTGCCATATCAGTAAAAAGACAGCCCGATACTTGCTGAAAAGCGGGCTTGTGCCCTGCATAGATACCGGCAAGAAAACGCGGCAGTACATTATCAACACAAAGGATGTTATTGCCTACCTAAAAAAGCGCCAATCCAGCCCGCAAAGATATACGCCCCCAACTGGTTACTACTCGGCAAGTTGGAACAATGGCAGTCCAAGGAAAACCCTTACGCTGCGGGAATGGGCTAATCTTGACACGGCAAAAGACAAAGACAAATTTGCAGCTTTTCTGAAATGCAAGATGCGGCCATACAGCGATGTACTAAGCGCTACGGAAGTCAGCAAGTTTACTGGCTACCATCACAATACCATTACAACGTGGTGCAGCAATGGGTATTTTCGGTACTTCAAAATCGGCAGTAGCTACATGATACCAAAAGTTTGCATCTTAAATTTCTTGGTTAGTCCTCATGTGCTGGATAGTTATAGACCGGCACAAAAGATGGTTGCTCTTGCCAAAGAGTTCGGCCAGCAGGGAAAGCCAACTGAAAAAAGCAGTGCATAGGTACACGCCTGTGAATATATGGAAACAGCGTCCTCCGAATGTAACCGGGAGGACGCTGTTTTTGCCTCTATTTCAACTGCTGACAATTTGTCACCAGTTGGCGCACAACTATCATCGGCAGTAACCAGCAACACATGGCTTCTGCTTTTTCCAACTGCATACAATTTGTAGTCAGTTCACAAACCGTATGCTTTGAAACCATTTCGGACTATGCCCTATTCAATCGAAACATTTGGATTCTGCCCTCAATAGCGGCAGCAATTTTCGCGGCTCGCCCATCATCAAACTGGGCCGCATCCTCCAAGATGTCCTTTGCTTTGCCAGAAAATCCATCAAGCCGCTCCAGCGGCAAATCCACATAAGGCGCGATCAGCTTTAGCTGAGATTGCTGCGACGTTTCAAATGGCTTTGCCGGAACCATTGCATCCGAGCTGATGGCGCGGGTGAGTGTCATCTGCCAAAGGCTTGTGCCGCTGTCATAGATAGGGGCAAGTCCTTTCCACTCCAGTGTTTCGGAATCACGGAGAAAACCGAAATTACCCAAGTGTCGGTCTGTGTTGGCTAAGATATAATCGGCGGCCAGCATATTGCAGACATTTTTTTGTGCATCGGAGATTCCAACTGCATTACAGCAATCGTTAAAGTGCTGCCAGTTGGAAATGCCCTGTTGCTGCGGCAGCAGTCGCATAAATTGGGCAGCGGTGACAAGTTCTGTACGTTCGTCAGTGAAGCACTCGCAAGCGGACATGACCTGCCCGCCCTGATCTACGAGCCAATAAGAAACGTGCGGCATACCGAGGGTATCATACAACGCAGAGGCCACAATTTCATTGTAAGGCTCTTGCTGGTAAATGCCCGAACCGGCCTTTAACAGAATCCGTTTTCTGTCCGCAATGCGCCAGCGCTTTTGTAAAAAGCCGTCCGAGGTATTGCAGGGAGAACACAAATCCGGCTGTGCAGAGAGAACGCCCTCACCAAACAAGGCGCGGCCCACATCGTCAGAAAAGTCATTCTCGTAAAAGTTTACATCATGCCAGCGTTGCGGAGCATCGCAGGGAGTGACCCAATATTGATCGGAAAGGCTCAGGCCGCTGCACTTGACGAGCAGAAGTTCCGCATAGGGAACGTGCAGCGCTTCCAGCGCGTGTTCCAGCCCGGAGCGGCTTGCAGGAATACCACGCCCGGCCCACCATTTACGCAGGGAGAGAACATCGAAACTGCCGTTGATATGTTTTGCGCCGAGGGGGATTCTTTGCGCAGAAAGAACCTCAGCCACATCAATTATATCGCCGGTTTTTTCGGCTATTTCAATAACAGCCACTTGATGGTCACGCTGCATCAAGAAAAAACGCATGGATGCTCACCTGCCTTACCTTATCATAATAGATTATACCTTATAAGGGTCACCTTTGCAACGTGCGAAATATAGCATACAACATAAAATCAATATAAATGCACCAAGGGGATACTATACACTTTTATAGAAACGGGGGTTGCTTCGTTCCTCTCCCCCACACCCCCTCTCCAGCCGGCTGAAGAAACAGCCAGCTGAAAAGAGAATATTGTTTCTTACAAGCATCTTACCTGTCCGCAGGCAAGGTGCTTTTTATTTCAAAAATCGGAGGTCATCATGGGCAAATATCAGAAAAATATCGAGGCTGCGCGGCGCATCAGTGTAATGCAGTATCTCGAAACCTACCATCCCGGCGAGCTTGTTCGCAAAACAGACAAGGAATATCGCACAAAAACGCATAGCAGCCTTGTTATTACCCCTGCAAATGGGAAGTTTCACTGGTACGCTCAAAGTGTGGGCGGCAACAATGCTATCGACTATCTGACGAAGGTTGAGGGTATGAATTTTGTGTCGGCAATACGGCTGTTGAGTGCGATGACTCCAATGCCCGTTTCTATTCAGGCGGCTAAAGCAACACCTACCCGGCAGCATACGGTCCGTCCGTTTGAACTGCCAGCCGCAGATCGAAACACCGAAGCGGCCACCGCTTATCTGATGCACCGTGGCATCAGCCCGAAAGTCCTGCGTTATTGCGTGAACAGCGGTATCCTGTACCAAACCACACGCGGCAGCTATCGCAACTGCGTGTTTGTGGGCAAGGACGCAGAAGGTGTACCGCGCTCTGCTTTTCAGCGTTGCTGTCAAGGCGGGTTTCGCGGCGATGTCGCGGGCAGTCAAAAGCAGTATGGTTTTCTGATTCCTGCCGAGACTGAAACCTGTGATACTGTGGAAATCTACGAAGCCCCTATTGATGCTATGTCCGGCGCAACACTGCGGCAGTACAAGCACGATGCACCGTGGCGCAGCGTCCACTACTTGGCGTTGGGTGGGCTGAACCACCAGCCGATTGACTACTTCTTGCAGCAACATCCCGAAGTTAGGTATGTGTCGCTTTGCTTTGACCGCGATGACCCCGGCAGGAACTTCACGAAAATCGTTGCAAAAAGACTGGCAGAGCGCGGATATATTGTACAGGACACACCTCCGGCCATCGGAAAGGACTATAACGACTATTTGCTGGCGGCTCGTCGGCTTATTAGCATGGAACGGTAAAGGAGCAGAATATGAAAACTATTGCAGTTGCAAACCAAAAGGGCGGCGTAGGAAAAACGACCACCACCGTAAATCTTGGCACAGCGCTGGCGGCAATGGGCTACAAGGTGCTGTTGGTGGATGCCGACCCGCAGGGCGATTTGAGCAGTTATCTCGGCTATGATGGCTGCGAAAACGGCGCAACAATCAGTGACCTTATTGAATCGGCTATCAAGTGTGAAAATCCGCCCGAAGTGGTACTGCACCACGAAGAAAAGGTAGATTTCATTCCCTCCGACATCGGTTTGTCCGACATGGAAGTGAGTCTTGTAACCGTCATGGCACACGAAAGAGTCATGGAACAGGCACTGGAGCCGTTCAAGGACAAATACGACTACTGCCTGATCGACTGTATGCCCTCGCTGGGCATCATCACCGTGGCATCACTTGTGGCGGCAGATAGGGTGCTTATCCCGGTGCAAGCACAGCATTTTGCGCTGAAAGGACTGGTATCCCTGTTCAAATCTGTCAACCAAGTGAAACTCCGTATCAACCCGCGGTTGGACATTGACGGCATTGTGCTGACGATGGTAGATAAGCGCACCAATCTGTCCAAAGATGTGTGTGCCGCCTTGCGCAGCGCCTATGGCCACGCACTGAAAATCTACCGCGCGGAAATCCCTGTCAGTACGCGCACGGCAGAGAGCGCCGCCAGCACACATAGCGTGCTGACCTACGACGCCAATGGCCCGGCCAGTTTAGCGTACAAAGCGCTTGCCAAGGAGGTGACGGAACATGAGAGAGTACGGCAGCAACATCAATCTCCCCTCACTCGATAATCTCTTTTCGAGTGAGCAGGAGCGGCAGGAAGCAAAATTAGAGAAAATTCAAATCTTGCCGCTGACGGAACTGCATCCCTTTCGGAATCATCCTTTTCAAGTCCGCGATGACGACGAGATGGACAAAATGGTGGACAGCGTCAAGGAATACGGCGTTATGACTCCGGCCATTGTTCGCCCTCGGCAGGATGGCGGGTATGAAATTGTGGCGGGTCATCGCCGCTGTCATGCCAGTCAGCGGGCGGGCGTGGAAACAATGCCCTGCATTGTGCGGGATATGGACGATGATACAGCTATTATTTTGATGGTGGATTCTAACTGCCAGCGGGAGCATATTCTGCCGAGTGAAAAGGCAAAAGCATATCAGATGAAGTTGGAGGCTATCAAAAGGCAAGGTCAACGCCGAGATTTAACTTCTGGACAAGTTGTCCAGAAGTTATCCGTACAAGAAGTTGCAGATGGAAGTGGTGAGGGGTATAAAACAGTGCAGCGTTTTATCCGTCTTAACAAACTCACACCCCCTCTTATGCAGATGGTGGACGATGGCAAGCTAAAAACTACCCCCGCCGTAGAACTTAGTTACCTTACTCCCGAAGAACAAGAGGACTTCCTCTCTTATATGGAATCCGAGGGCTGCACCCCGTCACTGTCACAGGCGCAGAAACTCAAAGAGGCGAGCAAGGAGAGTGTACTTACACCCGAAAAAATCCAGCATATCATGTCGGCCAAGCCGCCCAGCGTAAAGCCGCGCACACCGCAGCTTATGATTCCTGTTTCGGAAATCGAGCGATTTTTCCCCAAGGGATTCAGCAGTGAGCAGATGCAAAAAGTCATTGTACATCTGTTGGAAAACTACGCCCGTGCCCATCAGCACGGCAGCCGGTGAGGTGATGCAGATGACAAGATTATTGGTTGTCGAACCCGGCTACTGCCCTTATCAAGCTGCTTTCACCAGCGCGGCGGCTGCGGTTTCCGAAGTCATTGATGGCGAGAGCCAAATTCTAAAGCCGTTTGGAACGCCCCGCATCGGGCTTATATGCAGCAAAACCCAAAGCCGATTGAAATATAACAGGCAAATCAACGACGAGGGGATGACCGTGCGCGGACGGTTTCTCATTTGTGGATTGAACGGCGATAAGGTCGTGGGTTTATCCAAAGACCAAGCAGACCGATACAGCCGCCTCCTGTTTCTGCCACAGGTGGAAACAATGCAGGGCGGTGAGTTGCCCGCAGCCAAGATCCGCCCTCAGGATGAGCGCTATGGGAACAAACTATCTTTTTGGGAAAGGCTGGAACGATAATGGGATACCAAGAAAGCTGGGTCTATATTGAGCCACAGTGGAATTTCAAAAATTTGATTCGTGCCTATGAACAGGCCGAAGCCGCAGGTTACTACAAGCTATTCGGCGCAGAACCCCTCTCCGTGATAATTCTGAAACGTTCTTTTGGGAAAATACCGGCGGGGAAAAAGCTGTTATGGGTGTGCGGAGACCGTTGTTTCCACAATGTTTCGGGAATATTTGGACGAAACCTTAATATTTTGGGCAAACTTCAAGTTATCCCCATTGAGGCCGTGCTGGACATGAATGATTCGCGGTTGGATGGCATCCATTTTGAAAATTCAACCCCCAGCGAAAATCCATACATGAAGCGTTACAGCGTGGTGGACTATGTACACAGAATGAAACAGGCACAATCAAAGTACCATTCCGAACGATAAAATCAAGGAGTAGCCTATGGCAAAATACGAAAACATCCGTGCGCTTGCCAAAAAGCAACTGCAAACTGTCACGGAGAGTAGTGACCGCTGGAAAGAATTTCTGAGGACAGCGGCCATTGCTTATAATTACAGTTTCCCGAACCAACTTCTAATTTATGCACAAAACCCCACCGCCATCGCCGTGGCGGACATGGACTACTGGAATAAAAACGCAGGCCGTAGGGTAAAGCGTGGTGCGCACGGCACAGCGGTATTTGACACCCGCGCCAATTCTCCCCGGCTGCGGTATCTGTTTGATATTTCCGACACTATTCCTATCCATGAAATTTCCGAAGCATTACCGTGGGCGGTAACAGACCAAAACTGGAAGCCTGTTTGGGATAAAATCATTGTCGATAATCATGCCGACAGCATCCAAAGTGCGTTGCTCATGCTCTCAACTTCCTATGTTGCCCAGCGCAGCGCCATGTTCACGACTGCACTGGAAAAGGCCGTAGACGGCAGCAGTTTACAGTGGGCAAAGCCAAATGAACAGCGTCGGCTATTTTTGCAAATCGTCACCCAAAGCTGCCTGTATATGGCCGCGCTGCGGTGCGGTGTAGATACCGCGCGGCTGGACTTGTCTGCCCTCGAATCCGTGGGGCAGTTTGATACCAACCGCATTGCCCTGTGTTTGGGCAGTGCTTGCCAACAGGCGGCGCGGCCTTTTATGCAGCAGATTGGCAGCATCACACGCGAAATTGACAGTGTTGCACGGGCTGAAAAAGTCCGCTATTATGGTGGTAAGCAAGAGAAAACCAACGACACCAAGGAGGTTAATAATGGAGTACGCGATGGTGAACGGCTATCAAATCCCGAAACTGACGCTGGACGAGCCGCCGATGCCGGAAATCGGCAAGTACGGCAGCCTGCGCCGGAAATTCTTGCAGGAGAACGCCCCGATGGTGTTCGACGAGATGTTGCTGGAGGGAACGCTGTACCCGCATCTGCTGGAGATGGACAACGCAGTACACCGGCAGATCGAGCAGACCATGCAAACGCTGATGCAGCAGAGCGCCGCCCCGAACCGGCAGACCAACCCGATGGGCTGGGCACAGTGGATGAACGCTATGCAGAGCCAAGCCGAGGAACTGGCGATGCAGCAGATTTACAGCCTGTAATACAAGAACCCCAAGCGGAGAGCGTGTTGTCGCTCTCCGCTTTTTCTATGCCTGTTTCCGACCTGCCCCCGTTGGATGAAGAACTGGTTATGGGCTTGTTGGCACAAGAATCTAGTAGTCGCGCCGATAATGCGACCATACTGGAATATTTTACGCAACACACCGACCTTGCCGAGCGCAGCACCTATTGTAAGCATTGCTACAAGCAAATTTATACAAATTTGTTCGTGGACGACCATTTCGTAGGTTTTATCCGGCATGATATGTGTCTGGAATTGTGGGAGGGCAACTATCTTACCAAAACAGCACAGGTCAATTTGACATGGGATGCTGTATCCACAAAAATTGCCGAACTTATCGAGCAAGGCAAATTCATTGTTCCAATTAAAGCTGCACCCGCGCTGCCGCAGATGGAGCAGCTTACCCTCACTCCCGAAGATTCTGAAAAAGTAGGGTTGCCGAGCCAAGAGCAACAGACGCAGAATATCGAACTTGCGGCGGAAGTCAAAAAGTGGAGCAAGCCCATTATTGACGCTTCCGGCAAGTATATTACCGAGCAGGACATTACCGATGCCCTGTGCAACGGCAGTGGTTTTGAAGATGGCAAATTCCGCATTCAGCAGTATTTCTCCGCACGGGTGCTGCCCCTTGAAGAAGATCAAGCCCGCTGGCTGAAAAAAGAATACGGCATCGGCGGCGGCACATGGTATTTCCGTGACGGTGGGCGCGGCTCAATCGACCATATGGGAAAAAATCTTGAAATTATCCGCCATACGGCAGATGGCTCGTACCGCCGCGTTTTGAAATGGAAAGAAGCCGCCCAGCGCTTACGGCTTTTAGTTTACAACGGCCAGTATCTGGCCGAGGATGAAAAGGTTCTCTACAAAAGGTGGACAGAAAAACAACAGGCTGTCCGCGCAGCCAACGATGCAGCCCTCGACCACGCAAAACACGCCATCACGGATTTTTGCGAAAATGAGGGATTAAACGAACCGAATTTCTCCGACTTGACCCATGTTGACTTTGCGTACTCCACTACTGGGGATGGCGAACACGAAATCCAAGTCTATGCGAATTTTCTGCGAAACGAGATTCGCTATACGGTGGATGGCGATATTATCCATATCGACTATTTCGGGGATAATCACGAGCTTGCCGCGCAGGGCATTGAAAACAGCGAGTTTTCTGACTTCATCAATACCGCCGAAGAGGAATTTGAAAAACACCCTCCGACCACAAGGAAAATTGAAAAATCGCCCGTGACTATTGGCAGCACAGTTTATCTTGAAGATGACAGGCCATTTACCGTTGAGGAAATCGGCAGAGAAAACATCCACCTGCGCGATGGAAGTTTCCCGCTGATAGGGCGTGCCATTAGCCATGAAGAATTTGCGCGGCTACTTGCGGCCAACCCCAAAAATGCAGCGCGGTCTGCCCCGGAAAAGCCAAGTCAACAAGCGCAGCCGGAGGAAGCTGTTGAACCCATCGATGGCGAGATCATCGAAGAACCCAGCCCCTTTGTCGCGCAGGTTATGGCAGATGTGGAACGCCTTTCGGCAGAAGATGAACCTTACCACCGCGAACCTATTACCTATGAAGCCCCCTATCTGGATAATCTGCCGACAGCGCCGCGCGAAAAGTTTAACGCCAACATTGCCGCCATCCAAAAGCTGAAAGAAATTGAACAGCGCGTAGCCAATGGCGGCGTACCCGCCAACGAGGAAGAACAACAAATTTTGGCGCAGTATACCGGCTGGGGCGGTCTGCCCGATGCGTTTGACCCGAACAAAAGCGCGTGGGCAGATGAGTACAGCCGACTGAAAGCAATATTGTCCGAATCCGAATACGAAGCTGCCCGCAGCAGCACACTGACGGCCTTTTACACGCCCGCCACCGTTATCCACCCCATCTACCGAGCGCTGGAGCGTTTCGGTGTAAAGGGCGGCAAAATCCTAGAACCCAGCATGGGCACAGGCGCATTTCTCGCACACGGACATTTTGGCAGCAGTGATGCCAAATTCTACGGCGTAGAATTGGACAGCATCACAGGCCGCATCTCCAAGCAGCTATATCAAAAGGCAAATATCCAAGTGACCGGCTATGAAAATGCGCTTCTCCCAGACAACTATTTTGACTGCGTTATTGGCAATGTCCCTTTCGGCAATTTCCAAGTCAATGACCCGCAGTATAACCGGCTGCATTTTCCCATTCACGACTATTTCTTTGCCAAGAGCATCGACAAGCTGCGCACCGGCGGCATCATAGCATTCATCACCTCCAGCGGCACATTGGACAAAAAGGATGACCGCGCCCGCAAGTACATTGCCGAGCGCTGCGACCTCATCGGTGCGGTGCGCTTGCCCAACAATGCGTTCAAGGGCAGCGGCACTAAAATTATGACGGATGTAATTTTCCTGCAAAAGCGTGACACACTGCGCCAGCAGGACGAGCCGTGGCTGCACCTTGCAGAAGATGCCAACGGCATTACCATGAACCGCTACTTTGTGGAGCACCCTGAAATGATTTGCGGCAGGATGGAGATAGTCTCCGGGCCGTATGGCCCGACTCCCACCTGCCAGCCGATAGACCCCGATGCGGTGGACCGTTTCGGAAAGCCGTTGCTGGAAACGCAAATCGACACCGCTATGCAGCACTTAACCGCCACGCTGACAAAAGCCGAAATCTCTGTGCAGGAAGAAAGCGGCGAGGACACCAAGTACATTGATGCCGATCCCTTTGTGCGTAATTTCAGCTACACGGTAAAGGACGATAAAATCTATTACCGCGAAGGCGCAGTCATGCGGGAATGTAATCCCAACGCAGCATCCGCCGAGCGCATCCGCAAACTGGTGGAACTGCGCGATACCACCCGCGCTCTGATCGATGCGCAGTTGCAGGACTTGCCGGACGAAGAAATCCACCGTCTGCAAGCCCAGCTTAACCGCCAGTATGATGCCTTCCGCGCCAAGCACGGCCTAATCAACAGCCGCAGCGCGGAGTTGTCTTTCCGGGATGACAGCAGCTACTATTTGCTGTGTTCACTGGAAAATGTCGATGAAAAAGGCAATTTTATCAGCAAGTCGGATATGTTCACCAAAAGGACTATCCGCTCTGCGCAGATACCCGACCACGCCGACACGGCATCGGATGCACTGGCACTAAGCATCGGGGAACGTGCCAAGGTCGATATGCCCTACATGATGCACCTTACTGGAAAAGACGAAGCAACGCTTGCCAAGGAATTGGCGGGCGTTATTTTTGTAGAGCCTTTCCGCAAGCAGGAGGACGGCAGCCCTGTTTACCTTATGGCAGACGAGTATTTATCCGGCAATGTACGCGAAAAGCTGCGTATTGCTCATGTTGCCGCCGACCAAGACCCGGCGTTTCGCATCAATGTAGAAGCGTTGGAACAGGTGCAGCCCAAGGACTTGACGGCGGGCGAGATAACGGTTCGGTTGGGTGTTACATGGATCGGGCCGGAAATCATCAAGCAGTTTGCCGATGAACTTTTTCAGTCAACCTACCGCGAACAGAAAATAGCTGTCCGTTACAATGAATACCTGAATAACTGGTATATTTCCAACAAGAGCCAGGGCAACGATAATATCCGCGTCACGAACACTTACGGCACAAAACGTATCAACGGCTATCATTTGTTGGAGAACGCACTCAACCTGCGGGCCACCAAAATTTACGATACAATCTATGACGAAAACGGCAAGGAGCAGCATAAGCTCAATGGTCCTGCCACCGAAGAAGCACAGGCCAAGCAGCGGATGATAGAAGATGCTTTTAAAGACTGGATTTTCAAGGACCGTGAGCGCCGGGAAAGTTTGGTGGCGCTGTACAATGAAAAGTTCAACTGCATCCGCCCCCGTGAGTACGACGGCAGCCACATCCAGTTTTTCGGTATGAACCCGGAAATCGCACTGCGGCCCCACCAGCGCAATGCCATTGCCCACATCCTGTACGGCCACAACACCTTGCTGGCCCATGTGGTTGGCGCGGGTAAAACTTACGAAATGGTTGCCGCCGCAATGGAAAAAAAGCGGCTGGGCCTGTGCAGTAAAACGCTTGTTGCCGTGCCAAATCATCTGACCGGCCAATTTGCCAGTGAAGCGCTGAAGCTATACCCCAATGCAAACATTTTGGTGACAACGCAGCGAGATTTTGAAAAGACGAACCGCAAACGGTTTTGCGCCAAAATCGCCACCGGCAATTATGACATTGTGGTAATCGGCCATAGCCAGTTTGAGAAAATTCCTCTTTCAGACACAAGGAAAGCCGATTTTATCCGTAATCAGATTGAAGCGCTGGAAATGCAAATGGATAGTCTGGATGACAACGATAGTCGTCTGACGGTGAAGCAACTGGAAGCCAAGAAAAAGAACTTGGAAGCGAAGCTGAAAAATCTGTTGGATTCCCCAAAGCGCGACAATGTGGTGACATTTGAGGAACTGGGTGCTGACTCCCTTATGGTGGACGAAGCCCACAACTTCAAAAATCTTATGACAGTCACAAAAATGCACAATGTCGCGGGTGTCAGCACCACCGAAAGCCAAAAGGCCAGTGACCTGCTGATGAAGTGCCAGTACCTCGATGAAATTACAGGTGCGCGGGGCGTGACCTTTGCCACTGGCACACCGATTTCCAACAGCATGACCGAACTTTATACCATGCAGCGCTATTTACAGCAGCATACTTTAGAGCGCAACGGCCTTGCCAGCTTTGATTCTTGGGCGGCCACTTTCGGTGAAACAGTCACAGCTATCGAACTTGCCCCGGAAGGAACAGGCTACCGTACAAAAACGCGCTTTGCCCGCTTTTTCAATCTGCCGGAACTTATGGCAATGTTCAAGCAATGCGCCGACATTCAGACGGCAGATATGCTGAAACTGCCTGTTCCTGCCCTTGTAGGCGGCAAACCGACCAATATCCGGCTAAAGCCGTCTGAAACACAAAAACAGATGGTAGCCGAACTGGGCGAACGCGCCGACAAAATCCGCAATCGAGAAGTAAAACCTTATGTGGATAATATGCTGAAAATCACCAATGACGGGCGCAAATTGGCGCTGGATCAGCGCTTGATTGACCCCGACTTGCCGGATGACCCCGACAGCAAAGTGAATATCTGCGTGGGAAAAGTCTTTGAGATATGGGAGCAGACCAAGGCCCAGCGCAGTGCGCAGCTTGTTTTCTGCGACCTGTCCACGCCCAAGGCGGGCGTTTTCAATGTCTACGACGATATGAAAGCAAAGCTGATTGAGCGTGGTATCCCCGAAGCGGAGATTGCCTATATCCACGAAGCGAACACCGATGCCCGCAAAACTGAACTTTTCGGAAAAGTCCGCAGCGGCGCGGTGCGTGTGCTAATGGGCAGCACGGCCAAAATGGGTGCTGGCACCAATGTCCAAAAGCGCTTGATTGCGCTGCACCACCTTGATGTACCGTGGCGGCCATCTGACATTGAGCAGCGCGAGGGCCGTATTCTGCGGCAAGGCAATGAAAATAAAGAAGTCTACGTTTTCCGTTATGTCACCGAGGGTACGTTTGACGCTTACAGTTGGCAGCTTATTGAAAATAAGCAGAAATTCATCGGGCAGATTATGACGAGCAAAAGCCCTGCTCGAAGCTGTGATGACATGGACGAGGCGGCACTGTCCTATGCCGAAGTCAAGGCACTGGCGGCGGGCAATCCGCTGATTAAAGAGAAAATGGATCTTGATATTCAGTTGACCCGGCTGAAAACGCTGAAAGCTGCCCACGACAGCCAAATCTATGACCTTGAAAACAAAATCGCCGTGGGATTCCCGCAGGAGATTCAGCGCTGCAAAGAACTGGTTGTGAACCTGACGGCGGATGCCGCTACCGTGCAGGCGCATACCCACAAGGATGCAGAAGGCAAAGACATTTTTTCCATGCAGTTGATGGAGAAAACCTACACCGAAAAAGAGCCAGCCGGTAAAGCGCTGCTCGGCCTGCTGGGAGTTGCTCTTGATACCGAAAAGCCTGTACCTATCGGCAATTACAAAGGGTTGGCACTGCAAGTTTCTCATGCCGTGTTTGGCAATGTGTTCAGTGTAAAGCTGGTTGGTGCAGGTACTTATACCGCCGAATTGGGCAATGATGTACTGGGTAATCTTACCCGCATTTCCAATCTGGCAAACGGAATTGAGCCGAATATCGAGAAAATTAAAGCCAAGCAAGCGCGGTTGGAACAGCAGCTTGCCAGCGCCGAGGAAGAAGTCAAGCGGCCATTTCCACAGGCCGCAGAGCTTGCTGAAAAAAGCAATCGTTTGGCAGTATTGGATGGACTTTTGAATATGAACGACAAAGACATTGTGACCGATACCGAGCCGGAACAACAGTGTCAAGCAGCCAATCGACAGCGTGGACAGGAGGAACGATAATCTCTATGATGATAAGCAGAAAAAGCAATCGTATACGCGACCACCCCGAAATGAAAGGAGCAGTTTTTATGAAAAAATCGATTGCAATGCTGGGCATGGTATTGATGCTGGCCGGGTGCGCGGCGGCAGAAAGTGAACCGCTTGCGGCTGAACCGGCTGCATTGGTGGAGATCTCTCCGGCCACCGAGGAAACGGCGCAGACGGTAGAAGCTGCTGAAACCACCAACCCTGCGCAAACTGCAACCCCTGCACCCACACAAGACCCCATCCCAATGCCCACAGCAGAACCCACGCCCGCGCCGACAGCAGCGCCTACGGCAGCACCCACGCAAGCCCCCGTTGAGGAATCCGTAGCCGACACCCCTGCACAGGTCAACATGAGTTACGGCGCTGTGCCGTTTGACCTTGCTGCCGGTACGGAGCAATGGTGGAGCATCGACAGTTCGGATTCTGCGTACTGGGCCGTGCAGGAAAACATCAACGCCATCCGCGCGGCAGTAGGGCTTTCCCCACTGGCAATGGATGGCGGGTTGAGCGCGGCGGCAGATGCCCGATGTGAGTCTTTTGTCGCGGGCGGTGCGTTTGACCACTCCGGCATGACGACCCGCAGCGAAATCTGCGCGGCAGGGCCTATCGGCTCGGCCAGCAGCGTGTGCAGCTATTGGCAGAACAGCCCCGCCCACTATGCCAACATCGTCAATTCCAGCTTTACCAGCATGGGTGTTGGCTGCTGGTTCTGCCAGACCGCAGAGGGGCAGTACACCTATTGGACTGTGACATTTAATTGATAGATTTTGCTTGTTTTCATACAGAAATTATGATATAATTTTTGTATGAAAGAGAGGTGCTATCTATGCCGAACATTCGTTCCAGCGCAGATTTAAGGAACAACTACAATGATATTTCCTCTTACTGCCATGCCTACAACGAGCCGGTCTTTATTACCAAAAACGGTAAGGGCGACCTTGCCGTTATGAGCATGGAGACCTACGAGGAAATGGCGGGCCGCATTGAACTGTACAGCAAGTTGCAAGAGGGCCTTGCCGACATTGACGCTGGGAACACACGCCCCTTTGCCGATGTTATGGCTGATTTGCGCCACCGCAGGGAGCGCAGATGAAATACAACATTCATGTCACCCAAGCCGCCGAACGAGATATGGCGAACGCCTACGACTATATCGACCTTGTACTGAAAAATCCAACTGCCGCCGACAAGCTGTTGGATGTAGCCGATGAAAAAATCGGTGCGCTGGCAGAATTCCCGCACAAATTTGAAGTCGTAGCCGATAAATTACTTTCCTTGTGGGGAATCCGCTTCACCATCGTTATGAACTACCTTGCGTTCTACACGGTGGACGATGCCACGCAGACCGTGCATATAGTGCGATTCCTTTACGGAAAAAGCAACTGGATCACCATTTTGAAAACGGATGCAGCAAACGGAAGTTTGCCTGTGTTCTCATAACTGAATATTTTACCCAAGCGCCCACTTTTGTGGGCGCTTTTTCTATTGGGAGGTACTTATGTCTTACGATAGTATTATTGAAGTTTTGGCACTCGCACTGCTTGAACAGGCGAACGAGGTGGGCTGCCTTGAAGTCTTGGACGGCTTCAGCCAGCGCCCGGACACAGAAATTGAGGTCAGCGCCCCGATCAGCGAGGAAATGCTGATTCTGCCGTTGGACAAACAGGAATGGCCGGAGGAGTGCGCACCGATTCTGAAAGAAAGTGGCGCGACCACGCTGGGCGAACTGGTGGAGTATCTGAACCACTGTGCTGCCAGCGGGAAGAAGCCGAATGTTTCCGAGGACGCGGCGGCAGCCATGTTCCCGGCACTTATTGCGTTCTGCTATAACAATGCGGACACGGATGGGAAGCGTTTCTTTTGGGAGTACATTCTCGAAAGCAATTCCTTGGTTTTTGAGGGCGTCGAATGACCCCGCAGGAGCAGCTCTGCGAAAAAATGCGGCAGGAGCAGAACAAGTATTATGACTGGCTGACCGCACAGCCACCCGAAGAAATCTTACGTCACGCCTACGAGTACAGCGTCCGCGAGGACATTATTCTTGCAACGGAAGAAATGAACCTCACCCCTGCACAGGTGCGGGAGCTGCTGAAATCTCCCGCACCGCTGGCAGATGTCTACAAGGATTTCTCTAAGTTGGAAACTGACTACATGAGCATTGTTGCGCAGTGCGTGGAGGACCGCGCGGATGACTTGCTGAAAAAAGAACAGCAGCAGAATCCGCCCAAAGTGTACCGACAATCCATTACCTATGCCCGCCAGCATAACGAGGTACAGCAGTACCGGGAATCTTATCGCCTTAACGAGCGTTGCGGCGATGAAATCAACGGCGCAATCGCGCTGCACTACGATGGTATGCGCTTGGGTGACGGTGCTGTTAAGCAGGTGGTGGAGGAATACGGTTTGGAGCGCACCAAATATGTGTTGGCAGCGGCCATTCAAATCCGCGACGGCGATGGGCGCATTTCCCGCACAAACGAAGAATGGGCAAATTCTGTGCGCCCTATCAAGGACATGGACGAGCGTGGGTTTGACCGGGCTTGCTATTATGCAAGTCTGCAAGCGCACTCCTGTGTGTTGGATGGCTTTACGAATCAAGTGCGAAAATTTGAAAAGGCCAAAGCCCAACCCGCCCACGGTACACCCGAAAGATAACCGCAGCGTCTGTATTTTACAGGCGCTTTTTTTCGTGAAAAAATCTCTGTTTTGTGAAAGGATTTCATTATGAAAGAAACACATTACAAATTACGGCATCGCGTTACCGTGCTGATTGCAGCGGCGGTAATGCTTTGCTCCATGCTGCCCGGTGCGGCGTTTGCGGAAGAAACTGAACCGCAGCCCACCGAGGAAGTTGTGCAGATGGAACAGCAGACGGAGCCATCTGAAACAGACAACGGCCAAGCCGATGAGAGCAGCCCCGACCCCGGCGCGGAGGAAGAAGCCACCCCCAAAACGGCAGAAGAACAGCCCGCTGAAGAAGAAATTTCCGCTGCCGTTGTCGGCGCGGAACTGTACGCCGATTTGCCCGATGCGCCCATCGGCTCTTATATCGGCAGCGAGGGGTTGCCTGTTGCCACCGGCCATACCAAAATCGGCATTTCCGAATGGCCCGAAAGCCAGCTGGAAGAAATCAGTGGCAGCTATCTGACCGCCGACGCGCTGGATAGTGACGGTCTTACCATGACCGCGCCTCTGCTGGACGGCGCGGATTATGCTGTTGTTCCCATTATGGCACAGGTGGAGTATCCCGCAGACGGCAGCAGCACAGACATTATCCTGCCGGACGGCGTGACGGTGCTGGACTTCTACGGCGCGCCCGCCGCTGATGCCGACACCTTGCTGCACAGCAGCTACTATGAAACATCTGCCGCTGTCATGGGTTTGTATGTACAGGCCGCAGACGATTTTTCCGCACAGCTTGTCTACACCGACCCGAACGGCGATATGCAGACCAAAACACTGAATGTCACGATTGACCGTGAACACACGGTGGCATCTCCGTTTGCTGATGCCGGTATTGCTGCCTACGGCGAACGCCCTATCCCCGACGTAACAAACGGCAAAATCACCAAGGTCGCCAAAGTCAACGGCACTTGGCTGATTTGGTTCAATGGTGACGAGGCGTACTGCTGCACACCAGGCGCAGACGGCCAGCCCAAGAACTGCCCAACGTACACTTACGTCGATACTTCTATGGTTGGCGCAGACCAGTATGTACCCGGTGACCACTACGGCAACCAGTTCAGAATTTGGGGCGGTTTGACCCAGCTTTCTCTCGGTATGCAGGAGCTCCCTCCGGTTGCACTCTCCGCAGAAGCGCCGAGTTTGCTGGATTTCTGCCGCACGATCTATACAGATGCGCAGATGCAGATTATCGAGAATTACCCCGACAGCACCGCCGCCAAAATTCTTATGGGGTCCGCGCAGGCGCTGTTGGAGGGAACAGACGCCTACGCATCCGCCCGTGGTTACTACACCTATATCTATCAGCCGGGCCGCGCGGGCTGGCAGACTGTAGCCGTGATTGGCCCCGAAATTTCCGATGACGAACCGAACCCCAAACCCATCGTGCAGGAAATTTACGCCAACTGGCAAGCCCCGGCGCAGACCGCAAGCGGCAGCTTTGATTTTAACTACGGCATCATCACCGACAAGGTGCAGCTTAAAACCAATGAAAAGGTGGACGGCGCGACCATCGAAATCGAGCCTATCACCAAAAGCGGTACTATTGACGGCGGCACATGGGCTATCAGCCCCGCCGACAAGCAGACTGTAACCACCAGCGGCCATACCGACGATAACAATTATCAGAACAACGGCGGTGCTGCATCCGCAAGTTGGACGCTGCACTACTCCGTAAGCAAAACCACCGACAGCCGCAGCGGACGTGTCGGCCCCTATACCACGCAGGACGAAGCAGATGCAGCCGCCGACAGCGCCCGCGATTCTGCCATTGCCGAATTGCAAGGTGAAGCCCAGCGCATGGTAGATAACGCCATGGCTTCGGCCAAAGCAGAACTGGCCAGCATCAAATTCCGCTATGAGGAAGTCGGCGTACCCTATGGCTTTGAAATGTACTGGGGCAGCAACGGCAGCAAGCAGACAATTTCTGTACCGGCCAACTCTAATAATGCTTATCAGATGAAAAATGATGAATGGTCTTTGCAGGTCAACGTCAAGAAAACCGACAGCGAAACCGGCAATCAGATTGCTGCCGATGCGCAGTATGAAATTTTCCAGTGGGATGTTGTAACCGGCAAATATCAGCCCACAGGTGGCTACAACACTTACAGTATCCAGCGCCAAAATAACGGCACTTATGCCGTTATCAACAGCGCCGCTTACGCAACCACGGATTCCATGCGGCACACCCTTTACTATACCCAGCGCAACATGGGCAAATTTGTTATCGCCGAAACCAAAGCGCCCAACGGCTACTTCGGTGATTGGACGAATATCGACCACCCCGGCACTGCCAATACTCCGCTGGGCAAGCGTGGCTACTATATTGAAATCACCGAGGATAAAGACAACTCCGTGATTTGGCTGGACAATGCCGACTACAATGCAGACATTGCCGTTACCGACATGGGCGGCACAAAACTTGTCACCAGTGCGGGGGTAGAAACCACCGTCACTATCTATGATACTGCCAAAGACCCCCGGCGCACCTACAACACCGACAACAGCGGCAAGGCGGCCAATGAGGACAACTATATCGTCACACCCACAGACGGTGTTATGAAAAATGACCGCACCTTGGGTGAAATCAGTATTTCCAAGGTTGACCTTGATGCCGTGCGATATGTGGGCGGCAAAACTGCACATGATACTGCCCTTGCCAGCGGGCAGGGCCACGGCGATGCCACGCTGGATGGCGCGGTGTATGACCTCTACGCCGCCGAGGATATTACCCACCCGGACGGCGTAACCGGCGTGGTGGACTACTCTAAAATCGTGGATGCAAACGGAAATCCCGTCTGGCATACTATGATCCGCGACAACAGCGGGCAGTGGGTGTCCGATTATCTTCCCATTTTGAAAAAAGACCACCTTGTAGCCAGCGCCAAAATCGAGAATGGCTGGCTGACTTTTGCAAACCTTTACCTCGGCAAATATTATGTGGTAGAGCGCTCCACCGGCGTGGTTATCCCGCTGCGTGACGGCGCTCTTGCTGTTTCCGGCACTTATCCTACCGTGGACAGCCGTACTAAGGCTGCCACCGGGCAGACCGCCGCACTCGCCAAGGACGGCAGCGGGCAGTACACAGATTGGGTGTACAAGAATCAGTTCAGCACTGTCAGCAAAGGCAAGGCGCTGGACGGCAGTTGGACTTACGATGCCTACTATCTGTCTTTTGCAGATGGCTACCTGTGCGATGAGCATAACTACTACATCACCCCCAGCTATGATAATGAGAGCTGGTATGTAGAAAAGACCACCTTTGCCGACAACCGACAGGCTGCTGGTGAACAGATCGACAAGACCAGTTACAGCGCCAACTACCATATCCATGCGGACAATGTGCTGGCCGAAAGCCAAGATCAAGTTGCCAAGGGCAACGTAGAAATCAGCAAAATCGTTTCCTCCAGCGGGCAAAGCAATGGGCTGGAGTTGGAAAACGCGGGCTTTACTTTTTACCTTGTGTCTGACCTGTCCAAGCTGGAGCAGTTTGAACAGACCCGCAGCGGCAGCTACACCCTGCAAAGCATTTTGGATGCCTACATCGACAAAAACTACGATAATGAGCATCGAAAGTGGGATTTTTCCGCCGAACCACAGGCCATTGCCAAGACCTATGAGGTCAACGCCGCCGAAATCGCTGCCTACAATAAAACCCTGACGGCGGCGGGTGAAAACAAGAATGGCAAGGGTGAGGGTTGGCAGCCCACCGGCAACAGCAATGAATACCAGCTTGCCGAGATTTTTAGTAACGATACTGGCAATATCCGTGTGCAGGGCTTGCCCTATGGCACATATCTCGTGGTAGAAACTACCGTGCCGCATGATCTGTTTCAAGCCGAGCCGTTCCTCGTGAGCATTGACCCTGCGCAGGATAATAACCCGTGGGGCGCAATGGCTACCCCCAAGGACAGCGTAATGACCGGCTCCGACAGCTATCAGAAATTTACGGTACTGGACGAGGAAATCGAGGTATATCTCCGCATCACCAAAATCGACGAGGAAACCGGCAAGCCGGTTTTACTGCCCGATACCGCCTTTCAGATTTACTGGCTGGATGAACAGGGGCATTACCGCTATGACGATAAGGGCAATCCTAAGTTGGTCACGATGACCGACACCATCAACGGCCACCTCACCAAAGATGTGTCTACATTCTATACCAATGCCGAGGGTATTTTGACCCTACCCGAAAAACTGCCGCTGGGCAAATACCGCATTGTTGAGGTGAGCGGCCCGGACGGTTTCTATAACGAGTGGGCAGATACAGCCGGTTATGAAAACGGCATCCTTGCCGATGATGCAGACGGCAGCTACTATGTGGATTTTGAAATCACGACAGACCGCATCTATCAAGCCACGGGCGATAAAAACGAGAACGGCATGGATACCCTTGTGATTGGTGAGAACTATTTTAACCATGAAACACTGGGCAGATTGACCATTCGCAAGACCGGCGAAGTCTTAGCCAACTGGAAAACAGAAGCGGGCGCTCTTGACCCGTGGATGACCGACGAAGCCGAGGACGGTAATTTTATTTACGAAACCCGCCCGCTGGCCGGTGCAGAGTACACCATCACCGCCGCCGAGGACATTTACACGCAGGATCGGCAGACTGACAACTACGGTCAACGCACACTTTGGTACGCCAAGGGCGATGTGATCGCGGTAGTTACTACCGGCGACGGCAACGCAGATATTTCCGCTTTTGCCCCTGCCCGCACCAAGGCAACCTACGATTTTCTGTCCGTTATCCATGATGGCACGATTGGCGAGGTCAGCGTGACCCTGCCGCTGGGCAGCTACCATATCGAGGAAACCAAGCCGCCGTATGGCTATGTTGGTACGGCTGACAGCTATGATGTCACTTTTGCATGGGATAACCAGTTGAATGATGTGGTTATGGCCGTAAGCATTGCCAAGTATGATGGTGCTGCATCTGCCCAACGCTTTGAGGTTGTGCGCAGCAAGGATGCGGACGACGATTTTATCGAGCAGCAGACCTTGAAATTCTACAATGAGCGCGAGCGGGCCAAAGTCGGTGTTTACAAGGTTGACCGTGAAACCGGCAAATACCTTGCCGGTGCAGTGTTCAATCTCTACACTGCCGATGATATTTACAGCGCAGACGGTAAACTGCTGTTTGTAGCGGGCGAACTGGTAGCCACCAGCCCCGAAAGCAATGCAGATGGGTACACCTATTTTGACTGTGATATTCCCATTCGCGGTGAATACTACGGTAGTAGTACCCACAAGGACGCCACCACCAACAGCGGAAATTACATCGTCAAGGAAATCCGCGCCCCTCTCGGCTACTATGTCAACGAGAAGCCTATGGAGGTCACTTTCACCTATGACGGCGAAGCGCTGATGGTGCTGGACAACACCTGCGCCAACAAGCCCACAGAAATGTTTGTCAGCAAACGTGACTTCACCAATGACGAGGAACTTCCCGGCGCGACCCTTGTTATCAAGGACATGGACGGCAGCATCGTAACCACATGGGTGTCCACCGACGAACCCCATCGCGTGACTGGGCTGCACTTTGGCGAGCCTTACACTCTGACGGAGATCCGCGCCACCGATGGGTACGCACTGGCCGATGATATTACGTTCCGTCTGATTCAGAAATCCGATGAGGACGGCAAGCCGCTGGAGGAATGCGAAGTCTATTATCTTACCACCAAGAACATTTTGTTCTGGAAGTGGGAGGACTGGAAACTGTTGGATGATGCCACCGTCATTATGCGGGATGATATTATCAAGGTGCAGATTTCCAAGAAAGACCTTACCACCAAGGAAGAACTTCCCGGCGCAGAGCTCACACTTGCCGACGTAGAGGGCAACGAGATTGACCGCTGGATTTCCACCGACACCCCGCATCGCATGGAAAAGCTGCCCGCAGGTAAGTATACCTTGACCGAGGTGACTGCCCCGGATGGTTATGCCATTGCCGAGCGCGTAGAGTTTGAGGTGCTACCCACCGGCGATGTGCAGACCTTTGAAATGTTCGATGACATCATCAAGGTGAAAATTTCCAAGGTGGATATTACCACCAACGAGGAACTTCCCGGTGCGGAACTGGTTATCAAGGACAAGGACGGCAACGAGATTGACCGTTGGATTTCCACAAACAAGCCGCATTATGTTGAAAAGATTCCCGCTGGTGACTACACCCTGACGGAAATCACTGCACCCAGCGGCTATAAAATTGCGGAGAGCATCAACTTTACTGTTCTGCCCACAGGCGAGATTCAGACCGTGGTGATGAAAGATGCCCGCGAGGATACGCCGACCCCCACCCCGGACAACACACCTAACCCGGAGCATACCCCGCAGCCTACGCCGGATACCACCCCTACACCTACCCCCGCGCCCGCTGCTCCTACCGCAACGCCTGCGCCATTGATGACGATTCCCAAAACTGGTGATAATTCTCCGCTTGGGCTGCTGCTGGCTGTTGCAGGTATTTCCCTTGCGGGGCTGGCTGTTCTGATTTACAAGAGCGCCCACAGCAAGGAGGTTGCACCCCGCACAGATGATGACGAGGACACTGAGGACTAAGGCTTAATCGAAAAATGAAATACATCTTTTTACAGGGAGGACCACGCGGCCCTCCCTGTTTTTATAGGAGAGAACATGAAGCACATTTTAAGTTGCAGCTTTGGCAAGGATAGCATCGCTACCGCGCTGCTTGCCTTGCAGCATGGTGAGCCGCTGGACGAACTCGTATATTGCGAGGTCATGTTCAGCGAGAAAATATCCGGCGAACTGCCCGAACACAGCCGATTTATCCACGAAACGGCAATCCCGTATTTTGAGCAGCGTGGAATCCCAACGCGGGTTTTACGTTCGGAAAAGACCTATCTATCCTGCTTTTACCATGTTGTCACGCGCGGCAGAATGAAAGGACGCTTGTCAGGCTTTCCTCTCAGCGCACATTGCGCAATTCAGCGGGATTGCAAGCTGGCACCAATCCGGGCGTACCACAAAACGCTGCCCCCGGACACGATGCAGTACATCGGTATTGCCGCAGACGAACCCAAACGGCTGACACGGCTGAACGGCAATAAAACGTCTCTTTTGGATAAATATCATATGACCGAAGCTGAAGCACGAACAATGTGCGAAGCGGAGGGGCTGCTGTCTCCGCTGTACGAATTTAGTCGGCGCGGCGGCTGCTGGTTTTGCCCGAACGCATCGGTCAGCGAACTTCGGCATCTATACTACCACCACCCGGATTTATGGAAGCGCTTGCTCGAATTGCAGGATGTGCCGAATAAGACCACCGAGCGTTTCAGTTGGCAACGGACAGTTCGAGAGATAGATGAACGCTTTCGGTTGGAGGGTGAGCAGCTAAGTTTTTATGAGGAAAGGTGAACAATGGACGAACAGAAAAGACTCCGCGCGTGGATATACGCGCGAATTCCCGGTGACTACGACGGCACTATGAACAGCTTCAAAGTCTGCTCTATGCAGGCGCTGCGTGATGGCTGCGATATTGTCGGCGGCAGCACCGATGAACACGGCGGTTGGCTGCTGCGCCCCGGCTACCGCGAAATGATGCAGCAGGTCAAGGCCGGAAATGTTGACCGAATTTATATCTGCCGTATGCGGCAAGTAAGCGGAAAGGAACGCCACTTGTACTCTTTTTTCAGGCGGCTCATGCAGTACAGCGTACAGGTTACGGCCGCAGAATACAGTTTGCGCGACCGCGTGAATATGTTTCGGCTGGCTCGACGGGTCGAACGCTATGCGACCCGAAAGGAGCTGCGGCTGCCGTGGTGATTTTCAGCGGGCGGCGTACTGTGCCTATGGCACAGTACGAGCAAGCATGTCATTTTGCTGTCATGACAGCAAAACGACCACTTGTTAGGGGGAAAGCCCCCTAAGACCCCGTAAACATTGCCGCCGCATTTTACATAAAAAGGAGGTGCGCGATTATCGCAAAACGAAAAAAGCAGTTGACTGTCCGCTTTACGGAGGAAGAATATGCAGCCTTAAAAGGCAAGTGCGAAATTGCGGGAATGAAAATGGAGCCGTTTGTTCGTGCGCTGGTGGAGGGATGCAGAATCAAACCCGCACCGCCCGACAGCTATAACAAGCTGCGCCAGCAGTTGTCGGCTATCGGCAACAATTTGAACCAGTTGACCCACATTGCGAATGCAACAGGCCGAGTAAGTGCTTCACAGTTGGACAGGGCGCAAAGCCTACTGGAAGATATGTGGCACTGTGTGAGGGATAGTCTTTGATATGGCATATACCAAAATTATCAAGGTGAAGTCGAACTTGAATCTGTGTTTAGACTACACAAGCAACCCAAAGAAAACGGAACGCCGAAGCGCAGAGGACTTGAACAGACTGCTTAATTACACCCAAAATAGCGACAAAACCGAACACCAGCTATATGTAAGCGGATTTAACTGCATACCGCAAAACGCCTATGAAATTATGATGGAAACCAAGATACGCTGGCGTAAACCAGTAAAAGACGGCAACATCTTGGCCTATCATATTATTCAAAGTTTTAGCCCCGGTGAAGCCACTCCCGACCAAGTGCATCAAATCGGCTGCGAATTTGCGCAGCGCTTTCTCGAAGATCGGTTTGAATGTACGGTCAGCACTCATCTTGATAGAGGGCATTTACATAATCATATAGTTGTAAATTCTGTGTCCTATAAAGATGGGAAAATGTTCCGTAGTGACTTTGATGCCTATTATAAAGGCATCCGAAAAATCTCCGACGAACTTTGCCGCGAGAACCGCCTGTCCGTCATCGAAACGGACGGCAAGGGGAAATCCTACGTTGAATGGTTAAGCGGTCAGACCGGCAAGCCCACCATACGCGGCATGGTCCGCAAGGATGTGGAACAGGCCATTGCAGCCGCCGACAGCTTTGACGGTTTTATTTCCGAATTGCAGAGTATGGGTTACACGGTCAAGTACGGCCCGCGCGTGGAGCATATGGCCGTTCGCCACAAAAACGCCCAGCGCAATGTTCGTATTGATCGGCTTGACTCGCGCTTTTCCGAGACAGCGCTGCGCGAGTATTACCGCCAACTGCACCGTATGCCCGCCGAAATGCAACAGGCGTACCGGCAGGAAAACGCTCCCGCAAAACCGCAATGGCAGCCCACAGAATTGCAGCCTACTGTGCGGCGGGCGCGGTATCGCGGCAAGCTGCCGCGTCGGTATCCGAAAGTTTCCGGCTTTATGGCTTGCTACTACCACTACTGTGCCTTGCTGCGGAAATCCTACCACGGCAAGGCTACAAAGCGCTGCTATTTTCTGCTGCGTGAGGATTTTCTTCTGTTTGGCCGATACCAGCGGCAAACCAAGTTTTTGTGGGAACACCATATTGAAACTATGGATGACCTACTGGTCTATAAGGAAAATGCCGAAGCCCAAATTCAGCAGCTTGCCCGCCAGCGAAAGGTGTTATACCGTCAGAAACGCGAGCCGGAAAAGGCAGCGCGGGAGGAAAAAATCAAAGCACTGACCCAGCAAGTGAAAGCCTTGCGCCATGAGGTTTACATCTGCTCCGACATCGAAGCAGATGCAGCCGAGGTGCAGGAAAAACTACGGCAAGCGGAACTTGCCGAACAAGAGCGAAACGAGGTGAAAGAAGATGAACAACGGAGGCGAAGCCGCCGATCAGATGGTGCGGGAAGCCTTACAGGTTACAGAGGTAGCTATTAAGCTGTCTGCGCTGGGCATTAAAAATGCGCTGGCGCTGTCACTGGCCTACGCCAAGGAAAATCCCAAGGTCAAGGGCAAGACCAGCCTTGACCGCTTACTGCGCGAGGGTAAGGAACTAAAAATTATTGCCCTGCAAAGCAAGGATGTGGGACAGTTTAAGGAATTGGCCAAGCAGTACGGCGTTTTGTTTGCGGTCATCAAAGATAAAACGCAAAACGAAAAAGTGGATGTCATGTTCAAGGCCGAGGACGTTTCCAAACTGAACCGCATCTATGAGCAACTTGGGTATGCTATCCCAAAAGTCACCACGGCAGACCGAAAAAAAGACCCAACCCGCCGTCAATCCGACAGCAGCTTGTTGACGCGCGGGAAGAATCCTTTGGATATTGACCCTCGGCCATCTGTGCGGGCAACCATTATGGCGCTGAAAAATGCAGCGAAGAAAGCAGCACAGGCGCAAGAAAAAGTGCAGGATATTACTGTCAAGGAGGAGCGATAAATGTACGAACAGCGATTGCCCATCGAGGAATGGAAAGCGAAAAAGCAAGCCGAACTCAAAGAAACCATTGCCGCACAGAAATCTGCATTGCAGGAAGTAGTGCAGGACGGCCAGCGCCTTGCGGACTATCTGTACGGCAGAGGGCGGCTTGGCAGTCATATCACATCCGGCAATGCGGCGCTTGTGCTGCAAACCCTGCCGCAAGCGCGGGCCGTGTTGACCGCGAAAGGCTGGGATCAGTTCGGGCGGCGCGTAAATAAAGGGGCAAAAGGCATCCCGCAGCTTGTGCGGGTCAACGGCTACTATAATGTCAACTCCATTTTCGATGTGTCCATGACCTACGGCAACAAGCCGTACCCAATCCCCGAAATCAAGCCGGAGCTGATGGACAAGGCCATCAAGGAACTGGAACGCCTTTCCCCGGTCAACATCGTTTATCAAAATGAGGGTGTTGTCGGGTATGATGCTGAGCAGCGCGCCCTTGTGTTCCCACCTGCCATGTTAAAGCAGGAAGTGCTGGCACGACTGCCCGCCGAAATTGTCATTGCAACCGCAGAGCAGTGTGAACCGGGTATCGCCCAAGAGCCTTATATGCGCAAGACCGCTATGGCGGTATCGGTTGAATTTTGCGGGCGGTTTGCCCTGCCGATGCCTGATACTGCTGCCGCTGTGTTGGACCGGATGAGCACCCACATTCCACCCGGCGAGGAACGCAAGGCATTGGAGGAAATTCGGGAAATGGCTGTCACCATCGGTGACACCGTGGAAAAGGCACTCGGTTTGCAGCGCGGCCAGAGCGCGCCGCAGCGGGATGAGGCCCGCTGAAGTCCATGCGCCCGAACAAAGACCGCCGCACGGAAATTATCCTGTATGGGCTGTTGCTGATACCGTTGCTGTTTGCCGCGGCAGCACTGGCACAGGCCACGGAACAGGCACAGGGGCTGGCGGAAATCACTGCTGCACTGTCCGTGATTCTGAACAACCCGTCCATGCTGCGGTGGTGCGCCAGCACGCCTAAATTTCTGATGGCGGTGCTGGTGCTTTATCCGTTGGCCGTCTATTGCTATATGCTCGACCAAGCAGACCGACACCCCGGCGCAGAACACGGCACGGCCAAGTGGGGCAATGCCCACACACTTAACCTAAAATATCGAAACACAAAAGACCCCAAAGAAAATTACATTTTGACAGAAAATGTGCGCTTCAGTACCGACAGTCATGCTCATAAACACAATCTCAACATTATCGTGATTGGCGGTTCGGGCAGCGGCAAGACACGATTCTATGTAAAGCCCAATGCACTGCAACTGATTGGCTCTTATCTTTTTCTGGACCCCAAGGGGGAACTGCTGCGTACACAGGGTAGGATTATGGAAATGAACGGAATCAGTGTGACAGTGCTTGACCTTGTGCATTTTCAAGGCCATTACAATCCGATGGCCTATCTCGAAACCGATGAGGACGCCATCAAGCTGGCGTTCGCCATCGTCAACAACACCAAACCCAAGGATGCCCCCAGCGGCGGCGATAAGTTTTGGGATGATTCCTCGGTGCTGCTGATTTCCGCGCTGATTCTCTATCTGATGTACGAAGCCCCCGCCAGTGAGCAGAATTTCTCGACGTTGATGTACATGATTCTAAATTGTCAGGTCAGTGAGAATGAAATAATCGAGAATCCCCTGATGATGCTGTTCGGAGAATTGGAGCGACGTGACCCGCAGCACCCCGCTGTCCTGCAATTCAAGTCATTTATGTTGGGTGCGAAAAAGACGCTGCAATCCATCTTGATTTCGGCAGCGGCAAATTTGTACATGTTCAACTCCCGCAAGTTTGCGGAAATGACTTCTCGTGATGAAATGTTCCTGCCGCGTATGGGGTTGGAGCAGCGGGCGCTGTTCATTGTGCTACCCGACAATGACACCACGTTCAACTTTATCGCCACGATGCTCTACACACAGCTTTTTGACCAACTTTTCCGTTTGGCAGATTCCACGCCGGAATACAACGGTGCGCTGCCCGTCCATGTGCGGCTGATGATGGACGAGTTTGCAAATGTTGCCTTACCGAAAAATTTCAAGAATATTCTTGCCGTTTGTAGAAGCAGAAATATCAGCTGCGACATTATACTCCAAAATATAGCGCAGCTAAAAAGCCTTTTTAAGGACGATTGGGAGGGCATCATCGGCAACTGCGATACGCTGATTTACCTCGGCGGTAACGAGTACGGTACATACGAATATCTTTCCAAGATTCTCGGTAAGGAAACCGAACGCACCAAAAGCCAAAGCATTGGCAAAGGCAGCCGGGGCAGCAGCAGCGACAGCCTGCAAACCGCTGGCCGTGAACTGTGTATGCCGGATGAAATCCGCCGCATGCGTGACGATGAGTGCCTGCTGCTGATGCGCAGCGAGGACCCTGTCATCGACAAAAAGTATAATCTGCTCCACCACCCGAATGTAAAATATACACCCGATGCAGGAGGGGAGCCTTATGTAATGCCGCCCGACTATATGGGCGACGCCGCTACTATTACAATGGACGCTGTTGCTGCCGCGACAGCGCCCGAAATCACCGAAGAAATGTACGAACAGCTCGACTACTTAGAAAAACACCCGGAGGAAAATTATTATGAAAATGAAGAAAACTTCTCTCAATACGACCAAGGTGACTGACCGCAAAATCAAGCGCCTTTATCTTGTGGCGGCGACGGTGGTTGCCGCTGTTTTTGTTATGGCTATGCCCGCATTTGCCGATGACCCGCTGACGACCATCAACAATCTGAGCGACTTTGTGTTCAGCGCCATCAAAGCCATTGGTGCGATCCTGCTGGGGTTCGGCATCGTGCAAATCGGCCTTGCTCTCAAAGGCCACGATGCCAGCCAGCGGGCGCAGGGTTTTATGACCTTTTTCGGCGGGGTGGTTATTTACTTCGCAAAGGATATTTTGGATATGATTCTGTAAAAACGCTACTTGAATGTGTAGTCATACTGTGATACAATATATACAAATGGGAGGTGTCCATTATGATGCAAACATTCGTTCGTCCATCGCGTGATTTACGAAACCATTATGCGGAAATCGCAGACATGACAAAAAATCACAATCATGTCATTATTACCAACCAAGGGCGTGGTGAATCTGTTCTCATCAATATAGAGGACTACGCCAAGTATGAGGAATTTCTGCACCAGCGTTATGTAGCCGAGGAACTGGCGAAAGCCAAACAACAGGCTGCCGACCCAAACACGCAATGGGAAGATCACGATAGTGTATGGGGGATGTTGAACAAGGAATATGGCTTATAAAATCAAATATCTGCCCCTTGCTGTGCAGGACTTGACGGACATTGCGCAATATCTTTCCGGCTTTTATCCAAAGACCGCCCCGCGCGTGCTACGGGAAATCCGGGAAAAGATTGAAAGACTGTCCACAACGCCCAATATGTGCGAGGAATACAAACACGACCCTAGCTATCGGAAGTTGGTTGCCGATAAATACCTTGTGTTCTACCGTGTTCAAGAAGCGCAGCAGGTTGTAGAGATTCACCGTGTTTTGCGCGGTTCGTGGAATCTGCCGCAGTATTTAGAATAATATCAAATGTATGACCGTTTTGCTTTTGAGCAAGACGGTCATTTCTTTTGCAAGAAAGAAGGTGAAAACTTGAATCAAAACTGGATCGTCGAAAATCTGAATAATGCCTTTTCTACATGGAATGGAAAGCTAGGCGAGTTATGGGGGCTGGTAACAACCGGCCCCCAAACTTTTAAGGGCGGCGCAGTGTGGAGTGTGATGCAGACCTTGCACAATGGTATGGTTGGCATCGGTTATGCGCTGGTCGTGCTATTCTTTGCTATATCGCTATGCAAAAACACAATGAATTTTCACGAGTTAAAACGCCCCGAAGCAGCCATCCACTACTTTCTCCGCTTTGTGGCGGCAAAAGCACTCGTAGGCTATGGCATGGACATTATGCTGAATGTGTTTTCCATCTGTAACGGCATCGTCACAGATATGGCCAACAGCATGGGCGGTATCTCAGAAGCTATGGTGTCGCTGCCCGCAGAAATGCAAACAGCTATCGAAAATGTGGGATTTCTCGCCAGCATACCGCTATGGCTCGTAACGATTCTCGGCAGCTTGTTCATTACGGTGCTTTCCTTTGTAATGATCCTTACCGTGTATGGCCGCTTTTTCCGCTTATATATGTACACAGCGCTGGCTCCGCTGCCGCTGGCAGCTTTTGCGGGGGAAAGTACACAATCCGTGGGCATATCATTTTTGAAAAGTTATGTCGGCGTGTGCCTAGAGGGTGCGGTCATTGTGCTGGCCTGTGTGATTTACTCGGCATTTGTCAGTACCCCTACCGTGGCCAGCGGTGAAGCTACCACTATCGTGTGGAGTTATCTTGCCGAAACCGTGTTCAATATGCTCGTGCTGGTCGGCCTTATCAAAGGTTCTGACCGAATTATCCATGAAATGATGGGGTTATAAATCATGCAAATACCAATCAACAAAGAAATCCGCCATTACCAAGAAGAAATCTTTTTGGGGCTGAATCTGCGGCAGATGATATGCTCCGGCGCGGCCATTGCCGTGGCCGTTGCGGTTTACTTGGGGTTGACCCCGCTGTTGGGTCATGAAACGGCGGGCTGGGTCTGCATTGTGGCCGCTGCGCCGATTGCGGCAGCGGGATTTTTCACTTACGACTGCCTGACCTTTGAGAAATTTCTGCTTATTGTAATAGACAGCACAATTATCCGAAACGATTGGCGGTTATGGAAAACCGAAAACACATACACAAAGAAGAAAAGCGGAAAGAAAGGTGATAAACATTGAGACTAAGTGAGTACGCATCTACGCGAAAAACACGCGGTAGCTATAAAATGCCGCGATCTGTGCAGCAGAGCATTCCGATTGATCGAATCTATGCGGACGGTGTGTGGCAGTCGGAAAATGTGTTCAGCCGAATGTGGCAGATCAGCGACATCAACTACGCCATGCAGAGCGACGCGGCCAAGCAAAACATTCTGACGCAGCTTGGCACGCTCTATGCGGGCATCCCCGCCGACTGCTGGATGCAGGTGTGCATTGTCAGCCAGCGCATGGATGAAAAAGCCTTTGCCCATGATGTGTTGTACCATCGTGAGAACGACGGCTATGACGCACTCCGCGCCGAACGCAATCGGCTGATTAAGGCCAGCGCCCGCGAGAACGGGAATGTGGTGCAGCATAAGTACATCATCATATCGACCAACAAAACCGGGGTGAAAGATGCCCGTGAACGCTTTGTACAGGTGCAAGGGCATCTTTTGTCTGCATTTTCAGCGCTGGAATGTGCCGTCACGCCGCTGGACAACCGCGCACGGTTGGAGGTTCTGCATAAGTTTTTCCGTATCTCCGAAGAAGGGCGTTATCAGTTCGATTTTGACAACTGCGCCAAGCTGGGGCAGGACTTCCGGGATTATGTTGCGCCAGACTGCATTAAATTCTGTAAAAAGCATATAGAAATCGAAGATTCCTACGCCAAGTGCATGACGATCAGCGAGTATCCGCAGCAGCTTGACGATAAATTTGTTGCTGCACTGCTTCAGCAAGTGCCGTACATTGTGCTGTCCATCGACATTGAGCCGGTGGAAACCGAGGATGCCTTTAAGGAAATTGACAATGCGCAGATGAAAACGGATGCCGAAAAGGTGCGGTTTAATAAAAAATCCGTGGAGAATCTTGACTTTACGTCATCTGTACCACAGCGGACCCAGGAGCAGGATCGCATCATTGCCAGTATCCGCAAAGAAATGACAGAACACGATCAGCAGATGTTTTTGACCCTGCTGACCGTCACCTACTTTGCGGATACTTTGGAGGACCTTGCGCTGGAAACGGATGCACTGAAAGCCACAGCAGCAAACTACAACTGCCGTTTCACGGAACTTTATTTTCAGCAGGAACGCGCCTTTAATACGGCCATGCCCTACGGATTGCGCCGCATCGAGAGTGTGCGCACGATGCTGACGAAATCGCTGACAGCGCTCGTACCGTTCAATACCCAAGAAATCCTTACTCCGGGCGGCATCTGCTATGGCAGAAACGCTGTAACCGGCAATCTTATCATCGGGCTACGCACAACTCTTGTCAACGGCAATGCAATGGTTGTTGCCACCTCCGGCGGCGGTAAGTCTATGCTCGTCAAGCTGGAAATCCTTATGCTGTATCTGCGTTTTACCAAGGCTCGATTCTATGTCGTAGACCCGGAAAACGAGTACGCGCCCCTTGTGCAAGAGTTGGGCGGCGAGGTGGTCAATATCTCGGTGGATAGCAGTACCTATTTCAATCCACTGGACTTTAAGCCGGACAAATCCACGGACATCCCGCCTTATGTAGCAAAAGCAGAGTTTGTATTGAGCCTGTGCGAACAGATTATGAAAAAGGAAAATGTCCTGCCCGGAGATAGAAGCTTGATTGACCGCGCATTGAGGAGCATTTACAAACCGCTTATCGAATCTAAATACACAGCGCCCTGCCCGACTATCAAGGATTTATGGGCAGCACTGAACAGTCAGGGTGACAGCCGTTCCAAAGAACTGGCACTTGCACTGGAAATTTTCGCAACCGGCAGTATGCAGGTGTTCGCCCAGCCCACCAATGTGGACATGAGCAATCGCCTGATCTGCTTCAATATCCAAAGTTTGGGTGAGCAGCTTAAACCTGTTGCCATGCTGTCCATGCTGGAGTACATCAATACCGCCGTTATGAGCAACGAGCGCAACGACCCAAAAGCAGCAACATGGGTGTACTTTGATGAAATCTATCTGCTGCTGCGCGATTCTTTAAGCGCCAATTTCCTGTACACATCTTGGAAACGCTTTCGCAAATACAATGCTTATGCGACAGGAATTACCCAAAATGTGCAAGACTGCCTTACCAATGACACGGCTTATGCAATGCTGGCTAACTCTGAATTTGTGGTCATGCTGCGTCAGACCAAGGACATTGACAGCGTGGTGGAATTGTACGGCCTATCCGAGCCGCAGCGAAAATATCTGCTGCTAGCCCAGCCCGGTGAGGGGATTATCAAGATGGGCAACAGCCTTATCCCATTCAACAACCCCCAACCCAAGGACACCAAAACATACAAGTTACTCACAACCAAACCCGGTGAAATGGAGTGAAAATATGAGTGAAAAAGAAATCCGTGTGCTGTATGTGCAGCCCGGTAAATACCCGGAGGAACGAACCATTCCCAATACTCTAAAAGCCTTGCAGGAACTGGTCGGCGGAGATATTGAATGTTGCTATCCATGGCGAGACAGAGCTTGTGTTGTCTGCAATAGCTGTGGAAAAATTGACGGACTTACTCCAAACAGGATGTTAGGTCCTGCTGATTATCTTGCCGGTTCTTTTCTTGTTTGTGCTTTTTATAGTGAGGATTTTGTGAGTTTAAGCGACAAACAAATCAAGCAGTATGAAAAGCTGTACCACTATCCGATTGCCTTTCTCCCCACGCCGCACGGCCTACTGCCGATGAAATGTACCCCGGAGCAGTACGAGCAATTCCAGCGCGACGGCAACAAACTAAAGATCAGACCCATCGACCACGGGGAGCGCTAACCCCATGATTTTGCACAAACAAAAAGCGGGCTGTCGCCCGCCTTAGAAATAAGGAAACACGCCTTATATATAAAATAGGAGGACACCCCCATGACCGAACCCAAGTTTATGACACCTGCCCACCGTAGGGCATACTTAACCCATCTCAATCGCTGCAAGGCAATGGACAGCTACCACCGCGCACTGATTTACACCCTGACTGCCGTACCCGCACTCCGCAACAACATTGAAAGTTGCTTCGGCTTTGAAAGAGACGAAATCAAGCCCGAATCACTGGCTGCCGGTTGGCAGACCACCGGCACAACGAAATTGACCCGTTTTGCTTACAACCTCTGGAATGGGTACGATGATAAATCCTGTACGCCGTATGAGCTGTTCGACTGCTCCTTTGCGCCGTATATGTATGAGGCAGTGAAGCTGCGCTACCCGGAACACACACGCCAGTTGGATGATGTGGTGATCGACGATGCCCGGAATTAAAGGAAAGCGCAAACAGCTTGTGCGGAAAACACTCATGCGAGCCAAGTCGCAAGGGGAACATACTGCCGACCAGCGCCAGCAATCCCCCGAAGAATATGCACAGGGCGAGGTACAGCAGGGCGTTTCCGGCGCAGTTGACCGTGCAAACGGAACGGCGCAAAGAACCGCCCGCATGAGCTACCGCAAATTTCGCGCACTGCAAGAAAAGCGAAAAACTCTCGCCGTACAAAGCAGCACCGCAACAGCGCCAAAGCCGCCTGAAAAAGAAAAAGTCACCGTTCCCACGCAGGCCGAGCGCCGGGAATTGTTCAAAAAGCAGCGCTTTCGCCAAAAGGCCGTTGCAGCCAAAAAGCCCGCGCCCCAAGCCCCCGCACCGCCCGCTGACGTTCCTGCACCAACACCGCCACCCTACCGCGCCCAAATGCAGCGGCTGAAGCGGCGGCATCTGACCCGCGAAGTTGTGCGCCGCTATCTGCAAAGGCAGACGGCCACCACAGCAGCGGCCAGCACCGCTCCCCTCGTTACCCAAGCTCCCAAGCTACCTACAATCAGCCACAAACAAGCCACGGTTGATGCAATCAGCCGTGGCGTTCATTATATCGCAGCCAAAATCAAAGCCCTGCTCTCCCAAACCGTGCGCCGTGCCGCCCAATCGCTGCTGGCTCTGCTGGGCGCGGGCTGCGTGGTATTGGTGCTGGCGATGGTGATCGGCGCGGCGGCTGCGGTCATCGGCTCACCTATGGGCATCCTGTTTGCCAATGAATCCAACGACAACGACAGTATCCCTATTGCCGAAATCGTAGCCGAGACCAACGCCGACTTCGGCGCAGCCATCAACGACATCGTGTCGGCGCACCCAGAGTGCAGCGAAACCACCATTGCCTACGACTACGAGGGCGGTCACACATGGGCAAGTTATTGGCCGGAGGTGCTGGCAGTCTTTGCGGTGCATACCAACCTCAACGCCGACAGCGACGTGGTCGTTATCAACGCTGCCCAAAAGCAGCGCATCCAAGATACCTTTTGGGCTATGCACACAATCACCTATGAAGTCGAAGAAGTAGACGTCACCCCCGACCCCACCGAGGACGACCCCGACCCGGAGCAACAAACCGAGTATATCCTGCACCTCACCGTCAGCAGCAAAACCGTGGATGAACTGGCGGAGTTGTACAATTTTACCCAAGACCAAAAAGACATTTTACACGAACTTCTCTCCGATGAAATGCGCCCTACGCTGCTTGCCCTCTGCGGCGGCAGCATCGGCATTATCGAGGACGGCGAACTCTGCTGGCCGCTGCCCGGTCACACCTACATATCCTGCAATTTTGGCGAGGAAGATGCTTACGGCAACTCCGGCCATCGCGGTACGGATATTCCCGCGCCGGAGGGTACGCCTATCTTGGCTGCTCACGGCGGTACGGTCATCATTTCCGGCTGGAACAATAGCTATGGCAACCAAGTTCTGTTGGATAACGGCGCGGGCCTGTCTACGCGGTATGCCCACATGACTGCCGCTGCTGTTTCAGCGGGCGAAACCGTCACGGCGGGGCAAGTCATTGGCTATGTTGGCAACACCGGCGACAGCACAGGTTTCCATCTGCATTTTGAGGTGATGCAGAATGGTGTGCGCGTGAACCCACTGGATGCAGTTACTCCACAATAAGAATAAACATTTTCTTGCAAAATGTTGAAAATATAGTTGTAGTCCAGATTATAGGATAAGCAAGTGTGTATAATAGAGACAGTGACCCCCAGCATAAAGATAAAAATTGCCTGAAAGGAACTTCTCTATGTCATTCAAAATGAAAAGAACGCTTGAAATGCGGCGCGTTGAAAGCGCTTTTGCCGATTATTTGGAAAGCGAGGGCAGTGTTGACCTCCTCTGGTCTGATAAGGTTGGCTATGTATTTCTTACCATCAATGAGAAAACCCACGAATCTGAAAGCTGCGATGATTTACATACCGCGACACAGCTTTGCCACCGACTGCTGGATGATATGGCCATCACCGTGCTGATGCAGACAAAGCGCAATCACAACTTTTCTACTATGGATAAGGACGAAGCTGCACAAGTGCGGGCCGCTTGGAAGCCTGTAATCGAAAAACTGCCGGACTATGCTTATCTCTGCGATGAAATTCTCCGCGAAGCACAAGAAAATGAGGAGGAAAACGGCATTGATTTACAGTGAAGCCGAAAGGAAAGAAATTGAGCGCGTGTACGGCGTTTTCAAGGATTATATTCACGCAAGTAAATTCTTGGATTTTGTCTGGTCTGAAAAGCTGGGGTATCTGCTGCTGCATATCGACCCAACAAAAAACACCATCGAGGAGGATCAAATCATTACTTCTGCGGATGAATTGTGTGCCGAACTATTCAACGAAGTTGCAACGGATGTTTTTCAAGAAGCTAAGAGAGAACACTTTTATCCTGATGCAGATGATGACGAGATTGCGGAGATTCGCAGACGTTGGCAGCCGTATCTCGACTTGCTTCCTGCGTATAGGAGTTCATGCAGAGCGTTTCACACCGCAGAATAAGCGAAAAGAAGCCTTTAGCATGATATGCCCCCTATATAGCTTTCAGTGCTTTATTTCACTGTTCGCTATATAGGGGGCATATCATTGCGCGGGCTGCTATTTATTTTGGCAATTTTGAGTTGTACTTTCGTGCCGAACAGCAGCAGAAATATTTGCTGCTGACACAGCCAATACATACGAAGTGCGGCAGGCTCTTGTTGAGAATGATATTGAATCACGCTATCCATGACGGAATCATTTGACAAAAATCGCCAAAGTGTGCTATTATATGCCGACTTTTAGTTTGTGAGATCGTTTCGCTTATAGGAAGTGGACATCAAAATTTCACTTGGTTTGCTTTACGATATTCTGTCGGGGATGTTCCCTCTATGTTGCTAAATGTCTTGCAAAAGTAGCTGGACGAAGAAAAGCCGAGAATGCTGGCAATCTGGGATGGTGCAAGGTCGGTTTCGGCCAATAGCCGCTTTCCCTCCCGGATGCGGCAGTCAATGATATAGTTGATAGGAGAGACACCATATTCGCGCTTAAAAGCGTGTGCCATGTGATATTTGCTGATACTAACCTTTTCAGCAAGCTCATCCAGCGTAAGATTTTCTTTATAATGGTGGTCGATATAGCGCTTTACAGTTGCACACTGGCGGTTAGCAGGCAGCCGAGAATGAATTGGAACAGCGGATACACTGGCATTTCGCATAAGCTGTACCACGATAATATCCATATAAGCCTGACAAAGTATCTGAAAATTGGATTCCCGATTCTGCATTTCCGTAAGGATCTTTCTCATGCAGGGCAGTACATCGTTGTTTCCGTCAAACGTATAAACGCAAAAGCTGCCCTCGGCGGCATCGGAAATCGTAAATTCTAACCCCTCGATACCCAGCACAATGTATTCCAGCGGGTGGGATTCCAAGCTGACCTCTGTATGGATAACATTGGGGTTTACAACAACAAGCTGGTGTGCCTGAACAGGGAATAATTTATCGTTGATTTGAAATTGCCCCGCACCATCTACAATATAAAATAATTCAGCATAGCTGTGAGAATGTGGAATGGAGGGCCAATCCCCGCTATACCTTGTGGAAGCAATATTGCGTAATTTCATCTTATCGCGGGGCAGGGAATCATCAGTCTGATTAAAGGAGTAGTTAATATGGCTCATGGGGGTCACACTTCCTATTTTGTAGTATATTGTCATTATATTGCACGAGGCTGAAAAATGCAAGACGGTATTCGGCGTTTTTGTCAACAACTAACATTTGATGAAAAAAGCAAATGGTAAAAATGCACAACGATTACCTACAAAAAACCAGCGATATGCCGAAAAGCAGCGAAACAGCAAGATTGTAAAATAGGTGGGCAAGATAATAATTGCTAAAAAACTGGAAAAGCACTAAACTTAAGTCACCGCGAAAGGGAAGTAATCCCGACACAGAATTTACACTTAGGAGGAAAACACAAATGAAGAAGATCGTTGCACTTTTGATGGCTTCTGCTATGGCAGCATCTCTGGCTGCTTGTGGTGGCAGCGCTCAAAGTTCGGAAGCTACCTCTACTGCTCCTGCTGAATCCACGGCTGCCGAGTCTACGGCTACTGATGGCAAGAAGTATGAGGGCGTTGAGTTGACCATGTGGTCCATGTGGTCTGCCGGTGAGGTTCAGGCAAATGCAATTCAGGCCGCCGCTGACGCTTTCGAGGCTGAAACTGGCGCACACGTCAACATCGAGTGGAAAGGCCGCGATGTCAACACCCTGATTTCTGCCGCGCTGGAATCTGGCGAAAAACTGGACATCTTCGAGGATGATTACAACCGTATCGGCCACGCTTACGCTCCCTACACCTACGACCTGACCGAGATGGCAGACGCTGTCGGTTATGATGACTTCAGCTATGCTTGCTTCAATGATCAGTCCAAAGAATGGGCTGGCTACCTGAACTCCATCGTAGAGCAGCCCCAGATTGGCGGTATCTTCTACAACAAGGACGTTTTCGATGCCTGTGGCATTACCGACGCCCCCAAGACTTGGGATGAGTTCCTGACTGTCTGCCAGACCCTGAAAGACAACGGCTATGAGCCGCTGGCGCTGGACGGTGCTTACGCAAACTTCAACTTCTACAACCATCTGGTCCGCCATCTGGGCGAGGACACCATTGCCGAGCTGGGCAAGAACGGTGGCTGGGCTGACAATGAAGCTGCTGTTACGGCTGCGCAGGAAATCATTGATTTCGTGAACGCTGGTTATCTGGCCGAGGGCGCACCTGATGCTTATCCTGCCAGCCAGACCAAGGTTGGCCTTGGCACGGCGGCTATGGTTGCTTGCGCAAACTATGTCACTTCCGAGGTTGATGCTGCTGTTGGTGAGCCTGTAAACTGGGGCTTCTTCAACTATCCCGAAGTCGAGGGCAATGTTGATGCTTCTGCTTACGCCGGTGCAAACTCTCTGGCCATCTCCTCTTCCTGCGAGAACCCGCAGGCTGCATTTGACTTCATTATGACCATCGTTACCGGCACCTGCGGGCAGGAGCTGGTTGACAAGGGCGGTCAGATCCCTGCTGACACCCGCCTGAAAGAGTCTGTCCTGGCCGGCTCTGTTGAGACGCTGAAGAACACCACCACCCCGATGAGCTGGTGCGGTTCTCTGAACACGCTGGACGGCTGGTCCTCCATCAAGAGCTCCATGATCGAGCTGTTCGAAGGCAAGTACGCAACCGGCGCCGACTACTGCGCTTACTTGGATACCCTGTGCGGCTAATCCTATAATAAATCACGGTACGCCGTCAAGCGGTGCGGCTGTAATGGATTTATTCAGGATTCCCTCAATCTGAACGGAGGCGGCACCTGAATGGGTGCCGCCTTTGCTTATGACATTTCATTTTTGAGGTATTACCAGTATGAAAAAGAACAAGACAATGATTTTCCTATTCATTCTGCCCACCGTTCTTTGCCTGTTGTTCATGTATGTCTATCCGATTGTTCGGACAGTTATCATGAGTTTCTTTAAGGTAGAGAGCCTTACGGCATCTACAAGCACATGGAGCTTCTATGGGCTGCAAAACTATTTCAAAATCCTGCGAAATGCCGGTTTTATCAGTTCCATGAAAAACATGGTGATGATTTGGCTGGTAGGCGGCATCATTACCATGTGCCTGTCCATGTTGATGGCCGTGATTTTGACCAGTGGCATCCGCGGCGCAAAATTCTTCAAGGCCGCCATATATATGCCCAATATCATCAGCGCCGTGGCACTGGCTACCATGTGGATTCAGTATGTGTTCAACTATGATTATGGTCTGCTGAACCAGATTGTCAAAGCATTCGGCGGCGAGAATGTCCGCTGGCTGGGTACAGACTTGATTTTCTGGGCTATGATGATTGCTTTCATCTTTGGCAGTGTTGGTTACTATATGCTGATTTTTATCAGCGGCATCGAAGGTATCCCGCAGGATTTGTACGAAGCTGCCACCATCGACGGCGCGAATATCCTTGACCGCTTCTTCCAGATTACGCTGCCCCTGCTGAAAGGCGTCATCCGCACCTGTGTTACTTTCTGGAGCATCAATGCTACCACATTCTTCCTGTGGACGAAGATGTTCTCCCCCATCAACACGGAAACGGCCACCATTGTGCCCGTTGTGTATCTGTACGATACGGTGTTTGGCGGCAAGGGCGTTGTAGAGCGCGATGCTGGTGCAGGCGCAGCGGTTGGCGTTGTGCTGACTTTGATTATCATTGCTGTGTACGTTATCACCAACCTGATCTTGAAAGACTCGGATCTGGAGTATTAAGGTAGGAGAGCAGTTATGGGAAAATATCACGATAGAATCAACTGGAAGAAAGAGCTTCGGCTTCTGCCCGGTTATATCATTGTTTGCGCGTGGGTCGCGCTTACGGCTGCCATCCTGTTCTGGATCGTCTGCGCCAGCCTTTCCTCAACAAAGGAAATTCTGACGGGCCGTGTTGTGGACTTTTCCAATGGCCTGAAGTGGGATAACTACGTCACAGCTTGGAACACCCAAAATGTATCACTGTATTTCTTCAACAGCTTGGTTTATGCCATTGTTTCCTGTGTGGGCGTATTGCTTATTTCCGCGCCCGGTGCTTATGTGCTTTCTCGCTGGAAGTTTGTCGGCGGTAAGGCCATCCGTATCGGCTTGGTCATTGCCATGAGTGTTCCCACCATTATGATCATCATGCCGCTCTACTCTTTGGCTGTGCAGTGGGGCATCAAGGGTCGCGTGCTGTTGGTTGTGCTGTACATTATGCTGCGCGTACCGTATACCGCGATTTACCTACTGGATTTCTTCTCCTCACTGTCCCGGTCTTATGAGGAGGCGGCCTACATTGACGGATGCAGTCATTCTCGGACGTTCTGGCAGATTATGCTGCCGCTGGTTCAGCCCGCCATTATTACGGTTACGATTTTCAACTTTATGTCTGTGTGGAACGAGTTCTTCATGGCGTTGATTTTCACTACCAGCGATTCTATGACCCCTGTTGGTGTCGGTTTGTTGCAGATTGTCAACGCAATGAAATATTCCGGCCAGTACGGTGCTATGTTTGCCGCAGTCATCATTGTGTTCCTGCCTACTTTCCTGCTGTATCTTTTCCTGTCTGAAAAGATTATTGTCGGTGCTACCAGTGGCGGCGTTAAGGGCTGATTTGACTTTCCTCCATTCAAAATACTACGTTTCAAGGAGAATCCTTATATGAATGATGTAAGAAAAATGGGCCGCGTGACGATTCCCACTGATACGGACGCAGTGTCTGAAACCCTCGACCTGTTGAAGCGCTGGGGCGCGGATGCCATCCGCGACTGCGACGGCACCGAGTTTCCGCAGGAGCTGAAGGACACCGGCGCAAAGATTTACGCCACCTATTACACTACCCGTAAGGACAACGCATGGGCAAAGGCCAACCCCGACGAAACCCAGCAGTGCTACATTATGACGCCGTTCTACACCGCTGAAGGCGGTGCGCTGACCATCCCCCTGATGACGGGCATCAGCCGCGAGCTGATGAAGGTCAACGACCATGACGATATTGCCCGCTGGTGGGAGGTCATGGACCGCACGACGGGCGAGCCTGTCCCCACCGCCGACTGGCACTATGATGCCGCCAGCGAAAGCGTTGTCATCGACACCCCCGCCGCCTACCACGAGTACACGGTCAGCTTTTTGGCGTACCTGATCTGGGACCCCGTCCACATGTACAACTCGGTCATCAATGACTGGAAGGATGTCGAACACCAGATCCCGTTCGATGTGCGCCAGCCCAAGACCCACGCCTACACCCTGCGCCGTCTGCGCGAGTATCTGGAAAGCCACCCCTATGTCAACGTTGTGCGCTTTACGACCTTCTTCCACCTGTTCACGCTGGTGTTTGACGAGCTGCGCCGCGAGAAGTATGTTGACTGGTACGGCTACTCTGCTTCCGTCTGCCCCTACATTTTGGAGCAGTTCGAGAAAGAAGTCGGCTACAAGTTCCGCCCGGAGTTCATCATCGACCAAGGCTACTACAACAACCAGTACCGCGTACCCAGCAAGGAATACAAGGACTTTCAGGCGTTCCAGCGCCGTGAGGTGGCCGGTCTGATGAAAGAAATGACCGACATCGTCCACGAATACGGCAAGGAAGCCATGATGTTCTTGGGCGACCATTGGATCGGCTGTGAGCCGTTCATGCCGGAATTTCAGAAATCCGGCGTCGATGCCATCGTCGGCAGCGTCGGCAACGGCAGCACCCTGCGCCTGATCTCCGACATTCCCGGCGTCAAGTACACCGAGGGCCGCTTCCTGCCTTACTTCTTCCCCGATACCTTCCACGAGGGCGGCGACCCCGTGCGCGAAGCCAAGGAGAACTGGGTCACCGCACGCCGCGCCATCCTGCGCAAGCCCATTGACCGCATCGGCTACGGCGGCTATCTGAAACTGGCCTGCGAGTTCCCGAAATTTCTCGATTATGTCGAGAGCGTCTGCAACGAGTTCCGCGAACTGTATGAGAACATCAAGGGCACGACGCCCTACTGCGTCAAGACCGTGGCTGTGCTGAACAGTTGGGGTCAGCAGCGCGCGTGGGGCTGCCACATGGTCCACCACGCGCTGTACCAGAAGCAGAACTACAGCTATGCGGGCGTCATCGAAGCGTTGTCCGGCGCACCGTTTGATGTGAAGTTTGTCAGTTTTGACGACATCAAGGCTGACCCGAATGTGCTGGATGGCATTGATGTACTTATCAATGTCGGCGACGGCGACACCGCCCACACCGGCGGCAAAGTCTGGGAAGACCCGGAGATTTCCTCTGCTGTCAAGGGCTTTGTCCATCGTGGCGGCGGCCTGATCGGCGTCGGCGAACCGGGCGGCCACCAGTATCAGGGGCGTTACCTCCAGTTGGCTGCGCCCCTCGGCGTAGAGAAAGAAACCGGCTTCACCCTAAACTACGACAAGTACAACTGGGACGAGCACCGCGACCACTTTATTCTGGCCGACTGCCCCGACCATGATGTTGACTTCGGTGAGGGCAAGAAGAGCATCTTCGCGCTGGAAGGCACAGAAATTCTCATTCAGCGTGACAAGGAAGTCCAGATGGCTGCGCATGAGTACGGCAAGGGGCGCGGCGTCTACATCAGCGGTCTGCCGTACAGCTTTGTGAACAACCGCGTGCTGTACCGCGCCATCCTGTGGGCTGCCCACGATGAAGCCGACCTGCACAAGTGGTTCAGCACGAACTATAACGTGGAGGTTCATGCTTACGTCAAGAATGGCAAGTATTGTGTGGTAAATAATACCTATGAGCCGCAGGACACCACCGTTTATACCGGCGACGGAAGCAGCTTTACCCTGCACATGGACGCAAACGAGATCAAATGGTATAATCTGTAAAGCAGGAAAAAGGCGTGCCGTACTGTGCGGCACGCCTTTGGCTGCAAAAACATTGATATGAGGTTTGTTATGGATAAACATCCTAATATTATCCTGCTTATGGCAGACCAGATGCGCGGCGATTGCCTTGGTATTGCCGGACACCCGGATGTAAAAACACCGTTTCTCGATGCACTGGCCGCAGAGGGCGTGCGCTATGAAAACGCCTATTCTGCCTGTCCGACCTGTGTTCCCGCACGTGCCTCTCTTTACACAGGTATGTCACAGGAACACACTGGCCGCGTCGGGTATGAGGATTTAGTGCCGTGGAACTATACCCACACGCTGGCTGGGGAACTGAGCAAGGCGGGCTATTATACGCAGTGCGTCGGTAAAATGCACGTCCACCCGCTGCGCAATAATTTGGGATTCAACGATGTACGGCTGCATGATGGCTATCTCCATGCCTACCGCCGCCCCACTACGCCCAGTTATGAAGACCAGCGTGTGGCCGATGACTATTATTGGTGGCTCAAGCAGCAGCTTGGTGTGGATGCAGACCCCGTAGATACTGGCTTGGACTGCAACAGTTGGGTGGTTCGTCCGTGGATTTACGAAGAAAAGTACCATCCTACCAACTGGGTCGCCAGCGAGTGCCGGGATTTTCTGCGCCGCCGTGACCGTTCTAAACCTTTTTTCTTGATGGCCAGCTTCGTGCGGCCGCATCCGCCGCTGGACGCCCCGGAATATTATTTGAATTTGTACAAAGATAAGCCGCTAGCCGAACCTTGGCGCGGCGACTGGAACGACTGCGTCCGCTGGGAGCGCGACGGTCACAGTTACCATGCCCAGACTGCACCCTCGGATGAAAGCTATATTCAGCAGCTGCGGGCGGGCTATTATGCTGCCATCACCCATATGGATCATCAAATCGGACGCTTGATTTCCGCGCTGGTGGAAGAACAGATTATGGATAACACCGTGATTTTGTTTGTCTCCGATCACGGTGAAATGCTGGGCGACCATTTGATGTTCCAGAAAGCAAAACCATTCCAAGGCAGTATCCATGTACCACTGTTTATCTCCGGGCCGGAGCGTTACATCGGAAAGCGCGGCACGGTTCGCACGGACTTGGCTGAACTGCGGGATGTTATGCCCACGCTGTTGGAACTGGCAGGAGCCCCGATTCCCGAAACGGTGGACGGCACCAGCCTGTTGCACCCGCTAGACCGCGAATACCTGCATGGGGAACACACGCTGGGTGAAGATTCCATGCACTTTATCCTGACAAAAGAGGATAAATACATCTGGTACTCCCAGACTGGACGGGAACTGTACTTCAACCTGCGCGATGACCCGCACGAAACAAAAAATGCACTGGACGAAAACCCGGAGCGTGTAGCTGAACTGCGTGCCCTGCTGATTAACGCCTTAAAGAACCGTGAAGAACAGTACACAGACGGTCATACCTTGTTTGTGGGCAAAACGCCCCTGACCGTATTGCAGAACACCGAGGTGTTATGAAGCAGCTTCAATTTCTGATAAAACCCGCAGCCGGATTTTGCAATATGCGCTGCCACTATTGCTTTTATCGGGATGAGCAGCAAAACCGTAGCACTTCCGAAGATTGCATGATGACCTTGCAGACAGCCGAGACATTGATACGACGCTGTTTTGAGGAACTTGACCAAGGCGGCTTTGTTTCGTTTGCTTTTCAGGGCGGAGAACCAACCTTAGCAGGGCTGGATTTCTTTCTGTTCTTTACGCAGACAGTGCGAAAGTACAACCAAAAGTGTGTAACGGTGCAGTATGCCATCCAGACAAACGGCCTTGCTGTTGCCGAAGAATGGGCGAAATTTTTCCGCGAAGAAAACTTCCTTGTTGGTATCAGCTTAGACGGTACTCCAGATGTACATGATGCTTTGCGCCCAGATGTTTCCGGCGACGGAACATGGACAAGGGTCATGCAGATGATCAAACTGCTGGAGCAGTATCATATCGAGTGCAACCTTTTATGTGTTGTCACCAAGCGTCTGGCTAAAAAGGCGGAACGTGTGTATAAGTCTATGAAAGCAACGGGTGTGCGCTATCTCCAATTCATCCCTTGCTTAGACCCCTTGGGCGCGCAGCGAGGAATCGAAAATTACTCTCTTTCGCCGGAACTGTACGCGCAATTTTTGTGCGCCCTGTTTGACGCATGGTATCGTGACTGGAAAACAGGTGTCTATGTCAGTGTTCGCCTGTTTGAAGATTATATACAACTGCTCATGGGCGCACCGACGGGAACTTGCTCCACCACCGGCGCGTGCGGTTCTTACATGGTTGTGGAGGGCAGTGGCGCTGTTTACCCGTGCGATTTTTACTGTTTGGACGAGTACAAACTCGGAACGATTCAAAATGACTCTTTACAATCGTTGCTTTTGGGGGAGAAAATGCGCATCTTTATAAAGGATGGCCGGAATGTCCCCGCAGAATGTCAGCAATGCAGATGGGTAAACCTATGTTACGGCGGCTGCAAGCGTGACCGTAATACAGCAGACAAAGCCCAACGCAGTTACTATTGCAAGGCACTGCAAAAGTTTTTTGCCTACGCTGAACCCCGAATGCGTGAAATGGCCCGTGCGGTGCAGATGTACCGCTGAAAAGGAGACAGATTCTATTGGACAAGAAAAATAAATATTGGCAGTTGTTCCTTTCTACCTTTAAACTCAGCGCGTGTACATTCGGCGGCGGGTTTGTCATTATCCCTCTCATGCGGGAGCGCTTTGTGAAAGAACTGCACTGGATTGAGGAGGAAGAAATGTTGGATCTGACGGCCATAGCCCAGTCCAGCCCCGGCTCTATCGCCATCAATGCCTCTATTCTGGTGGGTTACCATGTGGCAGGAATCCCCGGTGCATTGATTACCGTAGTTGGTTCAGCACTGCCGCCGCTGATTATCATTTCCATCATTTCTGCTTTCTACCAAGCATTTCGCTCCAACAAGTATGTGAGCATGGCTATGGCCGGTATGCTGGCCGGTGTGGCGGCAGTCATCTTTGATGTAGTCATCAATATGGCATGGCCCATTCTGAAAAAGAAGCGCCTGCTGCCCATCGCTGTGATGCTGGCGGCTTTCGTGGCGACTCGCTTTTTCTCCGTGAACATTATCCTGATTATTCTGGTCTGCGGTGTGATTGGTGCGTTGGATACGCTGTATCTGCAAAGGAAGGAGGTCGAGGAATGATCTATCTGGAACTGTTCTGGAGTTTCTTTCAAGTCGGCCTGTTCAGCATCGGCGGCGGGTATGCAGCCATGCCTTTAATTCAAGACCAAGTCGTGGATATTCACCCTTGGTTGACAATGACGGGGTTTGCCGACATTATGGCCATTGCTGAAATGACTCCCGGCCCTATCGCTCTTAACGCGGCAACCTTTGTGGGAATTCAGGTGGCTGGGCTGCCGGGAGCGCTGATTGCCACTATCGGCTGTATCTTCCCATCCTGTGTCATTGTGATGACTTTGGCTTATGTGTACTACCGCTTCCGTGGCTTGAGCATTGTGCAGGGGGTTTTGGCAGGGCTGCGCCCCGCTGTGATCGCTATGATTGCCTCTGCCGGTATCTCGTTGATGATTCTGGCACTATACGGCCAACGTACTCTTCCAGCAGATTTGAGCAGCTTTGACTTGATGGCGCTGGTAATTTTCCTTGCAGGCTTTTTCGTCCTGCGCAAGTGGAAGCCCAGCCCAATCAAGGTTATGGCGGGTGCCGCCGTGGCAGGCGTTGTGTTGTACAGCATCACGGCCTGATACAAAACCGAGAGGATGTATATGAAATGAACAAGATTTTAGCCGCGTGGGCGTGGAACGGCCCGGTGTCCGAGCCAATCGCCTATGGCGAAGGGCATATCAACCAGACGTATGCTCTCACCGAACAAGCAACGCAAAAACGCTATATTCTGCAAAAAATCAATACTGATACATTCAAAGACCCGGACGGTCTGATGGAAAACATTTGCGGTGTAACGGATTTTCTGCGCGAAAAGGCCAAACAGCGCGGGGCTGACCCGGAACGTGCCACGCTCCATGTTGCGCTGACCAAAGCTGGAAAGCCCTATTATAAGGCCGCCGACGGCGGTTGTTGGCGTGTCTATGACTTCGTGGAGAACACCGTCTGCTTGCAGCAGGTGCAGTCCTCCGAAGATTTTTACCAAAGCGCCGTTGCTTTTGGCAATTTCCAACACCAACTTGCCGACTACCCGGCAAACACCCTGCATGAGACGATTCCTCACTTCCATGATACACCAAAACGCTTCGCGGACTTCCAGCGTGCTGTGGCTGAGGACCGCATGGGACGCGCCGCACAGGTGCAGCGCGAAATTGAGTTTGTCCGCGCCCGTGAAGCGGATTATCATGTCATGGTGGACCTACTGGCGGCGGGAAAACTGCCGCTGCGCGTCACCCACAATGACACCAAGCTGAACAATATCCTGTTCGACAAAACGACTGGGGAGGGGCTGTGTGTTATCGACCTCGACACTGTCATGCCGGGGCTGGCCGCGAACGATTTTGGCGATTCAATCCGTTTTGGCGCTAACCACTGCGCCGAGGATGAACCCGACCTCTCGAAAGTGAATTTCAGCATAGAACTGTTTGAAATTTACACCAAGGGCTTCTTGCAGGCAGCGGGTGAAGCATTCACCCCGCTGGAAAAGCAGACCCTGCCGTGGGGGGCTAAACTGATGACGATGGAATGTGGTATGCGTTTCCTGGCCGATTATCTGGAGGGCGACCACTACTTCCACATCAACTACGAGACTCAAAACCTCAACCGCGCCCGAACCCAGTTCAAACTGACCTCCGACATGGAGAAAAACTGGGATGCTATGCAGAAAATCATTGAGAAATATTGTTGATAGATATTTGATGCTCTTTTTTCTGCGTTTTGCGTAATGCAAAATCGCGTTTTCTCCTTTTTATAGCGCCCGCGCCTGACAAGCGCGGGCGTTTTTTACTCTACGTCGAGGTCAATAAGTTGAACACCGGGATTCGGGATGCCTTGGTGAAAAAGCACAGCGCAAGCTGTACATTTTACAACAATAGTGTAGAAAACATAGCCCCTTGCACTGGGCCACCCCTACGCACCGAAATACGATGTAAGTATAGTTACATTACGTTTCAGGCCCGACAGCCAAATTGGTTGTCGGGCCTTTTTCGTGCTTGTCTTTTTGAATATGCACGTTGAAACGATATATTTATTGTGCTCGTGCACCTCCTTTTTGAGCTTCTATTCAATGAAACTCAAAATTTTGGAGGTAAATATGTCCAGAAAAAATGATGCCAATAAATATTGGATTTATGGTGAGGATGCCGCGCTGGCGGCACGGTTTACCAAATATTTGACGAAAGTGTTATATGCCCGCCGTGCATCTTATATTCGTGACAAGATGGTTGAAGTATCCCGCGAAATTTCGATTGAGGATTGCAGCGGAGAAGTTGATGATGTGTATGGGCGGCTCACCGCCCCGATTGAGGAACGTGTCGAAGCCAAGCTGATGTGGGAGGGCATTCGTAATTATCTGCCGAAACTGACGCCGAAAGAGTGCGAAGTTATGATTGCGCTTTATATTGATAGGCTGCCTGTGTCTGAAGCAGCCGCCAAATTGGGCGTGGAACCCAATACGGTCAGCACACATCGGCGTAACGCTTGTGAGAAGATTCGTAACGAAATGGAGGGTAAATAATATGATTGCATTTAAGGAATTGTTGGTGCGTGCAAAGCGTGGTGAAGAAAAAGCATTTGAAGAACTGTTTGAACAGTTCGAACCCCTTGTGCGGAAGTGCAGCTATATGAATGGACATACAGATGAGGACTTGCGGCAGATTTTGCTGATGGAGTTTGTACAGGCAATTCGCAAGTTCAAAATATAAAGCAAGAGGGGGGAGAAGCCAAGGCTTCTCCCCCCTCATTATAAACGGATGCTTAAATTACGCCAAATCATGTTCTTTTTGAAAGCACAAAATTCTATCCTTGAGATCGTTTAGGGGTTCTGTTGGTAGTCGAAAATCTGCCGGATTATATTCCTTACTTTTTACTCCGATTATTGTGTTGCCACCCGCCATGCAATTTAGCAGAAACTTGTCCGGTATAGATGCAATGCAATCCCCTTTAAGAGCATCCAAACCAATAACGACTGTATTATAGCAAAAAATGCCGCGCACAGGTGGTAGTCTGCAAAAATATTTTTGAAAAAATTCAAATTTTATCTCGAACTTTTCCGTTCTCAAAGCGATATTCATATATAGAGGGGCAAAAAGAACCCTCTATCCCCTTGAGAACCTTGAAAGCAGAATATCCGAATCATCGGCTACATAAAACTGACCTTGCCGCAACCCAAGGAGCGTCGGCAGGTGCGTCTCGGCTCTGACGCGAGGATACCGTTGTAACGGCGGTGGAGCGCCCCCAGAGGCCGGGAGAGGTGGCGTGGAACACATACCTCAAGCGAAGGGTCAGCAATCATGATACACACCGTGGCGATGCTCTCAAGGCGTCGGCGGTACTGCCAACAATGTGGTACAGGAAGTGGGAGCTGCTTCCGGCAGCCGAGCAGGTGGTTCGCCCTTATATCCGGGAAGTAGTGTCGAATAGGGTATAAAATTTGATTTCAGATTATGGCGGCCACAAGTTTTCAACAAGTGACCGCCATGCTTGTGGAATTAAATCCGCAAATTTTCAAAAAAGAGGTGTTTTGTATAAGCAGCAAAGGATTTAACCAGCGCGATGCCTACCGTGTGATGCTGCGCAAGTATCCCGATGTGATGAACATTGAGCAGATGTGCGACGCACTGAAAGTCAGCACCAAGACAGGCTACAAGCTGCTGCATGAGGGTAAAATCCCGGCAATGAAAATCGGGCGTTCCTATCGCATCCCCAAGGCACATTTGTTTACCTATCTCCAAATCTGCGGTCAACACTGTCAAGCAAAGAATCGACAGTGTTGATTGTTCTGCGGCAATGCGCTATGCTGTATTTGTCAACAGCAGATAGTGCGCGGCTCAACTTGAAGGAGGTAAACTTATGGTCGCAGGACATCTGCAAGAAAAGAATGGTATCTATTATGTGGTACTGACCTACAAAACCTATGACGGAAAGCGCAAAACCAAATGGCAATCAACCGGCTTGCCCACCAAGGGCAACAAAAAGCGAGCCGAAGCGATGATGCGTGAACTGCAAGACGATTTTGAACCACCTGTTGACCCGAACGGCCCACCCAGCAAAGCAATGTTGTTCGCGGATTTTCTGGTACAATGGTTGGAAATCGCCAAGTCAACCGTCAAGCTGACAACCTATTCCAGCTACAAAGGCTTGTCCGAAAGTCAAATTATTCCCTACTTTAGAAGTCTCGGCGTTACGCTGGGCGACTTGAAAGCGGTTCATATTCAAAGTTTTTATCAGAAGCAGTTGGAGCGTGTGAAACCGAACACGGTAATTCACTATCATGCGATTATTCATCGCGCTTTGAAATACGCAGTGAAAACTGACCTAATCGACGTGAACCCCGCTGACAAGGTAGACCGCCCGAAGAAGAACGAATTTACCGGGAACTTTTACAGCAGGGAAGAAATGAACGCCTTATTTGATGCAGTACGCGGCAACAAAATCGAAATTCCTGTCATGCTGGCTGCGTTTTACGGCCTGCGCCGCAGCGAGGTTGTGGGGCTGAAATGGGATGCGGTGGACTTTGAGCAGAACACGCTCGAAATCCGTCACACGGTTGCAACGGTCCGACTGGATGGGAAAAAGGTCATCGTAGAATCCGACACCACCAAAACCAAAGCCAGCAAACGTACCTTACCCCTTGTGCCTGTGTTCCGGGAACGGCTGCTCGCCTTGCAGGAGGAGCAGAAAGAAAACCGCAAGCTGTGCGGCAGGAGCTACAACAAAAAGTACGACGGTTACATCTGCGTAGACCCTATGGGCAATCTGTTGATGCCGAACGCGCTTTCCGATTCGTTCCAGCTTGTGCTGCGCGACTACAATTTGCGGCGCATCCGTTTCCACGATCTGCGCCACTCCTGCGCCAGCTTGCTTTTGGCAAACAATGTTCCGATGAAGCAGATTCAAGAGTGGCTGGGTCACAGCGACTTCTCTACCACAGCGAATATTTATTCGCATCTGGACTACTCGTCAAAGGTTTCTTCGGCAGAAGCCATGCTGAACGGCCTCGGAATGGGTTCAAATCCGCAAAATGGGGCTTGAATGAGTATGACTTTTCTCCTAAACTTTCGATTTTCTCTTCTGTTTTCTCGTTGCTAAATTTCTCGATTTCATTTTCTGCATAAAAAAACGGCACAAAATGCTAAAAATAGCACGTTGTACCGTTGATTGGCGGAGCATCAGAGATTTGAACTCTGGCGGCGCTACAAACGCCCTATCGCATTTCGAGTGCGACCCCTTCGACCTCTTGGGTAATGCTCCTTATGTTAATCTCCAAAAATCTTTCCCGGAAAAAGGAGAGAAAAGTAGGAGAGAACAGCAAATATTAAGTTGTAGAAAATGTGCAGATTTCAACGATAATACAATGGAAAATCAAGAGGAGTTTCCAAAATGCCGACTTGATTTCGAGTCAAGTACATCAAAGTATTCGTCTTATATCTCTTTATTCTGCTTTGCGTTGAATCGTCTGTTTTCTATTCTTACGCTTGTTTTTGATATTTTGACTTATTTTGTTTTATATGTTGCCTGTGGTTGTTTGGGCAACATTTAGGCAACAATCGTTTTTCGGGCAACACTTTTTGGCATAACGCAGGGGAAATTGAAAATTTGTACAGAGTTTGAAGATTTGGCTATATTTCAGTCCAAATCTTTTTTCTTTTATGGAGGTTTCTATTGTGAAAAATACAAACTCTGCTGCTGAAAGCGGCTCTTTTGTCCACAAAACGCGCGGATACTCTGTTGTGCAGAATGAGGCGCTGTTCAACGATAACTTATCCATGAGTGCTAAGGGGCTGTATGCGTTGATTGCTGCCCGTATTGATTATACCGCAGTGCCGTTGACAAAGCAATGGCTAATGAATCACTGCACCGAAGGCGAACGCGCTTTTAACCGTGCATGGGATATGCTGAAAAACAATGGCTACTTGGTTGCACACATTCGTCCGGCCAAGCACGGACGATTCTGCTATGAGTACGAACTGCGCGATTCTAATAACGGTTGGAACGGTGTGTATCTGATTTATTACGATGCACAAGGAAACATCAGCAACACCAATCTGACGAAGGTCAACCATACCCTACAAAATGTACCCACTGGTATGACCACTACCCACAAAACCGCACCAGTGGTAACTACACCTGTGGTAAGCGCAGTGGCGGTAATGTAGGCAGTATTATAATTACTATAATTAAATACTCTTAGTAATTACTATATCAAATACTATAAATAAGCCATCTGAAAAAGAAAAAAGCGGTGCAGTAAATTTACCGCGCTATACCCTCTCTTTTTCAGATAGCTTGCAGAATGAAAGGGTTGCACAATGAAAACGGAATATGTGAATGTAAACGGCTATTTGATTCCAAAGTTGGAAAATGGTCCAATCGCAGGCAACACCATTGGAAAATACGGCATGATGCGAGCACGATACCTTGATGAACAGCGACCGTTGGAACGCGACCAGATGTTGCTGGAGGGAACACTGGCACAGCACCTCACGGACATTGACTGCGAGGCCCATAGCCAAGTTGAAAGCCTTACCAAAGCGTTGGCATTGCAGGCCAAAATCGATGAAGAAATGAAACGCTGCAACCCGCTGGAATGGGCGGCTGCCATGCAAGGCTTACAGGCACAAGCAGAAGAAATTGTATGCGCTGAACTGATTTACACAGAGGAAAACACTGCCGATGCACCTGCTTCACCGGGAAAGTGATAGCGTTCCCGGACAGTGCGGCAAGCACGGCATTATGCTGTCATGACAGCATAACGACCACTTGTTAGGGGCAAGCCCCTAAGACCCCGATAGGAGAAAGTAAATGTTAAAACGCCAAAAGCAGGTAACGGTGCGATTTACCGAAGAGGAATACATCCAACTGAAAAGCAAATGCGATGCCGCTGGCATGAAAATGGAGCCGTTTCTCCGCGCGCTGGTAAGCGGCTGTACGCTGCGCGAACGCCCGCCGGACAGTTATAAAGCCTTGGCGTCGCAGGTGGCGGCAATCGGAAACAATTTGAACCAGCTGACGCGGTTGGCCAACAGCACCGGCAAGATCGAGAACGCCCAGATTGCCGAGGCAAACCGGATGATGCAGCGCATCTGGCAGCTTATGCGGGAGGAGCAGTAATGGCGATCACAAAGATTTTGCCGGTGCGCGGGCAGTTGAAGGGCTGCTTGGATTACGCCGCCAATCCGCAAAAGACGGAGTATCTGAACACCGCAGATATGCAGCGGCTGATGAACTACACGCAGAACGGCGATAAAACCGAGCATCAGCTCTATGTTTCCGGCTTTAATTGCGACCCGCAAAACGCCTATTATCTTATGCAGGCAACAAAGCGGCGTTGGGGCAAACCGTTGGACAGTGGCAATGTGGGCTATCATATCATTCAAAGTTTTAAGCCCGGAGAAGCAACGCCAAATCAAGTACATGAAATTGGCTGTGAGTTCGCACGGCGATTCTTAGCAGATCGGTTTGAGTGTACCGTCAGCACTCATTTAGACAAAGGTCATTTGCACAACCACATTGTCGTAAACTCGGTTTCGTTCATGGATGGTCGAATGTTTCGTAATGATTTTACCACTTACTACAGGGGGATTCGAGCTATTTCCGATGAACTGTGCCGCGAAAACCGCTTGTCAGTTGTGGAAGCGGACGGACACGGAAAATCCTATGGTGAATGGAAGCACGAAAAAGAGGGCTCACCTACGCTGCGTGGTATGGTGAAAGCCGATGTGGAAATGGCGATAGCCACTGCGGACAGCTTTACCGGATTTATTGCCGAGTTGCAGCAAATGGGCTATGAGATAAAATACGGACCGAAAGTTACACATATGGCTGTGCGTCACAAAGATGCACAGAGAAATATTCGATTGGATAAGATCAGCCCGTGCTTCAGCGAGGACGCCCTGCGGAGTCACTTCCAAGAGTTGCGTAAACTTCCACCTGCAATGCAGCAAGAATACAAGCGGCAAACAGCACCTGAGCCACCACGCTGGCAGCCGAAAGAGCCAGCGATGCCTATACACAGCCGCGCACGGTATCGCAGTAAGCCGAATCATAACTGCCACAAAATCACCGGATTTATGGCTTGCTATTATCGCTACTGCGCATTACTGAGGAAAGCATATAAAGGCAATGTTAACAAGCGGTGCTATTATCTACTGCGTGATGATTTCCTACGGTACAATCGTTATCGGCGGCAATGTGACTTTCTATGGGAACAGCGGATCACAACACTTGACGAACTGCTAATTTGTAAAGAGAGTATGCAAGTTGAATATGACGCCCTTACAGCGCAGCGTAAGACGCTCTACCGTAGTAAAGGCAAAGTTACCAGCACTGACCGCTCAGAGAAAATACAGGTGCTCACAGCCCGTATCAGAAAACTACGGCGAGACATTGCTACTTGTGCAAACATTGAAATGGATTGTGAAACGGTACAGGATAAGTGCCAGAAAGTAAAAACATCTGAAAACAGAACATTATCCGTTTACCAAAGCGATCGGGAAAGGTTTGCGCTCAATAGTTATTGCTATAAATAGATCGTCTAATTGTGGTTTTAGATGCATACACACAGAAACACTTACAGTTTTCTGGTTGAATAGTTATCGAGATGCTTTCCTATATGGGATATAACAATTTTGGATGTTTCAGGATCAAGACAAAGGTAAATCCGAACAGAGCGTTGATCCATGTCATCATTTCCGCAGGCAATATGAGCTTCTACATTTATTTTCCTGTTACAGTAAGTGTCTTCATATTGTCGCATCAAATTCTTGTCTGCGCGCGTCATACTGCCTTGTCCGCGTTTATACTTGAAATTACTGCTTCTGGAATTGAATGCCGCTTCCAAATCAGTGTAAGAACCATCTATCCACAGGCTATATAGAGTATCTCCTATCTCACAAAGTGCATTCCAAAGAACCTCTGCTTTTGTGTTGCAATCATTCAGGCTTTTCAGCGCTCGCTCCGTGAAAAAAATCCGATCCGAATAATGCAAAGAAATGTATTCCACAACACTTTTCGCATCAGAAGGATAACTGTGGAACTCACGCATTTTTTCTAACGAAGATAGGACTTCATTATAATTTGCTGCTTGTTCACGATAAATTCCAGCAGTAACATTTGCGTTTTTGATCTCTTTTCTTGCATCGTCGAGTTCTTGCTGTAATGTTTCATTGCGAATTTGGGTCTCCAACAGGGTTTCCTCTATGTGTCTCTTTTCCTGTTCACTGTCAGCGGCGGCATTCAGTATTTCTTCTGCCGTACTAGTAGAGTTTTGTTCTCGTTCTTTTAACTCGCGGATACGCTTTTGTGCGGTAAGTGCATCCTTTTTCCTACGACAGTTTTCAACCGTAAAAAGATCATCATAAAAATGTACATCTTGAACTAACGCCCGACGTAGAATTTCGTAAATCATGGAGTCGCTTTGATCCTGCATTTTGAGCAGTTGATTTGCAGTAATCAAGCGATGTCGTCGGCCATCATCTGTTTCTCTGGGATGCCCAGCATAAATTCTGATGCTGCCAGAATAACAAGCATATTCTTGAGGGCAAAGCTGAGTCATTTCCCGGCTAAAATCCACGCTATCTGCGTAGCAAACAATCGCATTCATGTCAAGGATTCTAGCCACATACTCTGGGTCAAGAAGTGTACTTTCTGTTTTATCATCCATTGTACGAGGACTTATATATACTACTGGAATTTCACGCAGTGGATTGGAAACAAGTTTCCAAAAATCATAGTACTGACCCGGTACAAAATGGAGAGGTTTATCAGTAGGTACATATCCATTTATGGAACAACTCAATCGTTTGCTGTAACGAAGCCGGTGAATGATACCCGGTGTATTAAATTCGGGATCATCTTGACAAGGACCAATGAATCCAGGACGGTCTAAGTAAGCTGTAATGAGCGTGATTGTGGCTACACCCGGTTCTGTTTGACAAAAACCAATTTCAGTCATCCATTCTCTAGGGGCAAAACCGACTTCACCTGCGGGAGGTTCCTTAATTTGACATGCCCAATAGCATTTTTGCTCATCTAAACAAAAGCAAGAATACAAAACAACCTGACCGCTTTTAGATCTGATGGTTTTTCCTCTTTTCCAATCAGACCACACCTGTGTTTTTTCTGGGAGGGGGTCTCCTCTTTTGCGGTATTTAACGGTGATCCAATAGCGAATTTCTTCAATCATATCCCATAGAATATCGCCGCGAGAATTTTTACTGGCTTGTAAATCAAACGCCGCCTTATAAAATACTTTATATCCAATGTGTTCCATTCTAATCCTCACTTTTAGCGTAAAGCAGCGTAATCATGCTGCCACCGCATTCGCATTCACGCGCTCTATTGTCTGCCGAATCCCTGCCCACACGGACAAATCGGTAAACACTTCCACAATGCTGCCGTGATCGGTAAAGGGAGCCTCCTGCAAGACGGACAAATCTTTCATCATACCGTTATGAACAATGTACTCTACAATCTGGTTCACAAAATAAATCTGTCTGCTGTCGAGACTGGTATCGTTCAAATACTGTGCAAAAGCCTCTTTTGCAGCGTTCATCTCAAGGCCGACAATCTCCCGCACAAACTCGCCCAAAGGCTTTTGACCGTACTCAGCTTCATAGTCCTGCTTTGTGCCGATTTCGTTCCACAGAATTTCTTCCAGTGCCTTTACGTCCTCACCATTCAGCGGAATGTTGCTTTTTAGCTTGGCAATAACGGCGTTATCCGTATGCTGCCGCACATAAAATTCTGCCTTGGCCTTGTAATTTTTCAAGTCATCGTTTTCCAACTCGGACTCGTTCCAATCTTCGGACAGAATTGCGTCATCGAAATTGGTATCATAGCGAACTTTTACGATAGGAATATACTTGATAAGGTCGCGTAGGTTTTCGCGGATATGCTCAAATTCGTTAATCCCGGCTGTTTCCAAATAATCCGTGTGCAAAATCTTATTGAGAAGATCAGATTGTGCCATGATTTCCGGAATGTTTGCAACAGATGCAACGGCAGCAACCTTTTTCATCAAGTCGCTACGTGCCTTGCCATACTTTTTTCCTGCAAGGTAGGCAAGCTCTATGCCGTACATCAGGGCATCAAAGCGCATCGCCTTGGGGTCATCTTCTTCTGGGGTAATCAGCGGCGCTAACTCCTGCCCCATTAGCAAGGTGTCCTCATAGGTCAGAGCGGCGTAGTTGTCCGCGTTGGCATACAATTCCACATATTTCAAGTGCTGGCGCACAGCAAAGTTGTCTTTATTCAACTCCTGTACTTTGCGCACCATATCATCCACAAGTGCCTTGCGGAACGCAATCAAATCGGTGGTCTGATATGCCAAATCTTGCAACTTAAAAGCAATCTGCACTTTCAAGTGGAAAATCGCCCCTTGCAGCGCAATCATGTTAGCAGTGGGTTTCCCCTTGCTCATGCGGAAAAACTCAAAGTTCCCGCAGAAGTCAAAGATATAAAATTTGTCTTTGTCCTTGCCGTCCAACAGAGTAGGGCAAAGGCGTGTACCGCGGCCAATCATCTGCCAGAACTTTGCCTTGCTCATGACTTTCTTGAAAAACACAAGGTTCAGCACTTCGGGCACATCGATACCTGTGTCCAGCATATCTACGGAAATTGCAATCTGGGGCAGCTTTTTCGGGTCAGAGAATTCATCAATCGCGCTTTGGGCATAGGTCATATAGTTGTCAATGACCTTGGCAAAGCCGGGCAAATGGGGGTATTCTTTATTGAATATCTCCAATATTTTTTCGGCATGGGAGTGGTTCTTTGCGAAGATGATTGTCTTTCCCAACTTGTTACCGTAGTCGATTTTGATGCCCTTGGTCATCAGGGTATCCAGCACTTTGCGGATCGTATCTTCGTTAAAAATCCACTCGTTCAGTGCAGATGAGCCGATACGTTCCGGCAAATCGCCGTTTTCATCTTCAAAAGTATCCTCGTAGGCCTGCTTGTCCTCATCTGACAGGTCATCGTACACGATGCCCTGCTCAATAAACTTCAACTTCGTTTCAACGGACAAAAAGTCCACGAGATACCCATCTTTAACAGCCTGCGCCAGCTCGTAGCCATAGGTGGGAACACCGTTTTCCAATTCAAAAATTTCATAGGTGTTCTTGTCGATTTCATCCTTGGGCGTTGCGGTCAAGCCGACCAACGGCGCGTCAAAGTAGTTGAAGATGTCCTTGTACTTGTTGTAAACCGAGCGATGTGCCTCATCGCAGATGACCAAGTCAAAGTGTCCGCAGGTAAACAGCTTGCCGTTCTCATCCTGTACGCTGTCAATGACATTGTACATGGTTTGATAGGTGGAAAACACACAATGCGCCGTATAGTTGTCCTTTTCTTCGCAGAGGTTCGTAACGGATAAGTCCGGCAGCAGGTTCACAAAGCTGCGCTTTGCCTGCGTGACAAGGCTGTTGCGGTCCGCCAAAAACAGGATGTTTTTTACCCAGCCATGTTGCAGCAGCACATCGCACAGGGCAATCACCGTGCGTGTTTTGCCGGAGCCGGTAGCCATGACCAGCAGAGCCTTGCGGCGGTTGCGGGTAAAGGCATCACAGGTCGCTTTGATAGCGCCCTCTTGGTAATAACGTCCGGCAATACTGCGGTTTACCATCACATTCCGCAGGCTGGTACGCATGGATTGCAGGTTGAACAGCTTTTCCAAATCGCGTTTGGAATAAATGGCGGCGCACTTGCGTTCGGGGTAAATCGTGTCGGTAATGCGCGTTTCAAAGCCGTTTGTCAAAAAGATGACCGGGCGGCGGTGATACTTCTTTTCCAGCAGATCGGCATACAATTTTGCCTGCTGGCGACCTTTTGCCACATCCACACAGGTGCGCTTGGCTTCTACCACAGCCAAAGGGCGGCCATCATCGCCGTAAAGCACATAATCGGCATAGCCTACCTCGGATTTGTTGGGCATACCGGGCAGTTCCACCTCATTCTGCCAGTCCTTGCCCTCGGTCCAGCCTGCATCGGCGAGCATGGTATCAATGTACAGCTTGCGGGTCTTATACTCGGACAAATCAAGCGGTTTGGGGACATAGGTCTGCTGCTGCTCGGCACGGCGGGCGGTGAGTTCCTCTTTCAGTGCGGCGTTTTCTGCAATGAGGGTAGCAAGGTCAATGTCCTTTTCTTCGTCAGGCTGCGCTGCGGGGGCTTCGGCGGGCTGCTCCAGCAGAGCGCGGTCAAAGTGTCCGGCAGTATAGTTTTCCCCATAGCAATACGCCACAAAATCAAGGAAAATGTACAGGTTTTCAAGGCAGAGTCCGGCCTGTTCCTCGGTGACTTTTTTGCCGCTGTGGGCAGCATTGTTCCCCATACGGCGGATAAAATCCATGCGCCGCCAGATGTCCGTGCCGACAATATCCCGGAAATCCTCGGCGTTCATCAGGCTGACTAGCGTATCCTGATACGGCATGACCAACGCCTTATCCACCGAGTACATCCATTTTACGGCAAATTCCATCGCCCTGCGGCAGTTGAGGACGCAGGCGGATGGGTCGATATGTAGGATGCGCTCGGCGGAGATGGCAACCGAGGCAAAACTATTGAATTGGGGTATATGTTCTAGAAAGTCAAAGTTTGTCATAACAGTCACTCCCTAATCATTTTTTGTCTTTTATGAAATTATATATGCCAACCAATAGCGAACCGACTAAGCCAGAGCAACCAACATTCCAGAATCGTTCAACCCAAACATTTGTTCCTGTCTTGCTATCCACATATGTAGCCAAACTCCATAATACAATAAAGACTACAATTATGATAAGTACTGCAAAAATATTTCTTCGATTAAGATACTTTCTTATTTCTTTCCACGAGTTTTGGTGAATATGTTTTTTGTAACTTTTATACGGTTCGCTTTCGCACATCTTCTCCCGTATACTCTCGATGTTACTTTTCCAGTCAGCAGTTAAAAAGCTCCGCGTATCTTCATCTATGGTAATTCCCAATTCAGAAAATTTATCAACATGGCCAGATGTAGTAGAGCTTGTACGAATGACTTGTGTTGTCAAATAGTCCAAAGATAGCGAAACAAATGTCGTTCCAACTTTCAAGGGTATAACATTATCCGTTATGTTATGAAGCGAAACCAGAAGATGTCCACAGAATCCGGGACCTAGCATTGTTCCAATATGCCCGATTCCCTTTGCAACAAGACCAACTTTAGAGTGGAGTGCACCACCAATGTTGTTTGCAACGCCAATTACTTCAGTCGTTTCTATCAAGGTTGTTGTGTGAGGGAGCAAAATGATATATTTTTCTTGAGTTTGATTTTTTCTGGTAACGGTAAATATGCACTTGGAACCATGTCTAAAATTCTTGGTTCCTTTCTTGACATGCTTATCTTCTAATCCGAACGATTCCCCGCCATACCAATACACGGTTGCGTTTGTTTGTGTCCAAGCATTTGCACTTGCTGTGAGATTGATAGAATTTTCTTTGAAATTATCACGAATTACTGGGTAAATGTTTATTCCTTTTCCCAGCTCTTTTTCAATATCGCGTTTACTTAACATACGAATTCATCCCCTAAAAATAAGATGGTATTTTAGTATTTAAGTCTTGGTTTATATAAACATCTGTTCAAAGCGACAATTTTGATTTGTCG
>ERZ1035041.44-NODE-44-length-77927-cov-16.828244_pt1 | contig 77927 bp, 70 predicted proteins | sample MGYA00520684_ERZ1035041 | MGnify/ENA primary metagenome ERZ1035041 (study PRJEB33766, sample SAMN09781699) | gut metagenome | biome: gut microbiome | host: Homo sapiens | place: Madagascar | study: EMG produced TPA metagenomics assembly of the PRJNA485056 data set... | reverse complement strand
ATATCTCCAACGCCATCCGCACCGGCTACGATACCGCCTGCCAGCTGTAAAACAACAATATAGCTCTATTTGTGGGTCAGAAACGCCTGTGGGCGCTTCTGACCCACTTTTTTTACCCTCTCAGGCGCTAACGCGCCAGATTCCCCCTTTTGTCACCTACGGTGACATCTTCCCCCGGAGCGGGGGAAGTCTTTCCTCAAAGGGGGAGCCAAGGTTTAAAGTCCGTTACTAAAGTATCAGGCATCATGAGGAAGCTTTCGGCAGTGCTCTTGGCTCTCCCTTTGGGAGAGCTGTCAGGCCCGACAGGGCTTGACGGAGAGGGCGCACGCCGCTGAACTCCCCCAGTCGCCTATGGCGACAGATTCCCCTTTTTGTCACCTGCGGCGACATCTTCCCCCGGCCGGGGGAAGTCGTCCTCTGGGATGGGGCCTTTGGCATGACGGTATAGTTTCCGGCTAAAGCGCAAAGCTTGCGGGCGCGCCAGAGGCTCCCTCCCCGAGGAATCTTGCAAAGCCGTCAGGCTTTGACTGAGGGAGTTCGTTCCAAACTCTTCCCGTGAAAATGGAATACCGGAGCGTCCGCAGACGCTCCGGTATTCCGAAATTATAAATAATCTTTCCGCTGATGATGCGCAAAGCGAACGCGGAGCGCATTCCAAATCATCCCACATAAAAAGGCTGCTGCACAAAACCCTGTGCAGCAGCCTTAACTATTTTACGTTTACAACAGATCAGATGCTGAACTGCACAGCGCAGAAGGCGGCATAGATGCACAGCAGTGCAATACCCTGCGGGCGGCTCAGTTTGCCCTTGATCAGAGCGGGCACGGTGAGCAGCAGCATCACGGCAAACATGACCGGGATATCCATCACCAGCGAGGCGTTCATGCCTGCGATGGTGGAGTTCTGCGGGATGCTGAAAGGTGCCAGCGTGACGGACACGCCGCTGACCAGCACCAGATTGAACACGTTTGCACCGATGACGTTGCCCAGCGACAGCGCACCGTGGCCCTTAGCCAGCGAGGTGATGGCGGTGACCAGCTCCGGCAGCGAGGTGCCCAGTGCCACAAAGGTCAGCGCAATGACCGACTCCGGCACGCCCAGTGCCTGTGCGATGAGGGTGCCGTTGTCCACCAGCAGGTCAGCGCCCACAGCAATGAGCACTGCGCCGATGGCCAGCAAACCCAGTTCCTTGGCAAAGGAGCCTTCTTCTGCCTGCTCCTCCTCTTCCGGGGCGGGGGCGTTTTTCATAGCCAGCACGTTGCACACGATGTAAGCCACGAACATGGCCAGCAGGATCAGGCCCACCGGGCGGGTGAAGGAGCCGGTGGTGTAGGCCACACCGGCATAGAAAGCGGCAGCCACAAAGAAGAAGGCTACCGGGGTGCGCAGGCTCTTGGGGTCAACCTTGCCCGGGCGCACCGCAATGGTGATGGCGGCGATCAGTGCAGCGTTGCAGATGACCGAGCCGATGGCGTTGCCGTAGGCGATCTCGCCGTGACCGGTGAGGGCAGAGGTGGTAGACACCATGACCTCCGGCAGGGTGGTACCGATGGACACCACCGTGGCACCGATGAGCAACTCCGGCACATGGAAGCGGCGGGCGATGCCGGTGGCACCGTCCACAAACCAGTCGCCGCCCTTGATCAGGCACAGCAGACCCACGATAAACAACAGAACAGGGATCAGCATAATATCTCTCCTTTTTTAAATGATGGCGGCAGAGGCACAAAAAAAGACCCTTATCACATCCTGCCCAAAACGGGAAAATGTGATAAAAGTCTCAAGCATCCGGTACTGCATCGGGCATTTCTGCCGGGGGTGTCGCTGCAGCACAGCGCACCCGTTTTTCAACCAAGGTACGCCCCTTACTCCCTTTTATCCAGAGAATATTATACCTGTTTTCCGGCAAAAACGCAAGGGGAAATATGGAGATTATTCTGCCTTGGTCACTTTTTTGGCGTTGGGGTAAATATGCTCCATGCGGGCGTTGTCGAAATGCGCGTCAAGGAACACTTCCAGCTGGCCGTTGGGTGCTTCGCCGCTGGTGCGGGCATCGTACCGCGCCAGTGCCAGCGCACTGGTGAGCATATTCACCGCCATGAACACCGCCAGCGCCGCCGTCATCCACGGGCGGATATGGCTGCGCACCTTTTTCATCAGCTTCAGCACCAGCGGGTAGCCGTAGCGCATCCACAGCACCGCCGCAATGCCCCAGAAAAAGCAGTACAGCAGGTTGATGCGCCCGCCCAGATTGAACTTGAACTTGCTGTAATCCCAGAACACCGTGCCGAACAGCAGCTCGGTAACGGCGCTGCACACATATTCATATACGCCGCCCAGCACCGTGCCGAAAGCAAAGAGATAGCGGTCGCTTTTATTCTGATTCTGCCGCAGCAACACGGTAGCCATGGCCAGCGCCAACCCCCACACCACGCTGAAAGGCCCCCATACCAAACTGGAACGGCTCATCCACACCCCGGCGGTCAGGCGGCAGAACACCGTTTCCACCAGATCGCCCAGAAACGACCCGATGACAAACAGCCACAGCAGGTCTGCCGCGCTGAGGAAGTCGGCTTTTCCCTTCTGCACTGCCGTGGACTGCTGCCGGGCGGCTTCCGGGTAGGCGCGCTGGATGCGCTTTTCCACATACACGGCAATGCGGCGGCGCAAGGTATCGGAGCGCTCTTCCAGTTTCTGGTTCAGCTGCTCCAGCACCGGATGCTGCGCCGCGTACCGCCCCACCAGCACCGCCGAGCCCAGCTGGTCCAGCGCCGCGATGCCCAGCGCGACCCACACCAGCGGATGCAGCAGCCAGCCCGGCACAAGGGCACACAGCCGCAGCAGCAGCCCGTTGCCCCAAAGCACAGTCACCATGCCCAGCGCACCCCACAGCACCGAGTATTGCAGGCAGACGTAGCCGTTCAGGTTGAACTTTTTATCGGAGTAATCCCACCATTTGCGGTTGTGCAGCCGCTCCAGCAGCTTTGCCGTGAGCCACTCCACCACGGTAGCCGTGAGCATACAGGCCACAAACAACGCCACAGGCTTTGTGCACATATCTGCAAAGCCCACCGCCATCAGGATAGCCGTAGTGCCGTACACAAAGCAGAACGGCCCCGCCGCCATACCGCGGTTTGCAAACCGCTTGCCCCGGAAGGTAGCCACCACGGTCTCCCCTACCCACCCAAGGAAGGAATAGACCAGATACAGCACGCCCAGCGTGTAGAAATTCAGTGTCATCGCGCTTTCCTCGCCTTCTGTTTTTATGCTCTGATTGTACTCGCTTGCGCCGGTTTATACAAGAGGCCAGCTGAAAATGTTACAATCGGTACGGGATTTTCCCACCAAAAAAGAGCCGCTGCACAAACACGGTGCAGCGGCTCTCGGAGTTTATTTATAATAGATTACAGCTGGCTCTTATACAGCTCCACGATCTCCTCCACGCTGGTGTCGCGAGGGTTGCCGGGACGGCAGGCGTCTGCAAAAGCAGACTCGGCGAGGAACTGGATGTCCTCTTCCTTCAGGATGCCGTGCAGGTTTGCGGGGATGCCCACGTCTGCGCTCAGCTGCTTGACGGCAGCGATGGTGGCATCAGCGGCTTCCACATCGTTCATCTCGTCGATGCCCATAACGCCCATAGCCTTGCCCACGGCACGGTAACGCTCGCCGGCAACGCTCTTGTTGTACTCCAGACCCACCGGCAGCAGGATGGCGCAGGCCACACCATGGGGAGTATCATACAGGGCAGACAGGCCGTGTGCCATGGAGTGCACGATGCCCAGACCCACGTTAGAGAAGCCCATACCGGCGATGTACTGGCCCAGAGCCATGCCCTCGCGGCCTTCCGGGGTGTTCTGCACAGCGCCGCGCAGGCTCTGGCTGATCAGCTTGATGGCTTCCAGATGGAACATATCGGAGATGACGCAGTGGCCCTTGGTGATGTAGCCCTCGATGGCGTGGGTCAGAGCGTCCATACCGGTAGCGGCAGTCAGGCCCTTGGGCATGGAGGACATCATATCGGGGTCGACCACAGCGATCTCGGGGATATCGTTGGTATCCACGCAGACGAACTTGCGCTTCTTCTCCACATCGGTGATGACGTAGTTGATGGTGACCTCAGCAGCAGTACCGGCGGTGGTGGGCACTGCGATGGTGAACACGGCGTGCTTCTTGGTGGGAGCAACGCCTTCCAGAGAGCGGACGTCCGCAAACTCGGGGTTATTGATGATGATGCCGATGGCCTTTGCGGTATCCATGGAGGAGCCGCCGCCGATGGTCACGATGCAGTCAGCCTCGGCGGCCTTGAAGGCAGCCACGCCGTCCTGCACGTTGGCGATGGTGGGGTTGGGCTTGATCTCGCTGTAAACAGTGTAGGCAAAGTTTGCAGCATCCAGCAGGTCGGTGACCTTTTTGGTAACGCCAAACTTGATCAGGTCGGGGTCAGAGCAGACGAAAGCCTTCTTGTAGCCGCGGGCGGTCAACTCGGGAACGATGTTCTCGATAGCACCGTGGCCGTGGTAGGAGATGGTATTCAGAACAATGCGGTCAGCCATAATATAAATCCTCCAAATCTGTTTGCAGCCGTCTTTCCGGCGGCGCTTCTCTACATCTCAGAATAGCACATCGTCAAAAAATTTGCAATGTAAAATTGTTTAAAATTGTAGCATATTTTTATACTTGTGTATTGTTTTCTGTTATTTTTGTCTGTTTCCAAGGATTATCATCCCCCGCAAAAAACAATCCTTGCCAAATGGCCGTGCCTGTGTTATACTATCCTAGTAACCTTTGCTGGTGTGGCGCAATGGCAGCGCAACTGATTTGTAATCAGTGGGTTGCAGGTTCAACTCCTGTCACCAGCTCCAAGAAAAGCCGCTTAGATTCGTAGAAATCTAGGCGGCTTTTGCTATATGGACAACACTTTGGACAACGTTTTGCACTGTAAAGCGGCTGTTAAAGGGGCTTGGGGTGTTCCCCAACAAGTTACAGGAACGGCGCTTTTGTACATACGAAAGCACTGCTTGCCAGTGCAATGCACCCCGCCGGGCAGCTTACTGGGCGATCTCCGGCACTTCTAGCGCGTCAAGGGCTGCGGCAAGCAGCTTTGTGATGGTTGATGCAGAGCGCTCCAGCTTAACACATACAAGATCAATCTTCATGCCTTGCAGATATCGGTAGTAAACGGCCATGGTCTGCATGATATCCGGCAGCGCTTCTATTGCGGTCTGGATCTCGGCATAGATCTGACAGCCCTGTGCAACCTCTGCGTCATACGCTCTTTGCAGTTCGTCAAGGCGCTGCACAGCGTCTGCAACACGGTCAGAGCGTAGACCCGTAGGAGCAACACGCACCCCGCCGGGGGTACTCTGCACAGACGTTGCGCGGCTGCGTGCGTCCTCGATCTGAAACAATATGATCTCCTGTCTGCGCTGGCTGTTCTGGTATCGGTATAACCATTCCTTTTTCTGCTCAATTGTCACGCGCTGCGTCTCCTTCCAACGAAAAAACGCCCACAGCGTGAACCGTGGGCGCTAAATTTCGGCATTTTGCCGGTTATGTGCGATGCAGCACCCTGCGATCAGAGCGCCGCCGGGGACAAAATGCACAAATCAGGTGGTTTCCTGATAGTAAATACCAACCTTCTTGTTATCCAGCACAAAGGCGTCATAGCAGATGCGGCCGGTCACAATGGTGCCGCTGGAAAGCGGGGTGTCATCATGGATGCCGAAATCTTCCAGCTTGACAGGTGCCACAGTTGCGGAGGGGTGCACCAGCATAAAGCCGAACTTCTCCGGCAGGCGTGCAGACGGCACCTTTACAACGTTTGCGCCATCCAGCACGGCCACAATGCCGCGGGCGCGCATTTCTGCGCCGATCTCGGTATTGTCAAACTCAACGGCCTGTTTAAGCAGCGCATAGGTTGCCGGGGTGACGACCAAAGAGCGCTCAGTTTCGGGCACTTCTGCATCGTCCAGCGCCTGAGATGCTGCCAGAATAGCAGCGTAGATGTTGGACTTGGTGAGCGCTGCGGCTGCGGGCTTGTGGCCTGCGCCGGTGGTCATCACGGTATACACGTTGGTGTCTACCTCGGGAATAACCACCTCCCGCAGTTCGCGCGCCAGCGCGGTGCCGGCTTCCAGCTGCTGCTGCGTTTCGTCCTGATCCAGACGGTCAACGTTGAAGATGAAAGAGCGGTCATGCTTCAACAGCAGCTCCTCGGTAGTTGCGGACAGGTCAAGCAGCTTGCCATAACGGGACAGGGATTCGCTTGTGTCCTCGGGGGCGGTGCTGCGGTTGCGGCTGTAGTCGTTCAGGGGCGTGGTGCTGATCTTATACAGCTTGATAGCGTGGGCACCAGTCCAATCGTAGTCGGTATTGGTCAGCAATCCGACCTTGCTTTCAGCTTTAAACAGGTCGTCGGTCTGTGGTGCAAATTTGGTTACAAGTTCACTGGACATATATTAAAACCTCAAAATTCCATAGCTACTAAATTCTTGTTTCGGTGTATGCTTTCGATTCCTGTTGAAAGCATCTTTTGCGACATCGGGTTCCCCGAAGTGTGCCAGAGGAGTCCCGCCGTCTTTAACATTGGGATACCCTGCGGGCTGCTGGCTCTTTGCAAAAGCTGTAATAGCCTGCGCCTGTGCGGTGCAGGCTTCTTCCGTGTCACCGGTCAGCAGTTCAGCCGGGCAGCCGGTTGCAGCTGCCACGCGGGCGATCATATCGCGCCGAGCGTTTGCGCTGTTCAGTGCATCCAGCTGCGCCTTGGTGGTATCGTACTGGCTTGCCTTGGCTTTCAGGTCATCGTAATCAGCATACTTTGCGCGTTCACGGTTCAGGCGGTCAGCAACGATGCTGTTTACCTCCTCCTGCGTGAAGGTGCGCGGCTCCTGCTGCCCTCCGGCTGCAGTGGTACGGGCTTCCTGTGTTACAGTTTCATTCATGGTGGTTCCTTTCTCGGCCAGAGTGCAGGCCGAAAACCAGTGCTTGACCAGTGCACTGTCTTTTTCTTTATCTGGTCTTGTGGGGTCATTGCGGATTCTTCTAACGCATTCCGATTCCGGCGTGTCCATGTAATGCGTGTAGCCGTGCAGACGCCGGGCAAGTGCATTCACCTGTTTTCTGTCCGAAGAACTGGTGATAACAAAAGCACGTTTCCCGGCTTTGCCTGATTCAATGGACTTGTAAACAGCTTCTCTTACAGATAAAGCCGTGTCCATGATGCCGGAATAATCGGGATGTGCCGACTTGCTGCCGGTCAGAGCAGACACTATTGTGTCCATGTCAAGCACAATATCCCCCGGCCGCATGTGTTGCTGCACGAATGTAGTCTTACCAGAACCGGGGGGTCCGCAAACAATGCAAACGCCCGCAAGCGATGTGGAAGTGACAGGCTCCATACAGGTTCCTTTCCCGGCCTTATCCGTGGCCGTGTACGTTTATTTCAAAAGGCAGATGCCTTTTTGACTTGTTTTTCGGGCAAAATCAGCAGTAAAAAGCTGTATGTTTTGTTGCATTTTCTAAGCGTCTTTATAAGGTAGGTGCTCAAGCATATACTATTGCTGCATATCCAGCCCTTTAAAAATTTCCGCGTGTGTAAATCGGCGCTGACGGCACTGGGGGTCGCCGAGGGCACGGGAGGGGGTCCCTCCCCCACCCCCTGCCAGACCGCTGGCAAACTGATAACTTCACGCCGATCAGAGCGCGGGAAGATTTAATAGAAAGCGCTGTGCATGGTGCTATGCGGCACGATCATGCAGCCACAGGCACAGCGCTGCTTTTGCCTGTCTCTGTTCGTCTGGTGCAGCTGGGCAAGAGGTCATCAGATTTCTATCCGCACCCTTCCGCGAGGAGGGCGACAGCAAAAGCAGATAATGCAGCGAACAGGTACAGCAGGCAAAATAAAAAAGCACAGAGAACCGCCTAAGCGTTTTCCCTGTGCTTAATAGCTACCAGACGTCTGGCGGTACTCTATGCCTGCTTTTATTTTACCACATCAGCGAACCAGCGTCAAATAGATCATGCAGCGTTCGCCGGTCTGGCTTGTGTGCGTGCGGCAGCGGCCAAGCAGCTGCAAAAGAACCTCGCGCACCTTCCACGCCTGGTCTCGTTCTTCCGGGGTAAAAGATATGGTCACTTTCATTCCTGAACCCCCCGGGGGTCATTCTGGGGAGTGGTGGTTTTGAGCACCCCGCCGGGGTATTCTTTTCTGGCTTTTCTGCGTTCCTGGTCGTTATACAGTCGGGAAACGCACAGCAGCACACGCTGCACAGCTTCCGGGCTTTCCAGCAGGTCAAGCAGCGTTACACACGATTCGCGCAAGCGCTGCACCTCGTTCCCGGTCTGAGCGGTGGTCTTTGCCTTCTCGCGGTTTACATCGTTGCCGTTCATGGTCATGACTGCATCGATCTGTTCAGGGGTCAAACCAAGGTTTCTTAATTCGTTTCGTTTCATGTTTTGTTCCTTTCTTCATGTCAGCGTGTGCCGGACTGCAACAGCGCGCCCAATGATCTGCACGCCTGCCAGCTCGTCACGGGTGAATATTTCGGCCATGTATGCCGGGTTTGCGGGCGCAAGGATTTGCCCATCTGACCACAAGACACGCAATAAATACTCTTCCCCGACCTTTACAAGGGCGATCTGTCCGGGTTCTACATGGTCACAGGCTGCAATCTCTACTCTGTCACCGGCTCTTATACCGGCATTCTTCATGCTGTCATCCTGTACCAGCATGAAGAAATCACCGTGCGGATCTTCGGCCTGTGCGCTCTGGTTCTGCTCCATCTCGTCCACCCCCTTACAGGTTGCCGCTGTACCAGCAGCCAACAATGCCGATCAGGCACCACACGAAAAACGGGGCAAGGCACTGAAAATGATACATAGTCATTGAAAAGTCCTCCATTTTTGATATAATGGGGGCGGTATTGTCTGGAAACTTTACCGCCTATCTGCCGCCCACGCTGCGCCAACAGTGTGAGCGGCTTTCTTTTTGTTGTTGAGCAGCAGTTGCAAAATGCAACCGGTTGTAAAATGCAACTGGTATCCCCGGCAATTTGCCGGGGGTCATTTTGAGCCGGGATCTGACTGCTGCTTGCTGCGGCTAAATACGATCTCCGGCAGGCCGGGCAAGTTTGGGTGCACAATCTGCACCGGTGCACTTTTTGCACTAGTGCAACTTTTGCACCCGTCCGGTTTCCGTACCTGTCCGGTTTCCGTACTGGTACGATTTTCGGACTGATACCCGCCGGGGGATGCACGCGGGCAGTCGCACCTTTCGCCGGGGTCAAGGTTTGCGCCGCAATAGGGGCAGGTATTGTATTGCTTACTCATGCTTATCACCTTCTTTCTGTGCCGCCGGGGTGCTGCACGCTGGTGACGGGATCCCTGCACAGTTGATCAAGTCCGACAGGTTTGTTTCCTTGGTGATCTTGCGGGGCTTGTCCGGTTCGCTTTTCCGCACCAGACTTCTATGCAGCCGGTCACGGCTTGCAACCGGATCACGAACAACCGGCCTGCGATCTGTAAAGTGTTCATCATGAAAGACGGATAACCATCCGGCTGCAACACTGTTGTCAAGGCAAGCGCACATATACCCGGTGCGATCTTTTACCCCGGCTTCATCGGTCAGCTGCACCAGCTTTTTGCAAATACCCTTTGCAGCTGATTCCGTCCAACGCCTTTTCTTGTTCGCTCTGGCAATGTCCTGACGGTTCTTGTCAAAGTCCTGCAGGCTTTCCAGCAGTTCCCTGTTTCCGGGTGCCTGTTCTTGGGCAAACTCCCGAAAAATATCAAGAGGGGTGCGCGACACAGCAGCCGCAGGCTGCGTATTATCTCTATCTATTATCTTATTCTTATTTCTTATTCTATTATCTAGGGGGCTGTTTTTAGACCCACACATGGTCTGTTTTCCGACCCACGCTTGGTCTGTTTTTAGACCCTCTGTGGGTCTATTTTCCGACCCTCTGATAGCCGGTTTCCCGGCTGTCTGTGGGTCTGTTTTTAGACCTTCTGTGGGAAGTTTGACATAAATCGTATTCGGGGCTGAATAATTGCGTTTCCGCTCGATCAGGTCAGCATTGTACAGTTCCCTCATTGCTTTTTTTACCGGTGTGCGGGTCTTGTGAATGGTTTCCATGATGGTTTCCAATGAAAAAGTGATGTACACCCGGCCTTGCTCGTCAATCCATCCGTTTATCCTTGATAGATTCGCCCTATAAAGCAGAACAGAATAAATCAATTTGGCCGTATGGCTCAGCTTCATATCAAGCAGAAAAAGCGGGAAAGGAATATTCTGCGGCACACGGGTGTCACTGGTCATATAGTCAGCAATATGTCATCACGCGCCTTTCTGATCCAGCGCCGCCGGGGACTATCTTTTCTGCTTCGTTCAAGCTATCACCCTACTTTCATTTTTCTGCCCGGTTCTTCAAAGAAGTAAGCGCCGATCTCGCTTGTGGGGATGTTCAGCACGCGGGCAATTGCGGCGATCTGGGCGCTGTTGAAGGGCTGCTTTCCCCTGATCCGCAGGCTGAACGTGCTGGGCACAATGCCCGCTGCCCTTGCAAGGTCTTTCTGGTTATAGTCCATCTCAACCATACGCAAGCGCAGTTTTTTGAATGGTCTGTACATGGTTTAGTCCTCCTTCTGGTCGCCAATGCTTGCAAGGATTTCGTCCTTCATGCAGCGGAACGCTTCCACAGCGTCATGCAGCGTGGTGATCTCGCCAGCTGCGATTTTGTCGCGGAGTGCGATTTCTGCGGTTTCTGCCACGGCACGGGCAAGGGTAGTGTAGTATCTCGCCTGCCGCATAATAACGCGTTTGTCCTCAGTCTGGCGGGGAATGCCAACGACATAAGAGCAGCCGGGCTTTTTATCTGCGGTCATGTAGTAGTCGCCAATCAGATGAATCATGGTTTAGTCCTCCTTCAAATCTTCAACGGTCACGCCCAGAGCGGCGGCGATGCGCTTTGCACTGTTTTCACTAACATTTCTTTCATTGCGGACGGCTTGAACAGTGGACACACTGCAAAGAGCCTTATTTGCAAGGGATGAACTGGTCAAGCGTTGTCTTTTCATTTCAGCAACAATTTTTGCGCAACTCAATTTCAAGTTGAATCTCTCCTTTCACGTTGAATGAATGCCATTTTCGTTTAGTTGAACGAGAATATCGTTCAACGACAGTATAAACGATAATTTCGTTCATGTCAACTAATTTCGTTGAAAAAAATATTTCTGTCTGATATACTTAATCAAAAGAGGTGTTTGTATGGCGATACTTGGAAATGGCGATTTGTATAACCGTATTGATCAACTGCTGAATAAAAAAAATATGAGCCGTAGGCAACTTGCAAAAATAATTGGAGTACCTCCGACAACATTGCAATCTGCATTTGAAAAAAATAGTAACTTGTCGGTTGATAGACTTTCAAAAATTGCAAAGGCATTGGGTGTGGAACCAAGTGACATTTTAGGCTCTAACTGGGGTATCGTATTTCCAATTAACCCTCCTGTCAGAGATCAAGATAACCCTTGGAAGAAAATAGAATACTTCTGTGACACTATTGAGCATCCACTTGAACCCGAACAACTGGAAAAGCAATTGGAAAAGCGACTGGAAAAAGCCTATTGCAGTTTAAGTTATGAGGGTAGACGGGTTGCCGTTGAACGCGTGGAAGAACTTGCTCAGCTGCCGCAATACCAGAAAGCCCCCGCCGGGGACAGCACCCAGAGCGCGGGCACTGGGGACGAAAACGACCCGGAATAAAAAGAAAAACGCCCACAGCGTGAACCGTGGGCGCTAAATTTCGGCATTTTGCCGGTTATGTGCGATGCAGCACCCCGCGATCAGAGCGCCGCCGGGGACAAAATGCACAAAAAGAAGGAAGGTGCAGCCAGATGAGCAAGTGCACAAGTGCGGTCAAGTGGGAGCCAAAGCGGGAACGATGGTACACCACCGCCCAGAAGGACGGGAAGCGCAAGTTTTTTTATTCCAGCCTGCCGGGGCGCAAAGGACAGGCGGAGGTAAAGGCAAAGGCAGACGCTTGGCTGGAAACAGGTGTAAACCCCAGTGGGGAGCGGATAGAAAAGCTATACGCAGACTGGTACGCCACACTGGAGCAGACCACCGGCACTGGCAACTGTAGGAACGTAGAAAGCCGCTGGCGCACGCGGATACTGCTCGCCGTGGGGAAAAAGCGGATCACCAGCTTGACAGAACAGGACTTGCAAAACGTGGTCAACAAGGCGTTTGCGGACGGTCTGAGCAAGAAAACGCTGCAATCCCTCTGCGCTGATATGCGTGCATTCTGCAAATACTGTCGGGCGCGAAAACTTACCACTTTCCACCCTGAGGGGCTACACGTCCCCGCCGGGGCGCGTTTGAAGGGCAAGACGATATTACAGCCGGATGCCCTAAAAACGCTTTTTAACGTAGATAGCACGCTTTACAGGGGCAAGCGGGTGCATGATGATTTTATAGGCGCATACCGGTTTGCAGTGCTTACCGGGCTGCGTCCGGGCGAACTGCTGGGGCTGCGCTGGGCAGATGTGCAGGGCGAAACGGTCACGATCAGACGCGCCGTGAACGTGCTGGGCGAAGAAACGCAGGGCAAGAATGAGAACGCGCTGCGCTCGTTTGCCTTGTCAGGCTTTGCGCGGTCTGTGCTGGAACAGCAGCGTGCAGCCACCAGCGCCGGGGGCAGCGTGTTTGATATCGTCAGCGAGGGCTATTTTTACAAGCGCTGGAAAGTCTACTGTAAAGCAAACAACCTGCCGCCGGTGTCCCTCTACTCGCTGCGGCATACGTTCGTCTCCATCGTGAAGAACTTGCCCGCCGGGGATGTTAAAGCGCTTGTAGGGCATAGCAAGAGCATGGACACGCTCGGCGTATACGCCCACGCTCTGAACGGCGATGCAGAGAACACAGCGCGCGCCGTGGATGCAGAGTTTATAAAGCTGCTGGGGAATGCCTGAGTGGACAACACTTTGGACAACACTTTTATTTGCAGACTTGCAAACATGATTCACATAAATAAACCAGAATGACGGTTTTACGCCATATTTCCGTGCTAAAAACGCCATATTTTTGCAGAAACGCTTCCGCTCAGATGTTCAACTCCTGTCACCAGCTCCAAGAAAAATCCTGCGATATACCGTTAAAACAGCGGCGTGTATCGTGGGATTTTTGCTTTTATATGCGCTGCAAAATGCCCGGAAAGGATGGCATAATCTAACAAAGAAGCCAACAAATCAGCATTTCACCCACTGCATAACACACTTCTGTATTACCTGCGCCGTCGGGTACCACCCGGGGTGACGAACAGCACCTGCCAAAAGACATCTAAGGTGTTCCCCCGCGGGCGTTTTTGGTGTATAATGGTAAAAACGCACCCAAACCAAAGGAGGAACCAAGCATGATCCAATTCGGTCTGCGTCTGCACGACGCGGAAAAGCTGCCCATTGAGCAGGTGCTGCCGCTGGTGCGCCAGAAGGGCTTTTCCTGCGTGCATCTGGCACTGAGCAAATCTCTAAAGGAGGTGCCCAACACCCCCTCTGCCCTCACCCCCGGCTACGCGGCCTATCTGCGCCGCCTGTTTGCCAAAAACGAGCTGGACATCGCAGTGCTGGGCAACTACCTGAATCTGGCGCACCCGGATGCGGATGCCCTGCACGCCATTCAGGAAAAGTACTATGCGCATATCCGCTTTGCCAGCCTGCTGGGCTGCGGCATGGTGGGCACCGAGACCGGTGCACCCAACGCGGAGTACAAGTTCTGCCCGGAGTGCCGCAGCGATGCCGCCCTTGCCACCTTTATCAAGAACTTCAAGCCGGTGGTGCGCTGCGCCGAGCAATACGGCGTGACCATTGCCATCGAGCCGGTGGTCAAGCACATCGTGTATGACGCCCGCCGCGCCCGCACTGTACTGGACGAGATCGGCAGCCCCAATCTGCAAATTCTGCTGGACCCGGTGAACCTTTTGAACATGGAAAACGTAGACCGGCGGGAGGAAGTGTTCGCCGAGGCCATCGAGCTGCTGGGCAAGGACGTTGCCATGATCCACTTCAAGGACTTCTTGCGGCAGGATGCCGACGGGCAGCTGGCTGCCACCGGTGCCGGGCAGGGCGGCATGGGCGACTACCGCACCATTCTGCGGTTTGCCAAGGAGCAGAAGCCCTATGTGTTCGCCACCTTGGAGAACACCACCCCGGAAAACGCCGTCCAGTGCCTGCACTATCTGCAAAAGCAGTACGACGAGTGCTGACTTAAACTGCACGCTGCTGTCCGCAGCCGTCTGTGGTTTTATGGTATAAAAAAGTCTGAACCGGTGGCTGATGCCTCAGTTCAGACTTTTTTGTTATTCTATGCTTTTATCTGCCAGAGGCAAAGGCTCATGCCTTTACATTTCCATTATTTTGGCTATTTGTTAAAAATGGCTTTTTGTTGCAGTTTCAGCTTATGACAAAAAAAGAGATAGACCGCCCTTTCCGGGAAGTCTATCTCTTTTTTTGTTAGGGCTGTTTTCTGCTTTCCCTTATCGCTGAGAAATGCTTATGCTGCGGTGCGCTCCACGCCGTTGATGATTGTTTTGCCGTAGTCGATGTTGCCACTGCCTACCGTACGCACACAACTTTCCATGCCCTTGCCGTTGGCCGTAATGGTACCATAGTTGGTGCAGTCGCTCACATCTGCCTGGAAACCATGCAATGCACCGACTTCGCATTCGTAAGTGCCTTCTCCGCGTGTATAGGTGATATCCGCCTTATTCGTGCAGTTCCGCACAAAGGTGCGGCAATTCTGCTGGCCTCGACCTGAAATGCCGCCAATCCATGTGCGGAAGCCGCCTTGTACGTTGATTCTGCCGCTGACAGAGCAATTCTGGATATAGATATCGTCACTAGAGGCATTGTTCAAGCCAACGATTGCACCAACATTGAGCACTGTCTCACTTTCATCAGTGCCGGTAATATCAATGTTCACATCTTTCAGGTTCAGGTTACTCACCCGGCTCTGGAACGTACCGGCATAATAGTTGTCATAGTACGAATACAATGCGCCGAACATGCCAATGTTGGCTTCGCCGCTCACATCCGTTCGGATGATAGTCAAATTGGAAACCGTATGCCCCTGTCCATCAAAATTGATGTAACCGCTATACGGCACCCACTCAATGCCGGAAAGGTCGATATCATTGACCAGCACATAATATGTAGCGGTTGCCCAATCATGGATGGCATCTAATTGCTCTGCCGTGGCAATCTGGTACGGGTCATTTTTCGTACCGCTGCCGCCTGCCATCGGAAGGTTGGTATCGCCATCTGTGCAGTGCTTGACAGCGTTTTTGAATGCAGCATTTGTATAAGATCCTTTTGAACTGTCGACCACAACACCTACTGTGCGCCACTGCTTCCGGGTGCCTGCATAATAGATTTCGGTTGGAGTTTCATTGTAAGCGTTGAAATAGCCAAACCCACGATCTCCAATGGTTTTCAAGCTTTCCGGCAGATATACTTCTGTAAGGGCGTCAGCATACATAAATGCATCATTGCCAATCTTTGTCACACCTTCGCGGATGATCAGCTTTTTGATTTTGCTGTTGTCCCACGGCCAAGGGATGCCATGGTTTGCGGTATCAAAACTGGGCATAGCACCTTCGCCGCTGATGATGAGCGTGCCGGTCTTTTCATTAAAGGTATAGGTGATGCGGTTCTTGTCCGAGCCGTCATCCACGCGGCCGCTATTGAGCAGGTCGTCCAGACTGATCTCCGGGTGCTTTGTCAGGGTGACTTCCAGCGCCTTATCCAGCGTGAACTCCTCGTCCGTGGCAAACACCACGCCGTCCACCACCGAGTACAGGCGGTAAGCTTCGCCGTGTTCCAGATAGAACTTGGTGGGGTTGACGTAGGTGCATTCGCCGATGAGTTCCGGGGTGTTGCCGTCCTTTTGCAGGTACAGTGGCAGGGCGGTGGTGTTGTTTACCCCTTCCAGCGTAGCCGTGACACGGTACTCCGTGTGGGGGCACTTGGTAAAGGCAAACTCCTTGCGGAAGGGCGACCAGTAGGCATCGCCATCATAGAGTTCTGCGTTCTTCCACAGGGTAAAGGGATCGAACATAATGTCGTCTTTTCCAGGGACAAGCCGCATTCCGATCTGCAACTCGCCGGAACAGGTAATGTGCATATTGAACGCAAAGCACACCGGGGCGCAGCCATCGCGGGATTCCGGCACATCCTCCGAGTCCGCTCCCCGGAAAATAGCATGGGCTGTAAGGGTATTTTCAAAACTCAGGTTGAAGTACAGCCGCACCAGATTGTAGGCTGCACCTATATACGGGCTCAGATGCAGGGTCGCCTTTACCACCACATTGGCATCTGCCGTCATCTGGTAATAGGGGTTGCTGCTCAGGTTGCGGAAGCCATAGCCCAGCTGGTAGGAAGCGCCAATGGTCGCGGTGGTCAGCAGCGTAACATTTGCCGAAGCGTTCAGATCCACATCAATGCTTGCCGCAACACCAAAGGAGATGCCCGTCAAGGCATCGGTGGCATTGTACTCGCCCAGATCTACGGTCGCTTTCAAGTTGGCTTCCACGCCGTAAACGCCCTTTATGCTCAGTGCCGCCGAGCCTGCCACATACACACGGTCCCATGCGATATAGTAGGCAAAGTTTGCATTCACTGCAACGCTGGAATCAATATGCAGCTTAACGGAGTATTCCAGATCATCCGTATACTTCTTCTTGTACTCCTTGTCCATCAGGACCTTCAAAGTCTTTTCCTTTGATTGGTTGTCCTTTTTGGGCTCAAATATGTTGCCGATATCTTCCGTCAGATCATCCACAAAGCCGTTGTCCGCGTCCGCATCATCCGCAGCCGCACGGATGGCATCGGTGCCCTCGCCGGTATACTCCAGCGCCTCGGGCGAGAAATCCACCATCGCAGACTCCTGCACGGTCACGTTGCTGGTCACACTGCCATCCGCGCCGCTCTCTGCACTGCCCTCCACATAGTGGAATTCGCTGCTGTCCTGATCGCTGTCGATCTTCAGCAGGTCGAACACATCCCGGATGTCCAGTTCCTCGTCACCAGTAATGACAAGTTTGCCGCCTTCCTCCCGAATGTCCTGCACACGGGCCACCAGCAGTCCTTCCGGGCTGTGGTAAACAAAGGTATCGCCTGCCTGCAGGTTCCGGAACTCCTCGGTGGGGTTTTCAACGGTATACACATAGCTGTCGGCGTCCTGCGTGATGACGTTTTCGTCGGGTGCCACCGTGTCATTGTCCAGCACTGCGACATCGGCTTTCACCACACCAAAGTTCGTGTCATCCCGCTCGTCCAGATTGACCACCAGTTCCGGGTCAAAGTCGCTGGCCTTGGCTTCCTTCAGGTCGGACATTTCCTCGGTGAACAAGGTGCTGACATAAGTATCGCTCAGGGCGCTGTGCTCTTCCGTGTCCAGCAGAAATACCTTGAGCACAAAATACTGGGGCAGCGTGCCGGTGAGCGGGATCTCCGCCATGGTCTCTCCCGTCTGCTCCACCTGTATGGTGCCGCTGGCCAGCAGCTGCTTGCTGTCGGTGCTGTAAATGCCCACCACAAGGTCTGCCGTACCGGCGGCAAAATAGCGCACTGTGGCGGTCTGCCCCGTTACGCCTGCATCGATCACCCGGTAGTTCTGGGCATCGCTTCCACTGTTTTCCGCGTCCGGGTCCGCGTCCGGCATCCCTGCCAGCAGCAGGGCGCTCAGGCTGTCGGTGGCGGTCATGTTCAGCTGGTCGCTGGTCGTGGACTGAGAAAGCTTGCCGGTCTGCTGCTGCGCCATTGCAGCAGCGTAGGGGCGGGTATCCAGTCCGACAGGCGGAAGCGCTGTGGTTTGCAGCTGCTGTACCGCCGGGTCGGTCTGGGGCAGCTGCTCCGGGGCTGCTGCCAGCGCTGTGAATGAAAAGGTGCTCAAAAGCATAACGACCGCAAGGATCGCCGCAACAAATCGCTTCATAGGGCAGGATTCCTTTCTATCTTACTGCAAAGCTGTGAGACGGCCTTAAAGGGTCACGGTCAATCCCTTGACCGGGGCCTTGATCTGGATCGTCTTATGCACAAGCTGACCGTTTGCATCCGTATAAACAGCAGTCAGTTCGTAATTTCCGCGCTTGACCTTCAGTTCAAAGCTGCCCTCGGCGTTGGCAGTCGTCTGCGCCACCACCTTGCCGTCTTGCAGCAGCGAGATGCGTGCGTTGGCCGGTACGGTATGATCTGCCAGCTCTACCCTGCCCCGCACAGCCACCGGTGCCACAGTAGTCACTACACCGACTGCCACCGCCACAGCGGCCGCACCTGCGGCCAACGCAATGATCGCACCGCCGCCGTCTCCATCGCCGCCGGGGGCGGGGGTGGGAGAGTCCTTCGTGTCGTAGCACGCCGTCACCTCAACATCCAGACTGCCCATTACAAAGGTGGTCTGGCGGGCGGTCTCCTCGGCCAGCGTGATGTCACCGGCTTCCACCTTCCAGCGGGCAAAGGGCTTTCCGTCCTGCTCTGCCGGTGCAGTGATGGTGACCACTGCGCCCGCAGCAGCCTGTTCAAGGTCGGCCGTGCCGCCGTTTACCCGGACGGTGCGGCTTTCCGGTATTTTGCCGGGTCGGCAGGCCACGGCGTACCGGATATCTTCTGCCGCCGCACGGAAAGGCACGGTGAGCGTGCCGGTGTCCGTAGAGGCAGTCTCGGTCAGGTAGACCAGATTCTCTGCCGCCAGCGGCTGCTCTGCCGAGCGGCTGACGATGACAATGTAATCTGCCTCTGTCTCCAGATCATTGAAGCTGACATACCACTGGGTACCTTCCTTTGTGTACGCACCCTCCGCAATGGTGTTGGTGGTCTCCGGTGCTGCGGGAGCCGCAAACGCCCCCATTGGCAGCAGGCTGACCGCCATGGCCGCAGCCGTGATCCACGCGGAAAGTCTGAACGCTTTTTTCATCTTGTTTTCCTCCTCAGGATCGCAAACCTGTTCTATGGCAGCCGGTTCTGGCTGCCGGGCAAAAGATATATTTTCAGCACACCCGTGTTGGCAGCAACACCGGTGCCGTACTTTATGTGTGCAACCTGTCAGAAATTTTTCTGGATATAACTATTCAGATCCTGCAGGGTGTTATAGGCTGTGATAAAATTGTTGAGCATGGCGCTGGTGGAAGAGAAAAAGCGCGCCATATAGTTGAATACCTTACTGATCTTGCTGATATTGTTCAGCACATCAGCAAAACCCGCGCCGCCCGCCACGGCAGCCTGTTCCTCGGGTGCCAGCAGGGCATACTGTGCCGGAAGCCGGATCGTCTGGGCAGAATACTTCATCATAAGAAACCTCTTTTCTGAACGAAACGTCTCAGCGCAGATACAGCACGGCCATGGTCAGCAGGATCGTACCTGCCACCAGCATCGTGCCAACATGCGCCTTCCACGCAAAGCCGTCTGTCGATGCAGTGCCCGGCTTTATGACCGCCGGGGTCTTGTCGGAGGCATTGGGCACCCAATGCGCATAGATCGTGGTGTCCGCGCCGAACTCTGTGTTCACAGTGATCTTGTCCCCTTCCAACTGATCGGTATACCAGCCTTCGAAGGTATAGCCAGACATGGTGGGGGTGGGCAGAGAGTTCAGCCTGCCCGTAGAGGTAGTGCTGGCGATCACCGGGATCCCCACACCGCCGCCGGTCTCAAAATAGATGGTGTAGATGCCGTTTTGCTGCACGGTAGTCTCGGGAGCCGCTGCCGCTGCCGGCAGAGCCAACAACATCCACAGCAGCAACATCACCAAGGGCACAAGTCTTGTGGACTGTTTCATACAGATGCCTCCTATTGTTTTGTCTCCCTTTTATTATACCCCCTGCTTTGCCCCTGTCAACAAAATTCGACGCTGCAACAGGCTCTTCCGCGCCGCAAAAAATAATGAAAAACGCACGCTCCGGCACAAGCGCTCTCCCTCACACCATGCGGCAAAACTCCGTGGGCAGGGTGTTCCCGTATGAGATGCGCAGCCGCATCTGGTACCACACCACCCCGCCGTGGGTGGAAGCGGAAACCCCCTCGTTCACAAAGCCGAATTTTGCGTAATAGTGCAAAAGCTTCTCCTTGCAGGTCAGCACCAGTCCCTTGCGCCCCTGCGCGCGGGCATCTGCAATGGCTCTTTGCAGCAGCAGCCCGGCATAGCCCCGGCGGCGGCAGCGCGGGAGGGTGTTCACCCCAAAGATCATCTGCCATGCGCCGTTTTCATCATGCAGGGCAGCGTCTGCGTACATCGCATCGGTCAGGTCGGGCGTGTCGGTGCAAAAGCCGTCCACAAAGGCTACCAGTTCCCTCTGCTCAAACAGCAGCCAGAAATGGCCGGCATAGTGTGCCAGCCGCCCGGCAAATTCTTCCGCTGTGGCAGCCTCCGCTGCCGGAAAGCACGCCGCCTCCACGGCGGCAATGGCGTGTAGATCGTCCATGGTCGCATTGCGTATTTCCACAGTATCTCTCCTCTCTTTTTTCTGTGCTGCCAGTGTACCACAGCTGCCGCACAAAGGCAAAGTGTTTGCATCTGTTCCCCGTCCGTGTTACAATGGCTATACTACGCTTAGAAGGGAGCTGAAACGCCATGCCCACCGAAAACCGCACTACCCTGACCCCGGACACCCCGGTGCGCTACCTGAAAGGGGTCGGCCCCAAGACCGCAGAGCGGTTCGAGAAGCTGGGCATCGTGACGCTGGCAGACCTGCTGTGCCACTACCCCCGGCGGTACATCGACTTTTCCAAGCCCTACTCCATCGCGGAAGCCCCCGCCGACACCGAATGCGTGGTAAAGGCCGAAGTGTTTGCAAAGCCCGGCGGGCGCATTCTGCCGGGCGGGCGGCGGATGGAGCGCATCACCGCCGGAGACGATGTCGCCAGTCTGGAGATCACATGGTTCAATAACCCCTACGCCACCCAGAAATTGCAGCTGGGGCAGGAATACTATTTTCAGGGCATCGTGACCGGCGGGATGCTGCGCCGCCAGATGGTCAACCCGCAGGTGCGCACCGCTGAACAGATACAAGCCGCACCCTTTGAGGCCGTTTACCCCCAGACCGAGGGACTGTCCAGCAGCACCATCTCCCGCTGCATCCGGCAGCTTTTGCCCCACGCGGAGCTGCTGCCCGACCCGCTGCCGCCGGAGATGCTGCAAAAATACCGTCTGCTGCCCAAGGCCGAGGCGGTACGCGCCATCCACTGCCCTGCCACCGAGGAACAGGCCGCAGCAGCGCGGCGGCGACTCATCTACGAGGAGCTTTTGGTGCTGCAATTGGGCATCGGGCGGATGCGCAGCCGGGGCGCTGCGGCCACCGGGGCCCCCATGCGCCGCGCCGACCCATCCCCTTTCTGGCAGAGCCTGCCCTTTGCCCCCACCGGGGCGCAGCGCCGCGCGGTGGAGGAAATTCTGACCGATATGGCGGGCGATACCGCCATGAACCGCCTGTTGCAGGGCGATGTGGGCAGCGGCAAAACGCTGGTGGCTGCTGCCGCCATCTGGGCGTGCATCCGGGCGGGGTATCAGGCCGCGCTGCTGGCTCCTACCGAGATTCTTGCCGCGCAGCACGCCGAAGGGCTCAACCGGCTGCTTGCTCCTTTCGGGATGCGGGTCGCCCTGCTGACCGGCGGCATGAAAGCCGCTGCCCGCCGCACCACACTGGCCGCTATCCGCAATGACGAAGCCGACCTTGTGGTGGGCACCCACGCCCTGATGAGCGAAGGGGTGGAGTTTGCCCGGCTGGGTCTGGCGGTCATCGACGAGCAGCACCGCTTTGGGGTGCGTCAGCGCGGCGCACTGGCGGAAAAGGCTGCGAACCCGCACCTGCTGGTCATGAGCGCCACCCCCATCCCCCGCACGCTGGGGCTGCTGATTTATGGCGATCTGGACATCTCCATTCTGGACGAGCTGCCCCCCGGGCGCACCCCGGTCAAGACCCGGTGCATCACCGGCAAGCGGCGGCGGGACCTGTACCGCTTTCTGGACAGCGAGATCGACAAAGGGCGGCAGGTGTATCTGGTCTGCCCCGCCATCGAGGATGTGCCGGACGGCGGGCTGAACGCCGTCAAGACCTACTACGAGGATATTGCCAAGGCGCTGCTGCCCGACCGCCGGGTGGGGCTGATGCACGGCAAGCTGAAACCCAAGGAAAAAGCCGCTGTCATGGAGGATTTCAAGGCCGGGCGGCTGGACGCGCTGGTGTCCACCACCGTTATTGAGGTGGGCGTGGACGTGCCCAATGCCAGCGTGATGGTGATCGAAAACGCCGAGCGCTACGGCCTGAGCGCCCTGCACCAGCTGCGCGGGCGTGTGGGACGCGGCGCTGCCGAGAGTTGGTGCTTCCTTGTCAGCGACAACACCAGCGAAGCCGTGCAGAAGCGGCTGAAATTCCTCTGCTCCACCACCGACGGCTTTGCTGTGGCGCAGTACGACTTGGAGACCCGCGGCCCCGGCGACTTTTTCGGCAGCCGTCAGCACGGCCTGCCCACCTTACAGATCGCCGACCTGATGAACGACACCCGCACCCTGCACGCCGCCCAGAGCGAAGCCGCCGCCCTTCTGGCCGCCGACCCGCTGCTGGAAAGCCCTGCCCACGCTTTGCTGGCCGCGCAGGTGCAGCAGATGTTCGACAAGGCCGGGCCGATGAACTGAGGACGTTTTTGAATGCGCTCCGCTTTGCGCAACTTCAGCGGAAAAAATATTTTTTAGTTCACGTATATCGCGGCCTGCGGGCCGCGATATACGCTTTTTTCACGGGAGGGGTCGTGACGGCAAACGACATCCATTACTACAAACTTCACGCATAAAAAAGCGGGTCAGAAGCGCTCAGGCTTCCGACCCACGATAGAATATTATTCTTTGCTCCCGACAACGCTTTGCAGGATGCGGGCGGTCAGGGCGTCCAGTTTTGTTTCCAGCGCGGGCAGGCGCAGCAGACGGTAGAGCCGCTGATACACGGCAGCCACTGCGTAGCCCGCCACGGTGATCAGCAGCACCACACCGGTCAGGTAAGCCAGCGAGGGCAGCAACGCCCCGCCGAACCGGGGCAGATCTACCCACTGCCACAGCAGTGCCCGGGTAAAACCGCTGTCGTGCAGCAGGTACACCCCGAAGGACAGCGGTGCCAGCAAAAAGACCCAGCGCCGCCAGTAGTCCGAGCGGATGCGGACATTCTGGAACAGCAGAAACAGCGCTGCCGAGGCGATGACCGTAGCCAGTGACTGATAGCCGTTGACGGTATTAACAAAACCGTTCAGGTGCAAAGCGTTTTCCACCCGCAGTGCCAGCATCCGGTTGAACAGCCCCGCCGCCGAAGCCGCCAGATACGCCAGAATGCACAGCCCGCTGGGCACGGTCACCCGGTATTTGCGGAAATAAGCCGCAATAAAATACAGAGTGTAAAACCAGATAAAGCTGTACCCGTTATTCACAAAGGTTTCATCCGTTGCCCAGTAGAACAACGTGCCCCACACGCTTTGCAGCAGCAGTGCCACCAGCAGCAGCGTTTTGTACTGCCGCCTATTCAGGCTTTGCACCACCGTGTTCAGCACCGGCACCGAGAGGTACAGTAAAAAATAGGCCGAGGCGAACCAGTAGCCGTTGGAGGTAAGGGGCAAAAGCGCCCGGAGCAACGCAACAGCCGAAAGCGACACTGCCCCCGCCTTGACCGCAATGCAAAAGGTAAGCATGGAATAAAACCACACCTGTGCCCCAATGCGGAACAGCCGCCCGACATGAACAAGCCCCTTGCGCTCCGACAGATAATAGCCGGAAAGCATTACAAAACAGTTGGTGGACACACGCGCCAGAATAAACAGCAGCCAGTATATCCAAAATGCCGCCGACCCCTGCGGTGCCGCATTGCCCAGCCCGCCGTGCCCGATGCCGTGCATCAGAACGATCATTACCATACTGAGGATGCGCATCGTCTCAAAGCCGCTATGCCGTTTTTCTTCTTCCATACCCCGTTTTTCCCCCTTACATCTCCCCTGTTTCCAGCTGCCGCAAAGCCTGCCGCACCTGCTGTTCCGGCCGCAGCCATGCTTGATAGTAGTCCGCATTGTGCTGCGCCATGGCTAAGATCGCCGCCGGGTCTGCCAGCAGCTGCCGCAGCTGCTCCTCACACTCTGCCGGGGAGGTATACGTTTTATAGTTTTTGCCTTCTTCAAAGCCGCCCGGCAGGGTATACCGCAGCGGCTCGGTAACGATGGCGCGCCCCGCTGCCACATACTCGCCCAGCTTCCAACCGGTAGAGCCGTGCAGTCCGGTAGACGCCACACAAACTTCCGTGTGCTGCATCCGGTGCAGATACGCCCGCTTTTCGGTCAGCTTGTCCGGCAAAATCAGCTCCGGGCACAGCCGCCGGGCGCAGGCGTTGTCCGACACGCCGCCGGTGAACTGCTGCGGGAAGGCGCTTTGCAGCCGGTGCAGCAGCTCGATGCGGTCTGCGTTCACCTGCCGCCACTCTGCTTGTAAGGCCGGGTATTGCTGCACCGCCGGTTCCTCCGGGTCCCACAGACGGGTCAGAAAGAGGATGCGCGGCTTTTTGCGCACCCGGGTCAGCCGGGCTTCAAAGTCCTGCGGGTAGCAGCGGGTGGAAAGCGCCCACTGCTTCAGGCGGCTCTTTGCGTTGCGCTCCGCATCCAGCGGCGAGCCCGGGCAGGTAACGTAGTAGTTCAGCCCCAATGGCCGCAGCTTTGCAGAGATATCGCCCGGGAACTGCCGGTTCTTCTCCGCTGAAAAGCTGCGTTTGAATACCACATCCGCCCGGTGGAACAGTGCCTGCACCGCTGCGGGGTCATTATAGAAGTAGCCATCCATCAGATCGAACACCACCGTGCGGCCGTCGATCTCCGTTTCCAGCAGCGCTTCCCGGGCAATGGGGCTTCCCTGCCGCGCGTCCTGCACTTGCAGGGTCAACTCCCCGCGCTTTGCCAGCAGGATAAAGCCCGCCAGAATGCCGCTGATATGGGCAGCGCCCTCCCGGGTGGCAAGTTTTATTGTAACCTGCATATTCCCTCCTATCGGTGGAACAGCCCGGTGCGCCGCTCCCCCATAGGGATGACATCGCAGAACACGCACCGACTCTTGGTGGAAAGCTGCACATCCTTGTGATAGCAGCCGAAAAACCATTTTTCGTAGGTCAGCTTGAGCAAGATCTCGTCCAGAAACAGATGCAGACGGTTGCTCTCGCCAAGGGCAAGGGCGGTAAAATCCAAAAATCTGCTTGGTGCATCGTGGGTCAGCACATAATCTACCTTGTAGTCCACCGCCTCTAAGTTGCGGCGGCAGGTGTCGTATTCCTCGTCACTGGGCATCTCCTGCTTCCACCAGTTCACGCCCGGCTCCCGGTCGTCCTTATCCTGACTTTCCGCGCCGCCAAAGCAGAGATAGGTCTTGCCCTCCAGCTCCAGCACGCTGCCCCGGCACACATGGTACACGTTGCCGCCAAGGCTCTGCACCCTGCCGCCGAACAGCTCCGTCTCCGGGTACTGTGCCAGCAGGTCGTAGTTTTCGTGGCTGCCGTCCAGAAACAGCACCGTGTAGGGGCGCTTGCGCAGCCAGTCCAGCCGCTTGCGCTCTGCGGCGCTGCCGTCCCACACAAAGCCGAAATCCCCCAGCACCACCACGGTGTCCTTTTTGCCCAGCCAGCGCAGTTTGCCCTGCTTGAAGCGCTGGATATCGCCGTGGGTGTCCCCTGTTAGATATACCATTCCTGCCCTCCCTGCCGGAGCGAAAGAACGGTGTAAAACACCGCAAGGCTCTTGTAACACCCCGGCAAACCTGTTATTATTATAGAACACAGCACACTTGCTGCAAAATTGATCTTCCGGTGCGCCGCACAGCGCAGCCGTATCTCGTATATTTTATCGCTTTTTAAAGGAATTGTCCACATGAAACGTATTTTTGCACTGGTTCTTTCATTTGTATTTCTGCTCAGCTGCCTTGTGCTGCCCGCCGGGGCCATGTTCGACCCCAGCCCGGTGTATCAGGTGCAGGCTGCAAGCGCCTATATCGTGAACACGGATACCAACATCATCGTCTATGATAAGGACAGCACAAAACAGGTGTCGGCCGGCGGTCTGACCAAATATATGACCCTTGCCGTGCTGCTGACCAACTACGCCGACCAGCTGGACAGCACCTTCCAGATGCCCTTTGCCATCTCGGACTATGTTTACAACACCAACAACGCAGATATGCGCTCCAACGAGACTTTTACCTACCGCGAGGCCATGTACGCCATGCTTACCCGCAACGCAAACGAAGCGGCTATGGGTCTGGCATACGCCCTTTCCGGCGGCGATCTGGACGGCTGGGTGGCGCAGATGAACACCCTGTCCCAGCGCATCGGCACCACCGCCAGCAATTGGACGGACGCCTGCGGCATCGACAGCGGCAACACCACCTGCGCCGTGGATATGTACCTGATTTTGCGCTACCTGATGAGCTTTGACGCCTTTGTGGAGGTATCCGGTGCGCCCAGCTTTACCATGCCCGCCAAGGAGAAGCACCGCTCCTCCTCGGTGCTGGTCAGCCAGAACGCCGCGCTGAGCAAGGGCAGCGGCGGCGGCTACTACCGCAGCGCCATGCAGGGCGGTATGTGCAGCGTGACCGCCTTTAAAAACGATACCGGCACCCAGAGCTATGTTTCGTGGGGCAACAAGGACGGTGCCACCTATATCTTCTGCGTGATGGAAAGCCCCGACAGCTGCGATACCCTTGGCTACGCCAACCGCCGCCCTGCCCTGTTCGAGACTGTCGAGCTGATGGATTGGGTGTTCGATAGCTTTTCCATTCAGGCTGCGCTGGACACCGACCTGACCATTGCAGAGATCCCGGTAAAGTATTCCTCCGACACCGACACCTTGCAGCTGTACCCCAACGACAGCATGATGACCCTGCTGCCCTCCACCAGCGACGGCACCGTGACCCAGAAATACTTCCACCTGCCGGACTACGTCTGCGCCCCCATCCAGCAGGGCGATGTGGTGGGCACGGTGGAGCTGAAGCTGGCGGGCGAGACCATCGGCGTGGTGGAACTGATCGCCGGGCAGGACGTAGCCCGCAACCCGCTGCTGTTCGGGGTGGACAAGGTGAAGGAGTTCTTCACCAGCCTGTACCTGAAGGTGGTGCTGGTGCTCAGCCTGATCGCCGCCCTGATCTACGGGCTGTGGCTGCTGTGCGCCAACTGGAACCGCCGCAAGCCCACCAAAAAGATCCATCGCCGCTATTGAGCAAAGCAAAAGCCCCGCACCGGATGCGGGGCTTTTTTCTGTATTGCGGCGCTTCAGGCGCGGTTTTTCAAAAGTTCCGTCAGGCTGCGGAAAGTCCGTCCGTGGTTGCCGGTAACCGTCTCGGCGTGAAGCAGGCTGCTGAGCACGCTTTCCTCCACGCACTCTGCCACCGCCCGGAACAAAGGGTTGATGGCATCATCGTGGAGCAGGGTCATGGGCAGCAGAGCTTTTTCCGAATCATGCGGCATTCGGTTAGCGGTAGTGAAGGCGATGACGATCTCGCCGCTGCCGTTGCCGCAGTAAGACCCGGTGCGGGAAAGCCCCACCAGCGCCCGGCGGCACAGCCGCCGCAGCTGTCGCTCGCTCAGGGGGATATCCGTGGCCAGCACCGTGATGATAGACCCCTTATCCTCGTGGGGCGGGATGCTGTCGCCCAGCAGGGTGTGGATGGGCGTGCCCGCCACGATGAGGTCATCGAACAGCGCATGGTTGGAGAGCACCAGTGCGCCCATGGTGTAGGGCTTGCCGTCCAGCTCCACCACCCGGGAGGCAGAGCCGATGCCGCCTTTCAACCCATGGCAGCGCATTCCCCGCCCGGCACCTACGGCACCCTCAGCAAAGTCTGCCTTGCAGTCTGCCAGCGCGGCAAAGACGTGCTCTTCGGTGACATGAAGCCCCCGGATGTCGTTCAGGCCGCAGTCGTTGCACTCGCAGACCACCGGGTTCACGCTGCCGGTGGTCTCGCAGATGTCGGGGTTTTTCTCCAGCATATACTTCACCAGCGCGGTCTGTGCCGTGCCCACGCTGAGGGTGTTGGTAAACAGGATGGGCGTTTCCAGCGTGCCCAGCTCATCGATCTGCACAAGACCGGTGGTCTTGCCAAAGCCGTTGATGACATAGCTGGCCGCCAGCACCTTTTCGTGGAAAACGTCCCCTTGGTGGGGCAGCAGCGCCGTTACACCGGTCTGCACCACGCCGTCTGCCAGCGTGCAGTGCCCTACCGTCACCCCCGGCACATCGCTGATTTTATCCCGTGCACCTTTGGGCAGCGTGCCCACCTGAAAACCCCATTCGTTCCCTGCAATGCCCATTGTAGCTCCTCCTTGCCTGTTTTCTATGGGTATCATAGCATTTCTGCTGTCAAAAGTAAACCGCTGTAACAAGCCGGGGCGGGCGTAGAAAAAAGGCTGCCGCGCTGCACAAAATCATTGAGGTGCCGCTGCATTTTCCGTCGGCCACGATCTTCTGAGCGCCGCATAGGAGACCAGAAAGTTTGCAAGCCACCCTGCCGGGACGGCAAGCCAGACAAAGGCAATGCCATAGCGCGGTGCGCAGAGCAGGGCAACGGACAGGCGAATGGCAAGGTTTACCATATTTGCAATGAGGAACGGGCGCATGACGCCAAGCCCGCGCAGCACGCCATCGGTCGCCATCTTGATGCCCATGAAGATGAAGAAGTAACCCAGCCACCGCATATAATCACCGGACACCTGATAGGCCAGCGCCGTTCCGTCCTTGCCCAAAAACAGCGAGGAGATCTGGGTGTGCAGGGTTTCAATGACCGCAAAGGCAATGACTGCAAAGCACAGATCCAGCACCAGCGCAGCGTGGTAGCCTTTTTTGAGGCGGTCGACCTTCTTTGCGCCAAGATTCTGGGAGATATAGGGCGAGACCGCATTGCCGATGGATACAAAGATCAGCGAGAAAACATTTTCTACCCGCATCGTTGCCGCATACCCCGCAAGCGCCTGTGTGCCGAAGGGGTTTACCACCGCCTGCACGATCATCATGCCGATGGACACGGTGGACTGCTGCAAGACCGAAGGCACCGCAATGCGGAGCATGGAAACCAGCTCCTGCCGGTCAAACTTTTTAAAGGGGCTTTTATATTGCCGCATCCGGTACAGGAAGATCAAAAACGAAAAGACGGCAGAAATGCCCTGTGCGATCAAAGTGGCAAGGGCTGCGCCAAACACACCCAAGCCAAGCCCCGCCACCATCCAGAGATCCATAAAAATATTCAGGACGGAGGAAAAGATCAGCAGACCCAGCGGAATTCTGGATTCCCCAATGGAGGTAAACATGGTGGAAAGAATGTTGTACATGAACAAAAACGGGAAGCCTACAAAATAGACCCGCAGATACAGCACCGCATCCTCCAGAATATCGGCGGGGGTCTGCAAGCCGCTCATCATAGCATGGGAAGAGCAGAAGCCAAAAACGCCAAGGACGACGCTTAAAACCAGAAAACTGATCATGGACGTTGACACGATGGTTTTCATTTTTCCATAATTTCTGGCACCAAAATAGCGGCTTACCAGCACACCGGCACCCACACCAGCACCCAGCGCCACACAGATAAAAACATTGGTCAGCGCAGCACAGGCACCAACAGCCGCCAGCGCCGAGGAACCGACAAACTGGCCGACTATGATGGAATCTGCCATATTATATACTTGCTGAAAAAAGCTGCCAAGGATCATTGGCATTGCAAAAACCGTCAGCGCTTTCAGCGGCGCGTCTGTGATCAGATATTCATCTTTCGACATGATTTCTTTCCTTCCGAACTGTGTTTCTCTCAATTTTTTTAATTTGCTCTGCCCAAGTATACCACGCTTTTCCCCTGCTGAAAAGCTTCCGCTAACATTACCGCAAACCGCTTTTATAAAGTTCCGTTTCCCTTTCCCCTCGTCTTGACAAGACCTTTTCTTCCGATTACAATACCAAAAAGAGCCCGCAGGCGGTCTTTTTGCTGCTTGCGGGCATAACCCTCCGGGAAAGGAACTTTTTCATGGAACCAAAAACAAAACAATCCCTGCTCGTTACCGTTGTAGGGGTAACGCTTTTTGTAGCGCTGCTGCGGCTTTCTGACGTTCTGGCCTTTGCCGCAAAGCTGATAGATCTGGTTTTGCCCATTCTGGCGGGCGGCATTCTGGCGCTTTTTATCAACGTGCCCATGACCGGGCTGGAAAAGCGGCTGAACCGCCTGTTCGGCAAGGCCAAAAAGCAGCCCTCGGCGAAAGCCATCCGCCTTCTCAGCTTTTTCATCACCCTGCTGGGTGTTGTGCTGGTGCTGGTGCTGGCGCTCACCCTGCTGATCCCGGAACTGGTGCAGTCCTTCCACAGCCTGTATGTGCAGATCGAGGCCAATATCCCACGCTGGACCGCCTATCTCAGCGCACAGAACACCGATATGAGCTGGCTGATGCGCTGGCTGGAGGGCATCAACTGGGAGCAGCTGCTGCACAAGGTCACCGCAAGCATCGACACGGTGCTGGTCAATGCGGTAGGCGCAGTCTCTGCCACGGTGAATATCGTAGTCACCGCCTCGTTTGCGCTGATCATCTCCGTCTATATGTCTCTTGGGACGGAGAGCCTTGGCCACCAAGCCCGCACACTGGTGTGCGCCTACCTGAAGCCCTCCCACGCCGCCGGGGTGCTGAAATTCTGCCGGCTGTTCCGGCAGTCCTTCGCAAACTTTTTAACGGGACAATGCAGCGAGGCGGTGATCCTTGGCGTTCTGATGGCTCTTGCATTTTCTGTTTTCAAGATCCCCTACGGCAGTCTGGTCGGCGTACTTACCGCCATCTGCGCCATCATCCCTTATGTGGGTGCGCTGATCTCCTGCGTAGTCAGTGTGTTCCTTGTGCTTTTGGCAGACCCCGTGCTGGCGGTGCGCTGCCTGATCGTGTACCTTGTCGTGCAGTTTGTTGAAAACCAGTTCATCTATCCCCGTGTGGTGGGAAAGTCCGTGGGGCTTTCGCCGCTGTACACCCTTATTGCCGCCATGATCGGCGGAAATCTTTTCGGCATCATCGGCATCATCTTCTTTATCCCCCTGACGGCGGTGGTCATCGAGCTTGTAAAAGAGGATGCCTGTCGGCGTCTGCGCGCAAAAGAGCCGTTGCAATAAAGCAGCGTGCCAGAATACTATCTCCCCTGATCCCGGGCTCTCCGGCATCAGGGGTATTTTTATGCCGCATGCCTGCAAAGCACGCGGTTTTTCGCCCTTTTCCATACAAAATCCTTCAAAAAACAACTTGAAACACTTTTGTTACAATGATACAATAAGAATGTCATTTTATGGGAAAATCGGCGTATGCCCAGTGCGGACAGGCCGCGAGCGTAGGGGTTCCTGTGGGGTGTGTAAAATAGCTATGGCAGCACTGCACCCCATTGGTTCTGTGCAGCACTGCCCTCCGAAATGTGAGGAAGGTATATTTATATGATGAAAAAAATCTCCCGCCGCTCGTTTTTGCAGGTTTGCGGCATTACTGCGGCAACGGCAGCGCTGACCGCCTGCGGCGGCGGTAAGGCTGAAAGCAAAACAGCAGATGCGCACGAAGCCGTCACCTTTATGGCGCCTTATAAGGAGATAGAAGCCTTTATTGAGCAGGTACACAGCGTTTACCCGGAAGTGAACATCGAGGTCGTGCCATACAGCGGCGATAACACCACCACCTGTTTGCAGAATATGTTTGCGGCGGGCGACCTGCCGGACGTCTGCACCTTGACCTACTACGATCCCCAGATTGATCTGGTCTCCGACAAACTGCTGGACCTTTCCGGCTACGATTTTACGGATAACTATGTGGAGTCCCGTCTGCAGGACGTGTTCGACAACGGTGCCATCTATCTGCTGCCCTCGGTTTACAACTGCTACGGCATCACCTACAACAAGACCCTGCTGCGGAAACACGGCTGGGAACTGCCCAATTCTTTCGCTGAGCTGGAAGTGCTGGCTGCAAAGGCCAAGGAAGCCGGGGTCGATCTCTGCCTGCCGCAGATCCAGTATCCGGGCTACGGTTTCCAGTATCTGTGCAACATTGCAGATGCCGATTTCCTCGGCACACTGGACGGCAAACTGTGGCAGAAGGATTATCTTTCCGGCAAGGCGAACGTCAGCAACACCCCCGGTATGATGCAGGCGATGGCATACGTCCAGAAGTGGAAGGACATCGGGATGCTGAACGGCTCCGGCGATGCCCTTGACGACAATGTGACCTGGCAGCGAATGGCCGAGGGCAACACCCTGTTTTTGATTGGCAACACCAACGGCATCGTGGAGGCAGACGGCAACGCAGATCAATTCGGGTTGATGCCGTTTCTCTCGGAGGACGGCACCCAGAATGTTTTTGTGCTGAATGTGAACCGCTTCTACGGTCTGAACAAAAAACTGGAGCAGGACCCCAAGAAGCTGGAGGATGCGCTCAAGGTGATGCGCGTGCTCTCCACCGTTGCGGGCACCAGTGCTCTGCAGCCCGCAACGGCGCTGAAAAGCAGTCTGCTGCCCTTCAAGGACGCAAAAGCGGACGACACCTACTATGCCGACATCGCCAACGCCCTGAACGCGGGCAACACCGCGCCCTTTATCTATTCCGGCTGGGAAAACACGGTCGTGACCACCGGCAACAAGATGCTGGACTTCATGGAGGGCAACGCCACCATGGAGGATGTGATTCGTCAGCTGGACGAGGATCAGGACAGTGTGGTGAACAACACCCCGGACGTCATCACTACCGTTACGGAGGAGCTTTCGCAGCAGGACTGCGCCATGCTGGTGGGGCGTTGCTTTGCACAGGCTACTGGCAGCGACCTTGCGCTGGTCTCGCTGAGCACATGGATCCCCGGCAACCCCACCGAGCAGAACCACCACGGCGTAGCCGCCAAGCTGTACGCCAAGAGCATTACGGATTACGACCTTTCGGTGATCCTGCCTACCGGCTGGAACCGCACCATCCAGACCGTTGCCCTGACCGGGCAGCAGATCAACGACCTGCTTGCTTCTGGCTACGATGCCTACGGCAACGGCAAGGGCTACCCCTATGTGCTGGTAAGCCCGATGCAGCCGGAGGCGGGCAAGACCTATCAAGTTGCCATCTGCGGTGTGAGCGACAAGTTGGCGGCCGAAGCAACGGTGGCAGACAGCGGCGTGGTGGGCATGGACGCCGCAAAGGCTTTCTTTGGCGCATACACCACCATCAGCCGGGCAGACACCGCATGGAGTTGAATAAAACGGACAGGAGATACTGGATGTGAACAACAAAATCTATAAAAAGCTGTTTGGTGGCTTTGGCTTTGTCATCATCGTGTTGATCCTGACCCTTTTTGTCATGAGCCAGACCTACATCCAGAACCTTGTCTACCACGAACGGCTGAGCCAGATGGAAGAGGTCACCCACCAGATGTTCCACAGTCTGGAGGATGTCATCGACACCCATTGGAGCGAGGTGAATGTACAATGCAATTATTTGTACTACACTCCGTTAAAGACTGATACTGAATTCTACCGCTATCTGAAAAAGCTGTCGGAGCTTTCCAATTACCATGAAAGACAGATCGAACTGATTGCCGTGGACTCTGCCGGACATTACTATACTGAGAATGGCCGCATGGGGCTGCTGCGGGGAATGACCTATCTGGAAAGCGCACCGGAACGGGTCAGCTATGTTTCCAACGCGCTGACCGTGGACGATTCCCGGATGGTGTTCCTGAAACAGCTCCCCACCCCCATCACACTGCAAAGCGAGACCGGCGAGATCACCCTGCGCTATTTTGGCATCTCCCAGAGCATGACCCAGCTGAACGATTATTTCCGCTGTGACGCCTACGAAAACAACAACAGCGTCTATGTGCTGGACAACAACGGCTTCAAGCTGTTCAACGCCAATGATACCGAGCTGCTGAAGGGGCATAACGTATACACCGTGCTCTCCCAGATGTCCTATCTGCACGGTTCTTCCTTTGCAGCAGCAAAGGAGCGGCTTGCCCGCACAGGCTCCTGTTATTCCAACGCCGTGCTGGACGGGACTGAGTATTACTACGCCCTGAAGCAGATGGAAAACGCCCAGTGGACGCTGGCGTTCCTTGTTCCGGCAGAATATGTGGCCGTGAATACGCAGAAGCTGGTCAATATCGTCATGGTCGTTATTGTAGGCTTTGCAACGGTGTTTTCGATCATGACAGTCATTGCTGGCTGGTTCCTCCTGCGGGAAAAGCAGCAGCGGGAGCTGCAGGCTGAAAAAAAGACGAACCTCCGTCTGGAGCAGTATAACATCCAGCTGACGCAGGCCAACGACGAGATGCGGCGGGCGCAGGATGCTGCCGCCGAGGCGCTGCAATCCGCCGAGCGTGCCAGCAAAGCCAAGACGGACTTCCTTTCCAACATGAGCCACGATATCCGCACCCCCATGAACGCCATCATCGGCATTACCACCCTGATGAAAAACGAGCTGCACGAGCCGGAAAAGCTGGCCGAGCATCTGGGCAAGCTGGAAAGCTCCGGTCAGCTGCTGCTGGGCATCATCAACAATATTCTGGATATGAGCCGTATCGAGAGCGGCAAGACCACCCTGAATGTGGAAAAGATGAATCTGCCCCAGCAGATCAGTCAGCTGGACAGCATCATCCGGCAGCAGGCAGGTCAGCGCAGTCAGAGCTTTACGGTAAGCACCAATCTGCAGCACGAAAACGTGCTGGGCGACCCCAACCGTTTGAATCAGGTGCTGATGAACATCCTCTCCAACGCGGTCAAGTATACGCCCACCGGCGGGCACATCCGGTTCGAAGTGGAAGAGCTGCCCCGGAACGAGCACTACGCCCGGTACCGCTTTGTGGTGCAGGATGACGGCATCGGCATGAGCGCAGACTACCAAAAGACCCTTTTCGACCCCTTTACCCGTGAGGAGCGCTCCGGCACCAACAAGGTGCAGGGCACGGGTCTGGGTATGGCTATTACCAAAAGCGTCATAGACCTGATGGGCGGCTCCATCAGCGTAGAGAGCGCCACCGGCAAGGGCACCCGCTTTGAGGTGGTGTTGGAATTTCCCATTGACACCGAAGCGGACACGGTGCAAAAGGCGCAGGCGCTCCCGGAGGAAGAAGAGACCACTTCTCCCCTGTCCGGCATGAAGTTCCTCTGTGCCGAGGATAACGCCATCAACGCCGAGATTCTGCAAATGCTGCTGGAAACAAAAGGCGCAAGCTGCACCATCTGCTCCAACGGTCAGGAGATCGTGGATGCCTTTGCCAGTGTCAAACCCGGCGATTATGACATGATCCTGATGGATATCCAGATGCCGGTGATGGACGGCTTGGAAGCCACCCGCCGCATCCGTGGCGGCGAAAACCCGCTGGGTCGCACCATCCCCATCCTTGCCATGACCGCCAACGCCTTCCTTGAGGATATGCAAAAGAGCAAGGAGGCCGGCATGGACGAGCATCTGTCCAAGCCTGTGGACATCAGCGCACTGGAGCAGACGGTGAAGCGCTTCCGTGTTACCCCCCCCCCCGAAAATAAATAGCGGTATACAGCGTTTTTGCCGCAAAACACCGCATAACCTTGCATAAAAAAATCTGCTGCCCCTTTGCCCGGACGCTTTGGCATCCGGTACGGGGCAGCAGTTTTTTGCGTTATAGAGAGAATGTTACGCTCAGATGGGCATGGTCTGGTAGAACCAGTCCGAAATGGCCTTGCGGGTGTCGGCGAAGAACTTTTTCACCGGGCAGGCGGCATCCCGGGCTTCCTGTTCCAGATCCGTGCCTGCGGGGAAGTTGCGAATGACGGTATACGCCACCGACTGCGGCGGCAGCGACATCATCACAGCCGGGTCGTGCACCACGCAGATCTGCTCGCCTACCGCAAGGGTGGCGGGGTCGGAGGTGGTTTTTTCGTCATGGTCCTGCCAGACGGTGCTGTCGGTAACGATCATCTGGTAGGTCTCCTGCTCTTCCGCAGTCACCAGAATGGACTCCACCTTGCCTTCCACGGTGCGGCTGACGCCCTCAACTACACCATAATAGTAGAGCTTTTGGGAAAACAGCGCCGAAGCAGAGGGCAGCACGCTGACGCTGAGCAGCAGCACCGCAAGCAGGCAAAAGAGCGAACGATAGGTCTTTTTCATAGAAAACCTCCATTTTTTATGTTGCAGCGGAGCGCCCGGCGCTCCCGGATGCCTTATTTTACCACAACTATCGTCGGATTTCTATATCTGGGCTTAACCGGCCACGGAAAATCAGCTTTTACGCAAAAAGGACTGCCGTGCATAGCAGCGCACAGCAGTCCTTTTTATGCTTTTATCCGTTTACTTGCCGATGGAAAGGGTGCCAAAGGCAGTCTCTTCAAAGTGGCTGCTGTACAGCTCCTGCATCAGCTTGATGAGCGAGAGGGTGTCCTCTGCACCGGCGGTCTCGTAGCAGGAGTGCATCGCCAGCTGCGGCAGGCCGATGTCCACACAATTCATGGATACCTGTGCCATGGCCAGATTGCCCAGCGTGCTGCCGCCCACCTTATCGGAGCGGTTTGCAAAGTATTGCAGCGGCACTCCGGCGCGGGCAGCCAGCTCCCGGGCGGCGGCAACGCTCATGCCGTCGCTGGTGTACTTCTGGCCTGCGTGGGTCTTGATGACCACGCCCTTGTTCATGTAGGTGCAGTTGTTCACATCGGTGTGCTCCGGGTGGTTGGGATGCACAGCGTGGGCGTTGTCGGCGCTGACCATAAAGCTGGAAGCCACCGCACGGTGGAAGTCCTCGTCGTTGCCGCCAAGGCTCTGGGCAATGCGGTGCAGCACATCGTACAGGAAGGTGGAAGCTGCGCCCTGCTTGGTGCCGGAGCCGACTTCCTCGTTATCAAAGAAGGCCGCCACACCGATGGAGCGGGCGTTCTTTGCGGTCAGCAGACCTTTCAGGATGCCGTAGACGCACTGCTGGTCGTCCAGACGGCCGCAGGAGATAAACTCCTCGTTGCAGCCCCAGACGGTGGCCTTTTCCCGCACATAGAGGAACAAATCGCTGCCAAGGATCTGCTCCTCAGACACTTGCAGTTCCTCTGCGATCAGCTTTTTCAGTGCGCCCTCCTCGCAGGCGCCGCCCAGCACAGGCAGCATATCCACCTGCTTGTTGAAGGAAGCCTTATCGTTGACCTCGCGGTTCATGTGGATGGCTACGCTGGGGATCATCAGCAGGTCGCGGTCCAGCGCCACCAGACGGGATACGATAGCGCCGTTCTCCTGCACCAGTACACGGCCCGCCACAGACAGCGGACGGTCCATCCATGTTGCGCAGATCATGCCGCCGTAGCCCTCGGTGTTCAGCTTGGTGTAGTTCTGCCCCATGTGGATCTCGGCGTTCTCCTTGATGCGGAAGCAGGGAGAATCCGTATGGGCGGCGGCAACGTTGAAGCTGTAATTTTCCAGCTGGTCGCCCATGCGGAAGGCGATGATGCTGGATCCATTGCGGCATACAAAGTAGTCCTTGCCGGGTTCCAGCGCCCACTTGCGGCTTTCCAGCAGCTCGGCAAAGCCTGCTTTCAACAGGATATCCCGCACAGCGGCGGTGGTGTGGTATGCGGTAGGATTGCCGTCGATGAAGGACAGCATTTCACGGACTTCGGATGCGATCATAGAAATAAACCTCCTAATTTCCTGAGAAAAGAGCCGGTCAGTGCTGACCGGCCCTTTTTAAGCATATTCAGGTTACTTTTTAGCAGCAGTCTGCTCGCGCTTTGCAAGGGCGGGCAGAATGAATCCCAGCACGGTCAGCACCACGGGGGTGATGACGTTCAGTGCAAAGGTGAAGGGGTCCTTGTCGTACATACCCAGCACGCAGCACACGGCGGTAACGGCAAAGCACCAGCCGCCGAAGAACTTGGCCACGGCCTGATTCTTGACAAAGCGGTACTCGGCGGGGATGGTGTCGTAGGCGTTGCGCAGGGCGATGTAGGCGGCAAACACCCACAGGTAGCGCATGGGCATACACACAGAGTTCAGCTTGGTCAGCTGACGCAGAACGGCAGCAGCACCGGGCACAAAGGACTGTGCCAGAATGATGGAGCCGGACAGCACAGCCACCATCTTGATGCCGTTGCTGTGCACACCGTGGGCGTTGACCTTGTGCAGAGCCTTCGGGATGAACTGCTTGGTGTGCTCGTTATCCAGCAGCATACGCAGCGGTGCGTCGATGCTCAAAATCAGCACGGCGAGTTGGCTGATGACGTTGCACAGGGCGTAGATGATCATGAACAGATCGCCCACATGGTAGTACTGACCCAGCTTCTGGAAAGCCCAGTAGGAACTGTTGGCGACATAGGCGTTGAAGCTCTCTGCGCTGGCGTTGATGACGGCGGGGTCGAACATACGGCTCATGGCCAGCGTGCCCAGAATGGCGCAGGTGACCACCATGACGGCCAGCGCGATCATGCCGCGGGGGAAGCCCTTGCTGGGGTTCTCGACCTTATTGACGTAGGGGGAGATCTTCTCGCAGCCGCCCACAGCGAACACCAGAATGGACAGAGAAGTAAAGTAGGTGACGTTGAAGTTGGGGATGAGGCTGCTGAAGCTCAGGTTGGCGTGGACGTACTCTGCCGTGGGGTTGATGGCCGGGGCAGCGAACATCATCAGGATGTACAGCAGGGACATGACGAAGGTGCAGGTGCCTGCGGCGGTCAGCAGCTTTTTCAGGGGGTTCAGGCCAAGGCTTGCAATGTAGCAGCCCAGCAGCAAAATGCAGAAGGTAGCCAGCTGGATATAGCGGGTGGGGAAGGAATCGTAGGTCTCCGCGTTGCGGAAAACGGCCCAGCTCAGCGCTTTCAAAAAGCCGCTGCCCTTGCTGGCAATGTAGGTGATGTGGCAGGCCCAGTAGGTCCAACCGGCGTAGTAGGCCAGCTTGGCGTTGGTGGTCTGGTGCAGCCAGGAGCTGACGCCGCCGCCCTCGTTCTTAAAGGCAGAGCCCAGCTCACCCACCATCAAGGCATAGGGGATGAAGTACAGGACAAACATGAAGATCCAGCTGAAGATGACCTGTGGACCGTTAAAGTACACAAAGCCGTTGGTAATGTTGCCGAAGCCCCAGACCGTAGAGAAGGCCATGAAGGCAAGGGTAAGCCACGAGATCTTTGTGGCTTTTTCTTTGTTTGACATGCGGACAATTCCTCTCTTTCTTTTCCACACAAGGTGGAAGTTCCTGTAAGAAGGCCAAGGTTCGCATATATTTCGCAATTTTACCAAAAATACAGCAGCACTCGACCAGTCACTTTGACAGTATATCATAATTGCAGATTGTAGACAATCTGCAATTTCCATAAAATGATTGGTCAAAATTTAGATGGTCAGCCAAATTCCCCTTTATTTTGCTGTTTCGTCCGCTGCCTGAACGGCGCTGTTTGCGCTGCGCATCCGTTCCATGGGCTCCATGTAGTGGGCGTAGATGGCGCGGCAGGCAGCCTCGGTGTCGCCGCTTGCCAGCGCCTCGTACAGCTTGGTGTGGATGCCGTTCTGCCGCTGCGCCAGCGTCTCGTGGTTAGAGCCGCTGCTCGCCCCAACAAGCAGGTTGCCGTAGTTTAAATCGTCCCAGAATTTCAGCAGTCTGGGCAGCCCCGCCCGCTGCACGATGACCGCGTGGAAGCGGTTGTCGTTCTCCACGATCTGCGAAAGATCCCCCGGCCGGACATTGCGCATCTCCTCCAGAATGCCGCGCAGGGTGTGCAGATCCTCTTCCGTAAATTTGCAGTCAAAATAGCGCAGCGCCGTCATTTCCAGATTTGCCCGCAGCAGATAGATCTCGTAGGCGTCCTCCGGCTTTACCCGGCGCACCGAGCAGCCCACATTGCGCGAATACTCGACCATGCCCTCCTGTTCCAGCTGCCGCAGCGCCTCCCGGATGGGTGCCCGGCTGGAGCCGAACTCCTCGGCCAGTTTCTGCTCAGCCAGCTTTACGCCCGGCTGTAATTCCCCAGTAAGGATCTTGCTCCTGATGGCAGAGGTGATACTTTCCCGTAAAGTCTGAAAGGCAAATTCGCCCATGACTTTTATCCCCCTTTTTCCTTCTATACGTTCTTTTTTGTCGCACGCAGTCCGCAGCCGCTGCCAGTGCAGCCGCAGACCTGTATTGCGTGCACCTTATAAGGATACCACGAAACGGTGGAAAAATAAAGTTTTCTGGCAAAAACAGGTACTTTCTCCCCTCTCCGTTATCGAAAGCCTGCACACAAAAATGCCCCCGGAGGGCTTGTTGCTCTCCGGGGGCATCCTATGTATGTTATGCCTTAGCGTACACGGTCGGCATTTACTCGATCTCGATCAGGTTCGGGTTCTCAGGCAGAGCCTTCGTCTGCTGAGGAGCGGGCAGCTGGATGTGCAGGACGCCATCCTCGAACTTTGCGTGGATGTCCTCCTTCTTCACTTCGCCCACATAGAAGCTGCGGGCGCAGCTGCCGGAGAAGGTCTCGCGCCGCACATAGCGGCCCTTGTTGTCCTTTTCATCATTAGAGTGGCTGCGCACGGCCTGAATGGTCAGGTAGCCGTCGTTCAGATCCATCTGAACGTCCTCTTTCTTGCAGCCCGGCAGATCAACGTCCACTTCGTAGCCGTTGTCCGTCTGCTTGACATCGGTCTTCATCATGTTTGCACCGCGCTTACCAAAGGTGTCGCGGGCTTCGCGGTTCATCGCACGCTCCAGTGCACCCTCGTTCCAGAACGGATCAAAGAGATCATCGAACAGGTTCTCATGAAAAACAGTCGGCATAAACATAAAACATACCTCCAATCCCGGCGTTCGGGTCGGGTATAAAATTACATTTTGAAGCTCCCTGCAAAGGGCTTTCCGGGGAGCCTTGCGGCTCTCCTTTTGCCCTTCCTCCTGAGCACGCCACTGTTATAACACGATTTTTTAGCGCTGTCAAGTGCAGAGTGCTAAAATTCATAAAAGAATAATACTTTTGTCACAGCTTCTGCGGTTTTATCAAAAATACGGCGCAGCAGCGCGTTTATTATATTGCAAGCGGAACAAGTGCTCCTTGGATATACCCCGCAAAATACGCAATGCCTGTGCTTACAGCAATGCAGACGCCCCACAAGACCCATGCGGCAAGCTTTTTGCCGGTCAGCCTGTAAATGGCGTTCCAATACTCCATATTGCACCATACAAGCGCCGCCGAGAACAAGACCGAGAACCACTGCGCACGGAAGGACAACTCCATGCTGATAAGCAGGTAGTTCGTCAGTGTATAAAACAGGCTTCTGCCCACGATCTCCGGCACAACTGAATGCTTTTGCTGCATATCGGTCACCCGTTCTTCCGTTCAAACCCCAGATAGCGCGTGCCCTGAAAGCTCAGCCTTCCGGTGTCGCCCTCTACAAGCATTCCATAGTCCGACCCACCTACTTCAAGTTCCATGCGGTCACCGCTTTCTACCTGAAAGGTGGCATAATAGGTAGTAGCGCTCGTGCTGGTGTAGCCGTGGGCACCGGTCATGTCCCCTGCGTTGGCGGTGTGATGGCGGGAAACATTCATCCGCTTGGCCACCACAGTAGCCGGGACGGTAAGGCGCGGGGACGCATTATTTTTGCTCCATGTGCGCAGATTGCCCACTATGGTAAACAGGATCATGCCCAGCACCACCAGAAACACCAGCGGGAACAGGATGCTGAACAGCGCGTCAAACCCACTATAAAACATATTAGCCCTCCAAAATTTCTTCCAGCAGCTGCTTTACGTCCTCCAAAAAAGCGTCCTCGCCAAGGGTGTTCATTTTAAAGAACACCGCCTGACTGCCGCCCGCTGCAATGACCGACAGCCGGATGGGCGTGTCCCCGTTCTGGAACAAGGTCAGCGTCAGGCTAAGGCGGTTGCCGCCCACCACGCTGTACCGCTCAAACACCCGCACGCTGCACCGGGCGCTGCCGTCCTTGAAGTCGCTGCCGGCTTCCAACTCTGCCGACCAGCTGCTGTCCGGGATGGCGTGTTCCAGCTTGCGGAGCAGGGTATCGAAGTTCTGGTTGCGGATGGTCTTTTCAAAAATAGCCATAGCTTCCTCCTTTTGCAAAATGCAGTCCCTTTATCCTGAATACGAATAAAAGCAGGCAACTATTGCAGCGCCCGCCCTTATTTTGCTGCGGTCAAGCTTTCTTTTTTCGCAGCTTGGGTGCAGTGGCGGTGTAGCTCATGTCCAACACCAGACGGAGCTTATCCTCCGGGGCGCTGCCGTCCAGCGCGGCGGTGATCCAGTTTTCCTTGTTCATGTGGTAGGCCGGGTAAAAGCCCGGCTCTGCCCGCAGGGACCCGATGAGGATGGGGTCGCATTTCAGGTTCACGATATCCACCGGCTGCTGCCCGGGCAGCCCCAGTTTGCTTCTGGGCACGGTAGTGACCAGCGCAAACCACTTGCGGTTTGCCGCGTGACGGAACACCGCCGACTCCGGGGTGTCCATCCATGGGTAGTCCGGCTCTACGCTGTAAGTATCAAAAATGAGCTGTTCCAGTCCCTTGCGGTCCATGGGCTCGCCCCTTTTACGGCTGCTGTGCCAGCACATCCTCCGGGCGGGGGGTGTGGTTTTTGTATTTTGCCCGCAGCGGGGCGGCGGCGTTATCCATAATGTAGGGCACGCCCACCACATCCAGCATGGTCTCGTCGTTGTAGTTGTCGCCAAAGGCCATGACCTGTGCGGGGTCGATGCCAAGGGTGCGGCACACGCACTGCACCCCGATGCCCTTGTTGGCAAAGGTGGTATCGATCCAGAACGGCCCCGCCACGGCGCAGTTCGCCTGCTTCCAGCGGGGCACAAAGCGCTCCACATAGTTCTCCACGCCCTCGTGCAGGTACACCGAAACCTTGGTGATGTCCTCCGGCACCTCGGCGGGGCTGTGGATGATCTTATAGTGGTTGCCCACGAACTGCACCCGCTGCAGCATGCCAAGGCCGCGCTCCATCAGGTAGGCGGTGTTCTGGCCGGAGAGCATCACCTCGCCCTGTCCCTCGCTGCGGGTCCACATATCGTTGGCGATCTCCTCTGCCAGCGCCCGCGGCATGGGATTTTTGGCGATGCACTGTTCTTCTTTAAAGATGGTGCCGCCGTTTTCGCAGATAAACACGCAGCAGTCTGCCACCGGTGCAAAGAGTTTGCGCAGACTGGTATACTGCCGCCCGGAGGCCGGGCAGAACCAGATGCCCCGCTGATGCAGCGCCCGGATCTGGTCGAAGATCTCGCCCTCCAGTTCTTTTTTGCCGTATTGCAGCAGCGTACCGTCAATATCGCTGCAAATCAGTCTGATGTCCATGGCTGTTATTCCCTTTCCGTTTTTTCTTATTTTACCACGGTTTTCCGCTGCGGAAAAGCCCCGGGCACGGCTTTTGCACCCTTTCCCTGCGTCGCTCAGCGCTTGGGCTGATAGTGCATACTGGATACATTATAAATCGTGACAAAGGCCTTGGGGTCCTCGCGGTTGATGAAGTTCATCAGCTTCTGATACTCGTTTTTGTCCACGATGGTAATGATCTCGTTGTGCTTTTCAAAGTTGTATGCACCGATGGCCTCGTACATGGTGGCACCGCTGTGCAGGTCATTGATGATGAACTGCCGCAGTGTCTCTTCCTTCTCGGTAATGATGCACACCCGGCGCTTGATGCTGTTGTCGAAGATGAAATGATCCAGCACCATGCCGTTGAAATAGGTGCCAAGAATGCTCAGCACCACGGTCTTTTTATCGTAGACAAGGGCGGCAGAGAGTGCCACGCACATGCCCGAAAGAGACATGGCCTTGCCCAGCTCCATGTGCAGGTACTTATTCATGATCTTTGCCACGATATCCAGCCCGCCGGAGGATGCGTTGCGGTTGAACAGGATGCTCAGACCCACGCTGACCACCAGAATGTAGCACAGCACATCCAACTCCTGACTGCCGGTCATGGAGCCGAAATCCGGGAACAGGCGCTCGAAAAGCCTCAGAAACACCGGCAGCATCACGCTGGTATACACGGTTTTTGCGCCAAACTCCCTGCCGCAGGTGAAAAAACCGATAATGAGCAGCACGGTATTCAGCACCATGGTAATGGTCGAAAGCGGCAGCGGCACAAAATTAGAAAGCACGATGCCAAGGCCGGAAATACTGCTGACGGATGTATGGCTGGGCACCAGAAAAAAATAGACCGCCGCTGCAATAATGGCAACGGCTCCGGTCAGGATGGCCGCCTCCTTGGCAATTGCGGGGTAGTTCAGCTTCTTGTTTGTCATTGTTGCTCCTCCAAGCTTTTGTTTTCAGCTTTCAGTATACCATGCTTTGCGCTTGCAGGAAAGCACCGGGCACAAAATAAGCAAGGCCGCCGCACAAAACACTGTGCAGCGGCCTTGCCACCTTATTAAAACGCTTCTTCCGGGTCGCCGCGCTCCGGCATGGTGCGCATCTCCCGCACCAGCATGGCGCGCAGACGATACTTGCGCTGTTCCCGCTCGGTCTCCGAGTCGGTGCGCAGCTCCACCGTGCCGTCGGGGCGGCTTTCGCCTGCGTACAATGGGATGCTCACCACAGCCTGTGTGCCTTTTTCGGGCGCAGGTTCCAGCTGTAAGCTCCAGCCCATCCGGCGGCAGCACTCCCGGCAGAGCAGCAGCCCCAGCTGTGCCCCGCCCAGAAAGCTGCGGCGGTTTTCCAGCGCTGCCTGCGCATCCTCGCCGGGCAGCCCACAGCCATCATCGGTGACCGTCAGCTGCCAGCCGCTTTCGGTGCGGCGCAGTGCAATGCAAACGCAGCCACCCTCCCGGCTGGCGCGCAGGGCATTGGAGAGCAGATGCAGACACAGCAGCTCCACATCTCTGCGGTCTGCCATTACGCAGCAAGCGGTGCACCCGCCGTAATCCAGCTGGATATCCACCCCAAGCTGTGCCCGGATCATATCAGACTGTGCCGCCACCTGCTGCAAAAGCTCGCACAGATCAATGGGGTACAGCTGCGGTTTTGCTTCCTCGTGCAGAAATTCCAGCAGGGTGATCGCCTCGCTGAGGGTGCGGTCCAGCTGCAAGGCGGCGGTGTTGATATCCGCCACCGCCTGCCGGGCAGACGCGTCTGCACCGGTGCGGTCAAAATGCTGCTCCAGATATTCACAGTTGCGCCCGATCAGCGCCAGCGAACGGAAGCAGACCTCCTCGACCCGCTTCTGCTGCTCTGCTGTAATAGACCGCATTTCTGTCCTTTGCTGCTCCATTGCTCTGCCTCCCCGGGCGATGCCATTTTTTCAACGGAACACCACAGTGTTCCAACTGCCGCAGCCGTGCGCAAGCCTTACGGGGACTTTTGCCGCAGCACAACATCCCTGACCGCGTAGATCAGCTTGCCGGTGGTGGGCTTACCGCTGCCCAGCCTTGTATCAGCTTTAAACGCCAGCCACGCAGGGGTCGGCTTTTCCTCCAGCTGATCCACCATCCGGCGGATGCCGCTTTCCACGGCAGCGACCGATGTATCAAACTGCTCGCTCACAGCCTGCAAGATCTCCTTGCGGATCGCCAGCTTCTGGCTGGTGCTGCATGCGATGCCGACCGCGCCGGAAAGGTATCCGGCGTTGACATCCCCCTGCGGGATGCCCCACGCTGCATACAATCGACTGCACCGCTGCTCCAGCTGCCGGTTCTGCCGCTCGGGCATCCGGTAAAGCTGCCACAGCAGCCTTTTCAGCTCGGTGCCCTCTACGCAGTAGCACCCCTCGCGGAGCTTTTGCAACGCCGTGCCGCTGCTGCGGCCATGGCTCTGCACCAACAGCGTCGGCCGCTCCTTCAACTGGTACAGCTGCCGGATAAATTGCTCTGCGGACAAGTCCGTCAGCTCGCTGCAAAGCACCACGGCATCGTAACGGACACCCTGCCGCAGCTGTGCCAGCAGCTTTTCGCCGCTGCAAAAGCAGGTGCATACGATGGCGGTTCCCTGCTCCTGCAAATAACGCTTCTGGACACGCAGCTCCCTCAGGTCATAGCTTGCAAGGGCGACTTGCAGTTGGGCTGTTCGCTCACTGTTCACGCCATGCGCCGCCTTTCTCGCCTACCAGCCCGGCAGTTGTCAGGTCTGTGACCGCATCCCGCCAGAGCTCCGGCTGAACTCCATTTTCACACAAGTAGCGCAGGAGCCGGTAACAGAACTCCGGCGCTGCCGCAACATGCTGACTGACGATCTGCTGTCGGCTGCCGATCTGGCACAGGGTCAGCCGACAACCTTGTGTGCCCTCTACCTCCATGGCATACACCAGCGTATACGCCTGCTGCAAACCATCAATGGCAGAATACTGCCGGATCATGGGTGAAAATGTACGTTCCATTTCAGTTCCTCCTTACTACAAGGACCAATTTTTTTCTGCCTTGTTTATATAAAGTATATTTTATAAGGTAGGAGAAACCGTTACAATCCTAAAGAAGTGTCTGAACAGAGCATTTTCGGGCGTTTTGCCTCCGGCATGCTCTACGCGCCGCTGTCAGCTTTAGAATAGCACGTTCCGTCTGCAAATTCAACCGGTATCTTTTCCCACTTTTCCTTTTTGCCCCGTCCTTCCGGCAAAACCGCTGCCCGGGCGCAAAAGTGCCGCAGCTTCAGCATTCCTACGGAATAATTTCACGGTTTTTTCACATTTTTTTGCTAAACTTAATAGGATATTGTCTGCAAACATTTCCGAATTTCAAACCACAGGCAGCAGCGCCCGGCGGCGCAGTACCGGAAAGGCACATTTATGCTCAAGCTCAAACAGATCAACAAAGAATATAAGACCGGCGAGCTGGTGCAGCACGCACTGAACAACGTCAGTCTGAACCTGCGGGACAACGAATTCGTGGCCATTCTGGGCCCCAGCGGCTCCGGCAAGACCACCCTGCTGAACATCGTCGGCGGTCTGGACCGCTACGACAGCGGTGATCTTGTCATCAACGGCATCTCCACCAAAAAATATACCGACCGCGACTGGGACTCCTACCGGAACCACACCATCGGTTTCGTGTTCCAGAGCTATAACCTGATCCCCCACCAGACCGTGCTGGGCAATGTGGAGCTGGCGCTGACCATCTCGGGCGTTTCCAAAGCCGAGCGCCGCCGCCGTGCCGCCGCTGCGCTGGAGCAGGTGGGGCTGGGCAACCAGCTGCACAAGCACCCCGGCGAGATGTCCGGCGGGCAGATGCAGCGCGTAGCCATTGCCCGCGCACTGGTGAACAACCCCGATATCCTGCTGGCAGACGAGCCCACCGGCGCACTGGACAGCGAGACCAGCATTCAGGTCATGGAGCTGCTCAAGGAAGTAGCGCGGGACCGGCTGGTGGTCATGGTCACCCACAACCCGGAGTTGGCCGAACGCTACGCCACCCGCATCGTAAAGCTGAAGGACGGTGTGATCCGCTCCGACACCATGCCCTACGAGCCCGAGGACGAGGCAGCCGCCGCAGCCCCCGTGCACCGGAACATGGGGCACTCCTCCATGTCCCTGCTCACCTCCCTCTCCCTCAGCTTCAACAATCTGCTCACCAAAAAGGCGCGTACCCTGCTCACCGCCTTTGCCGGTTCTATCGGCATCATCGGCATTGCGCTGATCCTTTCCCTTTCCAACGGTGTGAGCCGCTACATCAGCAACATGGAAAAATCCACGCTGGCGGCCTACCCGCTGCAGATCAGCAGCACCGGCGTGGATCTGACCAGCATGATGGACCCGGACACCTACACCAGCGTTTCGTCCAGCGCTGAGCCTGCGCCGGATGGCATGGTCACGGTGAACCAGCTGCTGGCTCAGCTGAACATCGGTGCCACCAGCAACGATCTGCAGTCACTGAAAGAATATCTGGACAGCGATGCCTGCACCATCCGGGACAACGCCACGGTGGAATACGCCTACGCCGCTTCTCCCCTGATCTACCGTCAGAACCCGGACGGCACCGTGCAGAAGCTGAACCCGGACACCACCTTCTCCGATATTGCCAGTGAGAGCACCTCGGTGACCAGCATCATGACCTCCATGTCCAGCCCCTATGTGTTCTGCGAAATGGCCGAGACCCCCGCCCTGTACGAGGATCAGTATGACATCAAGGCCGGTCGCTGGCCGGAAAAGTACAACGAACTGGTGCTGACCCTGAACGCGGACGGCAGCATTTCGGACTACACGCTGTACGCCATGGGTCTGCGGGATCAGGCCGAGCTGGACAAAATATTACAGCAGTATGCAAAGAACCAGAAGATCGACCTGCCCACGGACTACGGCACCTATACCTATGACGATTTTCTTGGCATGACCTTCAAGCTTGTCAACAAGGCCGATTGCTATGTCTACGACACAGAGCACAAGGTCTGGCTGAGCAAGCTGAACGATGAAGCCTATATGCAGCAGCTGGTGGCTGACAGCGAGGAGCTGACCATTGTCGGCATCGTGCAGCCCAAGGCAGACGCCACCTCCACCATCCTGCACAGCGGCCTGGACTACCTGCACGATCTGACCTATCATGTCATCGATCAGGCAGCCAACAGCGAGATCGTGCGCCAGCAGCTGGCAGACCCGGACATCAACGTGCTGACCGGCGAGCCCTTCGATGCTGCCGGCAACAGCATGCTGGATATCGCCTCCCTGTTCTCGGTGGACACGGACGCCTTAAAGGACGCTTTCCAGTTCGATACCAGCGCCCTGCACTTTGATCTGGACGGCGCATTCGACCTGACTGATGGCTCTTTCGACCTTGCCACCCTCATCGACCCCTCCAGCTTCAAGCTGGATCTCAGCGGGCTGCCGCTGCCGGACATGGAGATGGACATGAGCGAGCTGTTTGACGGCGTAGAGCTGAACATCTCTCAGGACGGCTTGCAGGCGCTGATGAAAAAGATCCTGAACGGCTACAAGCGCTATATCATCAGCAACGGTCTGCTGAATCTGGACAAGATCGGCTTTTCCTCCTATATGAAAACCGAGGCCTTCCAGACGCTGCTGAACGAATCCATGGGCGACCTGCTGGACACCTCCGGGCTGGAGGAACAGTTTGCCGATACCCTCCAGCAGAATCTGCAGACCGTGATGGAGACCTACTCTGTCCAGCTGAGCGAAGCGCTGCAAGTCCAGCTCACCGCTGCTCTGCAGGAGCAGATGGGGCCCGCCATCCAGAAGCTGGCCGGGCAGCTGGAACAGAAGATCGCACAGGCCATCCAGAGCAACATTGCGCAGCTGAGCACGCAGGTGGAAAGCGCGCTCAAGATCGACCCCGCCGCGTTCCAGCAGGCCATTCAGATCAACATGACCGGCTCCGACCTGACTGAGATGATCAAAAACACCCTGCTCTCCTCCGCTTCCAGCTACGAAAAGATTTTGAGCGACATCGGTTATGTGGACTACGCAAAGCCCGATGGCATCTATATCTACCCCAACAGCTTTGACACCAAGGCGCAGGTGGTAAGCGAGCTGGACGCCTACAACGCTGCCATGCGGCAGCAGGGCGAGGAGGATAAGGTGATCCACTATACCGACATGGTGGGCACCCTGATGAACTCGGTCACCGAGATCGTGGGCATGGTCAGCAATGTGCTGGTGGCTTTTGTGGCCATCTCGCTGGTGGTGTCCTCCATCATGATCGGTGTCATCACCTATATCAGCGTGCTGGAGCGCCGCAAGGAGATCGGAATCCTGCGTGCCATCGGTGCTTCCAAGCACAACGTCTCGCAGGTGTTCAATGCCGAGACCTTTATCATCGGCCTGTGCTCCGGCGTGATGGGCGTAGTGCTCTGCCTGCTGCTGCTCATCCCCGGTAATATGCTCATCCACCACATCGCGGGCGATGTGAACGTGGTGGCATCTCTGCCGCCGCAGGCCGCACTGATCCTGATCGTTCTGGCCACCCTGCTTACCATGCTGGGCGGCGTGATCCCCGCCCGCAGCGCCGCAAAGAGCAACCCCGTCAAGGCGCTGCGCTCTGAGTAAGCTATTCCGCATTCCAATCCCTGCTGTGCCCTGTGTGCAGCAGGGATTTTTGCATTCTGTCCCGGCTTGTGCTACAATAGAAAAAACTTCATTTCAAAGGAGCGTTTCCATGCCTGTCATTCACGAGATCACCGACCTTACCGCCCCGGAGCTGGACATCTACGCCCGGCTCACGCAGGCGCAGCTGCGCAACCGGCTGGAACCGGAAAAGGGCATTTTTATCGCTGAAAGCCCCAAGGTGATTGCCCGGGCGCTGGACGCCGGGTACCAGCCCCTTTCCCTGCTGATGGAGCGCAAGCAGATCACCGGCCCGGCACAGGAGATCCTGACTCGCTGCGGCGATGTGCCGGTGTACACCGCCGACCGGGAGCTGCTGGCACAGCTCACCGGCTTTGCACTGACCCGGGGCGTGCTGTGCGCCTTCCGCCGCCCTGCGCCCCGCACGGTGGAGCAGGTATGCGCTCACGCCCGCCGGGTGGCTGTGTTGGAAGGCATCGTGGATTCCACCAATGTGGGCGCTATCTTCCGCAGCGCCGCCGCGCTGAACATGGACGCCGTGCTCATTACCCCCTCCTGCTGCGACCCGCTGTGCCGCCGCGCGGTGCGGGTGAGCATGGGCACCGTATTTCAGGTACCATGGGCGCAGATCGGTGCCTGCCCCGCCGACTGGCCGGAAAACGGCAGCGCCCAGCTCCACGCACTGGGCTTCAAGACCGCTGCCATGGCACTGAGCGACCGCTCGGTCAGCATTGACGACCCCGCCCTTGCCGCCGAGCCGAAGCTTGCCATCGTGCTGGGCACTGAGGGTGACGGGCTTGCTAACAGCACCATTGCCGCCTGCGATTACACCGTAAAGATCCCCATGTCCCACGGGGTGGATTCCCTCAACGTAGCCGCCGCCAGCGCCGTGGCCTTCTGGCAGCTCGGCCGCTTGTAAGTCCCCCGCTTGCGCTCTCCGAAATTGCTTGACAAACGTCCCAAAACGCGGTACACTATCAGCGTCATCAATATGGGCCTATAGCTCAGCTGGGAGAGCGTTCGGTTCGCATCCGAGAGGTCAAGGGTTCGAATCCCTCTAGGTCCATAAAAACAAAACGTCCTGCCGTGTCCCGGCAGGGCGTTTTGTTTTTATGATAAAATTTATAATTCCAGCCGCATGGAGATCAGTTCCTGATATCCAGCGTTCCGAGAGTGAAAACCTTTTGGGTTTCTGCCATATTCCACAAATCCTGCCGTCTGGTACATGGAGATTGCTTTTGCATTTTCCGCCACTACCTCCAGCTCCAACTGAGCGTATCCGGCGGTTTTAGCGCATTGGATACAGGCTTCCATCAAGGCTCGCCCGATACCAAGACCCCAATACTCTTTTAGGATACTGATGCCAAATTCAGCACGATGTGCTACTTTATACTGCGGTCTGATCGCATCGATCCCGGCGGTTCCTGCCACTTTACCGTCTACAAAGGCGATCAGTTCGATTTCATTCGGGCTGGTTGCTTTTTTCTCCAAGTAGCGGCTTTCCTGTTCCGCGTCAAGGTGATTTTCGTCGGGATAACTCAGCAGATAATCTGTTTCTGCGTGTGTCAGATCAAAGTTTTCAAGCACGGCACTTCCATCGGATGCCACGCCGTTTCGGATGTGGACTGCCAGTCCCTTTGGCGTTATAATCGTTTGATCGTATTTCATTTTTCCTCCCGAATCCTTCAATCCGCTGCGCCTGCTAATTTCAAGAATTTCTTGTCCGACTGGATGCTCTGGGTCACAAACTTCCCATCTCGGAACAATGCGTATGTTGTGACAGGTGCGGGCACATTCTGTGCCGTCTCTTTCTCTGTGATGTGGATGGCTTTGAACGGGATTCCATGTTCCTTTGCCGCCTCCTGCACCTTTGGCACCCAATAATAGGTGTAGGGGCACTGGTCGGTATAGTAGAGGACAAAGCCGTTTTCCTCCACCTTGGGATGCTTGGCGCAGGCCTTGAATTTTGGCGGCTGGACACTCTCTGCAAGGGGCAGGCACATGAGGTTGATTCCGCAATCGGAGGTGTCCGAGACCTTGAAGCCCTTATGGGTCAAAAACTTGGGGTCAGCGAGAAACTCCCGTTTGCGCCCCTCTGCACACAGAATGCAAACACCGTTTTTGCCCTGCGCCTTGGCATCCCGGAGGCATTCTTCCAGCAGCTCGCTGGAATAGCCGTGCCCCTTCATGGAGCCGGAGACCCACAGACAGTTGATATAAAGCCAGCCTGCCGCATCAATGGGCACCCATGCGTTTTCTGCCGGGATGTACTCGATAAAGCACTTGCCGCGCTCTGCACTGCGGTAAAAGACAAGCCCCTCCTCAAAGCGCTGCTTAAGCCATTCCTTCTTGGCAAGGCTCTGTTGGCCGGACATGGCACAACAGATGTGTTCCTTGTCGATGTTTTCCTTGGTAACTCTGATATAGTCCATCTTGCAGTTCCTCCTGCGGCTTACCGCATCCGTCCATCACCGCCCATCAAGGCGGTCATTTCCTCAATATAGTCCAGCGGGAACGGCGGGGAGCACAGCGGCTTCATGGCAATGCTCATGAGCTTCATGGGGTTGTCGTCTGCCGCCACCCGGTTGGAGCTGAGCTTTCCGCAGCGTTTGCAGCGGTGGATGATGGCCCACTCGCCGCCCTTGCGTACCCAGACGGCCACCGGCTCCATGATGCCGCCGCAGTCGGAGGCACGGTCGCCGGGTTCTTCGTCCACATGAAGGCTGGACAGGCAGTTGGGGCAATGGTTGCGGTGGTCGCTCCCGGCATTTTGCGGGGTGCAGACCCGTCCGCAGACTTTGCAGGCAAAGGTATCGTTGCAGGCGTGGGTCTTATAGTAACCTTTTTCAAAGGTCTTACGTTTATTTTCACGGTTCATGGTATCGTCCTCCTGAAGAGTTGTGTCTGTTCGTCCTCGGGAGGCGTGGCTTGTGGTATTTGCCAGACCTCCCGGTCAGCCCACAAGCTCCAGTGCAAATGTTGTATGTTTCAAAAAGCTCTCCTTTGATTATAGCATTTATGGCGTTTTTCTACTTCAATATAAAATTCAAAAATTCCTTTATTTTTCACCTCCCTCGATGTTAAAAGTACGGAAGAACAGCCTTACATGGGCGTCCAGCTTTGCAAGACTTTCGGCTTCCCGTTCCGGCTGGCGGTCGCAGACGCTCAGTAGGACGATGATCGGTGAAACATACATCCACGCCAGCGTATCAGGGTCTTCGTTTCGCAGTTCGCCGTTTGCAACCAGCGCACGGAAGATGCCTGCATGGTAGGAGATCATCCAATCCACATAGCGTTTGGAAAGCAGTTCGGCAAATTTGGGGGAACGGAACTGCTCCAGTGTCATCATCCGGCGGAACTGGCTGATGGTTTTATCATGCAGCGAATAAAGGAAAATCTGCCGGACTTTTTCAACCAGCAGCTCCTCCGAGATGTGGGAGAAAACTGGGATGTCCTTTTGGGAATCCTGTACATGGACTGAAATTTCAGCAGTGTCTTTTTGGTAGTGCGCCGAAGTCGTCTCTAAAATTGCATCAAAAATCGCCTGCTTGCTTGGGAAATGATTGTACAGCGAGGGTGCCTTGATGCCGACCGCCTTTGCAATTTCACCCACACTGACGGCGTCGTATCCTTTGGTCGAAAACAGTTCCAGAGATTTTTCCAGAATGCGCTGCTTGGTATCTTCCATTTTTTCTTTGCCCTTTACTAACTAATATTCGTTAGTTCTACTATAATCAAAAAAGTTCCCATTGTCAAGAGGTTTTTAAAGACAATGGAAACAAAAAGCACCCGCAGCAGGCTTTTCAGAGGTTTTGGGCTCCGGGCGCAAATGCTGCGGGTGCATTCTTTTTTATTCACCTGGCCGGCGGTTGGTTCACAAAATTTTGTGCAGTTCCTGCACAAGGTCGCCGATCACGATGGGCTTGGACAAAAAGCCGTTCATGCCGCTTTCCAAGGCGTTGCGGCGGTCCTCGTCAAAGGCGTTGGCGGTCATGGCAAGGATCGGCAGCTTTGCCCGGGCAGGGTCGTCCAGCGCGCGAATTTTCCGGGTGGCGGTATAGCCGTCCATGATCGGCATCTGCACGTCCATCAGCACCAGATCGTAGCTGCCCGGCGCGGCGGTGCTTACCTTTTCCACCGCTACTGCGCCGTTTTCTGCCGAATCAACAAGGAAGCCGTACTCCCGCAGAATCTCCTGCGCGATCTCACGGTTCAGCTCGTTATCCTCCACCAGCAGGATGTTCTTGCCCTTGAAGTCGGCGTTCTTATCCGGCAGAAGCCCCTGCGCCGCATCCGTCTGTTTCTGGCCGAGTGCGCTCATCAAGGTCTCGCGCAGGTCGGACATGAACATGGGCTTGGAGCAGAAGGCGGTCACACCGGCTGCTTTTGCTTCCACTTCAATATCCGACCAGTCGTAGGCGGTCAGGATGATAATGGGCGTATCGTCGTTTAGGCTGCGGATGCGGCGGGTAACCTCGATGCCGTTCATATCCGGCAAGCGCCAGTCGATGATATAGGCGTGGTAGGCATCGCTCATCTCGATAGACTGCCGCGCACGCAGCACCGCTTCCTTGCCGGAAAGCGTCCACTCGGCGCGCATACCCACCTTGACCAGCATCTTTGTCACGCTGTCGCAGGTGTTGAAGTCGTCATCCACCACCAGTGCTTTCAAGCCTTCCAGCTCGGTGATCTTTTCCACCGGGCGCTGCTCGGTCTGTGCGCGCATGGGCACGCAGACGGTAAACTCGGTGCCCTTGCCCTGCGCTGTCTGCACCTTGATGGTGCCGCCCATCATATCCACGATGTTTTTGGTAATGGCCATGCCAAGGCCGGTGCCCTGAATTCTGCTTACCGTGGAGGTGCGTTCCCGCTCGAAGGGTTCAAAGATTTTTTGAGCAAACTCCGGGCTCATGCCGATGCCGTTATCCTTGATGCGGAACTCGTACTGTCCGCAGCCGCGCACTTTACCGGCAAGCTGCCGCACCCGTACCGAGACTGTGCCGCCCGCCGGGGTGAACTTGATGGCGTTGGACAGCAGGTTCAGCAAAATCTGATTCAGCCGGGTCTTGTCGCAGTAGACGTCCTCGTCGGTCACGTCCATGACGTCCATGTAAAGCTCCAGCTGCTTTGCGTAAATTTGCCCGCTGACAATGGTTTTCAAATCGTGCAGCACATCCGAAAGGTTGACCTCCACCTCTTCCAGATGGATTTTTCCGCTTTCAATGCGGCTCATATCCAGCACATCGTTGATGAGGGAGAGCAGATGGTTGCTGGATGCAAGGGTCTTACCAAGATAATCCTTCACCCGCTCGGTATCGTTGATATTGCTGAGCGCCAGCGTAGTAAAGCCGATGATGGCGTTCATGGGGGTGCGGATATCGTGGGACATATTGGAAAGGAAGGTACTCTTGGCGCGGTTGGCGGTCTCGGCGGCAGCAACGGCGTCGGAAAGCGCCTGATTTACCTGCCTGTCGGCGGTGCGGTCGGACATGACAAGGATGTGTTTGGTTCTGCCCTCCACCTCGCTGCCCATGGCAACGATGTGGAACCAGCGCCGCTCCCCGGTTTCCAGATGCACATACTCATCATCCCATTCGCGCTGCTGCCCGCTGAGAAGCCCTTCCAGATAGTTTTTATCGCGTTCCGGGTCATCCTTCGGGTGCAGCGCTGCCAGAACACGGGCATCCTGCCGGACTTCTCTCCATGGGATACCCAGCAGCCGCTCAATGTTCGGGCTGACATAATCCACCTTGGCGGTCTCTGCGTCCAGCATCAGGAAAACGTCGTCCACGTTCAGCGAGAGCTTCTGGAACAGCTCGTCCCGGTAGGAGATCTCGGTATTCTTCCGGCGCAGGGTCGTATGGTTTCTGCGCACAATGAGCAGAATGATCATCAGAGCAAAACCGGCGGCAATGCCCGCCACGATCTGTATGGTATGGAACCACAGCTTATCCAGACTGGCATTGACGACCCTGACCGGCACAAGCCCCAGCATCGTCCAGTTCTGGACTGCCGTGCCCTCGTAGACCAGATAATAGCTGATGCCGCCCAGCGTCACCCTCAGGTTTCCGCTGCTGCCCTGCGCAAAGGCATTGGACAGCTCCGTGATCTGTTTCTCGGAAAGGTCGGAATGGTCGCGCAGCATCGCAATGAAGTTGTAAACGGTCTCCTTGCGGTTTACGGAGTTGTCGATAACCACTCGCCCGTCCGGGTAGATGACATAGTTGCTGGCATTGCCCTCAAAGGCAGAGTTGTCCAGCAATCTAAGCACCGCATCATTATAATAAGAGATGGCAATGGCATCGTAGGCAAAGCCCCGGTAGCTGCCCTGCGTTTCGGGACAGATGAACGCAAGCATCTGGGGCTTGCCGGGCAGCGCCGTGTTCACAACGACATCCTCATCATGGGCGAGCTTTTCGTCCAGATTGGTCTGCAAGCCAAGATAGCCGGTCTCTCCGGTCACGGTCATGTAGTTGCCGTCGTAGGTAAGAAAGTAAAAGTCGGCAAATCCGGTATTCTGCTGCGCTTTCTCGATATACGCCTGAATTTCGGCTTCATCGGAGGTGTTTTCCAAAAAATCGTTGTACAAGTGCAGATAGGTCAGGTTTTTGCGCACCATCTCCTTCAGCATATTGTTGGATTTATGCAGCACCTCTTCCAGATGCGAGGTGCTTTCCTGATAGATGGTCTGCGACACAAACGAGATGTACCGTACGCTGAGCCCGACTGCCAGTAAAACCAGCAGAAGGATAGCGGCAGCAGCAGGGAGCCACTTTTGCCGGGAATGGCAGCTCCGTTTTGGTTTACGCTTTTCGTCTGCCATTCCGCTCACCTCAGTGTCATGTAGTTTTCAGGCTCTGCAAGCGCTGCGCCGCCGGAAACATGATCGCGCCATGTGTTTTTCACCCATGTATCTTCGCCCGCAGACGTTCCGCTTTCGCTCGCAAGCAGTGCTTCCATCTGCTTTGACGTTGCCAGACAGGTCACAGTAATGGTGTCGTCATCCCGCAGCGGCTGCCCGTTGCGGGTGATACCGGTCAGGGTATAGCTGCCGTTATTCTCCTTTACCTCCACGGCAATACCGCTGACGATCGGCAGAGAGCCACGATTGAAGGGCACAAAGCCGCCCTCCCAGCCTTCCACATAAGCGCGGACAACTTCCTTTAGCTCGGCGCCGGTCATGGTGCGCTGGCGGGACATCAGACCGTTGGGCATGATCATGGAAGCCGCCATTTTTTGGGTATAGTCTGCCTTCAGCACACTGCCGGTAAAGCTGTTTGCGGTGGCCAGCAGCACATCCGTGCCGTAAACGCCGCGCAGCGTGTTTGCCATAACCGAGAAGGCAGCGTTGCCGCCGTTTGCGTGGAACACGTTGGAATAGCTCTTTCCACTGGTCAACACGGTCTCGTCCGCAGCGGGTGCTTCCTCGGCGAGAAGCTGGGCGTTGAACGCCTGATACGCCTGCCGGGCGTTAAGCTCGCCCGTGATCATTTTGGAGACCACATCCTTGGAGATGGCAAAGAAATCGCTGGAGGCAATGCGGATATACATGTGGTTTTCTTCCACCACATCGCGCACATTCTTCATGTACTCGGTCAGGCGCAGGGGGACATTCTGGCTGTAGCTCAGCACATCCTGTCCGTCAGCAACGATGCGGTTCTGCGCCTCCTCCGAGAGCATGACGTTCAGCACCTTCATGGCTATTTCGCGGCGCGCGGTGTCCTGCTCGAGATCTCGATTCAGTGCAACTTGGAAATACGGGGTGGTCATGATCCACTTTTCGCCGTTCTGGCTAAAGAAGGGCAAAAAGGTCGCGTCGATGCCCTCGTCCTGAAACATCTTCACCCCGGCAGAGCTGCCAAAGTACATGGCAACCTCTCCGTTCCGGAACAGATCCATCACGGGATCGTAAGTCTGTGCAAGGTCGTCCGCCGTAAGGTGGGTATCCTGAATGAACTGCTCCATCCGCTCAAACGCCCCCGGCCACACGGCATCGTCCAGACCCACCCGCGCGGTGCTGGCAGGGTCGCTGTAAGCGGTACGCCACTTACGCCCCTCCGTCGTGGTAAGCTCGGCAGCGGAAAGCCCCTGCAGCGTTTCCATGCAGGTGTAGTCGTAGGCATAATCGGCGGTAAAGCCGCGGATGCCTGCCGCTTCAAACGCCTGACAGGCGGAAACAAAGCTTGCGTAATCGGTGGGCAGGGGGATATCGTACTGCTCAAAAAGGCTGCGGTTGACCACAAAGCCGTGGGCATCGGCGCAGACCGGAAGCCAGTTCACGCTGCCATCCTCGTTTTTAAAGCTGTTGAGGTAGGTGTTGTACACCGCGCCTGCCTCGTTGGTCATGGCAAGGTTCATCAAGCTGTCCTTCAAGGGGGCAGCATCGTGCAGCGAGAACCGGCAGCAGGTGATGATATCCGGCAGACCGCCGTTTTCCTGCAAAAACTTGTAAAAATCCAGATCGTTGTTGCCCACGATGAATTCCACATTCACGTCCGGCAGCTGGGACTGGATATAAGGCGCATAGGTCCCGTACAGGCTATTCGTCCACAGATACACCTGAATGGTCCGGGCGTCCTCCTGCTTTTCCACCTCTTCCGGGCTTTTTGTGCCGCAGCCGGTCAGCAGGGACAGCCCCACCACCAGCGCCAAAAGCGCAGAAACAAGGCGGTGCCGTGTTCTTTTATTCATCAAATAATTCTCCTCACAACTCTTGGGCAGCTGCCGCTTTGCGGCAAAGCTGCTATGGCCTACTGCTTATACATCACCGCCCGCAAGAGTGTGCGCTGTAAAACCCGCCCACGGAAATGATGCCGCAATTTTTGCGTGCTTCCTGTTTTGCACTGCCCCTTTACCGCGAAAAGGCACAGCACAAGAGAGACATAAAAATATTTTACCATTATCAGGAAGAATTTTCAATCAATTTTCACATATTTACTCACACAAAAAACACGCGCGTCCGATTTCTTTGCGGCAGTGAATGCGTCTTTTTGCAAAAGGCAGGTCACGGACGAACATCCGGGCAAAGCTCACTTTGCAGTTATCGTATCCTGTGATCCAGTAGGAAACAAACTTTTTTGCAAGCAATCCGTTCTGCATCAAAGGTATTTCTGGATGGTCGGCACAAGGACATTCATATTGATCGGCTTTGCAACATGGTCGTTCATCCCGGCATCCAGTGCCGCCTGTTTATCTTCGGAGAAGGCATTTGCAGTCATAGCGATGATGGGGATGCCTGCCTTTTGAGGGTCGTCCATCTGCCGTATCTTTTTTGCCGCATCGTAGCCGTCCATCACCGGCATCTGGATATCCATAAGGATCAGCTGATAGGTTCCGTTCGCAGCTTTTTCCAGCATATCCACACATTCCACACCGTCTTTTGCGCGGTCTACCGTACAGCCCTCTTCCTGCAGCAGCTCGGTGGCGATCTCCGCATTCAGGTCGTTGTCCTCGGTCAGCAGAATTTTTACACCGCACAGGCTCTTTTCGTCCGAGGGGGCAGTCTCCCGTTTCGCCTGTGTTTCTTCCTGCGAGGCAATGCGGCAGGGAATGGTCACGGTAAACGTGGAGCCAACACCGATTTTACTCTCCACTTCCACGGTGCCGTTCATCAGCCCGACCAGCTTTTTCACGATGCCCATTCCGATGCCGCTGCCTTCCACCTTGCTGACGGTGGAAGTGCGCTCCCGCTCAAAGGGTTCAAAGATATGCTTCTGGAACTCCTGCGACATCCCGATGCCGTTATCGGCAACCGTGATCACCGTATCGCACCAGCCCTCTTTTTTGCCGGGCTTCTGCGTGACATCGCAGCGAATCGTGCCGCAGGCACCTGTGTATTTGACCGCGTTGCTGACAAGGTTCGTGCAGATCTCGGTCAGGTGCGGAATATCCGCATAGACATACGGATACAGCAGATGTGTTGTCACCGTAAGCGTCTGTCCCTTGCTGTCTGCCTGATTCTGGAACATCGCAATGCAGTTACGGAAATCCTTCTCCACATCCGAAACCGAATACTCGATCTCCGTCTTGTCGTTCTCAATGCGGGCAAGGTCCAGCACATTGTTCAGCAGCATCAGCAGGTTCTGTCCGCACACCTGAATGTTCTCCATGTATTTTTTCAGCTTTGCAGGGTCGTCCGAATGTCGGGAGGCAAGGTCTGCATAGCCGATAATGGCGTTCATGGGGGTGCGGATATCGTGCGACATATTGAACAGGAAGGTGGATTTGGCGTGGTTCGCGCTCTCCGCTTTTTCCACGGCGACCTGCAATTTTGCATTCAGCTCCTGCGTATCGTTTGCGGCTTTCTTTGCAGCAGCTTCGGCTTTGCGCGCCTTCTGGAGCAGCATCAGAATCGTGAGCAGAATGGCTGCAACCGCAATGCTGCTGACCAGCAGAACCCTAAAGAAGTTATCCTTTATAAACTCGCTCAGAGTAACCTTCCGCGCGGAGCTCTTATGCATCGCCAGAGCGCTGGTAAGCATATTGGCTGGCATTGCCTTGATCGTTTTGTTCAGGATGGACAGCAGGCTGCGGTTTCCGCTCTTGACCGCAAAGCAGGAATTGGCAGGGTTTGGCAGCGGAACGCTGTAAAAACCATAAATTTTGCTGTATTTCGCCTCACTGCCGACCCCTATGGTAAAACAGTCTGCCTGTCCGTCCTTGACCAGCTTTACCGCATCCTCCTGTGTATCGCAGTCCACGATCTCCCACTGCGGATAATAAAACGCAATGTACCTTGTTAGGGAGATCTTGTTTTGGGGAACGGCAACGCGGTTCACTTGGTTTTCGTTAAAACGCTGTTTGTTCGTGACCACCATCATATTGGCGGTCCAAGTTGTGTTGGTTCTGGCAACGCGATATTCTTCAGCCAGATTGGGACTCTGGTCGAAATGGAAGATCATGTCGATCTCGCCGGATTTCAGCGCGTTTAGTTCCGCCTCTTTGTCGTCATAACCGACCAACTGGAATTCCAGCTCCTGATTTCCCAGACAATCTGCGGCAAACTGAATATAGTCTATGATTGTTCCGGTAATCTCCCCGGTGGCAGGGTCATAGGTGCTGACGCCGCTATCACTCGTCAGAAAGCCCATCCGAATCGCACCGTGCTCTTTGAGCCACGCCTTTTCCTCCCCTGTAAGGATGGGCTTATAATCCAGCGAGAAATACTTTTTACACAGATCCGCCGTATAAAAAGGAGCCTCTTCGTCCAACGCGTGCATCGCATTGTCCAGTTCTTCCTTGAGATCAGAACGGTCTTTGTTGAGCACATAGTAGATGCTGGATTTTCCCACGCGGGTTATGGTCGAGATGCCAAGCTCTGCCCAGTAGGATTCTTCCAGCGAAACAAAGCAGTCGATCTCGTGATTTGCCAGCTTTTGCTTCACATCCTCGTTGTTGGAGATGTTGACGTGCTGCGTTTTTATGCCGTATTTTTCCTCCCATTCGGTCAGCATCACTTCCGGCTCCGTTCCCATCACAACGCCGATCTTTTTGCCGTCCAGTATTTTGAAGTCAGAGGCGGAGATATCTGCGCGCGAAAGGTCGGCATAGAGGTAATATTTTTCCTCCCCCATCGGTTCGTCCGAAAACAGCATCTCCTCAGCGCGGTCCTCCGTATAAGAAATACCGCCCATGATGTCGATCTCGCCGTTTTCAAGTTTTTCAAAGCAGTCTGACCAGTCGCAGGTCACATATTCGAACTGCCAGCCTGTATAGCCGGATAGTGTTTCCAGCAACTCGTAGCCGTAGCCCTTTCTTGCGCCCTTCTCGTTGCAATAGTTGAAGGTGTCCTCAAACGAGCCAACGCGGACGACCTTTGCAGGGGCGGTTTCCGCGGCAGCTTTCACAGGGAGCACGGCTGATAGTAGCAACAGTAGGCTCAGCATCACACAGACGCTTTTCCGCGTCAAGGTCTGCATGGTTTCGCTCATTCCAGAGTTTTTCATTTTTCCCAATCTTTCTCCGCCCCGGACGGTCTTATTCCGGTTTCGTTTTCATTCTACCGGATTCAGGAAGATGCTTGCAATATCTCGTTCTGCTGTCAGCAGCTTTTTTGAATATCTATATCACTATATAACACAATTGTAACATTATAACAAAAGCGTTTCAAGACTTTTTCTCGTAAAGAGCACTTTTTAAGGAAGGGCTGCCGGTCACCAAGCGGCAGTCCTTTGAATGGTTGCCCCACTGACTGCAGGCACCGGCTTCTTTGCGGAAACCGGTGCTTGCAGTTGCACTTCTCCCGGGAAATTATTATACTTATAAAAAAGGCCGGGTGCTTCAAGGTCAGGAGGAAAAGCGTATGACACGGAACAAAACCACACAGGGCGGTATCTCCCTGCGCAGCAGAGTCACGGCATGGCTTGCCGCAATTTTGCTGGTCACCATGCTTTCCACCGGCATCGCTACCATGGCGGGGCAGTGGACAGTGCACTCCTTTGATACGCTGCTGGCCGACAACGCCCTCTGCTACACGGTGCAGAACGCCCTCAAGGACGAAACACAGGCCTTTGCGCGCTATGTGCGCCAGCCCACTTCTGAAACCGAGCAGGCTTATACCGCCGCCTGCACCGCTGCCGAGCAGAGCCTTGCGGCCCTGCCCTTCGATTATGCCCGCATCGGCGAGGAGCGCTATGCCCGCACATGGAACCTTTTGCAGGGGTACGCGGGGTACCGGCAGGAGCGGGATGCCTTTTTGCAGCTTTCGCCCTCGGCAGATACCTATATTGAACAGATGTACCATGTGATGGCGCTGCAAGATTACCTTGCCGAGTATGCGCTGCGTCTGACACAGGCCACGCTGGAACAGGAAAACACCCTTTACAGCAGCACGGCGACCTACCTCCGGCATCTGCCGTGGCTGTATCTGGGGCTGTTCCTGACGGCAGCCGTGCTGATGCTGCTGCTCATCCGGGTGCTGAGCCGCGCGGTGGTGCGTCCGCTGCTGCGGTTGGCGCAGGCTTCCCGCAGCATTGCTGAGGGGGATCTTTCCAGCCCGGATCTTCCGGTGAAAAGCAGCGACGAGGTGGGGCGGCTGACGGACACCTTCAACCGGATGAAGCACGCCATGGCGCAGCAGCTGACCACCCAGCAGGCTTTGCACCGGGAAGAGGTGCGGAACCTTGCACTGGAAAAAGATCTGGAGCACACCCGGCTGGAGGTGCTCAAAAGTCAGGTGAACCCGCATTTTTTGTTCAACACCCTGAATATGATCTCCTGCATGGCGCGGCTGGAGGATGCTTCCACCACCGACCAGATGATCGTGCATCTGGGCAGTTTGTTCCGGCACAATCTGCGCACCAAACGCCAGCAGATCACGCTGGAGGAGGAGCTGGACGGGCTGGAGGACTACATTTATTTGCAGCAGATGCGGTTTGACGGACGCATTACCGTAGAGAAAAGCATTCAGGTGCAGCCTGCAGCGGTTTTGGTGCCGTCCTTTATGCTGCAGCCGGTGGTGGAAAATGCTTACTCGCACGGGCTCAAGTCCCGCGAGGATGGTGGACGCATCCTGCTGCGGGCATGGATGCAGGGCAAGGTGCTGGTGCTCACGGTTGCGGACAACGGCAAGGGAATGACCCCAGAGGAGCTGGACGCCGTGCAAACTAAAATCACCCAGAGCGAGCAGACCGGCCGTAACATCGGTCTTGGCAACATTTCCCGCCGCATCGGGATGCTGTATCCGGGCGGTAAAATGCAGGTATACAGCCGCGCAGGTCATGGCACTGTGGTGCGGTTTGAGCTCCCGCAAACGCAGCAGCCGGAAGAAAAGGAGGAGACGCTTTCGTGAAGTGCAAATTGCTGGTGGCAGAGGATGAATTGATCGAACGCAAGGTGCTATGCCGGACTTTGCAGAAGTATCTGGGAGACTTGATCTGCCTGTACGAAGCAAAAAATGGCAGGGAAGCGCTGGAAATTTTCACCCGCGAAGCGCCGCAGGTGGCTGTGCTGGACATTGAAATGCCGGGTCTCACCGGGCTGGAAGTGGCGCGCAAGATCCGCGAAACAGACAAAAATTGTGCCATCCTGTTCCTGACCGGCTTTGATAAGTTCGACTATGCACGGCAGGCGATCTCTGTGCGGGCGCTGGACTATCTGCTCAAGCCCTACAACGAACAGGAACTGGTATTCGCAGTGGAGGATGCCATCCGACAGGTGTCGGTGCAGCTGCCTGCCCGCCAGGCACAGCCCCCTGCGCCTGCACAGCCCCTCCGCCGGGAAGAGGACGAGGATATGCGTACCGCTATCATCCGTGCCGAGATCAGCCGCTTCATCGACGCCCACTATGGGGAGGATATTTCCATGCAGGATGCCGCCGCTGCGCTGCGCTACTCGGACGCTTACTTCTGCAAGCTGTTCAAGCAGTGCTTTAAAGTGAACTTTTCGGCCTATCTGAACGAATACCGGGTGAACAGGGCGCGTCAGCTGATTTTGGACCCGCGCCTGAGCCTGAAGGATATCGGCGCTGCTGTGGGTTACAGCGACGCCAACTATTTTACAAGGGTGTTCAAGCGCCTGACCGGTCAGACCCCTTCGGAATACCGCGTAGCCGCAGCGGAAAAAGCGGTACAAGGATAAATCGGATACAAAAAGCGCTCGTTCTTTCCTGCCTGTCTGCAGGAGAGAAACGGGTGCTTTTTTGTTTTTGCCAGTTTCTTTCGTCCAAAAAACACAAAAATTGTACTTGGATACAACAAAGACAAAATCGTACTGCGTTTCATAAAATAATCCGGTTTCGCAAAAATGAACGAGTTGTTAAAATATAATCATAGAAAAAGCGCGAAAAGAGAGGATGCCATTCATGAAGAGAAGAACGTTTCTGTCGCTGATGGGCGCGGCGGCACTGACCAGCAGCATGATGCTTACCGGCTGCGGTGCCGGCTCCGATGACGACCGCAAGATCGTGCGCATCGGCCATGTGCAGTCCCAGACCCACCCGGATCATCTGGGACTGGAAGCCTTTGCCAACTATATCAACGAGAAGCTGGGCGATAAGTACCGCGTGGAGGTGTACCCCAGCGAGCTGCTGGGCTCCCAGACCGAAATGGTGCAGCTGACCCAGACCGGTGCCATCGACTTTGTGGTGGCGTCCAATGCCATCATGGAGACCTTCAGTGCCAAATACCAAATCTTCAATCTGCCTTACCTGTTCTCCAGCGTGGAAGCCTACCACGAGGCGATGGACGACCCCGAGGTGACGGACCCCATTTTCAAGACCACCTCCAAGGCCGGTCTGGAAACGGTGGCATGGCTGGATGCCGGCACCCGCAACTTCTACACCATCAAGACCCCCATCAACCAGCCCTCCGACCTGAAGGGTCTGAAGATCCGCGTACAGCAGTCGCCCACCAATGTGGAAATGATGCGTCTGCTGGGCGGCACCGCTACTCCCATGGGCTTCGGCGATGTGTACACCGCATTGCAGGCCGGTATTCTGGATGGTGCCGAGAACAACGAGCTGGCACTGACCGATAACGGTCACGGCGATATCTGCAAGTATTACTCCTACGATATGCACCAGATGGTGCCGGATCTGCTGGTGGCAAACTACGCCTTCCTGAACGAGCTCAACGACGAGGAGCGCGCGATCTTTGAAGAAGGTTTCCAGATCGTGAAGCAAACCGAGCAGGACGCTTGGGAGGATGCTGTGGCTGAGGCCAAAGACAAGGCCGAGAATGAGCAGCACGTCAACTTTATTTACCCGGACACTGCACCGTTTCAGGAGGCTATGGCTCCCCTGCACGATTCCGTGCTGGCAGCAAACCCAGAATTGCAGCCCATTTATGACCTGATCCAGCAGCACAACGCTGCTCATACTGCGGACTGAGGAGGAGCATCATGGAAAAACTGAGAAATACCCTGAACAAGGTGCTCAACCTGCTGGCAGGTCTGAGCATGACGGTCATGGTGGTGCTGACCACCTATCAGGTCATCGTGCGTTACATCTTCAACTCTCCCTCCACATGGTCGGAGGAACTGGTGGGTTATCTGTTTGGCTGGAGCACCATGCTGGGCGCCACCATCGTTTCCGGCGAGCGCGGCCACATGAACATCCCCGTGCTGGTGGATCGGTTCAACCCCACCATGCGCAAGGCGTTCCACATCTTTGCCGAGGTCATCGCCTTCCTCTTCTCTGCGACCATTCTGGTGTTCGGCGGTTTTCAGGTGTCCCAGCTGGCTATGGGACAGCAGACCTCCTCGCTGAGCGTAGCCGTGGGCGTGTTCTACTGGGTCATGCCCATCTGCGGCGTGATCATTCTGGTGTATTCCGTGCTGAACATTATCGGTATCGCCAACGGCTCCATCTGTCTGGATACCCCGGAGGATGCAGACTTTGCAAAGGTGGAAGCCGAAATGGCTGCCGATGCCGACAAGGAAAATAAGGAGGACTAAGCTGTGGCAATTCAAGCGTTACTCGTAATTCTGGCAGTGCTGCTGGTGCTGCTGTTCCTCGGCGTGCCCATCTCGTACGCCATTGCAGTCTCTTCCCTGACTGCCATCCTTTCTTCCATCGACCTGAATGTTGCCGTGCTGACCGCTGCCCAGCGCACCTTTGTGGGCATGAGCAAGTTCAGCCTGACCGCCATCCCGTTCTTTATTCTGGCCGGCAACATCATGAATCAGGGCGGCATCGCCAAGCGTCTGGTGGATTTCGTCATGGCCATTCTGGGCAAGCTGCCCGGCGCACTGCTGGTGACCAACATCGGCACCAACGCTCTGTTCGGTGCCATCTCCGGCTCTGCATCCGCTGCGGCTGCTGCCGTTGGCTCCATGATCCGCGACGGCGCCGACGAGCAGGGCTACGACCCCGCCGTGACCGCTGCCACCAACGCCGCATCCTCCTGCTCCGGCCTGCTGATCCCGCCGTCCAACGCCCTGATCACCTACTCGCTGGCGTCCGGCGGCACCTCTGTGGCTGCGCTGTTCATGGCGGGTTACATTCCCGGCATCATCTGGGCGCTGTGCTGCTGCGTGGTGGGCGTGCTGCTGGCGGTCAAGCTGGGCTATAAAGGCACCCCCGGCAAATTTGACTGGAAAAATCTCGGCGTCTGCACCCTGCGCGCTCTGCCTTCTCTGTCCTTGATTATCGTGGTCATCGGCGGCATCATCGGCGGTGTGTTCTCTGCCACCGAAGGCTCTGCCATTGCCGTTGTCTATGCACTGGTGCTTGCCTTCTGCTACCGCTCCATCAACCTGAAGAGCCTGTGGAAGATCATCGTGGACTCTGCCAAGATGTCCGGCATGGTGGTGTTCCTTGTGGGTGTTTCCAACATTCTGGGCTGGGTCATGGCCTTTTTGCAGATTCCGGATGCTGTGGCGGCAGCCCTGCTGAGCCTGACCAGCAATAAGTACATCATTCTGCTCATCATGAACGTGATCCTGCTGGTGTCCGGCACCTTCATGGATGTGACCCCTGCCATCCTCATCTTCACCCCGCTGTTTTTGCCCATCTGCCAGAGCTTTGGCATGAGCACCATCCAGTTCGGTCTGATCCTCGTGTACAACCTGTGCATCGGCAACATCACTCCGCCCGTGGGCAATGCCCTGTTCGTGGGCATCAAGGTGGGGCGCACCTCGCTTTCCAAGGTCATGCCGTATATGCTCATGTACTATGTGGCCATCATCGGCGGCCTGCTGCTGGTCACCTTTATCCCGGCAGTATCTACCGCGCTGCCGCAGGCAATGGGCCTGATGTAACTGAGACATTCCCTTCTTCTTCTCCTAAAAAGGGCGGTGCCTGCTTTGCGGCGGGCACCGCCTTTTCCTATCTCTTGCACAAAAGCAGTCTTGTGCGCTATACTATCTGCAAAGGGAGGGAGACATCATGCGCAGACGAACTTTTTTAGCCGGACTGGGCTTTGCGGCTTTGCAGCTGGCAGGCTGTACCGCAAAGCTGCCGACCACACCGGACTATGTGCTGACCTATGCCGATAACCAGCCCGCCGGGTACCCCACTACGCAGGGCGCACAGTATTTTGCGGACCTTGTGCAGCAGCAGACCGGGGGCAAGGTGGTCATTCAGGTCAAAGCGAACGGCGAGTATGGCTCGGAACAGCAGGTGTGGGAACAGCTTGCCATTGGCGGCGTAGATTTTGCGCGTGTGTCGCTCTCGGTGGCTACGGACGATCTGCCCCGGCTCAACGTGCTGCTGCTGCCGTATCTCTACCGGGATGCCGACCACATGTGGCGCGTGCTGGACGGCAGCATCGGGGCAGAGTTTTTGCAGGACTTTACCGCACAGGGACGGGTGGGTCTGAGCTGGTACGACGCGGGTGCCCGCTCGTTCTATGCCCGTCAGCCGGTGCGCAGCCTGAACGATTTACAGGGCAAGACCATCCGCGTGCAGGATTCGCAGATCGTGATCGACATGATCCGCCTGCTGGGTGCAGTGCCGGAGACCACGGCGTACAGCGACGTGTACTCGGCGCTTGAGACCGGGCAGGTCGATGCCGCTGAGAACAACTGGCCGGCCTACTATTCCATGGAGCACTACAAGGTTGCGCGGTACTATATGACCGATGAGCACAGCCGCGTACCGGAGGTGCAGCTGGCTTCCGGCCGCACATGGGACGCACTGCCGGAGGAATACCGGCAGATCCTGCAAGCGTGCGCCCGGGCATCGGCGCAGTACGAGCGCCAGCTCTGGGCGCAGGAAGAAACTGCCGCCCGCAAGGCAGCCATTGCAGGCGGCTGCTTTGAGCTGCCGCTGCCCGAAGAAGAAATGCAGAACTTCCGGCAGCTGGTGCAGCCGCTGTACCGGAAATACTGTGCCGACTATCTGCCGCTGGTGGAAGAGATACAGGCAGAGTGACAGCAAAAAAGGAACGATTCAAATAAACAGGCCCATAGCTTTGCGGTCGTCCCTGACAAAGGGTACCGTTTAATAAATATCCCCCGGCGGGCACGCAAGCCACGCCGGGGTTCTTTTTTGTCATTCTGCTGCAAAACATCTGCACTTTCTCAGCAGAACGCAGAAAATGCGGAAACCGCTTGATTTAGCTCGGTTTCCGCACTAGAATGGAAACCAGAAAGACAAATACAGTTTCCACAAGGAGGACGCTCATGCAGGAAAAGCTCGATGCGCTGGTGCGCACACAGGCCATGCAGCTGTTCCGTCAACAGGGGCTGCATTTCACCATGCAACAGGTGGCAGAGCCGCTGCACATCAGCAAAAAGACCATCTACACCGTTTACCCTTCCAAGGAGGCGCTTCTGCTGGACATGGTAGACCATGCCTTTGCGGACATCCACCGCTGCAAGCAGGAAATTCTGGCGGGCGGCGGTACTTTGCAGGAAAAGCTGCGGGCGGTCATCATTGCCATGCCGACGGAATACGCCGCGCTGGACCTGCGGCAGATGAAGGAACTGGACGAGAAATACCCGGTGGTAGCGGCACGGGTGCGCAGTCAATTGGAAAATGGGTGGGAGCCCACCATGGCGCTGCTGGAGCAGGCTGTGGCTGAAGGGGTTATGCGTCCGGTGTCCCTGCCGGTGCTGCGGCAGATGATCACTGCATCCATCGAGAGTTTTCTGGCAGACCGCAGTCTGGCAGAAAGCGGGGTGCAGTATGTGGCTGTACTGGAAGAAATGATCTCGATTTTACTGGAAGGAGTGCTGCCCCGATGAAACACAGTTTTTGCGAGGATTGGGAGTTTACACGACACTGGACGGAAGCCTTTGGCAAGGGGCTGCCGGTGCCAAAACAGGAAGCCGTCCGCTTGCCCCATACCTGCCGGGAGGTGCCGCTGCACTATGCCTCCCCTGCCGATTACGAGATGGTCTGCGGCTACCGAAAACGGTTCCGGGTGCCGCCGGTACAGGCTGCACCCCGGCTGTTTGTCCGCTTTGACGGAGCCGCCCATCAGGCGGTGGTGCGGGTCAACGGCAGGGTTGCCGGACAGCACCGGGGCGGCTATACCGGCTTTACGGTGGAGATCACCGACCTTGTGGACCGGGAGAACGAAAACCTGCTGACCGTGCAGCTGGACACCCGTGAAGATCCATCCATCCCGCCCTTTGGCTTTGTCATTGATTACCTGACCTACGGCGGGCTGTATCGGGAGGTCTGGCTGGAAGCCACGGCAGAAAGCCGCCTGACCGACCTGTTCGTCTACACGCCCACCCTGCAAGAGGCTGTGGTGCAGTGGACAGCAGAGCTTACGCCCGCAGCCGTGGCAGTACGCATCCGGCTGGAGACCGCAGACGGTGCCCTGCTGGCAGAGCAGACCGCACAGGCAGCAGAAACCGGAAAGATCCAGCTTTCTGTGCCGGATGCACAGCCGTGGGATGCTGAGCACCCGGTGCTGCATCATGCCACGGCAGAGCTTTTGAACGCAGCCGGACAGGCCATCGACCGCAAACAGGTAACTTTTGGCTTCCGCACCGCAGAGTTCCGGGCAGATGGCTTCTACCTCAACGGCAAAAAGACCTTTCTGCGGGGTCTGAACCGACACCAGAGCTACCCTTACATCGGCTATGCCGCCCCGGAAAGTCTGCAGCGGGAGGATGCCCGCATTTTGCAGGAGGAGCTGCACTGCACCGCTGTGCGCACCAGCCACTACCCCCAAAGCCCATATTTTCTGGACGAATGCGACCGGCGGGGTCTGCTGGTGTTCACGGAATTGCCGGGCTGGCAGCACATCGGGGATGACAGCTGGAAGGATGCAGCCTGCGAGATGCTGCAGGAGATGCTCCTGCAAAACCGCAGCCACCCCAGCATTATCCTGTGGGGCGTGCGCATCAACGAGAGCGTGGACGACGATGCCTTTTACACCCGCACAAATCAGATTGCCCACCAGCTGGACCCCAGCCGTGCCACTTCTGGCGTGCGGTATCTGGAAAAAAGCCATCTGCTGGAGGACGTCTACGCCTACAACGATTTTTCCCACAACGGCGTAACGCCCGGCGCAAAGCCCAAAAAGGACGTGACCCCGGATATGGGCAAGGCGCTGCTCATCTCGGAGTGCAACGGTCACATGTACCCCACCAAAGCCTTTGACGATGGCCCGCACCGGCAGGAACACGCCCTGCGGCATGTTCGGGTACAGAACGCCGCCTATGCCAGCGGGGAGCACGCCGGGTGCTTTGGCTGGTGTATGTTCGACTACCAGACCCATAAGGATTTCGGCTCCGGAGACCGTATCTGCTACCACGGCGTGCTGGACAGCTTCCGCAACCCGAAGCTGGCGGCGGCGGTCTATGCCAGTCAGGGCGATGCTGACCCGGTGCTGGTGGTCAGCTCTTCCATGGACATCGGCGACAACCCCGCCGGGCAGCTGGGCACGGCCTATGTTTTCAGTAATGCCCAGCAGGTAAGGCTTTACAAAAACGATGTGTTTGTCACCGCCCTGCGCCAAAGCGAGTGGACAGCGCTGCCCCATCCGCCCTTTGTGATGGACGACACCATTGGCGAGCTGCTGGAAACGCAGGAGCATTTTTCGCCGTCCAAAGCGGCCGCTGTGCGGGACTGCCTGCTGGCCGCCGGGAAATATGGCTTGGCGGGGCTGCCGCTGGCCTACAAGGTCAAATTCGGCTGGTGTATGCTGCGCTACAAAATGAGCTTTGAAGATGGCGTGGCGCTTTACGGCAAATATGTGGGCAACTGGGGCGGCGAAGCCACCCGCTGGCGGTTCGACGCCGTGCAGGACGGCAACGTGGTGCGCAGCGTGACCCTTTGCCCCAGCGCAAAGCTGCACTTGGAAGTCAAGGTCAGCCGGACGACTCTTCAGGAAAAAGATACTTACGATATGGCGGCTGTCCGGGTGCGCATTCTGGACGAGAATGGCACCCCGGCCCCTTACGCACAGTTCCCGGTGCAGTTTACGGTGGAGGGCAGCGCCGCCCTTGTGGGTCCGCAGACCGCCGTTGCCGAGGGCGGCATGACCGGCACCTATCTGCGCACCGTGGGCGCTGCCGGAGAAGCCCTGCTGACCGTTTCTGCACCGCAGACCCAGCCTGTTGTGCTGCGGTTCACCATTGAAAAGGAGGATGCTGTATGGAACTGACCCTGAAACAGAAAACCGCGTTCGGCATTGGTGCCGTGGGCAAGGATATGGTATATGCCCTGTCGGCTTCTTACGTCATGTATTATTATCAGGATGTGCTGGGGCTCTCGGCAAGCTTTGTGGGCGTCGTGCTCATGGCAGCCCGGTTCTTTGATGCCTTCAACGACCCCTTTATGGGGGTTCTGGTGGCAAAGACCCGCACCCGCTGGGGACGTTTCCGTCCGTGGATCTTTTCCGGCACGCTGCTCAATGCGCTGGTGCTCTACGCCCTGTTTGCCGCCCCGGTGCTGGACGAAGCAGCGCTGATGGTCTACTTCAGCGTGATGTACATCCTGTGGGGCGTCACCTACACCATGATGGATATCCCCTACTGGTCCATGATCCCCGCCGTGACCCGCACGCCCAAAGACCGGGAGAACCTTTCCATGGTGGGGCGTACCTGTGCGGGCGTTGGCTCTGCCCTCATCGCCATGTTCACCATGCTGCTGGTGGGCATTCTTGGCGGCGACAGTGAGCGCGCTGGCTTCCGCTGGGTGGCATTGATCGTAGCGGTAATTTTTGCAGTGACAGAGCTGGTGTGCTGCATTTCCATGAAAGAAACCACCCCCAGTGAGATGAAGACCGCCACCGTGAAGGAGATGTTCTCCGCCCTGTTCCGCAACGATCAGGCTATGGTCGTGGTGGGCAGCATCGTGCTGATCAACTCGGCGCTGTACCTTACCTCCAACTTCATCATCTATTTCTTTAAATATGACCTTGGCGGTGCAGGCTGGAAAGCCACCTACACCCTGTTTTCCACCGTGGGCGGTGCGGCGCAGATCCTTGGCATGATGGTGCTTTACCCCTTGCTGCGCAAAAAGTTCAGCAGTACGCAGGTATTTCACCTGAGTCTTGCGCTGGCGCTGTGCGGCTACGGCACGCTGCTGGTGTTCTGCCTGACCGGGCTTTCCCATAGCCTTGCCCTGCTGTGCATCCCGGGCGTTGTCGTATTCGCCTGCAACGGTATGCTGAGCGTGCTGACCACCCTGTTCCTTTCCAACAGCGTGGATTACGGCCAGCTCAAGACCGGCCGCCGGGAGGAGAGCGTTATCTTTTCCATGCAGACCTTTGTGGTCAAGGCTGCCTCCGGCGTGGCGGTGTTCCTGACCGGCATCGGGCTGGACCTCATCGGCCTTGTGGGCAACACGGAGGAGACTGGCCCCGTAGCAGTGCAGAGCGCCGGAACGCTGCTGGGTCTGCGCCTGATGATGACCGTGCTGCCCATGCTGGTGCTGGCAGGTGTGCTGGTGCTGTTCCGCCGCAAATTCGTTCTGACCGACGCCCGCGCTGCCGAGATCAGCGCACAGCTCCATGGGGAGGAAGCGCATCATGACTGAAACGCTGCACTGGTATGCGGAAACTTCCGGCGGCGTGCGGCAGGGCAATGCCCCGGTGCTCCCGGGCTGCGGTGCCCTGCATCTTTCCGCCGACCTGCCCGCCGGGACGCTGAAAACGGTGCGTGCCGAGCTGCCGTGGAAGATGACCGCCGAGGAGCGCTTATTCATGAACGGCTACCAGACATGGACCTACAGCCCGGAGCTGGACCGGAACGGTAAGCTGCGCGGCACCGACCATATTCCTAGTTTTCTGCGCAAAAAATATGCCTTTGACCGCTACGGCGATTATCATTTTGTGCCTTACGGACATCATAACGGCCAAAGCCACGGCTTTTCCTACTGCTATTTCCGCAAGGGAGCGCAGTTCCGGCTGGTGGCATCACTGGACGAGACCCCGGGCTACACCATCCTCCGCTACGACAGTGGCAAAGCCCTGCTGACGCTGGAGCGGGATTGCGCCGGGGTGAAGCATCCCGGCGGCAGTTTCCCGCTCTTTGACCTGTTTTTTGCCGAGGGCAGCGAAACCGAGGTGTTCGACGGCTGGTTTCAGGCTATGGGCATCCGTCCTCGAACCGAAAAGAAACTGGCAGGCTATTCCAGCTGGTACAACCGCTATCAGGACATCACCGAGGATACCATCCGGGAGGACCTGACCGGCTGCCGCAGCCTCCTTTGCCCGGGAGACCTATTCCAGATCGACGATGGCTGGGAGCCGAAGGTGGGCGACTGGCTGGAAACGGATGCACAAAAATTCCCCCACGGGCTGAAAGGCATGGTGCAGGAGATCCACGCCGCCGGATTTCAGGCTGGGTTATGGCTTGCACCCTTTGTGTGCGAAAAGGACTCTGCCCTTTTCCTTCAGCACCCGGACTGGCTGCTGAAAGTGGACGGTGCACCGTGGTGCTGCGGCAGCAACTGGAGCAGCTTTTATGCGCTGGATATCGACAACCCGGCCGTGCTGGACTATCTGCGCCGGGTGTTCGACCGGGTGCTGAACGACTGGGGCTTCGACCTTGTCAAGCTGGATTTTCTGTACGGCGCTGCCCCCTTTGGCAACGCCCGCGAGAGCCGGGCAGCCCGGATGTACCGTGCTATGGAACTGCTGCGCAGCTGGTGCGGGCAAAAGCAGATCCTCGGCTGCGGCGTACCGGTGATGCCGGCTTTCGGGCTTGTGGATTACTGCCGTGTCAGCTGTGACGTAGGGCTGGACTGGGACGACGTGTGGTATATGCGTCTGTTCCATCGGGAGCGGGTGTCCACAAAACAGGCCATCAACAACACGGTATTCCGGCGGCAGCTCAATGGCCGCGCCTATGGCAGCGACCCGGATGTGTTCTTTCTCCGGGAGGAAAACTGCAAGCTGACCGCAGAGCAAAAACGCACCCTTGCCACGGTCAATGCCCTGCTGGGCAATGTGTTCCTTACCTCGGATATGCCGTCCCGCTACACACAGGCGCAGCGGGACGAGTACCGCCGTCTGCGCACCCTCTTTGAACATGCCACGCAGGTGCAGGCAGAAGTGGAAAACGGCCGCCTCTATATCCGGTATCTGCTGGACGGAACACCGCAAAAACTCTGCTTTACCCCCTTTTGACAGAGTAACCGAACCACAACAAAACAACACCTGCCCGTGTATAGACAGCCGCCGTGCAATGCGGTATACTCTAAACAAATCAAAGATTTTCAGGAGGAAAATCATGGCAGGAGAAAGCAACAAGGTCGTCATTGTTACCGGCGGAAGCTCCGGCATCGGGCGGTGCACGGCATCCGCTCTGAAAGAGAACGGCTGCATTGTCTACGAGTTCAGCCGCAGAAATATCCCCATGGAGGGCGTCACCCATCTGTCTGTCGATGTGACCGATGAAGATGCGGTCAACACTGCCGTGCAGCAGGTCATCCAAAAAGAGACCAAAATCGATGCGGTAGTCAACTGTGCAGGTTTTGGCATTTCCGGTGCGGTGGAGTTTACGTCCATGGAGCAAGCCAAAGCACAGTTTGATGTAAATTTCTTCGGAACGGTCAATGTGAATAAAGCAGTCCTCCCCTTCCTGCGCCGTCAGGGGAAGGGGCATATCGTGAACATCAGCTCTGTTGCTGCCGTAGCACACATTCCGTTCCAGACCTTCTACTCTGCAAGCAAAGCTGCTGTTTCCTCTTACTCTTATGCGCTGGCAAATGAAGTCAAACCCTACGGCATCCATGTTACCGTCGTAGAATTGGGTGACATCTGCACCGGGTTTACAAAAGCACGTCAGAAAAGCATTCTCGGCGATGATGAATACGGCGGGCGCATCTCCCGGAGCGTCAGTCAGATGGAGCATGACGAGCAAAACGGCATGGACCCGGCACGCATTGGACGTTACATCGCCGGTATTGTGGAGAAAAAGAAACCGGCAGTCGTTTACGTTGCCGGTGCGCAGTATAAATTCCTGAGCCTGCTGTGCAAGCTTCTGCCCGCCGCAGCGCGCGGAAAGATCGTAGGGGAAATATACGGGTAACAGGCGCACCGCTCCGCAAAGTACATCTTGACAAAGTTTCCAGAATATCGTATTATCTCTCCAGAAAAGTCGCCAACGGGCGGCTTTTCACAAGGCAAAGAGTTAGTTAACACTAACATTTAGAATCTCTGTTTTGAAACTATGACGGAGACGCTCGCCCTGCACTGCCGTACAGCAACACAAAAAATCAACAGGAGAAGATGATGAAAAAACTCTTAAAAGCATTTTGGATCGTACTGGGCTTTCTTTGCATGGTTCTTGGCACTGTGGGAATCGTGCTCCCCATTCTGCCCACTGTTCCCTTCTACATGGCGACCCTGCTCTGCTTTGCGAAAAGCTCTCAAAAACTACACGATTGGTTCGTAGGTACGAACTTGTACAAAAAGCATCTGGACAGCTTCATTCAGAAAAAAGCCATGACAGCCGGAACAAAATGCAAGATCATCGCAATGGTCACCGCTGTTATGGCCATCGGCTTTCTTTGTATGAAAAACGCGCCCATCGGCAGGGTCTGCATTGCAGTGGTGTGGGCCTGTCATTTGCTGTACTTCGCCCTGCGGGTCAAGACCATAAAGCCTGCTGAACAAGAACCGGAAAACGCAGAGTAAATCAAGCTTTGTAAAGCTGCGGTAGGGCATAAAAAAGCGGACAACCGTTTTAGGGTCGTCCGCAGAGGGATGGATTGCATTCGTCACCTGATCAGCGGGAAGTTGCCTGTTATAAAATATTTGCAATAAATTCTTCTATCAAGCGATTCACCTGTTCAGGTTTGTCTGTATTGGAATTATGTCCCGCTCCTTCAATCCACGTCAAAGGAATTTTTGTATTGCGATGCCATGCCTTGTTGTAGCGTATACAGGAACCAGCGTGATCTTGTGTGCCGCATATCAATAAAGCTGGACACTTGATCTCATACGGCAGATCCTTTTCCATGGCCGCTGCCAAAATACGATAACCATGTCCGGCAATTTGTGCATAGCGTTTCTGATTGCCATTATAAGTCAGCATCATTTCACGCATGAGATTTCTACCGTAATCAGACGTGGCAACGCCTTCCGACCCCGATTTCAGGAGCCATTTCCACGGATAGTGAGCATATACCGGTTCCATCCGTTTCAAAAGCCAAATTTCAACTGCCGTCACATAGCTTCGCTGCAGCGGTGCAGAGTCAATGGAGACAAAACCTTTCATTTTGTCAGGATAAAGCTGTGCATAAGCCTGTCCCACATATCCGCCCATAGACTGCCCGATCATAACAGGCTTTGTAATTCCTTCTTGGTTTAAGATATCGTTCAGCCATTTTGCTTTATCGAACAGATCAAAATCGAACCGAAACGGCCATGAGGAGGCGTGTGCCGGTGCATCCCAGACGATAACATTCTGCCTGTTCTCGAAATGCTGAATCTGCTTATCAAACAATCGATGATCCGCAGTCAAACCCGGCAGAAAAACAAGAGTAAGTGCATCCGGGTTTGACACGCTTGCCCAATAGTGAATCATTCCGCAACGCGTGTGATACGTTTTTTCTTTCATCGGGCTTTCCTCCATAAATTCCGAGTTGTCGTTCTCAGTATATCACGCTTTTTTCCTACAGAAAAGGTTTCGAAAAACAAAAAATAACCCCGGAGGGCTTGTTACCTCTCTCCGGGGGACAGATTCTATGCACCGGCAGTCTCACATTTTACGCTCGAGGTTCTGCCGGAACAGCTTATACGCCGCCCGCATTTTCTCCGGCAGACGCTTCAAGGTTTCCTGCTGCAATTTGGGCGGCATCCCGTAAAAGGCTTCGGCAATGCCGCCAGTGATGCAGGCAAGGGCGTCGGAGAAAATCATTCCTTGGCTCGTGGGGAATGCTATGATTTTCTTTGTGTCAATGCTTGCGATTCAGCCCCCGCAAGCCAAAACCAACTGCAAATGTAGGTAAAATTTTTCCAAAAACAAAATTTGGTATTAACAAATCCAAAATCCGTGCTTTAATATAGGCAAATTCAATACACTAAACCGTTGAAGCGGAGATAACAGCGAACCATGCCTGTACAGAGAGCCTGCGCAGCTGAGAAGCAGACCGGAAACAGTTCGTCAAGGAAA
>ERZ1035041.40-NODE-40-length-81595-cov-17.277214_pt1 | contig 81595 bp, 69 predicted proteins | sample MGYA00520684_ERZ1035041 | MGnify/ENA primary metagenome ERZ1035041 (study PRJEB33766, sample SAMN09781699) | gut metagenome | biome: gut microbiome | host: Homo sapiens | place: Madagascar | study: EMG produced TPA metagenomics assembly of the PRJNA485056 data set... | reverse complement strand
TGCCGAAGATAGTTAGCTGGAAACGGCTTGTGAAAATAGGTAGTCGCCGACTTTTATATGGCCCGTTGGTCAAGCGGTTAAGACAGAGGCCTCTCACGCCTTTAACATCGGTTCGATTCCGGTACGGGTCACCATATGCACCTCTAGCTCAGTTGGTAGAGCAACTGACTCTTAATCAGTGGGCCCAGGGTTCGAGTCCCTGGAGGTGCACCACAACAACAAAATCCGAACTTTTTTCCGATAGGAGAAGGGTTCGGATTTTTTGTATTCTTCGAAAATGAAAATTCCGGCTCTTCCCTGACGGCTGTGTGTCCAAAACCTTATCAGAAGAATCGTGTAACGAAAGTCACAACTGTAAGAGTGCCGTAAGGCGGAAAGGACACAAACATGAAGTACGATGAAAGAACCTGCAAATTCAACATGGACACTGGCTGCGTGGAACTGCTGCTCCGGGATGGCAGAAAGGTTTCTATCGACTGCACCGGGGTCGAGGATGCACTGGACGTGACCATGGCGCAGAGGTCGGAGTTAGACTATCTCATCTATAATGACCCGCTGAGCTATGCTGATTTGATTTTGAATGGTGACCCGGAGGAATATTTGAAAAACGTAACCGGGAGCCATGGGTTAGAAGATTAAACGCAAATAAAAAACAGAGTGCGCCCCTGAATGAACAGCACCCCATTTGTCCGACAGTATTCGGTCTGACAAATGGGGTGTTTTTATATGTCGGAAAAACGAAAGGCGTATAGCGGAGAATGAGACCAATTTTTATAGTGCAAAATGCTTTGCACGATAGTCCCGTGGGCTGATGCCATATACATTTTTGAACGCACGGGAAAAGTGGAGCTGATTGGGATAGCTGACCATGGTGCTGATGGTGCTGATGGGCAGGCGGCTTTCGGTCAGCAGCTGTGCCGCCCGTGCCATGCGGTAGTGCAGCAGGAACCCCTGTGGGCTTTCGCCCATGGTATCTCGGAATACCTTGCTGAAATAGCTGCGGTTCAGTCCACAGACGGAGGAGATATCCTCGATGGAAATATCTTCGCTGTAATGCTGCTCTATGAAAGACAGAGCCTCCTTCATATAGAAGTCCCGCAGGCGGCGGGGACTTTGTGCCTGATGGGAGGCAGAGGACTGTACAAGCTGATCTAGAAACAGAAAGCCGTAGCCGATCTGACGCATGGGGCTGTCCTGACTGTGATTTACCAGAAAGAGCATCTGCTCTTGCAGCAGCTGCCCGGCTTTGGCGCTTGCAGGCGAGTACACCGGGTTCTGTCCGCTGATGCCTGCAAGGTTCAGGGCTTCGTGGGCACGCAGACCGTCAAACTCGATCCATGTGTATTCCCACGGCTCCTGTTCATCGGCACGGTAGGTGGTGACCTGACCGGGAGCAATCAGAAAACCATGCCCGCCCTCGATGGTGTATTCCTGCTCGTTTGCAAGCAGAAGCCCTTTGCCGGAGATGACATAGTGGAACAGATAGTGGTTGCGGGCATAGGGACCATAGGAGTGTAGAGGCTCTGTCTGCTCCCAGCCATATTGGTATAAGTTGAGATCGACGAATCGCTCATCCTGAAACACATGGAACCTGCATTTTGTTTCCGTTGATACGTTTCTTTTTGTACATTCTTGCATACAAGATGCCTCCTGTCCGCTTTTTCTTATTATATACCAAAATGCGTGATGACTTCAACATAATTCGCAGTATTCCTTCAAATTGAGATATAACAAGTCGCATTTTTGCATTTACGAAACTACTGGCAGATAGTATAATAATGGCACAACAAGAGAAAAGAAACTGTGCAATGTGATGATGCACAAAATTTTCTCGCTGCTTTTGTAAGAGCTGACAAAAGCAAGAAAATCGACCCGGCCGGTGCGACACAGTACGAAGATCACCCTACGGAATAAGGACTTTGGAGGAGAACAAAAATGAAGATCTCTCGCAGACAATTCGTAAAGGCAATGGCGGCAATGAGCGCCGCATCCATGCTGGCAGCCTGCGGCGGCAACAGCGGCAGCGGTTCTTCCGGCGGCAAGAAGGCACTGACCTTCCAGATCTGGGACGTTGCACAGAAGGAGGGCATGGAGGCTATGTGTGCGGCCTACACCCAGCAGCACCCGGAGGTCAGCATTGAGGTGCAGGTCACCAGCTGGAACGAATACTGGACCAAGCTCGAGGCTGCAGCCACCAGCAACCAGATGCCGGATATTTTCTGGATGCACACCAACGAGCTGCTGAAGTATGCCGACAACGGGATGCTGGCAGACTGCACCGACATTGTGGAGAAGGACAAGTTCTCGGAGATCTCGCTGTCCAACGCCATGGGCTCCAACGGTACCCTGTATGCAGTCCCCAAGGACAAGGACACGGTCGGTCTGGTGTATAACAAGGAGATGTTCGATGCTGCCGGTGTTGCTTACCCGGACGAGAACTGGACTTGGGACGATCTGGTCAGCGCATCCGAGAAGATCTACGCTGCCACCGGCAAGTACGGCTATATGGCATACGCCGACGACCAGCTTGGCTACTGGAACTTTGTGTATCAGGCCGGCGGCTACATCCTGAACGAGGACAAGACTAAGGCGGGCTTTACCCAGCCTGCCACCGAAAAGGCAATGAAGTTCTACATCGGTCTCCAGCAGAACGACTGGTGCCCGAACCAGACCTACTTTGCCGAGACCGCTCCCGGCACTGCCTTCTTCTCCGAGAAGGGCGCAATGTTCCTGGAAGGCGACTGGAACATCCTTGCCGAGCTGCAGAACTACCCCGAAATGGTGGGCAAGTGGGATGTGGCTGTTCTGCCCAAGTGCCCCGACCCGGAAAGCGGAGACGGCCGCGCCACCATCTCCAACGGTCTGTGCTACGCGACTGCTGCCAGCAACAAGAATCTGGATACCGTGAAGGATATCCTGAAGTTCTTCGGCAGCGAGGAGGGTCAGCGCATTCAGGGCGAAAGCGGTGCGGCCATCCCTGCCTATCAGGGTCTGGAGGATACCTGGGCAGGCTGCTTTGCAGAGTATCCCATCAATATCCAGTGCTTCATTGAGATGTTTGAGTACAGCATTCAGAGCGTCAACAACGCCTCTCGCCCGGAGTGGAAGAGCAAGGTCAATGATGAGCTGCTGAAGATCTACGCAGGTACCGAGGATATCGACACCGGCCTGCAGAAGATGCAGGACATCGTGGATCAGGCCAGTGCGGGCTGAAAATGCAGCTTGGGAGGAACCAAATGAAAAGCACATCAAAACTGGGCCGGGATGGGCGTTTCTGGGGGCTGGTCATGGTAGCTCCCACCATCCTCGGTCTGATGATCCTGAATATTATCCCGTTCTTCCAGACCATCTACATGAGTTTTTCCAAGACGAAAGCCTTTGGAGCCTATCAGTTCTGCGGTCTGGAAAACTACCTTGAAATGTTCCGCAATGCGGAATTCTGGAAGGCAAACTGGAACTCCATCTACTTCTGCATCCTCACTGTGCCGGTGGGCGTTTTTCTGGCGTTGATCGTGGCAGTGCTGCTGAACGCAAAGATCAAGGGCAAGACCGCCTTCCGCGCCATCTTCTTCCTGCCCATGGTGGTGGCTCCTGCTGCGGTTGCAATGGTCTGGAAGTGGATCTTCAATGCGGAGTATGGCATTCTGAATCAGGTCCTTGGCACGAACATCCGCTGGCTGACCGACCCCAAGATCGTTCTGGTCACCTGTGCCATCGTTTCCATCTGGAGCTCCATCGGCTACGATGCCGTGCTGCTGCTGTCCGGCATCCAGAACATTTCCCAGTCCCTGTACGAAGCCGCCGAGCTGGACGGTGCATCCAAGATCCGCCAGTTCTTCAGCATTACGCTGCCCATGGTGTCGCCCACCCTGTTTGTGGTGCTCATTATGCGGCTGATGGCTTCCCTGAAGGTCTACGATCTGATCTACATGATGGTGGAGCAGACGAACCCTGCGCTGACCAGCGCACAGAGCCTGATGTACCTGTTCTACCGCGAGAGCTTTGTTGCCGGCAATAAGGGCTACGCATCGGCCATTGTGGTGTGGACCGTGCTGCTGATCGGTCTGGTCACGCTGGTGCAGTTCATCGGTCAGAAGAAGTGGGTCAATTACGAGGTGTAAACTATGAATGCCAGTCTGAAAACCAGAAAGAATGTCGTAACGTTCTTTACCTATCTGGTCTTGATCCTCGGCAGCATCAGCATGATCTTCCCCTTTGTATGGATGGTGCTCACCAGCTTCAAGACGCAGGCCGAGTCTATGGCGATCCCGCCGCAGATCCTGCCCTCCCATTGGAATCTGGACAGCTTTGTCAAGGCATTGCAGAGCCTGCCCTTTACCAACCTCTACGTCAATACGGGTCTGCTGATCCTGTTCCGTGTGATCTTTGCGGTGGTGTTCAGCTCCATGGCAGGCTATGCCTTTGCCAAACTGGAATTCCCCTGCAAAAAGCTGCTGTTCGGTCTGGTGCTGATCCAGATGATGCTGCCGAGCCAGATCTTCATTATTCCGCAGTACCAGATGCTGGCAAAGATGGGTGCCACCAACTCCATCTTTGCGCTGGTGTTCCCCGGTCTGGTCAGCGCCTTCGGCACCTTCTTTTTGCGGCAGGCGTATCTGGGCATCCCCAACGAGATCGCAGAGGCCGCGTATCTGGACGGCTGCAACAAGTGGCAGACCTTCGTCAAGGTCATGCTGCCGCTGACCGGCCCCAGCATGGCGGCACTGGCCATCTTTACGGCGGTGTTCGCTTATGCCGACCTGATGTGGCCGCTGATCTGCAACACCGATCTGAACATGATGACCCTGTCTGCCGGCCTTTCCACCCTGAACGGTCAGTACACCACCAACTTCCCGGTGCTGATGGCAGGCAGCCTGCTGGCCATGATCCCCATGGTGATCCTGTACCTGATCTTCCAGAAGCAGTTTATTCAGGGCATTGCCATGACCGGCGGTAAATAAGCAATTCACATTTCTCCTTCATCATAGCCGACAGGCGGGTAGCCGTTCCAATACGACCGCCTGCCTGTCGGCGTTTTTGTTGGAAATAATTCTTTGAGGTGTTGAACCAATGAGCATTCGATTTGATTCCGAGACCCGCGTTTTTGCGTTGGAGACCGCCCATACCAGCTACCACATGAAGGTGGATGCGCTGGGGCATCTGCTGCATCTGTACTACGGCAAAACCATCGGCACCGGGGACCTGATGCAGCTGTATCCCCGCACAGACCGGGGATTCTCGCCGGATTACTACGCTTACCGCACCCACCGGGGCATTTCCCCGGATCTGCTCCCGCAGGAGTATACCGGCTGCAACGTGGGTGATTTCCGCATCTCCTGTCTGACAGTCGCAGACGAAAAAGGTGCATTCGGTGCGGATTTCACCTATGTTGATCATACAATAGAATCCGGCAAATACTCCCTGACCGGTCTGCCCTGTGCCCACGCAGAGGAAAATGATGCCGAGACCCTGATCGTCCGAATGCAGGACGAGACCACCGGTCTGACGCTGGAACTGCTGTACGGCGTGTTTGCGCAGCAGGATGTCATCACCCGTGCGGCGCGGCTGACAAACCACGGCGATGGCCCGCTGCGGCTGGACAAGGCGGCATCTGCCTGTCTGGATCTGCCCTTTGGCAGATGGGATCTGCTGCATTTCCATGGCAGACACGCTATGGAACGGCAGCTGGAGCGGGAAGCTGTGGGCACCAATATCCAGACCATTTCTTCGGTGCGGGGCAGCTCCAGCCACCACAACAATCCCTTCCTGATCCTCTGCCAGCAGGATGCAACGGAGACCAGCGGTGCCTGCTACGGGGTGATGATGGTCTATTCCGGCAGCTACCAGATGGACGTGGAGCGCTCTCAGACCGGGCTTGTCCGGGTAGTGAGCGGCATTCAGGAGGAACGCTTTGCGTGGAACCTGAAGCCGGGCGAGACCTTTGATACCCCGGAGGTGATCCTCTCCTTTGCGGCAGAGGGTCTGACCCCGCTTTCCCAGCAGTACCACCGCTTTTTGCGGCGCAACATCTGCCGCGGCCCGTGGAAGGACAAACGCCGCCCGGTGCTGATCAACAACTGGGAGGCCACCTATTTTGATTTCAACACCGAAAAGATCGTAAAGATCGCTGAAAAAGCGGCCTCTCTCGGCGTGGAGATGATGGTGCTGGACGATGGCTGGTTCGGCACCCGGAATGACGACAATCAGGGTCTGGGCGACTGGACCGTGAACTGCGAAAAGCTGCCCGGCGGACTGGACCCGCTGATCGAACAGATCCATGCGCTGGGCATGAAATTCGGCCTGTGGATCGAGCCGGAAATGGTCAACGAGAACTCCCGGCTGTACCGCACCCATCCGGACTGGGCACTGACCCTGCCCGGACGCAAGCCCGCCATGGGGCGCAACCAGCTGGTGCTGGATCTCTCCCGCCCGGAGGTGGTGGACTATCTGGCAGAGGCTATCGGCAGGCTGCTGCGGGAGCATCACATCGAGTATATCAAGTGGGATATGAACCGCAGCATGAGCGATGTGTACAGCCGTGCTTTCCCTGCCGAGCAGCAGGGCGAGATCATGCACCGCTATATGCTGGGCGTTTATGCGCTGGCAGAGCGGCTGACGCAGGGCTTCCCGGAGGTGCTGTTCGAGGGCTGCGCCGGCGGCGGCGGACGCTTTGATGCCGGAATGCTGTGCTACTATCCCCAGATCTGGTGCAGTGATGATACCGATGCCATTGAACGGTTGACGATCCAGCACGGCACCTCCTTTGGCTACCCGGTCTGCACCATGGGTGCCCATGTTTCTGCCTGCCCCAACCACCAGACCGGCCGCACCACGCCCATCGACACCCGTGCTGTGGTGGCGATGAGCGGCACCTTTGGCTACGAGCTGGATCTGGGCAAATTGAAGCGTACCGAGTGCACTGCAGTGAAAAACCAGATCAAGCGGTTCAAACGGCTGAACGACCTGATCCGTACCGGCGATTATTACCGGCTGACCGACCCGGCAGAAAACGCATATTTCACGGCATGGCAGTTTGCCGCAGAGGACGGCAGCGAGGCACTGCTGAATCTGGTGGTGACCCATCCGCAGGCAAATCCCTTGCCCATCCACCTGTGCTTCCGTGGGCTGGAAGAAGATGCGGTGTATGAGCTGGATGGCATCGACTATTTCGGCTCTCAGTATGACCGCGACGGCGGCAAAGCCATAGAGGACGGCATTCACAAGGGGATGCGGTTCAGCGGCAGCACGCTGCTGTATGCGGGGCTTGTCCTGCCGCAGCTGTTTGGCGATTACCCCAGCGTGCAGCTTCATCTTACACGAAAAGGATAAAAGGATATGAAGGATCAAACTGCATTTTCCACCCGCTTTGCCCGCCATAAGGACGAGCTGGAATGGCTGTTCATGGAGCTGTACCACGACCGGGAAGGGCTGGAAGTTCTGGAGCGTGAGATGGCAGAAGCCTACAAGGCCCGCAGTGCTGAGCTGAAAGCACTGGACAAGGCCCGCTCTGCCGACCCGGACTGGTACAAGCGTGGCAATATGTTCGGCATGACCATGTACACCGACCTCTTTGCCGGGAATCTGAAAGAACTGGCAAAGAAACTGCCCTACCTGAAGGAGCAGAAGCTGACCTATCTGCACCTGATGCCCCTGCTGCAGATGCCCCACCCCCACAACGACGGCGGCTATGCGGTGGAGGATTTCGACACCGTAGACCCTGCCCTTGGCACGAACAAGGATCTGGAAAACCTGACCCGTGAACTGCGCAAGGCCGGCATCAGCCTGTGTCTGGATTTTGTCATGAACCACACCGCCAGCACCCACCGCTGGGCCATGGCGGCAAAGGCGGGCGACCCGTGGTTTCAGGCGTATTACCATCTCTATGACGACCGCACCATCCCCGACCAGTACGAGCAGACCGTTCCGCAGGTGTTCCCCAACACTGCCCCTGGCAACTTTACATGGTGCGAGGAAATGCACAAGTGGGTGCTGACCACCTTCCACGACTACCAGTGGGATCTGAACTACGCAAACCCGGCGGTGTTCGTGGACATGACCAAGAGCATCCTGCATCTGGCAAATCTCGGCGTGGAAGTGTTCCGCATTGATGCCGTGCCCTACATCTGGAAGCAGCTGGGCACAAACTGCCGCAATCTGCCGCAGGTGCACACCATTGTGCGGATGCTCCGCATGGTGCTGGAATGCGTCTGCCCCGCTGTCATCCTCAAGGGCGAGGTGGTCATGGCGCCCAAGGAACTGGCGGCCTATTTCGGCACCCCGGAAAAACCGGAATGCCACATGCTCTACAACGTGTCCACCATGGTCAACCTGTGGAGCGCTCTTGCCAGCAGGGACACCCGGCTGCTGAAGGCGCAGCTGGATGCCCTGCACGCCCTGCCGGACAACTGCTGGTTCGTGAACTATCTGCGCTGCCACGATGATATCGGCTGGGGTCTGGACGAAGCGGTGGAAAACCGGCTGGGCATCGACCCGCAAAAGCATAAAGAATACCTGTACCACTTCTACGAGGGCAATTTCCCCGGCAGCTGGGCAAAAGGCGAGCTGTATAACTACGACCCTGCCACCGGCGATGCCCGCAGCTGCGGCACCACCGCCAGCCTGTGCGGCGTGGAGCAGGCACTGGAAAAGGGCGATAAAATCGCACTGGACTACGCCGTAAAGCGTGACCTTTTGCTGCACACTGCCATGGCGTTTTTGCAGGGCTTCCCCATGCTGAACTGTGGGGACGAGATCGCGCAGCGCAACGGCTGGGATTACAAAAACGACCCTGACCGCGTAGAGGACAGCCGCAATCTGCACCGCAGCAAATTCAACTGGGAGGACGCCAAGCAGCGCACCCGAAAAGGCATGCTGCAAAACCAGCTGTGGCAGGGCATGGAGCAGCTGCGCCAAATGCGGGCAGACCCCTGCTTTGCCCCGGATGCGTGGGTGACCACATGGGACAGCCACAACCCCGGCGTGCTGGCGTTGGTACGCAAGCGCGGTGAGGAAACGCTGGTGGGACTGTTCAACTTTACCGAGTACCCGGCAGGGGCAAGTCTGGACGCTCTGGGCGGCGAGTATCACACCCCGGAGGGCGCTTCCGTCTGGCTGGCGGATGTGGAACTGAAGCCGTATCAGGCACTGCTGGTGCGCCGCTGAAAGGAGCTGCCCCTGCTCACCGGCACCACCGGCTGCGAAAGTGGCACGGCACAACTGGCACAGAACGGCATCCGGCTGATCTTTGTCACCTTGGGTGCAAACGGCGTATTCTACCGCTTTGGGGAGAAAACCGGCCATGTGGCCGGCGTCCCCTGCAAGGTGGGCGACACCAACGGCGCAGGGGATACCTTCTTCGGTGCGGCACTGTCCAAGCTGTGCAAAGAAAATCTCGATACCCTGACGGTGGACAAACTGGAAAGCATTCTGGCCTTTGCCAATAAAGCTGCCAGCATCACCACCAGCCGTCACGGTGCGATCCCTGCCATGCCTGCATTGGAAGAAATCGAAAAATAACAGAACAGGCCACCAACCTGTAGCAAATCATACAGGCTGGTGGCCGGAAACCATGGGTTAGAAAATTAAAGGCAAAACAAAAACAGGATGCGCCCACCCGGACGCACCCTGAAAAATCCACATACGATAGCAATATGTACAACAGGGCGTTCCCCGTCGGGAACGCTCTGTTTTTCTTTGCCGGGGATATGATGAGCCTGCTCTGCCTGCCATGCGGCAAGCTCGCGTTTGCGAAGCGCAGCGCAGCAATGAAAGCCCCAGTGGGGCTTTTAAGCGGCAGCGCGGTCTGCGACAGCAGATGGAGGGGCGTTGCCCCGACAAGCGCTACCCCAACAAGATCACTTGGAAAACTCGCAAGAGTTTGAGAAGTGAAGTCCCGGATGGACAGGAAATTTTCAAGAATTGAAAATTTGTGGCCACGGGACGGTTCTTGCCCTCTACCGCTGCGCTCAAAACCGTTTCCGGGTAATTGTTTCCGAATTGTTAAGGTGCAAAAAATAAGTAGCGGGTCTCTGCTCATGTAATGGGGATCACCGTTTGCTCCGAACGAAGTTCCTGCCCCTGTTTGTGCAGCGGCGTTGACGGAAAGTCGGTATCACGTTCGGTCGGCTCATGAAATTTTCAAGGTACAACTCCCGTAAAGAAAAATACCACCCTGCAAGACAGGCGAAAAATTTTGTCGGGTGAATCGGCGGCAAAATGAATCGGGTGTGTTGCGGAGCGGTAAATCTTTCAGGGATAATCCACGGTGAGGCAGCGTTCAAAATGAACACGACCACATCTTGTAGAGGACTTCAAACCAATCCACAAGAACGGTGGGATTTAGAAGAAAAATACCAAAGTATGTAGAATGCGTCAAGAGGGTTTTGAGAGATTTATGCCAGTAAAGTGGAGAGAGTAGGACTTATTTTATCGTGCAATCCCTGCCTTACCCAAAGTATAACAGGAAAACCGCAGACAGTACGGATGAAAAGTCGTGAAGCAAGATGAATTTTTTGAATTGTCATAAATGACACGATTTTTTGACCGATAACACAAAATTTTGCACCCTTATTCCGTGTGATTCCCTTTATAATAAGAACAGAAATCAAACGGAAAAAGGAGATGCGGATGATGCAAGCAACAAACCTGAAAACGAATCATCTGACCCAGCCTCTCGGCATAGATGCCGGGACGCTGTTTTTATCGTGGCAGTGCGCCGAAGGCGTGCGCCAGACCGCCTACGAAATCGAAGTGACCGCCGGAGCCGAAACGCTGTGGACAAGCGGAAAGATTTTGAGCAGTATGATGCACACCGAAACGCCCACCCCTGTGCCGCCCAAGATGCAGGGACAGTGGCGCATCCGGCTGTGGGATGAAAATGACCAGCCCGGTGCATGGAGCACCGCTTCCTTCGAGACCGGGCTTGCACAGGCAGACTGGCAGGGCGTGTGGGTCTGCCCGGAGACAGAAGAGCCGGACATCGACTGCACCGATGCCATCAACGCCTTTGCAAAACCCAACTGGGAGCAGAAGCAGGCGGCGCTGGAAGCCTCCGGCAAAGGGCAGGCGCAGCCTTATCAGCCCCACCGCCCGGCAAGCTATCTGCGCAAAACGTTCACAGCCCCGGCAGGAGAAGGCAAGCGGCTGTATATTACCGCCAAGGGTCTGTATACGGCATGGCTGAACGGCAAGCGGGTCGGCGATATGGTGCTTGCTCCCGGCAGCTTTACCGCAGACAAGCACCTTGGGGTACAGACCTACGATGTGACAGCGCTTGTCCGTGAGGGGGAAAACGAGCTGCTGATCGCGCTGGGCGATGGCTGGTATCGCAGCACCTCCGGCGTGGATGGTGACCGCGACCTGTTCGGCAAGGAACTGGCTGTCCTGTTCCAGCTGGAAGTGGATGGCAAGGCGGTCTGCGTTTCGGATGATGCCATGGAGGCCACCCAGTGCGGCCCCATCCGCCAGAACGATCTGCAGCAGGGCGAAGTGTACGATGCCCGGCTGGAAGGAGAACTGACCGGCTGGCACGGCGTGAGAACTGCGCCCAACACGCTCCCCCTCATTGGCATGAACACCGTGCCCATCCGGGAGCAGGAAGCCTTTGCGGGCAGGCTGTTCCGCACACCCAATGGAGAAACGGTTCTGGATTTCGGGCAGAATATGGCAGGCTATGTAGAAATGAAGCTGACTGCCCACGAAGGCCAGAAGATCCGTCTGCTCTGCGGCGAAACGCTGGACGAGAACGGCAACTTCACCCAGGAGAACTTTCAGGACAGGAACCGCCACAAAGAGGGCGGCACGGCACAGCTGCTGGAACTGATCTGCAAAGAGGGCGAAAACCACTATAAGCCCAGTTTTACCATCATGGGCTTCCGGTACGCAAAAGTAGAAACGGACATCGACCTGACCGGCGCAGAGTTTACCGCCCATGCCGTCTATTCGGAGATGCCGGTGACCGGCAGTTTTGGGTGCGGCAATGCGGATGTGAGCCAGCTGGTGCAAAACAGTGTGTGGAGCCAGAAGGGCAACTTCTGCGATATCCCCACCGACTGTCCTACCCGTGAGCGTGCCGGCTGGACGGGCGACATGGGGGTGTTCATTGAAACCGGTCTGACCCTGATGGATTGCTACCCGGTGGTGGAAAAATGGCTGGCCGAATGCCGCCTGAACCAGTACCCGGACGGCCGCATGGCAAACATTGCCCCGCCCACCAGTCGCCCCGGTTATATGACCCCCATGCTCTGTATGTCGGCGGGCTGGGGCGATGCTGCCATTCTGGTGCCCTACGCTCTTTATAAGCGCACCGGCGACCGCAAGATCCTGGCAGACAACTACGAGATGATGCAGAAGTGGTATGCGTTCCTGCTGGGGCGTGCCCAGCAGACCACCGAGGAGCAACAGACCGGCGAGTACGCCCAATACACCGTTCTGAACGGTCTGGACTACGGCGAATGGTGTGAGCCGGGCATTACCCCCATGCAGGCGATGATGAACCCGCGCAAAAGCGTGGGTACGGCGTATCTGGCTTATTCCGGGCGGCTTCTGGCAGAAATTGCACAGGCGCTGGGCAAGGCAGAGGACGCAGCGCAGTACCGTGACACAACGGAAAAAGCCCGCCTTGCCTATCGCGCCGCGTTTACGGAAAACGGGAAAATCACGTCCGACCGGCAGTGTGAATATGTCCGTGCCATGGCATTCGGTTTGTTGGATGAAGCTGAGAGCCAAGCCGCTGCGGATACGCTGAACCAGATGGTGCTGGAAAACGGCTGTCACCTGAACACCGGCTTCCTTTCCACGCCCTTCCTCTGTGAGGTGCTGGCAAAGTATGGCCACACCGACACCGCTTACAAGCTGCTGCTGCAGGATACTGCCCCCAGCTGGCTCTATGAGGTCAAACAGGGCGCTACCACCGTCTGGGAAACGTGGACGGGCATTGACACCAATGGACACCCCAGTGAATCCCTGAACCATTACTCCTACGGTGCCATCTGCGGCTGGCTGTTCGGCGGCGTGTGCGGCATCCATCTGGCAGGCCAGACCCTGACCATCGCTCCCACCCCGAACCCTGCACTGGGTTGGGCAAAAGCGGTGTACGATTCCCCGCTGGGGCGCATTGAAAGCGGCTGGCAGTATGCAGGCGATGCCGTGACCTACACCATCACCGTGCCCTGTAATCTGACCGCAGAAGTTGTCCTCCCGGATGGCAGAAACCTGACCTTGCAGCCGGGAACCCATACCCTGTAACGCAAAAATATTTCCCGCAAAACACAGCGCCCCGCACCGGAAGGAGTAACCGGTGCGGGGCGTTGCTTTTATGGGGTAATGAAGAAGGAAATGATGAGAAAATGGCAGATCAGAATTTTTGTGCAAGGTATTTTGCACTGAGCTGGAAGCTCTTAACAGGGGAATTGTCCACCCAGTTGCGGTGGCTTTCCAGAATGATGGCATCTACATTCACGGAAAGTGCCTGTGTCATCAGGCTGTCCAGATCCATGTTGCCGGTGCCCAGCTCCATACTGTCTGTTTTCAGGATGGGCGTTATGGCACTGCCGGTGATGCGGGCGCCCCGGTCGTTGATGTGCCACAGCTTCATGCGCGGGCCAAGCCGCTGCATCCACGCCAAGGCGTTTGCGCCGCCCTCGGTGAACCAGTAGCTGTCAAACTCAAAGTTGACGAAGGCCGGATCGGTTTCCTCTAAAAGAATATCGTAAGCGCGCTTGGCTGCGTTCACAGGACGCAGCTCGCAGTTGTGGTTGTGGTAGAGCAGGTGGATGCCCTCTTTTTGCAGGGTCTCGCCCGCCTTGTTCAGACGTTTGGCCAGTTCGTGCATCGTGGCTTCATCGCCGTAATCAAAGCGGTACATCCCGGTGATGACCACATACTCCGTGCCAAAACTTTTTGCTTCCTCGGCCACTGCATGGGCATCCCGTTCCAGACTGCCAAGGTCGGTGTGCAGGCTGACCACCTTCAGGCCGGCTTCCTGCACCAGCTTGTGCCAGTCCAGATTGCCGCCCTTGCCCACCGGCATTCCGGCGGCTTTGGTCAGCAGCTTTACCACAAAGCCAATGGGGTGGATCATAAATCCACACAGTTCGATGCCATCGTACCCGGCGGCTTTCATGGCGGCAAGCGTTTCTTTCGCCTGCTGTTCGTTGTTCAGTACAGTGCCCAGCATAAATTGCTGCACGGCTTTGATGGGCATGATTTACCCCTCCAGTTTGAATGTCTTGCCCGGCGTGATGCCATTTTCGTTAAAGCTGTCCACGCAGATGTAGTATTCCTGCCCGGCGGTCAGGGTGGAAAGGGTCACTTCGTCTGCATCGTAGACCAGCCAGCTCAGATAGAGCTTGTCGGGTGCAACGCCATAGCGGACATTGCAGCCCTGCGCGTTTTCGATGTGCTGCCAGCTGATCTTTGCGTCCAGTGCATCCACACGAATCCCGGTGGCTTCTGCCTGTGCAGGCTTTGCGCCCTCGCCGTTGCCGAACACCCGCAGGCCGCTGATGCGCAGTGCCTGCCCATAGGGCAGTTCGCCGCCGGTCACCCGGACATACCGGGCGCGGATGCCGTCGGCATATTCGTAGTAGCCGTTGGAGCACTCCCGGGCAACCGTTTCGCGGATCGTCCAGTCTGCTCCGTTCACACTGGTCTCTATCGTGTAATGGGAGATCTGCGGCCGGGTCTCGATGTGGCGGGTCTTGCGGGTATCGCCGTAGCTGTCGGCTGGGAAGTCCACCACAAGCTTTTCATCTGCCATATTTACCTGAATGGCGCGGATATCACTCTCTTTGCCAAGGTCCACGCAGAGCCATTCGCCCGGCTCTGTACCAGCGGCGCTCCACCAGCTGCGACAGTCCTCGTTGACGGCCAGTGCCGGGCTGCTGCCCTCGGCAGTGCTGGAAGCCGTGACCGGCTTTTTGTAGCTCAGCAGCATCCATTCCGGCTGCTGGCTGGCGGCATCGAATTTGCCAGCCGGGATGCAGTGCGGGTAATCGGCAAAGTTCTGGTTGCAATAGAGAACCCCGTCTTTGTCGAACCCGGCAGGGAACAGCCCCACCCGGCGCTCAAAGTCATAGTTGACGGAAATGCGCATGGTAGAGGCGTGCCACCAGTTGCCATAGCGGTCGGCAATGGTGCTGCCGTGGCCTGCGCCGGTGATGAATCCACCGGGCTTTGCGGAAAACGGGTTGGATGCCTGCCGCACAAAGGGACCCAGCGGAGAAGTGGAGGTGTATACACCATCGGCGTAAGTGTTGTACTGGGTGCCGGGGCAGGCGTATTGCAGGTAATAGGTGCCGTTGTGTTTTGTCATGAACGCACCCTCGATATAGGGTTTGCCCACGGCGTTGAACATGGCAGTCAGGCTTTCGGCACTCAGGCCGGGGATGTTTGCCATCTGCGGCGGCAGATCCAGCTTGCCGGTTTCCGGGTTATAGAACTGCTTCATGGACTGGTACAGCACGCTGGCTTCCCGGTCCACAATGCCGTTGTTGCCGGGGCGTTCGTAGCCCAGTACGGTTTCATTGCCGAAGATCAGCTCCTGCTTTTCACCGATGGGGGTCATGGTGTCCGGGTCCATCTCCACGCCGTAGATGGGCGTAGTATTGGAGCAGCCCCAGTAGAAGTACACCCGGCCATCATCATCGCAGAACAGATCCGGGTCCCAGAAAGCAAAGGGCGCAGATACTTCGGTAAACGGCTCGGTCAGGGGGTCGGCGGTGCGCAGGATGGGACAGTTGCGCCCCTTGCGGCTGGCGCAGAAGTACAGGTGATCGCCCACCTGCCGCACATCGGGGGCATAATCGTAGATCAGCAGATCCGGGTCTGCATGGAAGTCCCAGTGCAGCAGGTCGTCCGAATACCAGAAGCCTGCCGACATGGAAACAAAGAGATAATATTTGCCCTTGAAGGATACCAGCGTGGGGTCTGCACCCTCCCGGAAACCTGCTGTACGGGGACCTTCCTTCATGTGCTGGTAACGGTAGCCCAGATCAAGGGGGTTACAATAGGTTTGTTTCATCGAATCACTCCTTGGAAATGCCCTGCAATACACGATTCAGCTGCTTGATATCCTCTTCCGAAGCGCCGGCCTGCATCAGCATGGATTCAATGGTCATCCGCCGCATGGCGCGCTCCATCATCGCCACCAGAGCCGGGTTGTCCTTCACGGCGGCGGCAACATCTCCGCGGGCAGCGGCGGCTTTATCAGAGATCTGCTTCAGGATGGGACCAACTTTCGGGTCTGCCGTGGCGGCAGCCATGTTGTCCTTGACCGACCAGCAGCTTTCGTCCAGCTCGCCGTCAAACCAGTTGGTCACGTTCTTGCGGTTGTCCATAGCATAATCCGGGTTGGGAGCGTCCACCTTGTTCACCAGGATCACGCTGCTGTGCTCACCGGAGCGTGCCTCAATGCTGTGCTTGCCGGTGATGGGCAGCTGGAAGGTGAACACCTTGTCGCCCTTACGGGTCTCCACCAACTGACCGTCCTTGTACAGCGAGACCTCCGGCAGATTGGAGTAGACCTTGATCTCGGTCACATCCTCGGCGCGGTCTACATAGCGGCTGCCGCACAGGTGCACGAACGGCTCCTTGCTCCAGTAGGCCTTGTAGAGATAGAAGGAGTCTTTTTTGAGCTTGCGGTCAAAGGTGACAAGTCCCTTCTGGTTCTCTCCGTGCTTGCCGCCCTCATCACGGCCATCGGCGGCAAAGTCGAACATATTCCAGACGTGCGTTGCCCACAGCCACGGACGAGCGGCGATCATCCGTGCGATATGTTCATGGTAGACGCACTGATAACTCTCGGTGTAGTCGCCCTTTTCCGGGTGGCTGCTCTGGTACTGGGGGTTGGCATCTGCGCCGTACTCCGAAAAGCCGATGCAGCGGTCAGGGTAATCGGCGTGGTATTTGTCAAAGAACTCGTCGTTCTGCTCCAATTCGCCCAGATACCAGCCGAAGTAGAGGTTGTAGCTGTTCACATCGGGAATTTCCAGAATGGGACTGGTGGTCTCCAGCATAAACACGTTTGCCATGGTGGTCTTGCGGGTGGGGTCCAGCTTGTGCGTCAGTTCGTTCAGCAGACGGTGGTTTTCCAGCAGATCCTCGTTGACAGCAGAAGCAGCGGTGATCTCGTTGGACAAGCCCCACACGGCAATGCAGGGGTGGTTGTAGTTCTGGACGATCAGCTCTTCCATCTGGGTCAGGGTGTTGGCACGGCCGTTGGTCATGTGCATGGTGATGTAGGGGATCTCTGCCCAGATGACAAGACCCTTTTCATCACACAGGTCGTAGAAATACTGTGCGTGCTGATAGTGTGCCAGCCGGATGGTGTTGGCACCCATTTCCAGAATGAGGGCAATGTCCTCCTCCATCATTTCGTTGGTCAGGGCAGTGCCGGCCCCCTTGCGGTCCTGATGGCGGGAAACGCCCCGCAGCGGATATTCCCGGCCATTCAGGATAAAGCCCTTCTGGGGGTCAAACTCAAATTTCCGGCAGCCGAAGCGGGCGGAAGCTTCCTCGCCGTTGTCCAGCTTGGCAGAAACGGTGTAAAGGAAGGGGTCCTCCACGCCATCCCACAGGTGGGCATCGTGCAGGGTGAAAACAGCCTTTGCAGTGCCGTTTTCCACCGGGGCGGTGATGCTCTGGCCTTCCAGCGCAAAGGATACGCTCTGTGCGCCGACCACGGCAGCTTCCACAGTAACTTCAACGGTCTTGGCGGCAAGGTCGGTGACGATAGGGGTCACCTTCAGTGCCGGGGCGCCATTAGCGGGCAGGGCGAAGTGCTCTGCCGGGACGATGTGCAGGGTCACATCCCGGTAAATGCCGCCGTAGAAGGTAAAGTCTGCCTTCTGGGGGTACACGGTGTCGTTGTCGCGGTTGTCCACCGAAATGGCCAGCAGGTTCTCGTCTTTCAGGTGGTCGGTCAGGTCCACCCGGAAGGTAGAGTAGCCGCCCTTGTGCTCTGCCAATTTTTCCCCGTTCAGGTAAACGGCGGCGGTCATGGCTGCGCCGTCCAGCTGCAAAACAGCCTTGCCGCCTGCCGGGATGGCGGGCTTTGTCAGGGCCAGTGTATACCAGCAGGTGCCGCGGTAGTAATCGTTGCCGCCGTCCTGACCGTCCACGGCGTTCCATGTGTGGGGCAGGGTGACGGCCTCGCCCATAACGGCGGCGGGGATGCCGGGGTTCTCCTTGGTAAAATGCCAGTCGCTCTGATTCAACAGGATGGTCTTGCTCATGGTAAAAACTCCTTTATAAAAGATGGATGGAATCAGCAAAGACCGAAAGAGCGTATGAGCCCTTTCGGTCTTTGCAGGGTGTTACTGCATATGTTCTGCAATTACTTCATGACGAAGGGCTTCTTTCTTATCTGCGATGCGCTTCTGGACGTTGACCATTTCTTCCTTGGTCAGCGGGCAGCCCAGCATGGCGATCAGAGTGATGGCCCAGCCCAGCATGGGCAGACCGAACTTGATGGCAAGGGTCATCCAGAAGATGCCGCTGGTGTAGGGATCCGTGGGCTGGGGCATGGTGGTGGTGTAACCCAGAAGGGCGACCGCACCGGTGGCGATGACAGCAGCCACCGAGGTGATGAGCTTGTCCACCAAACTGTAAGTACCAGAAACGACAGCCGGGATGTAACGGCCGCTGCGGTCCAGCTCGTAGTCAATGGTATCGGCCATGTAAGAAGTGTTGGAGGTGGTAATGCACATCATGGAACCGTTCTGCAGCAGAGTCAGCAGGACGTAAACGATCATGTTCCAGCTGCCGATCACACCGATCTGACGAGTGTCGGTAAAGATGAAGAACAGGAACAGCACAGAGGCGATAGCCATGCTGACGCAGGTCCAGGTCACGATGCCCTTTTTGCTGCCATTTTTGCCCACATACTTCGCACCGAAGGCCGCAAAGAAGATGGAAGGCACCATGCTGATCACACTAAGGGTGGTAGCAAGACCCATGTTGCCGATGAGGATGCCGTTCAGCATCGTGTTGATGATGGCCTGGCTGCCTACCTGCTGTGCCAGCTTATCGGAAGCGTTGGAGGCGATGTAGCACTGCAGGGGCTTGTTGTGCTTGAGCACCTCAAGAATATCCGCAGTTTTCAGCGGCTCGTGTTTTTTGCTGGTGCCCTCGAAGGTTTCGGGCTTATCGTAGGCGGAGATACCGGCGCAGACGATCAGGGTGCCGATACCGGCAATGATCAGCACGATGGTGCAGACCGTGCTGAGGAAGTCCTGATTAAAGGTGCCGCCGCACTTGGGCAGGATGACGGTGTAGATCAGCATGCTCATGCCCATGGGCACGGCGTAGTTCAGTGCAGTGGTCCAGACACCGATGGTGGGACGCTGGCGGGGATCGTTGGTCATAATAGCCGGCAGGGTCTGGGCGGTCATGTTGGTGACGGTATAGCCGATGATGTAAATAATGTAGGTCAAAACGAACACCGGCAAGCCGAAGCCCTTGCTGGAGCACAGGTTGAACATACACAGCAGGCCGACAGCCTCGATCAGGTAGCCGCTGATCAGAAGAATACGCAGCTTGCCGAAACGGGTGTTGACGCGGTCGTAGATGAACGCCAGCATCGGGTCGGTAAAGCCGTCCAGAATGCGGGCAAGCATCAGGATGAGACCGACGGCTGCAGTGGTGATGCCGTAGCCGATGCTGGCAGAATAACTGGCCATACCGATCAGGGAATAGATGCTCATGCCCACAAAAGCGTTGCAGGCGTAACAGATGATCTGCCAGAGCTTTGCACGGCGGTACTGGACGCCGTCTACTTCACTGGCACTGGGTTTCTTTTGGAACATAATGATTTTCCTCCTTTTTGTGTGAACTGAGTTCCGCTTTTTCTGACACCAGAATAACAGAATGCAACAGCCACTGCCGGATGAAAAACGATAGTTAAGGACAAAAATTCGTGCAATAATTTGTGATGCATGAATTTGCGCCCGCCTTCACGATTTATTGTCCCATAGGGGCAAAACAGGTCTGCTACAATAGCCTCAACAAGCAACACGCAGGAAGGGAGAACCATCATGCAGAAATTTGAAAAAGGCTTTTTTATCGGTGCTGCAACAGCAGCCCATCAGGTAGAAGGCAACAATACGAATAGCGACTACTGGGCACAGGAGCAGCTGCCCCATTCCAGCTTTACGGAGCCCAGCGGCATTGCCTGCGACCATTATCACCGGTACGAAGAAGATATTAAGCTGCTGGCCGATGCCGGGCTGAACGCCTACCGTTTTTCTATCGAGTGGGCACGGGTGGAGCCGGAGGAAGGAAAATTCGACCCGGAAGCCATCGAGCATTACCGCAAGGTGATCGCCTGCTGCAAAGCGCATGGTGTAGAACCCATCGTGACGCTGCTGCACTTCACCAGCCCGAAATGGCTCATCTGCAAGGGCGGCTGGGAAACCGAAAGCACCGTAGAGGATTTTAAACGTTATGTGACCTATGTGATGGAACAGCTGGGCAGCGAGCTGCGCTATGTCTGCACCATCAACGAGGCCAATATGGGCTTGCAGCTTGCCGCGATCGCCAAGCGGTTCCGTCTGATGGCAGAACAGGCTGCCCAAAATGCCGCATCGGCCGGAAAGTCTGCCGAGGGTACGGTGCAGGTGGGCATGAACTTCCAGAAGATGATGGAAAACATGAAGTATGCCGCCATGGAGAATGCGCAGGTGTTCGGCACACCCCAGCCGAAGATCTTTGTCAGCGAGCGCACCCCGGAAGGTGATCTGCTGGTGCTGCGTGCCCATGCAGCCGCACGGGATGCCATCAAAGCCCTCTGCCCGCAGGTCAAGGTGGGCCTGACCCTCTCGCTGCACGACTTGCAGGCACAGCCCGGCGGCGAAGCCTTTGCCGAGGCCGCATGGCAGGAGGAGTTCACCCATTATCTGCCTTATATCAAAGACGATGATTTTCTGGGTGTGCAGAACTATACCCGCACCCTTTATGGCCCGCAGGGGCAGCTGCCGGCACCGGAGGGTGCAGAACTGACCCAGATGGACTACGAGGTCTATCCGCAGGCACTGGAACACGTCATTCGCAAGGTGGCAGAGGAATTCAAGGGTGACCTGATCGTGACCGAAAACGGCATTGCCACCGCCGATGATGCCCGCCGTGTGGCATTTATCCGGCAGGCACTGGACGGCGTGCAGCACTGCATCGCCGACGGCATCCCGGTGAAGGGCTACTTCCATTGGAGCCTGATGGACAACTTTGAGTGGCAGAAGGGCTATGCCATGCAGTTTGGACTGATCGCCGTGAACCGCGAAACGATGGAACGGACCGCAAAGCCCAGCCTTGGGGTGCTGGGTAGTTACGCAGAAAGATAAGCTGCAATAGCAAAAAACAGGCTGCGGAAGATGCTTCTTGCAGCCTGTTTTGGTTCAGCGGGAAAGATGCAGACCGTGGACACCATTCGCAACCACGGCGGCGATCACATCAATTTGTTTTTGTGCCAGTTTTGCGTCGGTGTTCAGAAGCCCCGAAAGGCCGTTCATTACAAAAATCAGGATCGCACCGACATTTTCATATTGGGATGGTTCCATGTTTGCGAGTTTGATTTGCTCCAGAATCGCATCCCGCAAATGTTGTGTAAAGCGGTTCATCGCTGATGCAGGAACCACACCGAGGTAATCCGTTGCCTGCTGGAGAGAAGCAAACATCTCCCGCACAAAAGCCTCCGGCGTATCCAGCAGCTGCTGTGCGCCGCCCATATGGTCGCAGACGAGCTGGATCGTTTGCCGCTCCATTTCGGCGGTGAGGGCATCCAGCGTTTCATAGTGGGAATAAAAGGTCGTTTTGTTGATCTCGGCCCGTTCGGCAATTTCTTTGACCGTGATCTTTTCGATCGGCTTCTCCCGCAGCAGGGCAACAAACGCTTTCTGAATGGCACGCTTCGTTTTTTTGACCCGGATATCCATAGAATTCCTCCATCAATTGATTTCATAAAGGGTGCTTAACCAACGCTTTGAACGTGATTCGTTGCTTAAACACCGGACACGCCGGAAACTGCTGATTGCGGCCCCTGCGGCGCAGTGCTATTATAGCACCATGGAGATGGATAAGCAACTCACAGTTGAGTATTTGAGAATGAAACATCAAGTGGAGGCATTTTATGGATTTCAGCAGTGTGAACGGAAAAGTGGCCATCGTCACCGGCGCAAGCCGTGGCATCGGCCGGGCCATTGCCGAGTGCTTTGGCGAAAACGGCATGAAGGTGGTCTGTGCAGCCCGCAGTGCAGAGCAGGGGCGGGCTGTGGCAGATGGCATCTGCGCCAAGGGCGGCGATGCCATCTTTATCCAGACCGATTGCAGCAAGGCTTCTGCCATCAAAGAACTGGTGGATAAGACGGTGACGCACTACGGCAAGCTGGATGGCGTTGTCAGCAACGCAGGCATCGGCATGGGCGGCACACCGCTGCATGAGTATGAGGTAGAGGATTACGAGAAGATCTTCTCCCTGAACAGCGAGGGCGTCTTTGCCGGGATGAAGTACGGCGCCAAGGCCATCCTCAAGAGCCACAGCGAAGGCGGATTCCTCATCAATGTGGCATCGGTGGCGGGTCTTGTGCCCCAGCGTGGACAGGCGCTGTACAGTGCCACCAAGTTCGGCGTGGTCGGCATGACCCGCGCAGCGGCTCTGGATTACGCAGAATACGGCATTACCGTCAACGCCATCTGTCCCGGCTACACCAGAACCAGCATTTTCGGGGATGCACCGGCTGCGGCCATGGACTTCTTTGCATCCGACTGCCCGGCAAAGCGGATGGGCGACCCGGAGGAGTGCGCTGCATTGGCACTTTTCCTTGCCAGCGGTCTGGCAAGGTACATCACCGGTGCAGCCATCCCGGTGGACGGCGCACTGTCTGCCGGACACCAGAGCATCAGCAGCTGGAAGCACCCGGAAATTTTGACCGGCGGCAAGCTGAACAGCCAGAGCACGATTGCAGCGCTGATGGAAAACGAGGCCGCAAAAGCCATCGTGGAGCAGTACCTGCCCGGTTTTGCCGACAACCAGCAGGCAAAAGCTGCCTACGGCATGACCTTTGGCAAGATCGGCCCTATGCTGGGGCTGCCGGAAACGGCGCTGAAAGCACTGCTGGATGCGCTGGACAATCTGTGACCGAAGCAGCTCGGAAAGCCTCTTTGACAGGGGCTTTCGTTCTGCCTGCGTGCGGTTGATTTTTGGGAGGAGACCATGAAAAACGAAGCACTTTTCCGTACCGGCTCTGTCTGGAAGTCCATCATTTCCATGGCGGTGCCCTCCATTATCATTATCCTTGTCATGGTGCTGTACAACATGGCGGATATGTTTTTTGTGGGCTGTCTGGGAGATACCGCACAGGTGGCGGCGGTCTCCGTTGTGGGGCCGGTGTTTTCGATTCTTGCGGCGGTGGCAACGATGCTTGGCGCAGGCAGCAGTGCCATCATCGCGCGCTGCTTTGGCGCGGGTGAGATCGAGCAGGGCAGAATTTGTTCTTCGCTCTGCTTCTGGAGCAGCTTTTTTCTGGGCGTTCTGGTCAGCATCGGTCTGCTGGTGAGCAGAGTGCCGCTTCTGGGGGTGTTGGGCTCAAATGCAGAATTTTTTCCCTATGCAGAGCGGTATCTTCAGGTCCTTGCACTGGGTGCGCCGCTTTTTATCCTGTCCAACAGCATGGCGATGCTGGTGCGTGCAGAGGGCGCAGTAAAAGAAGGCCTGATCGGCAATCTTCTGGGCACACTGGTCAACTGCATTTTTGACCCGCTGTTCATTCTGGTGCTGAACTTCGGCGTCAGCGGTGCGGCTGCTGCCAGTGTGCTGGGCAATCTTGTGGCAACGGGCTGTTATCTGCGCTACATCGTCAAACACGGCACGGTGCTGACCGTTGATCTCCGTCCGGCCCTGAAAAAACCGCAGATGCTGGGTGAGATGCTGGCCATTGGTCTGCCCAACGGAATCAGCAGCCTGCTGGCAGGGTTTGCCTCCTCCTTCAGCAACCGGCTGCTGGTGACCCACGGCACGGCGGCGGTCGCAGCCATGGCGGCAGCGGGCAAGACGACCATGATCATCAGCATGATCGCCATGGCGATCTGCATGGGGTGCCAGCCGCTTCTGGCGTACAGCTACGGTGCAGGCGACACGAAGCGCCTGAAGCAGCTTTTGAAAGATCTGATCCTGCTGACCGTTGTTTTTGGTGTTCTTGCCGGGGCGGCCAGCTTTGCCGGACGCAATGCCCTGATCGGGATGTTCATCAAGGAAGAAGGAGCATTCCGTCTGGGGACGCAGCTGGTGGTCTATCTGGTGCTGGGCAGCCCGGTGATCGGTCTGACCTATCTGGCAACCAGCCTGCTGCAATCCGTAGGCAGGGCAAGTGGTGCGGTGGTGCTCTCTCTTTTGCGGCAGGGGCTGCTGCTGATCCCGCTGCTGTACCTGATGAATGCGCTTTGCGGGGTGCAGGGCATTGCGGCGGCGCACCTGATGGCAGACGTGGGCGCTGCGGTCATCTCCGCAGGCATCCTGCTGCACTGGCTCCGGGCATCGGTAGAAAAAACGGCAGAAGTATGATATACTGTTTCCATCAATGAGCCGGAGGGATTATGCATGGATGTTCTCCAGAATATGATGCTGTTTTCCGAGCTTGTCCAGTGCGGCGGAAATGTATATACATGGTGCTATGATGCACAAGGTGTGCTCTTGCGGAGCAACTGCCCGGACGAGGCATTTCTTGCCAGTGCATTTGAACTGTTCGGCTGCAAACGGCGGATGCTGGAACATGGGGATCGGGACGATGTACCCGTTACCTTGGGGACGGCATTGGGTCTTTTGTGGGGCGCAGCCTTTGAAAAGGAAGAGGAAGAACTGAAGCGTGTCTGGGTCATCGGGCCGGTGTTCTATCAGGATGTGACAATGCGCGGGATCGAGGAAGGGCTGAAATATTACAGCAAGCTGGAGATCAGTGTGGCATGGACGATCCAGCTTTACAAAGCCCTTGAAAAAGTTCCTACCCTGCAAAACACCATTATGAACCGCTATCTGCTGATGATGCACTACTGCCTGACCGGGCAGCGGCTGGAGCTGAGCAGTGTGAACAGCAGTGCAGCACAGGACGAACGGCTGAAAAGCGATGCCATTCCCCATGACCGGCATAAGATCTGGATGGCGGAGCAGGGAATGCTGCAAATGGTCCGCACCGGAGACCTGAATTACAAGCAGGCGCTTTCCAACAGTATGAGCATAAGTGCAGGCGTGCCGGTGCAGAGCAGCGATGTTCTGCGCCAGAGTAAGACTTCCATCATCGTGTTCACCTCGCTGGTGTGCCGTGCCGCCATTGAGGGCGGCCTTTCCCCGGAGGAGGCGTACTCGCTGGGGGACAGTTACATTCAGGCGGCAGAATCGGCAAAATCGTTGGATGAACTGAACCCGCTTGCAATGATGATGTACGATGATTTCATCCGGCGTGTCCACAAACACCGGACAAACCCGAACCTCAGTATGCAGATCCAGAAATGTGTGGATCATATCGAGATGAATCTGGACAAAAAGATCGTAGCGGAAGATCTTGCCGTGCTGGTGGGCTACACGGAATATTACCTTACCCATAAATTCAAGGAAGAAACGGGTCTGAGCGTCACGAACTATGTGAAGTTTGCAAAGGTCGAACGCGCGAAAGTTCTGCTGAAAAGCACAACGCTCAGCGTCCGGGAAATTTCCGAGCAGCTTGGCTTTGCCACCCGCAATTATTTCAGCGCAGTCTTTCAGCAAGTCACCGGAAAAACGCCCATGGAATTTCGGGAAACATAAAGCAGAACAGGCATCCTGCGTTACCGTTTGGCGGTATCGGGCAGGATGCCTGTTCTGCTATGATGAAGAAAAATGGGGGAGAATGGCTCAGTTGAGGAACTTCTCGTTCAGGGTCACGCCAAAGTCGCGGGCGATGGCGCGCAGGTCATTGTCGGTGATGGTCTGCCGGATGATGCCGCCGCCCATGGAGAGCACCTTGACGTAAATTTCGGCGCTCTTCTCAATGGTGTGAGCCAGACCAAAGGTGATGTCAAAGTCCGGGCCGGAAGCGAACAGACCGTGCTGTGCCCAGATGGCAGCCTGATAGGTTTTCATCAGCTCACTGGTGGCCATGGCAATGCCTGCCCCGCCGGGCACCATCCACGGGCAGACGCCCACGCCCTCCGGGAACACCACCGGGCACTCGGTGGCACTCTGCCACAACGCACGGGTGAAGTCCCGGTCGGTCAGGGGCAGGATGTAGGTCAGGGCAATGACGTTGGTGGCGTGGCAGTGGTAGATGACGCGGTTTGCGCCATTGGTGGCAGCCTTGCGGACGCTGTGGTTCATAAAGTGGCTGGGGAACTCGCTGGTAGGCTTTGCGCCGCCCTCCAAGCCCCAGACGATGCGCCAGCTGTCGCCCTTTTCGTTGATCTCCACAATGCCGATGCTGTGGACGGGGTCCGGCTCCACGTTGCGGAAGAACTTGCCCGAACCGGTGGTGATGAAATACTCGCCCGCCAGATTGTCCGCCTGCACCCCCATGTTCACCCACTCCCGGGGCTGCTCGTCAAAGAAGGGGCGGCACTGTGCCACTTCCTCTTCCTTCATGCGGTAGGTCAGGTTGCCGCCGTTGCGCTCGTGCCAGCCCTGCAGCCAGCCATCGTTGCACATCCGCATAAAACCTTTGACGATATCAATATCCAGAATACCCATCTTCAAACACCTCTCTGTTTTCAAATGCGCTTGCACAGCACATTCTGCTCGTATTTCTTTACTTCCTCAAACCATGCACCGTCCACCGGCACACCGTTCCGGCGGCAGTATTCGTCCCAGACCTCCCCAAAGGGCAGGGTCTTCAGCTCCTCCTGTCGCACCATCAGCTCGGTAAACTGGTTGGTGTCCTGCAGCTCCTTCAGTGTCGCATGGGGGGTACACAGGGCAGACAGCAGTGCCTTTTCCACGTTGCGGAAGCCCACCGTCCATGCGGAAATGCGGTTGATGGAGGCATCAAAGTAATCCAGTGCAATGTTCACCCGACCATCCAGACCGCAGCAGCGGACGATCTCCTTGCAGATCTCCTTCGTTTCATCGTCGAACAGCACCACATGGTCGGAGTCCCAGCGGATGGGGCGGGTGATGTGGAGCGCGATCTCCGGGAAGAAGGCAAGCAGGGCAGGGATCTTATCGCTGACCACCTCGGTGGGGTGGTAGTGACCGTTATCCATCAGAGGAATGCACTTTTCCCGGTTGAAGGCGGCATAGCTCAGGGCAAACTCAGCGCTGCCCACGGTGTACGCCTCCACACCGATGCCAAACACCTTGCTCTCGATGCAGGGCTTTACCAGCTTGAAGTCATAAGGCTCGCTCAGAATCTCGTCGATGCTTGCCTTGTAGCGGTCCCGGGGGCCTTTGCGGTCCGCCGGTACGTCCTTGAAGCCGTCGCCTGTCCAGATGTTCATGGTGCAGGGCTGCCCCAGCTCCTCCGCCAGATACTGGCTGATGCGGATGCAGGCCTTGCCATGTTCTACCCAGAATTTCCGGGTCTCCTCGTTGGGGCTGGCAAGGGTCAGCGGGTCGCACTTGGGGTGGGAGAAAAAGGTGGGGTTAAAGTCTGCGCCCAACCCTCTTGCCTTGCAAAAATTCACCCATTTTTTGAAGTGCTTGGGCTCCAGTTTGTCCCGGTCTACCCACGGGTTCTCCTCGTCAAAAATGGCGTAGGAGGCATGGAGATTGATCTTTTTGGTGCCGGGGCAGAGGGACAGCACCTTGTCCATGTCGGCCATCAGCTCCTCCGGGGTGCGGGCACGGCCGGGGTAGTTGCCGGTGGTTTGGATGCCGCCGGTCAGGGGCTTGGTGGGGTCGGTATCAAAGCCACGGACGTCATCTCCCTGCCAGCAGTGCAGGGAGATGGGCACGGTCTTTAACCGGGCAATGGCGGCATCGGTGTCCACACCAATGGCGGCGTAGCGGGCTTTTGCTTCTGCGTAGCTCATAAAGTTCCTCCTTCAGGAATGCTCATCTGAATCTTCAAATTGCCGATGGCGGTGGCCTCAATGGGCAGCGCCACCACCTGTTTCCCGGTATAGTGGGCGGTCAGTTCGTTCAGGGTGGCGTTCTTCGCGCCGCCGCCTGCGATGTAGAGCTTGTCCCAGTGCTGCCCGGTGAGGGCTTCCAGCTCCCGGAATGCTTCCCCGTAGCAGTACGCCAGCGAATGATAGACGCTGTTGATGAGGTCGGCATCCGTGGCCGGGGCTTCGCCGGTCTCGGCAAGGGCGGCTCTGATCTCTGCGCGCATATCCTGCGGGGCAGAGAACCGGGCTGCGTTCACATCAAAAATGCGGGTGTAGGTGCTGGTTTTGGCCAGCTCCACCATCTCGGCAAAGGAGATGCCCAGTTGTTTTTGCACGCACTGGATGATCCACAGTCCCATGATGTTTTTCAGGTAGCGGATGTACCCCACGCCGCCCTCGTTGGTAAAGTTTGCACGGCGGCTCTCCGGGCTGGTGATGGGCGTTGCCAGCTTGACCCCCAGCAAACTCCATGTGCCGGAGGAGAGGAACGGCGCAGCCCCCTGTTCCATGGGAATGCCCTCCACGGCACTGGCGGTGTCGTGGGTGGCGCACAGCACCACCTTGGTCTGCCCGCCCACCTCGGCGGCGATGTCTGCTTTCAGAGGTCCCAGCACCGTGCCGGGTGCGGTGAGCTTGGGGAACATCGCCTCCGGCAAGCCCAGCGCCTGCAAGATCTCCGGGTCGTACTCCTTGGTCTGGGCGTTCACAAGGCCGGTGGAGGTGGCGTTGGTGTACTCCCGCGCCTTCACGCCGCACAGCTTCCACAGCAGGTATTCCGGGATCATCAAAAAGTCCTCGGCCTGTGCCAGCCGCCCGGTTTTTTTGTCGGCATACAGCTGATAAATGCTGTTGAAGGGCTGGAACTGGATGCCGGTGCTCCGGTAGAGCTGCGCAAAGGGCAGGATGCTGTGGACTTCGGGGATCACGGCCTGTGTCCGGTCGTCCCGGTAGGCGTAGACCGGGTAGAGGGGCTGACCGTCTTTCAGCAGCACATAGTCCACCGCCCATGTGTCGATGGAAAGGCTCTCAATTTCCGGGTACTTGGCAAAGGCTTCCCGGATGCCCTGCTTTACGTGGACGAACAGGCTGTCGATGTCCCATTCCAGATGACCGTCCACCCGCCGGACACTATTGGGAAAACGGTACACTTCCTCGGTGCGGAGAACGCCGTTCTCCATCCATCCCACAATGTGCCGCCCGCTGGACGCGCCAATGTCGATGGCAAGATAATTTTTGTGCATAATGCGCCTCCTGTTTGGCTTTGACTGCTACCAGTATAGCCCCATGATGCCGCCGATTCCATCCGCAAAGGTGACGCATTTTTTGTGAAAAGTCTACTCTTGTACGGCAAAGGCTGGTGCGCTATACTGAACACAGAAAGAGAGGAATCGGAAAATGCTGACCTACAACATGGATGTGACCCCGGAAAGCGTTTGGAAGCGCACCACCCCCAGCGAAGCAGAGCTGGCACAGCCCTATTACTGCACCGAGGCAGGGGTGTTTTACGCTCAACAGCACTTTTCCACCGCCCGCACCGATAAAGAAAGCTACCTTCTGTTTTACACCCTCCGGGGTGCAGGGCTGATCGAGCAGGGGGAAAGCCATGTGGTACTCAGCACCGGGCAGGCGCTGCTGCTGAACTGCCGCACGCCGCAGAGCTACTGTACCGCCCCGGGGCAAAGCTGCTGGCATCATTATTGGGTGCATCTGGACGGCGCAGGGGTCGCCGCTATGGAGCCACTGCTGCTGTCGGGCAAAAAACTGACCCCGGTGCAGCTCACCGGGGTCAAGATGCAGGAATATTTTGAAACGCTTTTAGCGCAGATGGAGCGCAGCACCGTGGACAGTATGGTGACCACCGGCTTGACGCTCCACGAGATGCTGGCTCTGTGCGCCCGTGGCATCCTTGCACAGGCTGAAGCCACCAGCGCACGGCAGGTCATTTTGCAGGCGGCGGAGACCCTGCGCAAAAATTACCAGCAGGAGCTTTGCCTTGCCGACCTGCTGTCAGAAGCGCACATGAGCAAAAGCTATTTTCTGCGGCTGTTCCGGCGGTATATGGGCACGACACCGTATAATTATCTGGTCAACTTCCGCATCACACAGGCAAAGGAACTGCTTGTCCTTACCGACCACAGTGTCAGCGAAATTGCACAGGAGGCAGGCTTTGGAGATGCCAGCAATTTTTCTACCCGCTTTGCAAAAGCCACCGGGCAAAGCCCCCTGCAATACCGCAAAAGTGCGCTGAAAAGTGCAGAAGAACGATAAACAGGGCTTCCTGTTCAGGCGTCTGCCCTGAAAGCTCCACAGGCAATCGGCTGTTTTTCGCAAGTAAAGAGCCTGATTTTGCGGTGCGGCCACTCGAACCAATGCCGCCAAGCCGGTGGGGGAATAGGGCGATTTTATTTGTCGGAGAGTAAGTGCACGGTTTCTGCACGGATTTTGCACGGTTTCAAACCGTGCAGAGGGTACTTTTTGGTGCAAAATACGACAAAGGGTGCAGAAATTACCGAGTGAAAAATCACGTTGCCTTGATCAAAAATAACGATAGCTCGAAACTTCCATAAATTGAGACGAACCGGCGGCTTGCTCTCTTAATCAGTGGGCCCAGGGTTCGAGTCCCTGGAGGTGCACCAAATTTTGAACGTCAAATCGTAAGATTTGGCGTTCTTTCGTTCAGAGAGAAAACCACAAGCTATGCTTGTGGGAGAATAGAGCCGTAGCGTTGAAACGGTAGAAAAAGAACCTCCTTTTGCTATAATTAGAAGCGGGTAACGCCAACCGCATACTAAAGCAAAAGGAGGTTCAATCCATATGCTTGTGTCAATACCGCCAAAACTTGCAGTGGCAGATTTCATGGGATATCTCAAAGGGAAGAGCACGCTCATGATATTCGAGCGACATGCAAACTTAAAATACAAATACGGCAGGAGAGTGTTCTGGGCAAAAGGATATTACGTAAATACAGTAGGCGGTAACGAAGCCAAAATCCGCAAATACATTCAGGAACAAGAGATCAACGATCAGATGTGCGACCAGTTGAGCTTCAAGGAATACGAAGATCCGTTCAAGAATGTAGCTGACTTCGATGACGACGATTCGCCAGAAGTTCCTGCAGATAGTATGAGAAAGTAAAAGCGACGTCAGTGTGCGGTTGACGTCGCTCATTGTGCGCCTTTAGGCGCGGCTGGTATTATGGCCCCTATGGGGCCGTTCTGCAAACCCCGCGTTTTCACGCGGGGTTATGATTATGTAAGAAAGCGGCTGCACACTTTCTGCACACCGTTTGCACATTTGCCCGAATCAGGGGCTTTTCTGCGCAAGGTTTGCACAGCCTGCTTTCCTTTGCATAAAAAGTCACTTGTCAGGGCAAGGCCCCTCCATCTTGCTGGCGCAAGACCGTTCGGTCACTCAAAAGCCCCACTGGGGCTTTTGTTGCTTCGCAAACGTGAATCTTTTATGCAAACAGAACTCTCGTCAATTCTCTGCGTTCGTCTGCATCCATCAGCCGGATGGCTTCAAGGATCTCCTTACCGGAGATTTTTGTTGCCGCCGGCTTTTCGTTTTGCCGGGGCTGGGATGCTGCCGAGGTCAGGTCTTGGGAGTAGAAGTTTGCTTCGATCTTCTCGGTCAGTTCCAGACGGGGTTTGTCCTGCGTGTGGGCGTAGGTGTCCATCAGGACAGATGCGGTGGCATGACCTGTATTGCCTTGCACCGACTTAAAATCACCATCCGACTGCAAGAGCTGGTAGGTGGCACTGGAATGCCGCAGACCATGGAACACGATCTGCTCGAACTCCGGGTGCGCTGACCGCCATTGCCGATACCACTTTGTCAGCAGTTGCTGTACTTCTCTGGGGCGTTCTGCTCGTCCTGCTTCAGCTTTTCCAGCCAGGCCAGCAGTTCTTCCTTTAAGGGTTTTGTCATATACAGGACACGGTTGGACTTCTTGGTCTTGGACTTTTTCAGGATGAGAGAAGATTTGCTACCCTCACGCCTATCCGGGAACGTGTAGTAGACCTGCTTGGGGTCGAGCTTTTCCAGAGCGTCCTTGTTGGCTCGCTGCATGGTCTTATTGACCGAGATAGTGCCACGCCCATCGGCTGCATCAAAGTCCAGATCACTCGGCTGTAGGCCGAGGATTTCGCCCTCACGGAGCGAAAGGATCATGCTCATGTGCACCGCTAGATGCAGGGCAGGGTTCTCGATGGTCTGCAACGCTGCCAGCATGGTTTTCTCGTCCCAGATGGTGCGCTCCTCGATATTGACCTTGGGGGCATCACGGGGCAGGGGAATCTTGTGAATCAAGTCCCATTCCACCGCATAGGAAAATGCGGTCTTGAGCAGCGTGTGGACTTCGTGGATAGAGGTGCTGGACAGTAGCCGCTTCTTCTGCTTCTTGGACAGGTCCTGCTTCACACCGTGCACATATTGCCCGCAGGGGGTCTTGGCAAGGGTGGCATAGAACTTCTCAATGTCGTAGGTTCGCAGCTCCTGCACTTTCCGCTTCCCGATATACGGCACGATAAGGTTTTGCACCATCGCCACGGACTGGGTGTAGGTCTTGGGGGACCACTTGTGCTTTGTGGACTGGATCGGGATCCATTTGTACAACATCTCCTCCACCGTCATGGTGTCGGGGACGAGGAATGTGCCGTCCAGCAATTCTTTCTCGACCGTGATCTTTCGCTCCTGCGCCTCCTTCCTGGTCTTGAAACTCTCCCATCCCTCGCAGGGTTTGCCGGAATGGTCTTTGTACTTATAACGGACGGAGTAGGAATCTCCGCGCTTCATGATAGATGCCATAGATTACCTCCCTCAGACCGCCGCAAACCAGCTGTCGAAACTCTGCTTGTTCACCCGGATGCTGGTGCCGATGCGCAGCACCCGGAAATCCTTCGTGGTGTTGCACAGGTTGTACGCCGCACGGGGAGAAATCGCCAAAAGCTGGGCGATTTCCTCCACCCGGTAAACAAGAGGTTCGTGCTTGGCTACTTTGGTCTGGTCAGAAGATTCTGTGGCAGGGGATTTGGACGCTTTCATTGTAACCGGGTTCGAGTCCTTTTGCAAGGACTTATTCGTATAATCTTTAGATTTCACATCTTCGGTCATGTCAGGCCGATTCATATTCATAGGCAGACCTCCGTTTCCTTGTAACCGGGTGCCGGGGCAGAAAGTGCCAGCTTTCTGCCCCAAACGTTCCCGATGAGTTCAGATTTCCGAGTGCCCCTCCTGTTTGCGGGGTTGCGCCGTTGGTTTGTTTTGCCCCTGTTCTGCCTGTAAGCGGTTCAGCAGTTGCAGAACGGAATCCCGTGCTTTCTCCTTGACCTGCTCCTTGCCTTTCTGCCGGACTTCCGGCTTCAGGAGCTTCTCCTGCAAGCGGGCAGCGGTGGTCTGCATGGTCTTGAGGAACTTGTCCAGCACGGTGTCCAGATGTTTTGCGGTGTACTCCCTCGTGGCCTTGGGAGCCTTGCGTTCCGGGGACAGCACCCACTTCTTCGTGTCCTCGATCATCCGCATATCTTCCTTCCGGGTCTCGGTGCGTACCACCTCCGTCACGACCTCCACCGCCTTGTCGTAAGCTGCTGCTGAAACATCTTCCAGCAGGGTTTCCATGTCCGAAACTTTCAGGGTCAGCTCGTCCAGCTTGCTCTGCTGGGCGGAAAGCTGCTCTTTCTGCTTAGCAAGGATATAGTCCTGCTTTTCGAGATACTGTCGGTTGCCGTACTCCGCTTCTTTCTCCAATTCCAGCCCGTGCCGCTTGGCAATCTCGAACAGCATCTTCCGGCAGGCTGCATCAAAGGTGATCTTGCGGTTATTCCTGCGGCTGAGGGGCTTGTCCGGGTCGGGCAGGTCGAAGCCCAGTGCTTCCAATGCCTTTTCCTGCTGGGGCGAGACCTCTCCATACTTGTTCTCGCAGTCGAACACATGACGTTCGTGGATGTGGGGTGTGCTTTCGTCCAGATGCAGCGCCCAGTCCAGCACATGGACGTGTTCGCCAAACTTTGCCTTGAACTCCTCGATGAACTCGGTGACGATGTTCAGCAAGTCCTCTGCCGAAGCGTGTTCGTCCAGCGTCCCAAGCTGGTAGATGGTCTCCTCCGGGCAGGTCTTGCGACTGGACAGCAGGTTGGGAATGGAGCGGTTTCATTCGGTGTGCCGGATCTTGGCGTTGCGCTCGTTCTGGCTTTCCACAAAGTTGGAATAGCGGCTCTCATAGAACTGCCGTTCCACATCCGAGAAAGTCGCCCCCAGATCGTCCGGGTCTTGCGGATCGAGAGCCGAACGGAAGCCGTGGAAGCAGTCCCAGTAGATGTTGCCCTTGGCTCGTTCCGGGTCGATGTGCTCACTGTTGGCAAGGTTGAAACTCCGGTCATTGTGCTTGGGGTTATAGGTGCCGTGGGTTCCGGCTCGTCCGTTGTGTCGTGTTAATTTCAGATAGACATCCCTCCGTTTCAACAGCTTGGCGTGGAAAAACGCAGCAGCTCTGCTGCTGAATCTGCCACCTGCGGTGCGCCAGATAATACCCAGTAGGATATGACGCAAGGCATCATATCACTGGGGCAAAGGACTACATCCTCTGCACTCCTGCTCCGGGCAAGCTGTCTCGAATGGACAGCTCGTCCGGTTTTTCAGAGGGTCATTTTGACCCTCTGATTCCGTTACGGGTAAAATCAAGTGCCGGGTGGCGGCACCTGATTTTCAACAGACCTTGCAGCGTTACGGAAAACGATGTGCTCATTTTGACCACTTGGTTTTCCGTGACAGGTTGATGAATTTCCGTTCCCGCATTCGGGAGGAGATTGAGTTTCATTTGGCAGATGCGTTACGCTTAACCAAGTGCTCATTTTGAGCACTTGCAGCATCCGTAACACGTTTTCGATAGTCTTTTTGCCGACAGGCATTGCTGCAATAACGGGCACCTGCACGTTTGGGCGTGAATTTTTCGCCGCAGCACTGGCAGACTAAATCTTGACGGCGCATTTGGCGGTATTCCCGCTGCCGCCGATTGTTGGCCTGATTGCCGCACCAGTAGCTGTGACAGTATTTCTTGGCGTAGATGGTGGTGTAGAACACCCGACCGCAGCCGCCGCAGATAAGTTTGCGGATAGCGTATCCTCCGGTGGTAAAACCCGTTTCCTCATACGATTCTTTCAAATAATCCTGATTGTTCTGCTCCCATTCTTCGTTTGACACATACATGGAGAGGACCCTCCTTTCACTGGCGTTACAGAAAATTAATGTGGTCAATTTGACCACATTGATTTTCTGGTAACTGAGGAATCAACGTTTCGCCGTTCTCCCTGCATGGATTTCCTGCCCCCTTCCGGCGGCGTTTTCCGGCTCTCCCTTGTGAGGGGTCATCGCCGGGTATCCCATACAGACGGTCATGCGGTTTTCAAGGTGCGGTGCGAGATTTGGCGATAAAAAATCGCCACACAACAACCTGAATCTGACCACCCCTTCCGGGATGGCCTTGGTTCGGGTTCGTTATGTAGCGATAAGAAAGTCAAAAACTTGCTCCGGCTCCTTCGGGAGCCGAGCTGGAACTCTAAGTAAATATGTTATATTAAATTGTTGAAATAGATTACCACAAAAAACGAGCTTTTTCAACAAAAAAATCCGAGAATACGTTGCTTTCGGCAGAATGCAAGAAAATGCATCAAAAACTTTGGCAAAAAGAGAGAGGGCTGGACGATGCCAGCCCTCTTGTGGGTCACAATTGCGCTATAATAGCGCCAATATCTGCATGAATGCAGACAGACTGTCGCTCGATCTCCGGCGGGCAAATGGCCTGCCCCTGATTGATGCAGACGTAGAATGCGTTTGGATTTTTAGCGGTCATCCGCCAGAACGGATACTTGATGATGACCGGGGTGTTGTAGCCAACACCCAATTCCAGAAAGAGGATGCGCTGCCCCTCGTGGCGGCGCAGAAATTCGCTGTACCGGTCGGCAGCAGTGTGCCAACCTACATCCTCCACAAAGGTATCGTCTGCACGAAGGTTCATGCTCATGGGTCTGCCGCAATGCGGACAATGTGGCACAAGCTCGGACGGAATATAAGTTTTCAGGATGGTATTCTTCGGCACGGTCAGCTGACCATCCGGTGCAATGATATACCCTTGCGCTTCCACCATCTGCCGGATAAGCTTATCATTGTCATACGTTTCCTGACAGCAGGGCACACTGCATTGGAACAGACCGTAATCCCCCTGCGTGTAGAACAACCGCTTTTTGTCGAACCCTGCTTTCTGGAAGCAGTGGTCCACGTTGGTGGTCAGCACAAAGTAGTCCTTGTCTTTCACAAGGGAAAACAAGTCTTGATACACCGGCTTGGGCGCATCCTGATAGCGATTGATGTAAATATAGCGGCTCCAGTATGCCCAGTATTCCTCCATGGTGGGGTAGGGGCAAAATCCGCCGGAGTACATATCCGTAAAGCCGTACTTGCTGGCAAAATCGGAGAAATATTCCCGGAACCGCTCCCCGTCATAGGTAAAACCTGCCGAGGTAGAAAGCCCTGCACCTGCACCAATGACCACTGCATCGGCATGGCTCAGAACCTGCCGCAGCGTATCAATCGGTCCGGAGCAGTCGTTCGTAGATTTTTTTGTCCATATCTTTGAAAACATTGAAGATCACCTTCGTCACACTGGTTTGCTTTTTGAGAAATTCTTTGACGGTCTGTACCGCAATTTCGGCGGCAAGCTGGTTGGGGAAGTGAAACTCTCCCGTGGAAATGCAGCAGAACGCCACGCTTTCCAGCCCGTTCTCTGCCGCCAGCTCCAGACAGGAGCGATAACAGGAAGCCAGCAGTTCTTTGTCCTCTTTGGTCACTCGCCTGTTGATGATCGGGCCAACCGTATGCAGCACATAGCGGCAGGGCAGATTAAATGCGGCCGTGATCTTTGCCTGTCCGGTGGGTTCCGGGTGTCTCTGCCTGTCCATGATCTCCGCACAGGCAAGACGCAGCTGTACCCCGGCATAGGTGTGGATGGCGTTGTCGATACAGCCGTGGTTCGGGCAGTAGCAGCCGGTCATGCCGCTGTTGGCGGCGTTGACAATGGCATCGCATTTCAGGGTGGTAATGTCCCCCTGCCAGAGGTACAGCCCCGGCTGCAGGGGCGTCAGGTCAGCCGCATCGGTGATGCCTTTTGCGGCGATTTCCTCTTGCAGGTACGCATCCTGTATTTGCAGAAAGTCTGTGCCGATACGCCGTGGTTCACGGATATTCAGCAAGCCCCGCAGAAGCTGCCACTGGGTGTCTGCGTCTGCCGGTATCCGCAGTCCCCGATACTCCGGGTGTTCTTTCAAAAGCACCTGAATAAGGATCGTTCGCCGCTCACTCTGGTTCATAGTCAAACCCTCTTTTCGATTGTCTGCTTAGGGCAGGCTTCCGCACACCGCCCGCAGTGGAGACAGTGGTGCTGGTCAATGACCACCGGCTTCTTGGTAATGTCGATGCACTTCTGCGGACAGACAGAGTAGCACAGCTTACAGCCGATGCAGCTTTTGCCTACATAGTAACCCGGTGCTTCCTGTGTTGCTTTGCCAATGGTGAAGCTGTCCCGGACAATGTGCGCCGGAACGCTGATGTCAAAATATTCGCCGTCCGCCTCATACAGGCAGAACACCTCTAGGGCACTGCGGGTATCGCCGGGATAGATGGACTGTATATAGGTGTTTTTCTCGAAAATCTCATCCAGTTTCTCGCTGCCGATATTTCTGATCTTTCCCCGCAGGGAGATCGAGAGCTTATCTTTAGTGGCGGACAAGGCGATATAGCCCTGCTCTATCAGCTGGGCGTAGAACGCTTTGCCCTTGGCTGTGAGAAAGTACACGCCCTGTTCATCCCACAGCATCATGTCGATCACGCGGGTCTGGGGATGACCGTCCGCCCCGATGGTTGCCACGGTGGTGGAATGGATATTTTTCACCAGTAATTCCAAATAATCTTGTTTCGTCATACCGTCAACGACCTTTCAGAATCGGCGCAAGCCGCTTGTACATCAGCATTGTCACGCCGCCGATGACAAACCCTTTCAGAAGATTGAAGGGAAAGGCATTGAACAGCACAATGTCCAGTTTTGTGTGGATGAAGGGCAGGAACATGCCGAAAGAGGCGATGAGTTGATCCAACGGCATAAAGGCTTCAAACAGAGGAAGCAGGATGAAGTAGTTCGCCAGTGCGGCGGCAATACCCATCACAAAGCTGGCGGTGACACAGGCAATCCATGCTGTTTTCTTGGTTTTGTGGCGTTTATAAATAGCTCCGGCAGCGACCACATAGGAAGCACCCATCAGAAAGTTGGCAATCTCTCCGATGCCTCCCGTGGAGGTGGTCATAAGTTGCAATGTGTTTTTGACAAGTTCAATGAGCAGACCGGAGAGAGGCCCGAAGGAAAATGCACCGATGAGTGCCGGAAAATCGGACAGATCCATCCTTGCAAAGGACGGAGACAGCGGCACAGGAAATTCCACAAAAGCAAGCACATATGCCATTGCAGAAAGCAGTGCGGTCATGGTGATGGTTCGGATATTGAGGGCGGCAGCTTTTTTCGACTGCTGCAGGATGATAGCGCGGTTCATAATGCTCCATTGAGAGGATATGCTTGGATTTGAAACAGCCCCACAGGACGGGTTTTCCTGCGGGGCTACTTCCTCATATCTTCTTTCATCCGGACTATACCGTCGGTTGCGGAGTTTCACCGCATCGGGCGCTTTTGCGCTTCGCAGACTTTACTGCCGGTCAGGAATTTCACCTCGCCCCGAAGATGTTGAATTGAGAATGCTATTTAGAACTCGTAGGGAGGGTTGCCGGAGAAGTCTGCAATGATGCCGTGGGCATCCTCCAGATAGAACACCTCAAAGATGGGGTTGGCAGCCTCGCCGTACTGGCTCTTCACGATGGGGTTTGCGATGCACATCTCCTTGGCGGTCATGTTGTTTTCAAACACAGCCTTGCCATGCAGACGGATCCATGCGTACTCCGGGCTGGAAACGGAGATCTCGATATTGGGGTTTGCCTGCAGGTCCTTGTAAACATCCTTCTGGTTGTTGGTGCAGAACCACAGCTTGCCGTCCAGCTCACCGGCAAACATGAAGGGACGGCACTTGGCCTTGCCGTCACGGCCTACGGTGGCCAGATACTGCACCGGGTTTGCGTTCAGAAATTCTACGACTTTATTCATGGGATGTACCTCCATACATTATTTTTTTTCGGACAGCTTTATTGTAATGCGCTTTGTGCGGCTTGTGAAGTACGCACAATATTGTGGTGTAGTTACCAAAAAGATACCATTGCGATGCTGCTTGCTTTTTTTGCTGTTGAAAGCTATAATGATGCCATAAAGCTGTTTGTGGTATCCGTGCATCCGGCACGATGACCATTTGAAATTCCCTTGGAGGTAATTATGGAAAAGGAAATCCTCAAAGAACTCCCGGCCTGCCCGGTGGAGACCACCCTGACCCTCATCAGCGATAAATGGAAGGTGCTGATCCTCCGGGATCTGATGCTGGGCACAAAGCGTTTTGGAGAACTGAAAAAGTCCATCGGCCATGTGACCCAGAAGGTTTTGACCGCTCAGCTGCGGCAGATGGAGGAAAGCGGATTGCTGACCCGGAAGGTCTATGCTGAAGTGCCGCCCCGGGTGGAATATACTCTGACCGAATTGGGATATAGTTTGAAACCGGTTCTGGATGCCATGCGGGCATGGGGCGAAGGGTATAAAAACAGGCTGGAAGGGAAGGCGGAATAAGCGTATTTGCTTGCGCAGTTGTGATATATAAAGTGGGGTCTGTTCGATTGTCCAAATCCCTGCCATGAATCGTAGTTGTTGATGTACATTTGATGCTTGGTCTAAACAGGTGAAATTTTAGTTGCCGTTTTGGGCTCGAACCCGGCCGTTTTTCGGCTTTGCATAAAAATCCGATACCTGTTTTAAGTGGTTGATTTTGGCTCTGCACATTTTTGCACACTTTTTGCACACCGGAATAGCTGGATAACAGATGCAAGACAGAACATTGTGTGCAGACAATGCAAAGGATAAAAAGTATAAAATCACGACAAAACGCAAAAAACAACGGAACTGCGTGATTTGGAAAATTGACGATTGTTGCACGTTGGTTTCTCTTAATCAGTGGGCCCAGGGTTCGAGTCCCTGGAGGTGCACCATAACAACAAAATCCGAACTTTTTTCCAATAGGAGAAGGGTTCGGATTTTTTGTATTCTTTGGAAAACAGAACGAATCCCTTGCTTCCATTGAAAAACGTCCTAGACCTTATCATAAGAAAGCACGACAGACCACTGTAAGAGTGCCGTAAGGCAGAAAGGACACAAACATGAAGTACGATGAAAGAGCCTGCAAGTTCAACATGGATACCGGCTGCGTGGAGCTGCTGCTCCGGGATGGGAGAAAAATCTCTATCGACTGTACCGAGGTCGAGGATGCGCTGGACGTTACCATGGCACAGAGGTCGGAGTTGGAGTATCTCATCTATAACGACCCTCTGGCGTATGCAGACCTGATTCTAAACGGCGAACCGGAGGAATATTTGAAAAAAGTGGCCGGGAGCCATAGGTCAGAAGATTAAGAGAAATGCCGTTCCAAAAGCAACTGGAACGGCATTTCTTATCTTTCGATATTCGGCATCTTCTGTCCCCGCAGCTCCTGCCGGATGGCACGGAACTGCTCCGGCACATCCGCATCGGTCATTGCACCGGGGACATCCACTGTCCCAGCGGCTTTGGCGGTTTCATAGAACCAGCACTTGTATTCCACAGTTTCCAGTGTGTGCTGTAACTGCTGGATCTGCTGGGTGAGCACCTCGCGCTGATGCCGGAACATTTCCAGCCGGGTGTCAATGGTGTCGTCTCCCTGCATGGAAAGCTCAATATACTGCCGGATATTCTTGATGGACATTCCGGCTTTTTTCATGCAGCGGATGACCTGCAGCCACTCGAAGTCGTTTTCCCGGAACATCCGAATGCCGCCGGAGGAACGCTCCACAAAGGGAAGTAACCCTTCTTTGTCGTAGTAGCGCAGGGTGGAGGCAGGTACGCCCAGCTTTTGTGCCATTTCACCTACGGTATAGATCATCTGAAACCTCCGTTTTTTTCAAAAAGCCCTTGACTTAAAGTGCGCTTTAAGTTGTATGATAAAATCAAACTTTATCAACATCATAATGCGGATGCACTCTGCTGTCAAGGAGGTTCCTATGAGCAAGAAGGTATTGATTTTGTCCGGCAGTCCCCGGAAGAGCGGTAACTCTGATATTCTATGCGATGAATTTCTGCGTGGAGCGCAGGATGCCGGGCACAAAGCAGAAAAGATCCGGGTCGCTGAGAAAAAGGTGGCTCCCTGTTCCGGCTGCTACTACTGCAGCACCCACGGTGGAGCCTGCGTCCACAAGGATGATATGGCAGACATCCTGCAAAAGATGATCGATGCCGATGTCATTGTGCTGGCAAGCCCGGTATACTTCTACTCCATCAGTGCCCAGTTGAAGACAGTGATCGACCGTACCGTGGCACGGTGGCTTGAGGTCAAAGACAAGGAATTCTACTACATCACCACCATGGCAGACGAGGAAAAAGCCTCTGCGGACACTACGCTGACCTGCTTCCGGGGCTATGCAGACTGTGTGGAAGGTGCCGTGGAAAAGGGAGTCCTTGTAGCAGGTGGCGTTTACGAGCCGGGTGCAGTGTGCGGTACGCCTGCCATGGCACAGGCTTACGAGATGGGGAGGAACGTATAATGGCAGTAAAACAGACCGCAGGGCGTGATGCTCTGGGCGAATTTGCGCCGAAGTTTGCAGAACTTAACGATGATGTGCTGTTCGGGCAGGTGTGGAGCCGGGAGAACAAGCTCTCCCTCCGGGACCGCAGCCTTGTGACGGTGGTGGCATTGATGGCGCAGGGACTGACGGACTCCTCGTTTCGGTATCACCTGACGGCAGCAAAAAACAACGGCATTACCCGGCGTGAGATTGCAGAGATCCTGACCCATGCGGCATTTTATGCAGGCTGGCCCAAGGCGTGGGCGGCTTTCCGCATGGCCAAGGAAGTCTGGGCAGAGGACGCTGCAGAGGATGCCAGGGCACAGCACCAGAGCGAAATGGTGTTTCCCATCGGTGCAGCCAACGACGGTTTTGCACCATATTTCAGCGGAAAAAGCTATCTGGCACCCTTGTCCACAGCACAGGTTGGCATTTACAACGTCACCTTTGAGCCGGGCTGCCGGAACAACTGGCACATCCATCATGCCGCAAAGGGTGGCGGGCAGATCCTTATCTGCGTGGCAGGCCGGGGCTACTATCAGGAATGGGGCAAAGCTCCGCTGGAGCTGCATCCGGGCGATGTGGTGAACATTCCCCCGGAGGTCAAGCACTGGCACGGTGCTGCACCCGATTGCTGGTTCTCTCATCTGGCAGTGGAAGTACCCGGCGAAGGCACCTCTAACGAGTGGTGCGAGCCGGTGCCGGAAGAAACCTGTAAGGAGTTGCGGTGAGCGGTTTGATGTACACCCAACCACGATGAAACAAAAACAGGGTGCGTCCACCCGGACGCACCCTGCCAAAAGCCACAGACGATAGCGATATGTACAACAGGGAGTTCCCCAGTGGGAACTTCCTGTTTTTCGTTGTTTGCATGATGAGCTTGCTCCACCTGCCAAGGCAAGCTCGCGTTTGCGCAGCAACAAAAGCCCCAGTGGGGCTTTTAAGCGGCAGCGCGGTCTGCGATAGCAGATGGAGGGGCGATGCCCCGACAAGTTCTACAAATATTTCCGAATTGTTAAGGCGCAAAAATAAGTAGAGAGTTCCGCTGCTCGTGTATGTTGATCACCGTTTGCTCCGAACGAAGTTCCTACCCCTGTTTGTGCAGCGGCGTTGACGAAAAGTCGGTATCACGTCCGATCGACTCATGAAATTTTCAAGGTGCGTTACCTATAAAAGAAAAATACCGCCTACGCAGCGCAGCGATGGATTTTGTCGGGTGAATCGGCGGCAAAATGAATCGGGTGTGTTGCGGGGCGGTAAGTTCTTTCGTGGACTTTTCCTCACGGAAGTGGTGGGTCTCACGGTGAGAACCACCACTTTTGCCAGCAGGATTTGGAATAAAGGGCATCGTGGAAGCATGGGTGCGTCAAGATGGTTTTGCAAAATTTATTGCGATAAAGTGGTAGAAGTAAGACTTTCCATGAATTCAGCAAATCAATTGCCGACCTTCAAAATCACATGAGCCTTTCCCACAGCGCATCCCCTACGGCAAGCATATCCGCGTCCACGCCTTCACTCAGACGTCGTGCCACATACCATTCTGCGCCGCTTTCACTCTGCGTTCCGGCAAGGGCGGTGTCCTCCAGCGGAACAGCAAAGTCGGCAACGCTTACCCGGTCGCCCTCCTGCGGGTCGGTGCCGTCCAGCCGACGGAAGCAGCCGTATTTCTGCTCCATCGCTGCCGGGTCATCCACGATGAAGATTATGCTTTCACACAGGTAAAAGTCTGAGTTGAGTTTGTCCTCGCTGGACTCCATCAGCTTGCGCAGGGAGGTGTCCTGTCCGTCGTAACCCAGTGCAAGCCAGATGCTTTTGACGTTGACCTTGATTTTTCCGTCCCCGTTCACATCATCGGCCACAGCTTCCAGCTTCGTTTCCAGCTCGGACAAAAACGCTGCATCCGGGTCCATGCGGCCCACGACGGCTACCGTGTAATCCGGTTTTACCTGTGTGATGCGGCTCCACACAAAATACCCCACCGCCAGCAGGGCAGCAGCGATCAGCACCACATAATACCAGTGGTAGTGCCACCAGTTGGCACGCTGCTGTGCCGGGGTCAGGGGAGGGGGCGTTTCTTGGATCAGATCTTCGGGGGTGATATCCCGTTCGTAGCGGTAGGATGCCATGGCTGTGTCCTCGTTTCTCTGGTAAAATTTGCGTTGGTTCTATTATAACACAATTCCCGGACAGTGAAATACCGTCCGGGAATTTCTGCGTTTACGGCTCAGATGGACTGTCCATTGGTGGCGGCAACTTCACCATACCAGAATGCGCTGTCTTTCGGGATGCGCTGCCCGGTGGCGTAATCCACATACACCAGACCGAACCGCTCCTGGTAGCCGCTGTGCCACTCGAAGTTGTCCAGCAGACTCCACTGGAAATATCCCCGCACATCTGCACCGGCATGGATGCCCTCCGACAGCTTTTCCAGATACCGTGCCAGAAAATCGATGCGGTCTGCATCGTGCACCTTGCCGTCCCGGTAGACCTTATCCGTACAGGACAAGCCGTTTTCGGTGATGAACATGGGCAGACCGTACCGCTCCTGCATCTGGCGGGGACCCCAGTTCAGGCATTCCGGCTCCACCGGCCAGTTCATGGCGGTATGGGCGTACCCGGCGGGGCGCTCTACATAGCTGGGACCGTTTTCGCCCATCTGCGCCGGGGCAGCGTTGTAGATGTTCAGCCCCACCATGTCCGGCTTGCCCAGAGGCAGGGCATCGTTGATGTACTGCGGCACAGCGGCGATGCTGGCGGCAAGTCTCGGTCCGCAGATGTCCGGCTCCGGCCAACGGCCCAGACACACCGGGTCCAGTGCCATGGTGTGGGTGAAGGCCCAGTCGTCATCCGGGCAGGCGAAGGTCAGGACCCGGGCAGCGTCCACGTCTGTTTTTGCCTCCGACACCGGATAGCAGATGCGGCCGGTGGAAACAAAGCCCACCTTGTTTTCCGGGTCTGCATGGCGCAGCTCCTGTGCGGCAAGGCAGTGGGCGTAGATAACGTTCCGCCAGCAGGTAAACTGACCTTCCAGCGGCAGCTTCAGACCCGGGGCGTGCTCTCCGGTGCCGTAGCCCATTTTTACGATGCAGGCAGGCTCGTTGAAGGTGAACCACTGATGTACCCGCCCCTTGAAGTGCTCAGCCATTTTTGCGGCATACTGAGCAAAAGCGTGGGCGGTATCCTCGCTGCGCCAGCCGCCCTTTTCTTCCAACGCCTGGGGCAGGTCCCAGTGATACAAAGTTACATAGGGCTCAATTCCGGCTTCCAGCAGGGTATCCACAAGGGCATCGTAATAGGCAAAGCCTTTCTCGTTCCAGTCTGTGCCGCCGTTGGGGGCAATGCGGGTCCATGCCACGGAAAAGCGGTAGGCTTTCAGGTGCATGGACTGCAGCAGTGCAAGGTCCTCTTTCCAGCGGTGGTAGCTGTCGCAGGCAATGTCGCCGGTCTCGCCCCGGTAGGTGCAGCCCGGTGTGTGGGAAAAAACATCCCAGATGCTCAGTCCCTTGCCGCCCTCTGTGGCACCGCCTTCGATCTGATAGGCTGCCGTTGCAGCACCCCAGACAAATTCTTTCGGGAATTCAGCCATGAAGGTTCTCCTTTGTATGGATCAGACTCGTGTACGCAGGCACTTGAGGTCTGTACCGCTTACAGTATACTCCCCTGTGCCTGCGGGGATAAATAAACTCTCGCCCTTGCGGATGGGCAGGCTTTCGCCGGTGGCGGTCTCGGTCAGGGTGCCCTTGCCTTCCAGTACCAGCAGAGAGGTGAAGGAGGTCTCGTCGCAGACATCCTCAAAATCGCCCTCTACGGCATCCACCGTGAAGTAATCACACTGCGACAGATGACCGTGGAAGTCCTGCGCTTTCGGCGGCTCCCGGAGGGTAACATCCAGCGCCTGCGGGATGTGCAGCTGCCGGGGTTTGCCATCTGCGCCCAGACGGCCGTAGTCGTAGATGCGGTAGGTGACGTTGGAGTTCTGCTGGATCTCTGCCACCACGATGCCCTTGCGGATGGCGTGCAGCGTGCCGGAGGGGATGAAGAAGCAGTCTCCCTTGTGCACCGGCACAGCGTTCAGCACGTCGGTCAGAGTGTTATCCTGAATGCGGCGTTCAAACTCCTCCTTGCTGATCTCATGGGTGAAGCCGTAGTAGAGGGAGGCACCCGGCTCTGCTTCCAGCACATACCACATCTCGGTCTTGCCGTACTGGTGCTCGTGCTCCAAAGCGTATTCATTGGAGGGGTGCACCTGAATGGACAGGTCTTTTTTGGCATCAATGAGCTTTGCCAGAACGGGGAACTCGCTGAACTTTTCGCAGTGGGTGCCAAGGCAGCCGGGATGCGTGTTGATGTACTGCTGGAAGGTGGAGCCGTCCGGCAGGTAGCTGGGGCCGTCCGGGTGGCAGGACAGCATCCACGCCTCGCTCAGGGGGTGTAATTCGCTCTGGATGCCGTACTCGGTGCGCAGCTTTTCGCCGCCCCAGAGGTAGTCTTTGCAGCTGGGAGTAAGTTGAATCGTTTTCATTTTGTATACCTCCGATATGCCTGAAATTGAACACAAAAAGGCGATTTTTCCGAAAAAAGGGTGCAAAAAAGCTGCCCCGTCCATTTTTCGGCAGGAACGAGGCAGCCAGTTTGCAGGGGATTATGCTTTCAACAGGGCAGCGGCAGCTTTGCCAAGGGTGTCATTGATGGCATCGGCTGCTTCTTCGGTGGGGGCAACGGCAGAGAGATACACCTTGATCTTCGGCTCAGTGCCGGAGGGGCGCACCATCAGCTTGGCACCGCCCGCCAGACGGAACTCCAGCACGTTGGCCTTGGGCAGTCCGGTGTCGGCGGCGTTGTAGTCCACCATGCTTTCCACGGTTATGCCGCCGATGGCGGTGGGCGGAGTCTGGCGCAGCTGCTTCATGATGGCATCCATGGTGTGCATTCCGCTTTCGCCCTCAAAGGCGAAGCTGTGCAGGGCGTTGCGGTAGCAGCCAAACTCGGCGTACAGCTTATTGATGGCATCCAGCAGGGTCATGCCCTGCTTTGCGTACCATGCAGCGGCTTCGCACACCAGCAGGGTGGCGTTGACTGCGTCCTTGTCCCGGACGTGGGCGCCGGACAGGTAACCGTAGCTCTCCTCAAAGCCAAAGATGTAGCGGTCGGCTTCACCTGCGGCTTCCAGCAGACCGATCTGCTCGCCGATGAACTTGAAGCCGGTCAGGGTGCGGCGCAGCTCCACGCCGTACTTTGCCGCCACCGGGGTGGCCATATCGGTGGAGACGATGGTGGTCACAGCCACCGGATGCTCCGGCATGGTGCCCAGTGCCTTGCGGGTGCGGCAGATGTAGTCCAGCAGGATGATGCCCATCTCGTTGCCGGTGATGAGCCGGTAGCCGCCCTTGCCGTCGGGCACGGCGGTGCCGCAGCGGTCACAATCCGGGTCGGTGCCCAGCAGCAGGTCCGGGTGCACTTTGTCGCACAGCTCCAGACCCTTCTGCATGGCTTCCCGGATCTCCGGGTTCGGGTAGGGGCAGGTGGGGAAGCTGCCGTCCGGCTTTTCCTGCTCCGGCACCACGGTCACATGGGTGACACCCAGCTTTGCCAGCAGCTTTTTCACGCATTCCAGACCGGAGCCGTTCAGCGGAGTGTACACCAGCTTCAGGTCGGCGGTGCCTGCACCATCACCGACCCGCTGGGCGTAGACGGCATCCACAAAATCGTCCAGACATTTCTCGCTGCTGTATTCGATCTTGCCCTCGGCAAGGGCTGCGTCAAAGTCCGCAGGCTGTACGGCAAAACAGTCTACTGCTTCAATGGCGGCAAGGATCTTTGCTGCCACCTCAAGGGTGATCTGGCAGCCGTCTGCGCCGTAGACCTTGTAGCCGTTGTACTTGGCGGGGTTGTGGCTGGCGGTGACGCACACGCCTGCGCCGCAGCCGTAGTACCGCACCGCCCAGCTCAGTGCCGGGGTGGGCTCCAGACGGGGGTAGATGTACGCCTTGATGCCGTTAGCAGCCAGAACTGCCGCCGTTTCTTTTGCGAACACATCGCTCTTGATGCGGCTGTCGTAGCCGATGGCTACCTTCTTGGGCAGGTCGGAGGCGTTCAGGTAGTTGGCAAGCCCCTGGGTTGCCTTGCGGATGTTGTAGACGTTCATCCGGTTGGCGCCTGCGCCGATGACACCTCGCAGACCGCCGGTGCCGAATTCCAGCTCCCGGTAAAAGCGGTCGGTGATGGCATCCTCGTTGCCTGCAATGCTGTTCAGTTCATCGGCAAGGTCGGCAGGCATCCCGGGCTGGGAAAGCCAGCGGTCATACTGCTGTTTTACTTTTTCTTCCATAGGATCACACTTTCTTCAAATAAGGACAGTTTCGGTGCAGACGATCATTGCACGCTGTCCTCCGTGTCAGGTTCTTCTTCCGGTTCCTCTTCCTTACGTCCGGCTTTTTCCAGCTGAGCAAAGGCGGGGCGCATCAGGCTTGCCATGCCAAGGGCAGAACCTGCGCCGCCGATGAGCAGCCACAGGGGCAGCAGATAGACGAACCACGCAGGGGCGGCTTTTGCCAGCAGCGGAAACCACGCCAGAAAAGCCAGATTCCCCACAGTGGGCAGCAGGTTTGCAAGGGTCATGCGGCCGCTGTCCGCCAGCACCGGCAGAACGCCGGAATAGGTGAACCGTGCCAGCAGGGCAAAGCCCCAGCTGCCGCAGCAGCCCGCCAGCACCAGCAGCAGAAAGGACGCTGCCGCCAGAATGCCGGTGCTGGGGGTGTCCTGTGCGGTGGCGGTGCGCAGCCCGGTGAGGGCGGCAAAGCCTGCCAGCAAAAGCACCAGCCACAGAACGGTAGATTGCTTAAAATCCCGCTTGAACGCCTTGAAAAAGTCGGTATGGACAGTGTAGTCCTCCTTTGCCGCCATCTTGTTCACCACCGTGAACAGCCCCAGGGTGGAGGCTCCGGCGGTGACGATGGGCAAACAGCACACCAGCCACAGAAGGTTGGCAAAAAGCAGATCGCCGATCTTCCCCATAGTGCGGTAGAAGGGGCTGTCGATGTTGGTCTTTTTCATGGCGTTTCCTTTCGGGCGGAGGTCTCAGAGGGGAGGTTTACTCGCCGATGCTCTTGAGATACTCCAGATTTTTGTCGATGAGGGCGCACCGCTGCTTTACGCAGTCCACGCTGCGCAGCGGGTCGGCGGGGGTGTTGAAGGCGAAGTCCAGCAGCTTGTCAATGGTGGTGGAAGCCACATGGAGACGGGTGTCGCTGGCTGCATAATAAATATACACGCTTCCGTCATCGTCTGCAATCGCGCCGTTGGTAAAGACCACGTTGGAGACATCGCCCACACGCTCCCAGTCGCGGGGAGCAATGAGGAAGCCGGAGGGTTCCGCGATCACCTTGCTGGGGTCGTCCAGTGCGGTGACGAATACATAAATAACGTACCGCAGCCCGGCGGCGGTATTCCGCACGCCATGGGCGATGTGCAGCCAGCCCTTTTCGGTCTTGATGGGGGTGGCACCCTCGCCGTTCTTTGCCTCGGTGATGGTGTGGTAGCGGCGGGGGCTGGTGATGATCTCCTCGTCAATGACGGCGTGGGTGATGTCCTCGCACAGACCAAAGCCTACGCCGCCGCCGGAACCGGTGTCGATGAAGTCATCCATGGGGCGGGTGTAGAAGGCGTATTTGCCGTTGACGAACTCCGGCAGCAGGTCTACATTGCGCTGCTGGGGGCTGCGCTTGGTGACAAGGTTCGGCAGACGCTCCCAAGTTTTGAGGTCTTTGGTGCGGACGATGCCTGCGGCAGCCACGGCAGCGGACAGGTCATTCACACTGTTGTCCTTGCTTTCAGAGCAGAACACACCGTAGATCCAGCCGTCCTCGTGCTGGGTCAGACGCATATCGTAGACGTTGGTCTCCTCCGGGCAGGTGTCCGGCAGCAGGATGGGCTTTTCCCAGAAGTGGAAGCCCTCCACCGGGCTGTCGCTTTCTGCCACGCCGAAAAAGCTCTTGCGGTCGTTGCCCTCGATGCGCGCCACAAGGTAATACTTGCCGTTCAGCTTGATGGCACCGGAGTTGAACACGGCGTTCACGCCCAGACGCTCCATAAAGTGGGGGTTCGTCTCCGGGTTCAGGTCGAACCGCCACGAAAGGGGAATGCTCTCACGGGTCAGCACCGGGTTTTCCCACCGGTCGTAGATGCCGTTGTAGAAATCGGTCTTTTTGTTTTTGCGGGCCAGGTAGGCATCCTGCAAAGCCTTCTGGCGCAGGTATTCGGGGTGGAGTTTAGACTGTGACATCGGGGTTCCTCCTTATCAGTTCCATGCACATTCTGCCGTTGTGGTAGGGGCACTTCCACGGCTCAAGGATGGGTTTGCGGCTGGACGGTTTTCCGTCTGCGTCCACCTCCCAGAACCATTCACTGCCGGGGCGTTTGTCCACCATCACGTTGCAGATGTAGTGGTAAATATCGGCGGCGGCATCGCGGTATTTTGCATCGCCGCTCTTGTTGTATTCGTTCACGAAGCCCAGTACGCTTTCGGCCTGCACCCACCACACACGGGTGGTGTTCACCTTGCCCCGGTCGCACTCGTTGACCACCGAGTGGTCAATATAAGCTTCCTTGTAGATGTGGGCGGCAAGGTCGGAGTTGATGGCGTGGATGCGCTTGGAAAGCGCTGCATCGCCCAGTAAATCGCAGCCCCAGTCGATGAGCCAGCTGGACTCGATATCGTGGCCGTAGCTGTACAAATCGATGATAGAGTTGTAGTGCTGGTCAAAGAACACCAGCTGCCGGTGCAGCTCCGGGCTGTAAATTTTGTGCTCGTAGATATCAAGGATGCGGCGCAGGGCTTTTTCCACCTCCGGGTCACGGCTTGCCTGATAAAGCCCTGCGTAACCCTCGAACACATGGAGCAGGGTGTTCATGGTCTTTGCCGCCATGACACCGTTTTCGGAGAGCTTTTCGTTGCTCTCCGGCTTCCAGTCGATGGTAAAGGCTTCCAGATAGCCCTCGCTGTCGGTGCAGTGCTGCTCGATGAGATGAAAGATCTTTTTTGCGTAGTCCAGCGCAACGGGGTCTTTGGTCAGCCGGTAGTAAGCGGAAAGGGCATAGATGGCAAAGCCCTGATTGTAGGTGTGCTTGGTGGTGTCCTGCGGCTTGCCGGTGTAATCGCAGCTCCAGTACACGCCGCCGTTTGCCTCGTCGTAGCAGTTTTTCAGGAAGAACTGGTAGGCGTGGCGGGCATCCTCGGCAAGGTCTGCCCGGCCGGTCAGCATGGCAGCCTCGGAGAAGAACCACAGAATGCGGCTGTTCAGGATGCAGCCCTTTTCGGCCTGTTTGTCCAGCTTCAGGTCAAAATCCATGTAGCCGTAAAAGCCGCCGTTTTCCTCGTCCCGCAGCCCTTTCCAGAAGGGAATGATGGTTTGCAGCAGCATTTCTTCTGCTGCCTGTTTGATGGAAGGCATAATACAGAACTTCCTTTCTGTACAAAGTAAAACCCTCTCGGTCACGGCTTGCGCCGTGCCAGCGCCCGGTAGGGGACGTAAAATCTCTTTTTGCAGAGATGGCGATGCGAAGCATTGACAGAGAGGGTTGCGCTTGACGTTTAGCGGATGCCCACCTCGTGATCGGTGGGGCCTGCGTTATCGTGGGTCTTGATGTAATCCACCACCTCGTCTACGGTGGTGAAGGCCAGACCGACATAGCTGTCGGCGCAGCCATAGTACAGAGCGATGCGGCCGGTGTCGGCATCCTGCAGGGTGGCGCAGGGGAAGCAGACGTTGGGCACGAAGCCGCGCTCCTCATACCACTTTTCCGGGGTCAGCAGGAAGTTGCCGCAGCGGTACAGTACCTTACTGGGCTCGTCCTTATCCAGAATGGCACCGCCGATGGAGTAGACGAAGCCATTGCAGGTGCCGGTAACGCCGTGGTAGAACAGCAGCCAGCCCTCGCTGGTCTCAATGGGGGCAGCACCGCCGCCGATCTTCACGCTCTCCCACCAGTTGGAGCCCTTGCTCATCACATGGCGGTGACGGCCCCAGAACTCCATATCCGGGCTCTGGCTCAGGAAGATGTCACCAAAGGGGGTGTGGCCGCTGTCAGACGGGCGGCTCAGCAGGGTGTACATGCCGTTGATCTTGCGGGGGAACAGCACGGCGTTGCGGTTGAAGGGGATAAAGGGGTTCTCAATGCGGACAAAGGTCTTGAAGTCGGTGGTCTTGGCGATGCCAATGGACGCACCGTAGAAGTCCTGACACCAGATGATGTAGTAGGTGTCCTCCACCTTCACAAGACGGGGATCGTAGGCGTACACCGGCATAAACGGCTCGCCCTTTTCGTTGACGAAGGGGATCTTGTCCTTGTCAAAGTTCCAGTGGATGCCGTCCTCGCTGCGTCCCAGATAGATGTAGGGGATGCCATCGACCTGCTCGCCACGGAACACGCCGATGAACTTGCCCTCGTAGGGCACCACGGCACTGTTGAAGATGCGTGCCACCCCTTCCACAGGGTTGCGATCGATGATGGGGTTCTCGTTGTACCGCCACACCGGGGCGGTAACATCGGCAGGCTTTTCCTGCCAGGGGATGTTGGGCAGTGCATCGCAGAACATTTTTACGTTGCTCATAAGATAAACTCCTGTAATAGAAGATTGTTTGTTTTCCTTCTGCTGTATTCTCCCGGCTCCTGCACAGAAACCGGGAGAAGCAGCAGATGAAGGAGAAATGTAGATGTCTTGAAAAGGTTGTACTGGCCGAAAACGACTTTCCTCTTGCGGTGCCCAGCGTCCACTTCGGCCCTTGGGCGGGCCTCGTGTCCTGCTGACCGCGGCGCCAAAAATTGCTCCCTGTTTCCGCCGCAGGCGGCGGTCGCAATTTTAGCCTTTCACAGCACCGGCAGCCATGCCGCTGTAGATCTGATCCTGACACAGCAGGAACACGATAAGGGCAGGGATGATGGTGATGATGACACCGGCGCAGATGTAGTTGTACTGGTTGCCCATGGGGCCGGAGAACACATACAGCGAGGTAGCAACCACCTGATACTTGGTCTTATCCTGCAGATACAGGTTTGCCATGTAGTATTCGTTGTAGGTGGACACACCCTTCAGGATGGCGCTGGTGACGATGGCGGGCTTCAGCAGGGGCAGCAGGATCTTGAAGAACACACCAAAGTAGGTGCAGCCATCCAGAATGGCGCTTTCGTCCAGCGTGGGCGAGAGGTTCTCAAAGAACTGCAGGAAGATATAGATGGTGATAACGTCTGTGCCCATCATCAGGATGATGTAGCCGGGCATGGAGTTCACCAGATGCAGAGCGGTCATGATCTGGTACACCGTGACCTGAGAGGCGATGCCGGGGATCAGGGTGGCAATGGTGAACAGGTTGCGGATCAGCTTATTGCCGGGGAACTTGAACCGGTTCAGCACATAAGCCAGCATGGCACTGATCATAATGCTGCCTACCAGCACGCAGATCAGGATAATAAAGCTGTTGAGGAACGCCTTGCCCATGTTGGCCTTGTTCCATGCGATGATGAAGTTATCGAAGTTCAAAAAGCTCTTGGGCAGGGTGATGACGTTGGTGTTGGCGTACTCCTCCTCGGTTTTAAAGGCGGTGAATACGCAGGATACGATGGGCACCAGTGCCACGAAAGCGGCAAAGATCAGCAGCACATACTTGCAGATGTTGATGAGGACGCGCTTCATCTTGATGGAAGCGATCTCGTTTTTGGTTGCGTTCATACGTTCTGCCTCACTTTCACTTGGTTACGCCGCTGCTGCGGTTTTCCAGCCATTTTTCCACAGCCTTCTGGGCGTAGGTGACGATCACGATGAGCAGCAGCAGAACCACAGCCATGGCGGATGCAAGACCCACCTTCTGGTCGGTATGGGCGATCTTGTCCATGACCACGAAGTAGGTGGAGGTGTTGAAGCCGCCGCCGGTGACAACATAGGGCATCTCGAAGGCGGACAGTGCGCCGGACACCGAGATGATGAGGTTCAGCACCACGATGGTGCTGATGGAGGGCAGGATGATGTCCTTGAAGCGGTGCCATGCGTTGGCACCGTCGATCTCAGCAGCCTCGTACAGAACGGGGTCCACAGAAGCGATCGCGCCGATGAACATGACGATGTTCTGGCCGATGTATTTCCAGATGGAGCAGGCCACCAGCACGACGTTGTTGATGGACTCATCCCGGAGCCAGAAGGGCAGCTTATCCACGTTGAAGCCCACCCAGCTCAGCAGGGTATCCAGCACAAAGCCGTGGGTGAAGAAGAACTTGAAGATGAAGCCCACCGAGATGCCGCAGATGAGGCAGGGAAAGTACAGTGCACCCCGGAAGAACTTGCTGCCCTTGCACTTGAAGCTCAGGATGGTGGCAAACAGCAGCGCCAGCGCCATCTGCACCACCGAACCTGCCATGTAGTAAAGGCTCAGGCTCAGAGCGTGGAAGCAGTCTTTGCGGGTAAAGACCGAGATGTAGTTCTGCAGACCCACAAAGGTGCGTCTGCCGATGTACTTCATTTTGAAGAAGCTGAACTCCACCATTTTGAAGAAGGGCAGATAGGTGAACATGAACAGCAGCACCAGCGGAACGAACAGGAACACCAGCGTGACGATGAGCTGCTGCCCGCGCATACTGTGGAAGTATTCGCTGAAGCTCTTGCGCTTTTTAGGCGCGGATACGGTTGCGGAAGATGCCATGTAAAAGACCTCCTTTCACCAAAAGCAGGGCGGACACGGGCCCGCCCTGCTGATTTCTTACGATAGATCGCTTACTGCGGTGCGCAGGCATCCACGGCCTTGTCCCATGCAGCGTTCCAGTCGGCTACGATGTCGTCCAGAGTCTCGTCGCCGTTGATGCCAGCCTCCACCACACGCATGACGTGGGTCTGGTCGGCATTCAGCATCAGCTCAGCCTCCTGCTGCACCTCGGTGGCAAGGTCTGCCAGCTCTGCGGGGGCGGGGGCATCCTCGATCAGGTCGATGCCGTCAAATGCCTTCAGGGTATCGGGGTATTCCTGGCTCTTCAGCACCGGCACACCGCCCTGATCATAAGCAAAGTTGGAGCTTTCGGTCAGCCACTTGATGTAGAGCATGGCAGCCAGCTTTTTGTCATCGGTGGTGTTCTTGTTCACACCGAAGCAGTAGTCTGCACCTGCGCTGGCGTACTGGGTACCCTTGACGGTGATGGGGAACGGCATATAGCCAATGTCGTCGGCGTGGTCACCGGCGGCCTGCATCTGCACGATGGCCCAGCTGCCCAGAACCATGGCACCGATCTGGCCGTTATTGATGCGGGGCTTGGAGCCCTCCCAGTCGGTGGTGGTGGGGTCGGCCTCGGTCAGACCGCGCTTCACTGCTTCGTACAGGATGTAGTACACAGCGTAGGGACCCATATCGTCCGCACCCAGAATGCCCTTCTGGAACGGATCCTTGGTCTGGGGCATGGTAATGTTCATCCAGTTCGGGTCGCCGGTTGCGCCGCCGCTGGTGTAAGCATCCCATGCGGTCATGGTCCAGCCGGCGGCGTAGTTGGTGTACAGGGGATCAATGGAAGGATCGTAGTCCTTGATCTTCTGCAGGTCATCCAGGAACTCGTCCGGGGTCTTGGGCAGGGTGGTGATGCCGGCAGCCTCAAAAACCTTCTTGTTGTAGATGATGCCCTGTGCATTGCCGGTGGAGGGGATGCCGTACACGCTGCCGTTATAAGCGCGGTTGGAAGCGAAGTTGTAATCGTTCTCAATGTCGCTCAGTGCGCACAGAGGCTCAAAGTAGTCGCCCAACTCGGTCAGGGGGATGTTGGTGGGGATCATGCACAGATCGCCCCAGTCCTTGGAGGTCAGACGGGTGGTCATGTCGTTGGCATAGTCGGTGATGCCCTCGTACTTGATGGTGATGTTGGGATACAGCTTCTGGAATGCGGCAATGTAGCCATCGAAGGTGCCGTCATCGATGAGGTCGGTACGGTGGCTGATGATCTTCAGGTCAGCCTTCAAGTCGGTGTTGTCGGTGCCGACGGTCAGCTCATTGTAAGCCTTGGCACCATCCGCACCGGCAGCGGAACCGGCGGTAGAACCAGCGGTGGAGCCGGTGGAACCGGCGGTGGAGCTGGACCCGCCGCCGCAGGCAGCCAGAGCAGATGCTGCTGCCAGAATACCAGTAGCCTTCAGGAAACTACGACGATTGATCTTACGCATAGGGATGTCCTCCTTCTTTAATGTGGAACCTTTTTCCGGGTTGCGAAAGCTTTTGTTAACTTGATTTAGCTAACTGTTTTCTTTCGCTTTTTGTGATTTAAGTATAGCCTTTTCACGATGCACTGTCAATATGACTAAAAAGATTCGGTGATTTGGCGGCAATTCGGCAATATTCCTTGTGAAAACTGCCCCATAAATCCGGGATACAACAGCCATTTTAAAGCTTAAACAAAAATTAAGCTAATAAACAGTAATTAAATTAGCCTAAATAATACCCGACTTTCTGCGTCTTTTTCGATTTTTAACCGCTTTTTTGTTGACGAAACGCCCGAAAACTGTTATGCTTACCATAAAGTAAACGGAACGTTTTTTACCTCACGATCCAATCGAGAAAGAAAGCTGGGATAACTTATGGCAAAAGCAGTGCGCATGGCTGATATTGCCAAGCGGCTGGGCATCAGCACAGTATCCGTTTCCAAGGGTTTGGCAGGGAAAGAGGGCGTAAGCGCCGAGATGCGTGCCAAGATCCTTGCCACCGCCGAGGAAATGGGCTATCAGCCCCCCGCCCGCACCCACGCCCCTGCCGGGGGCGAGAGCATCGGCATTCTGGTGGCGGACCGTTTTTTCAACGAGAACGCCTTTTATTCCAATCTGTACCGGGCTGTGCTCAAGTGCGCTGCCGAGCAGGACATCTCGGTGCTGATGGAGATCGTTCTCCCGCAGGCGGAAAAAAGCTGCAACATGCCCAATTTCCTTGTCAACCGCAAGGTGGACGGCCTGATCTTCATGGGCGAGATCAGCCGCCGCTATCTTGCCACGGCGGTGCAGACCGGCGTGCCCTTTATGCTGCTGGATTTCTATGATGACGCCATTGCCGCCGACTGTGTGCTCAGCGACAACACCAGCGGCAGCTATACGCTTACGGAACACCTCATCTCCACCGGGCGGCGGAACATCGGCTTTGTGGGCAGCGTGCAGTCCACCAGCTCCATCATGGACCGCTATCTCGGTTATGTAAAGGCTCTGCTGCGCGCCGGGCTTCCCATCCGGGACGACTGGCGGCTCGAAGACCGGGACGACCGGGGAATATTCGTTCCGTTTACACTTCCCCATGAAATGCCGGATGCCTTTGTCTGCAACTGCGATGAGGTGGCCTACAATCTGGTGGAGACCCTCAAGCGCAACGGCTACCGGGTGCCGCAGGATGTGGCAGTGACCGGCTACGATGATTATCGCTTTTCTACCATCTGCAATCCGCAGCTGACCAGCTACCGGGTGGACTTGGACGGCATGGCAAAAACGGTGGTGGCGCAACTGCGCCGCAAAATGGCGCATAAGCCTGCCATTGCTCCCACCGTCATCGTGCCCGGCGGGTTTGTGCGGAGAGAATCGACCTGAACCGAGAAAAACAGAGCGACCCCTGCCGGTTGGCAGGGGTCGCTCTGTTTTATAAGATATCCTTCAAAAATTCCGTCAATACTTTTGCCGCCTGCCGGTGGTTCTCTGCGCCGGGGTGCTGCCGGGCACCCACGGTTTCCGGCGTGGTGTTGGGCAGCTCCAGCAGATAGACAGAGCTGTCTCCGGTAATGGCCTTGTACTGCTCCATGCCCTGCCGCAATACCGGCAGCAGCTCGCTGCCCAGCATTCCGATGCACCACACCAGCTTTGCCCCGGGGTTCTTCGCCCGGAGCAGGGTCAGAAAATGCTGTACACCATTTGCCACTTTTTGGGCGTCCGCAGGGTGGAAGTCTCCATTGGAGAGCCGCCGCAGCTGGTGGGGCTTGCCGGTGGCAGGGTCTTGCCACGGCGGGTTATCAAATGCGCCCGTGTCGTTGGTGCCCAAGTTGACGATGACAGCATCCGGCTGCCATGCAGAAAAATCGTTATCCTGCTGTGCGCCAAGGGCGGCATTGCGCTGCCCCATAGCTACACCGCACACCTGCGTATAGTAGGGCGGCATCACATGGCGCACATCGTTGTCCCAGCCGGTCACGATGCCCCAGCCACTTTGCGAGATGCAGCGGTATTCGGCTCCCAGTGCATCGGCGGTCAGGCGGCCGTAGTGGTTCTCCGCGGAGAAAAAGGCTCCCACCCAGTCCTCCTCCGGCTTGGCTCCGATGGCACCCTCGCCGCTGGTGATGCTGTCGCCCACAAACTCCAGCCGATACTGCGGCTCCGGCAGGGGCAGAAATTCGCCGCCTGCATATTCCAGCCCGGTGATCTGCAACAGATGCGCCGGGTCATCGTGCATGGCCTGCACATCCTTTAGCAGCCGGAGGTGCTTTGCCTTGCCCGGTGTCATGCCCCGGAAAAGACAGACCCGGCTTTTGCCGGGGTTCACGGCAAACCGTGCCACCCATGCGCCGTTCAGTTCCACGCTGACCCACGGCTCTACCACCTCATAATCGGCGAAAAAGTCCACCCACAGCTCACTGCCGGTAAATTCCAGCTCCATGCCGCTGGCCGTCCAGAACAGGGTCAGCGGGTCACGCCCGGTGTGCCGCCCCAGTGCCCGCACCTGCGGCAGCTGGGTCAGCGTCGCAGTTGTAAGTTGCTCCATTTTCTGTTCCTCCCCTTGGTTTTTGCCTGAAGCATAGCAGATTCTACCCAAAATCGCAAGCTAAATCTGTAAGCTAAATAAAACCTAAAATTTAGTTTAGCCTTTGCACCTCCCGGCGCAGGGGCTTTTTTCGGGTCAGGTTGACTAGTGCTTTGCCCCTCTCCTTGTACCATACGCTGAAAATGAAGCGGCATATTGACGGAACTTCCAAAACTGTCTTATACTTGTTGTGCAATCTGACGTTGATTTTTGAGAAAAAGAGGAAGGTTTCATGGAGCTGGAACACAACTTTTATGGGGTGAATTTTGCACCCTTTCCCCACCGGGGCAACCTGAGCAGCGAGAATGCCCACCGCAGCATGGCAGCCATGGTGGAAGCTACCGCAGCCAACTGGGTCATCCTGTCGCCCTCTGGAATACAGTCTGGCCCTTATAGTGAGGAAATCGACTGGCGCACCGATGCCACCCCCACAGACGAGGAGCTGTGCGGTGCTATCCGCTTTGCCAAGCAGTTGGGCTTGCAGGTGGCGCTGAAGCCTACCGTCAACTGTGCCAACGGCGTGTGGCGGGCGCGCATCAGCTTTTTTGACCACGATGTGCCCTGCGAGACCCAGTGGAGCGGATGGTTTGCCAACTACACCGCCTTCCAGACCCACTACGCGGCTCTTGCCGAAGCCGAAGGCTGTGGGCTGTTCCTGACCGGCTGCGAAATGACCATGACCGAGCACCGGGAAGCGGAGTGGCGCGCCCTCATTGCCGCTGTGCGGCAGCAATACCACGGCCCGGTGAGCTATAACTGCGATAAATACGGCGAGGACCATGTAAGTTGGTGGGATGCGGTGGATTGCATCGCTTCCAGCGGCTACTACCCCCTGAAGGACTGGGAAAACCAGCTGGACCGTATCGAGGCGGTGAGTCAAAAATACAAAAAGCCCGTCCTCTTCAGCGAGGCAGGCTGCATGAACATCACCGGTTCTTCTGCCGTGCCCAACAACTGGGAGCTGAAGGGAACACGGAACGATCTGGAACAGGCCGATTGGTATAGTGCCATGTTTTCCGCCTGCGCCAAGCGCCCGTGGGTCATGGGCTTTGGCGTGTGGGACTGGCCTGCCGACACCAGAGCAGTCAGTGCCTACGCCGTGTCCGGCCGTCCGGCGGCAAAAATTATCCATAGTGCATATCAGGGAGGAGTTTTAGAATGAATACGTCCAATTTTGCTCGATTGAAAGAACTGCTTCGCCGTGCAGCAGCAGGGCAGGAACTGACCATCGGCTTTCTGGGAGGTTCCATCACGCAGGGCAGCCTTTCCACCCAGCCCGGTAATGCCTACGCTTTCCGGGTGTACCAGTGGTTCGTGGATACCTTTCCGCAGTCGAAGTTCCACTACGTCAACGGCGGCATCGGCGGCACCAGCTCCCACTATGGCGTTGCCCGTGCCGTGACCGATGTGCTGATGTACCAGCCGGACTTTGTAGTGGTAGATTTCAGCGTCAACGATCTGAAAGTCTCCTTCCGGCAGGAGACTTATGAGGGTGTTGTCCGCAAGCTTCTGACATGGCCCTCCCACCCGGCGGTGGTGCTGCTGAACAACATTTATTACGATACCGGCGAGACGGCACAGGACGAGCACAACGCCGTGGGCGACTACTACGGTGTGCCCCACGTCAGCATCCGGGACAGCATTTACAAGGATCTGCGTGCCGGTAAGTATGCCAGCCGCACCCTGCTCAGCCCTGATGGGCTGCACCCCAACGATTACGGCCACGGTCTGGTGGCAGGGGAGATCATCAAGCTGCTGGAGGCAGTCAACGCCCACCGGGAAGAACCGGAGCAGGAGCCTGCATTCCCGGCACCGCTCACCGCCAACGCCTACGAGAACGCCCGGCGGCTGACCATCCGGGAGCTCTCCCCCAAGCTGGAGGGTTTCCGGGCAGACCCGGAGGAAAAGCTGGGGCATCTGGACCACTGGAAAAACGGCTGGGTAGGCCAGAAGCCCGGGGATAAGATCACCTTTGAAGTCGATGCCTCCTGCATTGCAGTGCAGTACCGCAAGACCATCCGCCGCCCGGCGCTGCGGGCACAGCTGGTGCTGGACGGCGACACCGCCCACCCTGTTCTATTGGACGGCAATTTCGACGAGGACTGGGGCGATTGCCTGTATTTACAGCCCGTCCTCCACCATGGCGAGCAGAAGACCCATACCGTGGAGATCACCATTCTGCCCACAGAGGATAAAGCTCCCACAGAATTCTACCTCATGGCGCTGATCACGGCGTGAGGGAAAATGCCCCTCCTGGATTTGATTTTGGTGTGTGACCACTCAAACCAATGCCGTTAAGCCGGTGGGGGATACTATAAAACGGCAAGGCCGCCTGCTGCCAAGCGACCTTGCCGTTTTGTGCTGTATTTTGCTAAATCAGATGGTTAGCGCTGCCTAACAACTGACGCAAAAAAATGCAGGGTAAAACCCTTCAAATGGTTAGGCGAAACAAATCCGTGGGATTAAAACAGCACCCCGCAGGGCGTTGTCAAGCAGAAACCGATAAGTTTGCAGGGGTGAATTTTTTCGATGCAGAAATCGTTTTGCATCTTTTATGCCGCAGGGGAGGCTCCAATAACGAAATCTCTTTCAAAATCTCCGAGAATGCCTAAACATCTTGACAGAGGCAGCAGCAGCGCGAAGTGTACGATGCCCGGTTGGAAGGGAAACTTTCCGGCTGGCACGGCGTAAAGACCCAGCCGAATACCCTGCCCATCAACGGCATGAACACCGTGCCCCTCCGGGAGCAGGAAGCCTTTGCGGGCAAGCTGCTGCACACCCCCAGCGGCGAGAAGGAATTACTGGTCCTTACCGACCACAGCGTCAACGAGATCGCACAGGAAGTTGGCTTTGGCGATGCCAGCAATTTTTCCACCCGGTTTGCAAAAGCCACCGGGCAAAGCCCTTTGCAATACCGCAAAAGCGCGCTGAAGCCGCTGGAGACGGCAAGGTGAAGCGCTTGATTGTAGTAAAGCATTTTCTGCAAAAACGGTGCGACCATGACCCACCTGCGGGCGCAGTGCGGAAGTGTAATAACCCGCTATTGTTATTTTATGCAAAGAGTGATATCATCACTATTATGAAAGACTGTTTCCCTTAAAGAAAAAGTATGCACCCGCCGGATACTGAAAAAAGGACGGACGGGCAGCAACGGTAAATGCAATGGAGATTTTACTCACAGGTTTTACAGCATTCCTGACGCAGGAGTGGATCGAGACGGCATTCCCGGATGATCATGTGTTGACTACCCACGCAAAAGGGGAGGCGCTGCTGGACACCCGGATCAAGACAGTGATGCTGGAAAGCAAGCAGCTGCTGGATCAGCTTTCGGAAACCTACCAGTTTGATCGGGTTGTCTATTTTTCTGAATATCTGCTGCCACACGGTGAACAGGAAGGTGAACTGGACCGCCTGCGCCGGGTACTGCAATCCTGCCGTGAGCGGGAGGTGGAGCTGTTGTACCTCTCGGGGCCGGAGGCTGCATTGACGCCGTCCTCCGGCAAAACGCTGCTGGCCAATGCAGCGGAGGAACTTTGCTTCCATTACGCCAGGACCAGCAAACTTCAGGTCAAGGTGTTCCGCCTGCCCTATCTGTATGCCGTCTCGGCCAGCGGTGCGGAGCAGTTTGCACGGTTGTTCGAGCAGATATCTGCAGGGACTGTTCAAATGGATGAGCAGGCCGCGCAGCCGCTGCTGGCGCTCTGCGCAGAAGAATTGGCGGATCTCGTTGCCCGGGTATTCGATACATGGACGCCGGAACCGGAGCGCTTTACACTGCCGGATGTTTTTGGGAGCACACAGGGTCAGCTGGGCGAGGCGCTGCAAAAGCTGCAGCCCGGACTGAAGGTGCTGTACGGCACCGATACCATCCAGACCTATCCCGCAGCGGATAATACTGTCCGCCGCAGGTACGGCTGGTTCCAGCGGTACAGCCTTCTGGACGATCTGCCAACGATCTATAATATGTGGTGCGCCCGGCAGGCGGAGAAAAAAAGCTTTGTACGCAAAACGGTGGATAAGATCCGCCAGAGCCCGCGCCTGCTGCGGCTGATAGAGATCGCTGCCGCGTGGTTTTTCACGGAGCTGCTGGTGCGTATTACAGGCACGGACGCACAGTTCCAGATGATCGATTTCCGGTTTATGTTCGTTGTGCTGGTCGGCACGGTCTACGGTCTCAATGCAGGTGTGTTGTCCGCTGTGCTGGCGTCTGTTTCTCTGGCAGCGGGCTATCTGCGGCAGGGCACCACCCTGATGTTGTTGTTTTATGAGCCTGCCAACTGGTTGGCGTTCATTGTATATTTTGTGGTGGGAGCGTCCTGCGGCTATGTGCAGCTGCGCAATACAGAGACCGCCCGTTTCGTGCAGGAAGAAAACAAGCTGCTGTGTAAGCGGCTTGAATTTACCCGGAAACTGTATCAGGATACGTTGGAGGATAAACAGATGTTCCGCCGCCAGATCCTGGGACGCCGGGACAGCTTTGGCAAGATCTATGCTGTGACCCAGCAGCTGGATATGCTGCAGCCGCAGGAGATCTACCGCAAGACGGTGCAGATCATGGAGGACGTGCTGGAAAACCACAGCCTTACCATCTACCGGATGGAAAAGAACCATGGGTTTGCCCGCCTTACCGCTGCCAGTGCCGGAATGACGCCGGAGCCGGCGCACTCGCTGGAGGTGGAGCAGTGGCTGGATGTGCTCCGCGCCATCGAACAGGAAGGGCTGTGGGTGAATCGCGGCTTCCTTCCCGGGCGTCCGATGTATGCTGCGGGCGTGCGGCAGAACGGCAGCCTTGTGGTACTGATCGGGCTGTATACTGCCGGTGAGGAGCAGATGACCCTGTATTACCAGAACCTGTTCCGCATCCTCTGCGGACTGGTGGAAACAGCACTGGTGCGTGCCTTTGCGTACGAAAGTGCTGTGCGGGAAAACTGGTATCTGCCCGGCACCTGCCTGCTGCGTCCGGCGGTGTTTGCGGAGCAGCTGGCCACAGCCTGCACCCTGCAGGAAGATAAAATGGCGCATCATCTGCTGCTGCGGGTGACGGGGGAATTTAAAGACCGGGCCGAACTCAATGACCGGGTGGAGCGCTCCATCCGCAGTACCGATGCAGCAGGCGTTGGAACAGACAACGAGGTCTATCTGCTGATGAATCAGGCCGATGAAGAAGATCTGCCGCTGCTGACCCGGCGCTTGGGGGAAAAAGGCCTTTGTGTCACTGCGGTGCCGCTGGATGAGCAGCTGCGGCTGATCGACACTGCAAAACAGGAGGTACCGCATGCGTAACGGGTTCTGGCTTGGGCTTGTACTGCTGGCGGTGCATCTGGCCGTATGCGGGGGCCTTTGGCTGCTGGCCCGGACCCGGGCACTGGAGGTGGAGGGATATTTTATCCCGGTGATGCTTCTTGTGCCGCTGTGGGGGCCCCTGTGTGTGCTGCTGCTCCACACTTCCAATCGCCTTACAGGCGGGTGCCTGCGGGAACAGACACTTGAAAAGCTTCGAATAAACGATGAAATATACAAAAATATCCTTGTGGTGGGAAACGAAGACGAGGATACGGTCGTTCCGCTGGAGGAAGCGTTGCTGGTTGACAGTCCCGTGCAGAAACGCAAGCTTATCCTCTCGGTGCTGACGGATGATCCCGCAGGTTATTACGACCTGCTTCAGCAGGCCCGTATGGACAACGACAGCGAAGTGGTGCATTACGCGTCCACGGCATTGTCACAGATCACCAAGGAGGCAGACCTGAAATTGCAAAAGCTGGAGCAGCGCTATGCCGCCGCCCCGGACGATGCTGCCGTGCTGGAAGAATACTGCGATTATCTGGAAGGCTACCTGAAAGACGGCTTTGTACAGGGCAGAGCCGCAGAGATCCAGCGCCACCAGCTGGAGCAGCTGCTGAAAAAGCGGATGGAAAGCCTTGGCGGACGCCGCAGCTGTACGCTGGAATGCAGGCTGGCAGATGTGCAGCTCAGTCTTGCGGAGTATGACCGCGCAGAGAAAACGCTGGAGGATTTTACAGCGCGCTGGCCTCAGCGCGAGACGCCGTGGGTGCTCCGCCTGCAGCTGGCAGCAGCGCTGCGCGATGGGGCTGCTATCCAAAAAACACTGTGCCAAATCGAGGAAAAGGAGGTCTACCTCAGCGCAAAGGGCCGCGAGATCGTGCGGTTCTGGCAGGGGAAACAGCAATGATAAAGGAGATCTTTTCCCGGCTGCGGGCATTCCGCTGGCAAAAGCTGCTGATCATCTGGGCTGTGTTCGTGGCGATGGCCGCTATCCTGTTTGCGGAGCGCAGCGGTGTTCAATACGAGGCAACGAAATTTAAGATCAATTATCTTCCCCGGACAGAGGTCAAGCCTGCACAGATCGCCATGTTCGGCCAGCCTGCCACCTGCCTGCTGCTCTACGATTCCGGGCAGGAAGGCACAGACCTTGCAAAAAAGCAGTTCGATCAGATCCTGCTGGATATGAAAGTGAGCACGCAGGCTGTGGATGTGCACACAACGTCTCTTGCAGAGATCCCGGAATTTGACCGGTATAAAACCGTTGTGGTCCTCATGAGTGAGCTGGACCCGTTGGGCAAACGCCTGATCGACCTGATGAACTGGGTGCGGGACGGCGGCAGCGTTTTGTTTGCCATGGCACCCCAGAAAACAACCTATTTTGATGTGATCTCACCCGAACTCGGTGTCCTGTCCTCTTCCTGGGAGTATAAGACCGCAGAAAGCATTGTTCCCACAGAGGAGTTTATGCTGGGCGGCGGGCAGCGGTATGAGTTCAGTGACTCATTTGAATCCTCTCTCAGTGTCAGTCTCCGGGAGGAAGCTACGGTGTATGCCCGCACGGGGGACGAAGGCGTTCCGCTGGTATGGGGCACAAAGTCCGGTGCCGGCAGGGTGGTGGTGGACAACATCGGCATTTACGATAAGGTGCTGCGGGGCATTTATGCGGCTTCCTACAGCCTTCTGTGCGATGCCACCGCCTATCCGGTGATCAACGGCGCTGTGTTCTATCTGGATGATTTTCCGTCTCCGGTGCCCGGCGGCGATGGCACTTATATCCGCAGGGATTACAGGATGAGCATTGCGGACTTTTATTCCAAAGTCTGGTGGCCGGATCTCGTAAAGCTTGCACAGCAATACTCTATCCGTTTTACCGGTGTCATGATCGAAAACTACGAGGACGATACCCAGAGTGCGCCGGAGCGTCAGCTGGACACCCAGCAGTTCCGATACTTTGGCAGCCTGCTGCTGCAACAGGGCGGGGAAGTGGGCTTCCACGGCTACAACCATCAGCCGTTGGTACTGCCCGATACGGATTACAAGGATCTTTACAGCTACCGTCAGTGGCCCAGTGAGGATGCCATTGCGGCAGCAATGAACGAACTTATCAGTTTTCAAAAGACCGTGCTGCCCAACACCGAGGGCAGCGTCTATGTGCCGCCCTCCAACATCCTTTCCGCTGCCGGGCGGAAGGTGCTGGGCAGCAAGGTGACCCAGATCCGCACCATTGCCAGCACCTACTTTGCGGAGGAGGGCACATCCCTGCCCTATGTGCAGGAATTCGGTGTGGCCAGCGACGGTGTCGTGGAGCAGCCCCGCATCGTATCCGGCGGTATGGTGGGAGATACCTATATGCGGCTGGCTGCGATGAGCGAGTTGAATATGCACTACGTCAGCACCCACTTCATGCACCCGGACGATCTGCTGGATGTGGACCGTGGTGCTGCAGAAGGCTGGGAAACTTATAAGGGCGGCCTGGAAGATTACCTCAAATGGCTCAGTGCCACCGCACCGGATCTGCGCAGGCAGACCGGCACCGAGTGCTCTGCTGCTATCCAGCGGTATGCGCAGCTGACGGTCACGCTGGATAGCACCGACACCGCGTGGACGCTGCACCTTGGCAATTTTGTGGATGAAGCATGGCTGTTCTTTCGCGCCAATGAGGGAACACCCGGCAAGGTGACGGGCGGCGAACTGACCCGTCTGACCGGGAATCTTTATCTGCTCAAAGCCAATGCCGACACCGTCCGCATTGAAAAGAAGGGGGCGTGATCATGCGCATCTGTCTGGTGCTGGAAGGGTCTTATCCCTATGTCCACGGCGGCGTATCCACATGGATGCACGCTTATATTCAGGCCATGCCTTGGCAGGAATTCTCCCTCTGGGTCATCGGTGCCAAAGCACAGGACCGGGGAAAGTTTGTGTATGAGCTGCCGCCCAACGTGAAAGAGGTGGAGGAGGTTTTTCTGGATGATGCCCTCCGTCTCCACGGGGAGCGACAGCCGGTCCTGTTTACCGCAGACGAACGTACCGCCCTGCGGGAACTGGTACGGCTGGGCAGCCCGGATTGGGATGTGCTGTACCGTCTGTTTCAGGAAAAAGGCGTCCACCCGCTCTCTTTTTTGCAGAGCCGGGATTTTATGGAGCTGTTCACCGATATCTGCCTGCAGGAGTATCCCTATGTGGCTTATGCGGATGCGTTCCATACCATGCGCTCGATGCTGCTGCCGGTGCTCTACCTGCTTACGGGCCGGGTGCCGAAAGCGGATGTCTACCATGCGATCTCCACCGGCTACGGCGGTCTGCTGGCCTGTCTGGGCGGCAGTCTGAACCATGCACCGGTGCTCCTTACGGAACACGGCATCTATACCCGTGAACGTGAGGAGGAGATCATCCGCGCAGAGTGGGTGGTGCCCTCGTTCAAGAGCCGATGGATCCGGTTCTTCTATGTGCTTTCGGAGGAGATCTACCGGCGGGCGTTCCGGGTCAGCAGTCTGTTCTATAATGCCCGCCGGACGCAGATCGAAATGGGGTGCAATGCTGAAAAGTGCATCGTGATCCCAAACGGCGTCCAGTACGAGCGGTTCTGCAATATCCCGCTCAAACAGGAGGATGGCTGGGTGGATATCGGCGCAGTGGTGCGTCTGGCTCCCATCAAGGACGTCAAGACCATGATCTATGCGTTCTTTGAGCTGGCCTCCCGGGTGCCCAATGTGCGGCTCCACATCATGGGCGGCGTGGATGATGAGGATTATGCTAAAGAATGCTATGCACTGGTGGAGGAATTACAGCTCAAAAATCTGATCTTCACAGGCCGTGTGGACGTGGTGCAGTATATGCAAAAGCTGGACTTCACCATCCTTACCAGCATTTCGGAGGGACAGCCGCTCTCTGTACTGGAATCCATGGCAGCTCGCCGTCCCTGTGTGACTACGGAGGTGGGGTGCTGCCGGGAACTGCTGGAAGGTGCCCCCGGGGATACGTTCGGCATTGCAGGCTACTGCGTGCCCCCTATGTACCGTCAGGGATTGGCTGATGCAATGGAAAAAATGTGCGCCAGCCGTGCCCGGCGCGAAGAGATGGGACGCATTGGCCAAAGACGGGTGGATGCGTACTTTCACCACGAGCAGATGCTGGCCAACTACCGCAAAATGTACGATGAAACCGCAAAGGAATATCACTTGGAGTAACCATGGCAGGAATTGGATTTGAATTGAAAAAGCTGTTCCGCCGCAAAGGGCTGTTTGCCTCCCTGCGGGCCTACGGCTATGCGGGTATCATCTGCACCGGCCCCATGCTGCTGGGCGTTGTGCTTCAGTTTGGTATTCTGCTGCTCTGCGGCTGGGTGAATGCCCAGCGGGAGCAACAGGATCTGCTGGTCTGTATGATCACCTATACGCTGCTGTTTTCCCTTACGGTCACCAGCTTCTTTTCCATGCCGGTAACACGGTATCTGGCAGATATGCTGTATGAGGAACAGGAGCAGACCATCCTGCCATCGTTCTGGGGTTCCAGCAGCATGATGCTTGTACTAGGCTGCACGCTGTATGGGCTGTTTCTGCTTGTTTCAGGAGCAACTCTTTTGCAGGGGCTGCTCTGCTTGTGGCTTTTTGCAGAGATGATCGTGAACTGGAACGCCATGAGTTATCTGACCGCCATCAAGGACTACCGGGGCATCCTCTGTTCGTTTCTGGCTGCCATTGCGCTGGCGTTCGGGCTGGGGTTCGTACTGGTGGTGCTGCTGGGCTGTCCGGTGCTGGAAGGAATGCTCTTTGCTGTGACCATGGGCTACGGCCTGATGATGGTCTGGGATGTAGTGCTGCTCTGCCGCTACTTCCAGCAGAGCGATGAGAGCCCGTGGACGTTCCTGCGCTGGGTGGATGCGTTTTTACCGCTGGCTTTTACGGGGCTGTGCACCAACATCGGGCTGTTTGCCCACCTTGTCATCTGCTGGGCAGGTCCGTCAGGGGTACAGGTCAAAGGCCTGTTTTATGGGGCTCCGTATTATGATGTGCCTGCCCTTATTGCGTTTTTGACCATTCTCGTCACAAGCGTGAATTTTGTTGTGTCGGTGGAGGTCAATTTTTACCCCAAATACCGGAACTACTACAGCCTGTTCAACGATGGCGGCGTTGTGGGGGATATCGTCACGGCAGAGGAGGAGATGTTGGCTGTGCTGAACCGGGAACTCCGGTTCACGGCGCTCAAACAGCTGTTCGTCACAGCGGCGGTACTCTCGCTGGAGGGTGCCCTGTTGGATCTGCTGCCTCTTGGGTTCAACGACCTGATGCACGGCTACTTCCGCACCCTGTGTGTAGGGTACGGCCTTTACGCCGTGGGCAACACCGTCCTGATGATCCTGCTTTACTTTACGGATTACGGAGGGGCTGTCGCAGCAGCCGTGGTATTTGCTGTTTCTGCCAGCGGGCTTACAGCGCTTTCCATGGCGTTTGACCCTGTGTTTTATGGGTTCGGCTTTCTGATCGGGGCGGCACTGTTTTATCTGGTCACGCTGTTCCGGCTGGATGTCTTTACAGCCAACCTGCCCTATCGGGTATTGGGGCAGCAGCCTATTGTGGCAGAAACAAAAGCCGGGCACTTCACCCGGCTGGGGCTGTTCTTGGAACATAAAAAAGGAACAGAGCGAGAGGAGAGGGCAAATGAAGGATAAAGATCTCATCCCACGCCGCAGGGTACTGGGGCTGGGTGTGGCGCTGGCCGGGCTGTGCGCGGGCTGTGCCGTGCTGCCGGCCGGGAGTACAGAGAGCGCTTCCGGCGCACAGGCGACGTCTGGAAATAAAGCAGCTGACAAGGTGGAAAAGGCTCCGCTGGAAGATATCAACAGTGTCCACCTGCGGGATAACCCGGAGCTTTACACGGTCTATGATGACAGCGGCGTGGTGACGATGTACCTGACCGTAAGCCGGGGCAATGACAGCGAGAACACCAACCACAGCTGGGCAGAGATCAACCATTATTCGGTCTACGATTATGAGGCCATGGGGGTGCCCCGCTATCAGGTCAATGCCCTTTTGCAGGTGGGCGATGAAAATGGCCCTCTGCCCGGGGAACTGGGTTATGCGGTGGAAGCCCCCAACGCCACAGTGCAGATCCGCGGTCAGACCTCCAGCCGGAATGACCAAAAAAACTATAAGATCAAACTCAAGAAAAATAAAGGAAGCTGGCGCGGTCAGCGCACCATCGCGCTGAACAAGCACATGAGCGAAGGACTGCGGTTCCGCAACAAAATGGCCTATGACCTTATTAAGGGAATCGACCAGATGATGGGGCTGCGCACCCAGTTTGTCCATCTTTATGTGAAAGATCTGACCGAAAGTTCCAGCGGCGTTTTTGAAGATTATGGTCTGTACACGCAGGTGGAACAGCTGAACAAGACAGCCCTGAAAGCCCATGGACTGGATTCCACAGGACAGCTGTACAAGGTGAATTTCTTTGAGTTTTACCGCTATGAAGATGCCATCAAGCTTACCACCGACCCCACGTTCGATCAGGCAAAATTTGATTCTTATCTGGAAACGAAGGGCAACAGCGACCACAGCAAACTCATCGAGATGCTGGAAAAGCTGAACGACGAATCTCAGCCGATGGAAAAGCTGCTGGAAACATATTTTGATGCGGAGAATATTGCCTACTGGATGGCGTTTCAGCTATTGACGGGCAATGCCGATACCCAGAGCCGCAATATGTATCTTTACAGCCCGCAAAACTCCAGCACATGGTATCTGCTGGACTGGGATAATGATGATATGCTTTGCCGTAAAGAACGCGAACTTGTCCGCTTTACAGATGCTGAAAGCTGGGAACGCGGCGTGAGCAACTACTGGTGCAATGTGCTGTTCCGCCGCTGCCTTCAGACCGCGAGCTATCGGGAGGTATTGGATACCGCAGTACAGGAACTGCATGATTATTTGAATGCCGACCGGATCGAGGAGATGACGGCGCATTACCGCACCATCACCGAGCAGTACATCTGGCAAATGCCGGACATGGAGCATCTGCCCCTTACAAGAACGCAGTATAATACGGTGGCGCAGGCACTGCCGGAGGAAATTGAGGAAAATTATCAGCAGTACCCGGAGGGCTACTATTACCCCATGCCGTTCTACATTGGTACGCCCTCTCTCCAGAACGGCGTGCTCCAGCTGAACTGGGACCCCTCCTATGATTTTGATGCCGAGGGTATCACCTATACGGTGGAACTTGCCCGGGATTACCAGTTCCGGCAGGTGCTCTACCGGCAGGAACACGTTGTGCTGCCCGTAGCGCAGGCGGAGTCTCCCGGTGCGGGCCAGTATTTTATCCGGGTGCGGGCTACCAATGCCTCCGGCTATACGCAGGATGCGTTTGATTACTATGTCATCGATACCGGCAAGGTGTACGGCGTCAAATGTTTTTACATCCAGCCGGACGGCACTGTGGTGGAGGATATCTATGAAGAATGAGTCCGCGCTCTGGCAGCAGTGCTTGGAGTGGGGAAAAGAACTGCTGGCCCCGCAGCCCCGCAACGATACGGAAGCCTACCGCCACGAGCTGAAATATCTGATCTCCTACGCGGACAAGGCAGAGCTGACTGTGCGGCTGGCTCCGGTGCTTCATCTGGACCCTCACGCGCAGCAGGGCGGGTACTTCATCCGCAGTCTGTATTTTGACGATTATTGGAATACTGCTTACGAGGAAAAAGATGCCGGTGTGCTGCTGCGCAAAAAGTACCGCATCCGCATTTATAATTGCAGCGACCGCAGCATCAAGCTGGAACGAAAGAAAAAATTCGGCAGTTACATCTATAAAGAAGCCGCACCCCTTACCCGGACGGAATTTGAGCAGATCTTAGCAGGAGATTATGCCTTTTTGCTGCACAGTCCCCACCGTTTGTGTCAGGAGTTCTACACCGAGTGTGTATGCAATGTGCTCCGTCCCCGGGTCATCGTGGATTACGACCGGGAACCGTGGATCATGGACGCCGGCACGGTGCGTGTCACCTTTGATATGGACGTACGCGCAGCCATTGGCAGCTGGGATATCTTCGACCCCACGCTTCCCGCCCTGCCGGTGCTGGAACCGGGCAAACTGGTAATGGAAGTAAAATTTACAGAGTATCTGCCGCAGATCGTGCGGGACATCCTCCCGCCCCGTGCGCAGGAGCTGACTGCCGTTTCCAAGTATGTGCTGTGCTGCGATAAGACCGCATATCGGCACGGGTTTGAATACTGGAACGAAACCTGAGAGAAAAGGAATACAATGAACCATGAGCACAAAAGACTTTATCAAAAAATCTGTCCTGAATGCCTTTATCCAGTACGATGCGCCTAAGCTTGCTGTGGCGCTGCTGGCGGCGCTGGCGCTGGGCATCCTTATTTATCTGGTCTACCGCAAATTCTATACGGGCGTAGTATACTCCCGCAGCTTTGCGGTAACGCTGGTGGGAATGTGCGTGCTTACCTGCATGGTCACGCTGGCCATCAGTACCAACGTGGTCATCTCCCTTGGTATGGTGGGCGCATTGTCCATCGTCCGCTTCCGCACCGCAGTCAAGGACCCGCTGGATCTGTTGTACCTGTTCTGGTCTATCACTACGGGCATCACGGCGGGCGCCGGAATGTATGCACTGGGGCTGGTCACGGCGGCTGTCATGATCACCATGATCTATTTGTTCTCCCACTGGCAGGCTAAAGGCCGGGTGTACATTGCGGTGATCCACTATGTGGGTACTGAGGCCGGAGACGATATCGTCCGGGCACTGGGACGCATCAAGTATGCAGTCAAATCCAAGACCATGCGGGGCGAAAACACCGAGATGGCGGTAGAGGTATTCTGCAAAGACCCCAATATGGAATTTGCGGACCGTATCCGTGCTGTAAATGGGGTGCAGGATGTCACCCTCATCCAGTACAACGGGGAGTATCATGGGTAAAATATCAAAGATCCTGGCGGCAGGGCTCTGTCTGCTGGGGATGGGAGTGGCAATGATCGCATCGACCACAAAAACAAGAACCTATGCTGCGGATGACGGCGCATTTCCGAATGCTCAGATCGGTTACGCACCGATGATCGATACCGCAGAGGCTGGCGATGCAACGCTCCGCTATCTGGAACTTACATGGCGGGAGGCAGAGCCGGAAGAGGGCGTTTATGCGTGGGAGACGATCAGCGAAAAATACGGCTTTGCCGCGCTGCGGGAGCAGGGGATCCATCTGGTGATCCGCTTTGTTTGTGATGTGCCGGGACAAGAGACACATCTGGATATACCGGACTGGCTTTATGCGCAGACAAAGGATGGCAGCTGGTACGATACAGATTATGGAAAAGGCTATTCTCCAAACTATGCCAATGCGGTGTTCCGGGCAGCGCACCGCCGTGTGCTTTATGCACTGGCGGAGTTTTTGGGCACGGACGGCTTTGTTTCCTATGTGGAGCTGGGCAGCCTTGGCCACTGGGGCGAGTGGCACATCAAAAGTGAAGATGGCCTGGTGGCCATGCCGGACGAGACGATCCGGGACGAATATGCCGCAGATTACCTTGCCGCTTTTCCTACGGCGAAACTGCTGATGCGCAGGCCGTTCCGCTTCGCGGCCGAACAAAGCCTCGGCCTTTATAACGATATGACCGGCGAGGAACAAGACACCATGGAGTGGCTTGGATGGATCGCAGAGGGCGGCTGGTACGGCAATGAACCCGATGCGCTGACGCCTATGCCGGATCTCTGGCAGGATGCCCCGGTGGGCGGCGAGTTCACCAGCAGCCTTTCCATGGAGGATATGCTGGAGCAAAATCTTTCCCGCACGCTGCACCTGTTGGAAATGTCGCACATGAGCTTTCTGGGCCCAAAAACGGCACCGGTAAAGGATACAAAAGGATATAATGCCGTGCTGAAGCGGCTGGGCTATCGGCTCCGGATAACAAAGCTAAAGCTGATCCTGTGCGCAGAGGGCGTTTCCGCAGAGCTGACTGTGGCAAACGAGGGCGCAGCACCGTTCTATTGGGATTGGCCCGTGAATCTTTATCTGGAGGATGCAGCGGGCGGCACTCTGTGCACGGCGCGTCTGCCGCTGTCCCTGCCGGAGCTGATGCCGGGGAAGAGCCAAAAAGTATCGGTCACGCTGGAAGGGGCAGATGCACAGGAACTGATTGGCAGAGGATGGAAGCGTTTGCTGCGCAGCCCAAAACATCTGACGATTGGGATCGTGGATCCAATGACAGGCCGTGATGCAGTACGGTTTGCCATGAAAGCGGCGCGGAAAAACGGAAGAACGATTTTGCTGTAAGCTGCTGCGCAAAAAGTAGAATTTCATAAGACCTGATTTTTGTGTGCGGCCACTCAAGCCGGTGGGGATGCGGGCGCACTTCCGTATGCGGACGGCGCGTTTGATATTGTTTTGTCTTTGAACGGCTTTCACGCGTTCCCGGATAAGGAGGCTGCTTATCAGGAGGTTTTCCGGGTCTTGAGACCCGGCGGGACCTACTGCGTCTGCGGGTACGGAAAGAAATGGTAACGGAGGCTGAAGAACCGGTACATCGGCGAATTGCGCTTGCGGGATGGAATACAGTCACTAACAATGTTAATGCGACCTAACATCGTCGAAAACTATTGAAAAAGCCCGAAAGCGTGCTACAATATAAAGATAAAGAGCCTGCCCCGCTCCGGGCGTGGGCACACAGATGGAAAATACAGAAACGAGGGGTAAATATGTTTGATGCAAAAAAGCTTGCACTGTTTTTGGGCGGTGTGGTGTTCGGTTCTGCCGGTTTCAAGGTGCTGTCCAGCAAGGACGCTAAAAAGGTCTACACCCAGACCACCGCTGCGGTGCTGCGGATGAAGGACTGCACCATGCAGACCGTGAATAAGGTGCAGGAAGAGGCCGGTGACATCCTTGCCGATGCAAAGGCCATCAACGAGAGCCGCGCTGCCGAGGCTGCACAGGAGGTCATCGAGGATACGGCTGGAGAAGAGCAGACCGCAGAGTGATATGTCGCAACGGAGCCGCCGCTTAGGCGGCTCTTTTTTACGCAGAGGGGTAAGAAAAGCAATGAAATGTACGATCTTACATGAAGGTAAGGGACGGATGCGGGTGCACGTCTGCGCCGTGCGCATGACCCTGCACCGGGCAGATGTGCTGGAAGCCTACCTGAACGGGCAGGACATTATCCAGAAAGCCACCGTCTACGAGCGCACCGGAGATGTGGTGCTGACCTACCGGGGCAGCCGGAAGAACGCCGCCGCCCTGCTGGCAGCCTACCGCTTTGACAACGAAGAGTTAGAGGTGCTGGTCACCTCCCACGACAGCCGGAAGATCAATCAGGAATATCAGGAAAAGATGGTCAGCCTTGTGGCGGGCCGAGTGTTCCGCAAGGTGTTCCTGCCCGCGCCCATCGCGGCGGCATATACGGTGTGGCGCTCCATCGCCTTTATCTGGAAGGGGATCCGCTGCCTGCTGCACCGCAAGCTGGAAGTAGAGGTGCTGGATGCGCTCAGCATCACCGCCTCCCTCCTGCGGGGGGATTACAGCACCGCAGGGTCGGTGATGTTCCTGCTGACGGTGAGCAGCCTGCTGGAAGAGTGGACAAGGAAAAAGAGCTTGGATGACCTTGCCCGCAGCATGGCACTGAACGTGGATAAGGTCTGGGTGCGCACCCCGCAGGGCGAGGTGCTGGTGCCGTTGACCCGCGTTCACGCCGGGGATGAGGTAGTGGTGCGCTCCGGCAATATGATCCCGTTGGACGGCACGGTGCTGGAGGGCGAAGCCATGGTGAACCAAGCCGCCCTCACCGGAGAATCTATGCCGGTGCGCAAGACCACCGGCGCTACCGTCTACGCCGGAACGGTGGTGGAAGAGGGCGAGTGCGTCCTTGTAGCCAAGGCAGAGGGCGGTGCCAACCGCTACGATAAGATCGTGGCGATGATCGAGGAATCGGAAAAGCTCAAGTCCGGTACCGAGAACCGGGCTTTGCAGCTGGCCGACCGTCTGGTGCCGTGGTGCCTTGCCGGTACGGTGGCTACCTACGCCTTTACCCGCAACGTCACCCGCGCCATCTCCATTTTGATGGTGGACTTCTCCTGTGCGCTGAAGCTTTCCATGCCGCTGGCGGTGCTCTCTGCCATGCGGGAGTGCGGAGAATACCACATCACCGTAAAGGGCGGCAAGTATCTGGAAGCGCTGGCAAAGGCGGACACCATCGTGTTCGATAAGACCGGCACCCTCACCCGCGCCACCCCGCAGGTGGTGCAGGTAGTGCCTTTCTCCGGCTGCGAGGAGCGGGAGGTATTGCAGCTTGCCGCCTGTCTGGAAGAGCATTTCCCCCATTCCATGGCAAACGCCGTTGTCCGTGCTGCCAGAGAGCGGGGCATCTCCCACGAGGAGATGCACTCCGAGGTGGAGTATATCGTGGCGCACGGCATTGCCAGCCGGGTGGGCGGCACGCGGGTGGTCATCGGCAGCGCCCACTTCATTTTTGAGGACGAGGGATGCACCATCCCGGCAGGGGAACAGGCAAAGTTCGACGCGCTGGATCCCCAGTATTCCCACCTGTATCTGGCAGCCTCCGGGGTGCTGGCGGGGGTCATCTGCATCGCAGACCCCCTGCGCCCGGAGGCGGCACAGGTGCTGCATAAGCTTCGGAGACTGGGCATCACCCAGACTGTCATGATGACCGGCGACAGTGACCGCACCGCCCGCGCCATTGCGGCGCAGGTGGGGGTAGACCGCTGCTTTGCGGAGGTGCTGCCGGAGGATAAAGCCGCCTTTGTCCGCGACGCCAAGGCCGAGGGACATACGGTGGTGATGATTGGGGATGGCATCAATGATTCTCCTGCCTTGTCGGCGGCAGATATCGGCATTGCCATCCATTCCGGTGCCGCCATCGCCCGGGAAATTGCCGATGTGACCATCCGCGCCGACAGTCTGGAAGAGCTGGTGACCTTAAAAGCCATTGCCAACGCCCTGCAAAAGCGGGTGGGCAGCAATTACCGCTTTGTCATCAGCTTCAACTCCGCGCTCATCCTTCTGGGCGCACTGGGCATCCTGCCCCCGGCTACCAGCGCCATGCTGCATAACCTTTCCACCCTTGGCATCAGCCTGCGCAGCATGACAGATCTGCTGGAGCAGAAGCCTTTACCGTGAAAATGGAACGCCGGAGCGTCCGCAGACGCTCCGGCGTTCCGAAATTATAAATAGCTTTTCCGCTGAAAATGCCCAGAGCATAGCGGAGGGCATTCAAAATCGTCTTAGCCAAAAGGGAGGCGCTGCACGATATTGTGCGGCGGCCTCCCTTTTTTGTTTCAGATAAACCGGCAGAAGCCCAGCCAGCAGCCCAGCAAGAAAAAGAGCAGCGCCTTACCCAGCACCGGCAGCCACCGGTGCTTGCACAAGGCGGTATCCCACCGGTGGATGTTCTGCTTGGGGCAGGTGCCCACGCAGGCTTCACAGGCGATGCACTCCCCGCTGCACAGGCTGCTTTCCTCCAGCTTCAGGCACACCGGACACTGCTGCTTGCAGGCATTGCAGCCCGGGATGCAGCCCTCGCTCTGCCGGTGCAGCCGTGCAAAGGGCAGCACCGGCAGCAGGGCGAACACCGCCCCCATGGGGCAGAGGAACTGACAGAAGAATCGGGGCTGCACTGCCATGCCCAGCAAAATGAGCACAAGCAGCCCGATGCCCACGCCGAAGCCCTCCGGCGGCAGACGCAGTGCCGTCAGACGGGAAAATACCTCCCACGGGCTTGTGCCGGTCAGCAGCTTTTCCTGCCGGGTCACGTACAGCGCCACCAGCCCTGCCAGCAGCAGATATTTGACTTTCTGCCCCCAGAGTACCGCCCGCTCCGGTAGACGGAGCTGCTTTTTGCGGTGGAGCAGCTTTTTCTGGATAAGGCCTGAAAGCGCCCAGACGGCATCGCCCAAGCTGCCGAAGGCGCAGGCGTACCCGCAGAAAAACCGGTCGAACAGCAACGTGAAACCGCACAGCCCCAGCAGGGAAAGCGTGAAGCTGTCCGCCGAGAGCACCTCGCCCGCACCGATGTGCAGAAAGATCTGTTTTACCCCGGAAAAACCGGCCACGAATGCGCCCGGCATGGACACAAAGAAGAACAGCTGCACCCCGGCGCGCAGCCATGTACGGTGCTTTTTTTCACGCTGACGCTGCTGCGCCGCCGTCAAAGGCTTTGCCTGTGTTTTTTCCATCATTCTGCCGCCTTTCCCAGTGCGTCCTCTACTGCACCGATGAGCCCCTCTGCCGTGAGGGTAGCACCGGAAACGGTATCCACCTCGGCAGACTGCACTGCCAGCATCTCGTCCAGCAAAGGCAGCGCCTGTTTATAGTAGGGCTTATCCTCACCAGAGGCATCCAGCACCGCAATATCGGTCATTTTTCCGTTCTGGATGGTCACCGACACCCGGATGACATCGCCAAAACCAAAGGCGCTGCCCTCGTAGGTGCCGTCCCGGTAGCCGCTCTGGCTCTGCTCTGCCTGCGCTGCGCTCTGCGCCTGCAAAACGGAAGTGTTGTAGGCTTCTACCTCGGCAATCTCCTGCTTGCGCTGGCTTACCGCCGCCGCCCGGACTAATGCTACCTGCTGGTATTGCCACAGTACCCCCAAAATCAGCAGCAGATTCACCGCCCGAAGGAGAAAATTCTTGTATTTCATTCCGCTGCTCCTTCCGTTTCAGGTTCGGTTTCTTCCGGCGGCAGCGCCGCCTCGGATGTCGGCAGCACCTCCGCAGAAGATGCCGGTTCAGAACTGTCCGGTGCATCTGCTGGGAAAAGCTGCCGCCACACTTCCTTGAACCACGCGGAAACGGTGCGCTTTTCCTCCGGCTGCACCACCTCCACGGTGGGCGCAGTGACCGGCGTTTCCTCGGGTTCTGCTGCTTCGGATGGCGCGGCTTCCTCTACCACTTCTTCCGAGGCTGCCTGCTCCGGGGCGGCTTCCTCTGCAGGGGCAACTGCTGCCTTTGCCAGCGCCAGCTTGACCGCGTTCAGGATGCCGGTGGAGGAGTAGGTCGCGCCGGAAACAGCGTCCACGTTGGGGCTTTGCCCCTCCAGAATGGCGGGGATGACCCGCTTTGCCCGGGAAAGATATTCTTCCTCGTCCTCGGCGCTCAGAAGAGTGATGTCCGTGATCTTATCTTCTGCCACCGTGACCTGCACCGTGATTTTGCCCTCATAGCCTATGGCTTCGGCGGTGTAGATGCCGTCAAGGTAGGTGGAGGGCGCTGTAAATTCCTCCACCACCAGCGGTGTGGCGGGCTTCGGCTGCGGCGGCAGGGGATTGTTGACCACCTCGCCGGTCAGGGCGTTCTGCACCGCGCCCAGAATGCCCCGGCTGGTGTAGGTGGCTTCGGAAACGGCGTCCACCTCCCAGCTCTGGGCATCCACTACGGTGGTCAAAAGCCGCTTGGCGCGCCGCAGAAACTGCTTGGTCTCGTGGGAAGCGTCCAGAATCTCCACCTCCGTGATGCTGCCGTTTTCCATGGTCACCTGTACCCGGACGGCACCGCCGTAGCCCCGGGAAGAACCGACGTAAACGCCGTCGGCATAGGGCAGCTTGGGCAGGGCTTCTTCCTCCGCTTCGGAGGAAGAAACCTCCATCGGCTGCTCCACCACCGCTGCCAGCCTTTCCGGCACAGCAGCCAGCACCGGCACAGTGCGGGGCAGGGCAAAAAGCACAGCTGCCGCTGCCGCCACCGCCGGGAGCAGCTGCACCAGTGGCAGCAGTGTGTTGCATCGTTTTTTATTCATTCCAACTCCTCCTGACACGGAAAAGCAAGGCCGCCTGCATAAAGCGACCTTGCTTTTTTGGTGTTCTGTTTTTTGCCGGATCAGGCAGCTTTCAGGTTCTGCACGGCGTCGGTCAGGTGGGTCACCTGCTCCAGTGCAGCGGCCTTATACAGGGTCTCGCGGCTCAAAAGCTCCACGCTCTCGGCCAGTTCGGTTTCCAAATTGGCGTAGCTGTCGGCGGTGTAAGCAGCCTTTGCCTTGCTCTGCGCCTCAGTGACCACAGCCTGCAGGGCGGCGCGGTCGGCATCGCTTGCCAGCTCGTGCTTGGCAAGGTTCTCGGCAGTAGTCTGGAACTTGACCACCGTGTCGGCGTAGCCCAGTGCGCGGATGGTGATGGTCCAGTAGCCGGTGCCATCGGTGCCCTCCGGCAGCTGGCAGCGGGCGGAATCGCTCAGACCCAGCTGGATGCCCATGGACTTGTGCATCCAGTTGTCGGCTGCAAACTTGGTGCCATAGGAGGCCTTGGCGTGGGTGTAGGTGCTGTCATTGCCGTAGTAGGTCCACACCACAGACTGCATCCGGGAGCCCAGCTCGCCGTAGTTGCCGTTCAGGTCCACACGGATGAACTCGCCAAAGCTGCCCACGTCGCTGCCGCTGCGCAGGTTCACGGTAAGGCCATCAGCAGCTTTCTGGGCGGCTTCTGCCACGCCGGAACCGGTGCCGGTGTGTGCGGCAGAGAAGGTGTAGCCATCGCCGCTCTTGGCAGCATACTTCAGACCGTTGGTGTTTTGATCCACCGCAGCCGTCAGGGTGTAGGCGGTCAGGTTCTTTTCAGAGTAGCCGCCCACCAGCTGACCGCCGTTTTCCACCACGGTGTACTTGGAGCAGAAATCTGCAAGGTCGCTGGTAGCCACGCGCACCGGCACATACTTAGTGCCCAGCACTTCGTAGTGGTCCATCTGCACGGTAGAGCCATCGGCCTTGGTAATGGTGCCCCGGTTCCAGCCCACGGTGGTGCCATCGGCCAGATAGATGGTCTTGCCATCGTCCGACCAGTGGGAAACGGTGTAGGTGCTGCCGTCCTTGGCGTAGATGACAGCAGTGCTCTGGAAGCTGCCGCGGTGCAGACCATGGTTGGCGGTAGCGCGGGAAACTGCGTCAAACGCGCCCAGGTCCTGCTCCTCATGGCTGTCCAGCTGCACAGAGGCGGCAGTGCTGCCGGCGGCATAGACCTTCTCGTTTGCCCAGTACTCGTCCCAGGTCAGGGCGGCGTAGAGGTAAGTATACTTTTTGCCCAGCAGAAAATCGAAAATGCCGTTTTCCTCCTCGGCGGGGGCTGCTGCAAAGGCGGTAGCGGTCAGCAGGCTGAGCGCCATAGCCGCCGACAGCAGCAGGGAAAGAAATTTCTTTGTTCTCATGAAAATGCTCCTTTCATCGCAATGGCAGAAAACTGTTGCTATATAGTTAGCCGCTCCTAACATTGCGCGCAAAGAAAAACCTGCGGGGCGAGACCCCTCAGATGGTTAGGATAAGCTAATTGACAAAATTTAAAATAGCACGCATAGAGAATGTTGTCAAGAAAAAACTGGAATGTTTATGAGCACTAATTTTCCGGCAGAAGGTGCCGCCCGTATTCCCTGTGGTGGAATCTCTTTGCAAAGGTCGAGGACACACGGCTGCCGTCTATATCAGAAATGAAAAATCCGGCACCCCAAGAAGTACAGGCTAAACAGTCAGAGGCCTTGCAGTCGGCAGGGGACAGTACAAAACAAAAAATCCCGGAAGCCGAAGCTTCCGGGAATCTTTTGGAGGTGACGACCAGATTTGAACTGGTGGATGAGGGTTTTGCAGACCCTTGCCTTACCACTTGGCCACGTCACCATATAGGGAGTGATGAATACCACTCCAATGGAGCGGCCGACGAGGCTCGAACTCGCTACCTCCACCTTGGCAAGGTGGCGC